>Ga0105248_10003166_pt1 | contig 18226 bp, 13 predicted proteins | sample KBSS34metaG_FD_81524 | JGI IMG/M metagenome (GOLD analysis project Ga0105248, IMG submission 81524) | Switchgrass rhizosphere microbial communities from Kellogg Biological Station, Michigan, USA - KBS S3-4 metaG | ecosystem: Host-associated > Plants > Roots > Rhizosphere > Soil | place... | reverse complement strand
TGGACTTCGAAGAACTTGCCGTCGTCGACCACACGGCGGATCACGTCTTTGATGTTGTAGGGGAGATTCGACGCGGCCGGTACTACGGAGTCCAGAGCGACGTCCTCACGATCGATCGGATCGGTACTTACGTGTTGCGGAGCCCCATCGCGATTGTTCTGCGGCAGGTAGCTCAGCAGTTCGCGGATCATCTGGAGGCACTCGGCGTCGCCATGAGCCAGGAAATGAGCCACGCCGCTGGTGGTGTTGTGTGTGACCGCGCCGCCCAACTCTTCCTTGGTGACGTCCTCATGGGTGACGGTCTTGATCACCTCAGGACCCGTGATGAACATGTAACTGCTGCCGTCCACCATGAACGTGAAATCGGTCAAGGCAGGGGAGTAGACCGCTCCACCAGCGCAGGGTCCCATGATGGCCGAGATCTGCGGGACCACGCCGCTTCCGAGAGTGTTGCGAAGGAAGATATCGGCGTACCCTGCGAGCGACAGTACGCCTTCCTGGATCCGCGCGCCACCGGAATCATTGAGGCCGATCACGGGCGCGCCGGTCTTGAGCGCCAGATCCATGATCTTGACGATCTTCTTGGCGTTGGTTTCCGAAAGTGACCCGCCGAACACGGTGAAATCCTGCGCGAAGACGTAGGCCGTGCGTCCGTGGATCAGGCCGTAGCCGGTGACGAAGCCATCACCGTCGATCACCTGGTCGGCCATGCCGAAATCGTTGCAGCGATGGCGGACCAGCTTGTCGGTTTCGACGAACGTGCCTTCGTCCAGCAGGAGTTCGATGCGCTCGCGTGCCGAGAGCTTACCTTCGGCGTGCTGACGTTCACGACGCTCTTCGCCCCCTCCGGCTTCCGCGCGGGCATGGCGGCGGCGCAGCTCGTCGAGGCGGTCAGACATATTCGCGTTGATTCGCGTTTATTTGCGGCGATTACTCGAACATGTACAGCGGAATGCCGGGTGCGACCGGAGCAACTTCCTCGGCCGGCGGAGCGCCTTCGCCCGCGGCCACGGGCTGCAACTGATCCACGGATTGCAGCTGGCGGCAATAGATGCCGTGCTCATCCAGGTAGACTTCGAACTCGGCGGGCCGAGCCAACGATCCCTGGATCAGCGCCTCGCTCAGCGGATCTTCGATGTACTTCTGAAGAGCCCTGCGCAGCGGCCGCGCACCGTAGCTGCGGTCGGTGCAGGTTTTCTCCAGAATGTAGCGAGCCGCATCTTCGCGAATCCGGATCTTGATCTGCTTGGCGACCAGATTCTTGTTGATCTGCTCGGTCAGCAGGTAGACGATCTTCAATAGATCGTCGTCCGACAGCGAAGTGAACAGAATGATCTCATCCAGGCGGTTCAGGAACTCGGGATTGAAGGCCTTCTTCACCTCCGTCATCACCTGGTCTTCCACCTTCGCCGGCAAGCCGCCGGCCGCCGAAAAGCCCATGGGATTGCGCTTCTCAAGGAAGCGCGCGCCCAGGTTCGAAGTCATGATGATGATGGTGTTCTTGAAGTCCACCGTATTGCCGAGTCCATCGGTCAGCTGGCCGTCTTCAAACACCTGCAGCAGGATGTTATAGACATCCGGGTGCGCCTTTTCGATTTCATCCAGCAGGATGATGGAGTACGGAGCCCGCTTGACTCGCTCGGTGAGCTGCCCGCCCTCTTCATAACCCACATATCCAGGAGGCGAGCCGATCAGCTTCGAGACGGAGTGCTTTTCCATGAACTCGGACATGTCGAAGCGGATGAGCGATTTTTCGCTGCCGAAGAGGAACTCAGCCAGAGCCCGGGCGACTTCGGTCTTGCCGACGCCGGTGGGTCCCAGGAACAGGAACGATCCAGCCGGGCGCTTCGGCGATTTCAAGCCCGCACGCGACCGTCGAATCGCACGCGACAGAGCAGAGATCGCTTTTTCCTGACTGATGATGCGAGTATGCAGCTCCTGTTCGATTCGCAGGAGCTTGGAGACTTCCTCTTCCCGGATCGCCGTCATGGGAATACCCGTCCAGCGGGCGACCACGTCGTCGATGTCGTCCTTGGTCACGACGCCGGTCGAGGTGTCGTCCAGGTTGTACTTCTCGCGTAGCACGCGCAGATCTTCGCGCTTCTTGCGCTCCTCGTCGGAGTAGAAGCGGGCTTTTTCAAACTCGTGATTCGCGATCGCGTTTTCCATGCGATGCACGATGAACTTGATGCTCTTCTGAATGTCGGCGACCTCGCCCGGCAGCGTCGTCTGGCGCAGCTTCACGCGCGCGCCGGCTTCGTCGATGAGATCGATGGCCTTGTCCGGCAGGAATCGGTCCGGAATAAAGCGGGTGGAGGCGTGAACGGCATTCTCGATGGCCTCGTCGGTGTACGCGACAGCGTGGAATTTCTCGTAGCGTTCCTTGATGCCGAACAGAATCCGCGTGGCGTCCTCTTCGTTAGGCGGCGGAACCTTCACGGCCTGGAAGCGGCGTTCGAGCGAACGATCTTTCTCGATGGACTTGCGATATTCGGCAGGCGTGGTCGCGCCGATGCACTGGATTTCGCCGCGCGATAGCGCCGGCTTCAGGATATTGGCGGCGTCGAGCGAGCCTTCAGCGGATCCCGCGCCAACCAGCGTGTGCAGCTCATCGATGAAGATGATGGCATTCTGGTGCTCCATCAGCTCCTTCATGATGGTCTTCAAGCGCTCTTCGAACTGGCCGCGATACTTGGTACCCGCGACGATGAGAGAGAGATCCAGGGCGAGGATCCGTTTGTCAGACAGGAACGATGGCACGTCGCCGTCCGCAATGCGCTGGGCGAGGCCTTCGACGATGGCAGTTTTGCCGACGCCGGGCTCGCCGATCAGCACCGGATTGTTCTTGGTGCGCCGGCACAGGATCTGCGTCACGCGCTCAAGTTCGTAGTCGCGCCCGACCAGGGGGTCGAGCAGACCGTCCATCGCGGCCTGGGTCAGGTCGCGGCTGAATTCGCTCAGTAAAGAGCTTTCCTTGGGGCGATTGGATGACATTTTCTCCGAGCTCGACCGAGCGATCTCTTCGCGAACCTGCGTCAGGCGCAGGCCGCGCTCGTGCAAAATATCCGCCGCGAAAGATTTCTCTTCGCGCAGGAGCCCGAGAAGGAGATGCTCTGTTCCAATGTGCTTGTGGTTGAGCCGTTCGGCTTCCTCCGCGCCATAGGCAAGCACGCGCTTGCATTCATGGCTGAGAGGAAGATCGACGGAAGTTGACACCTTTTCCCGCATGGTGGTTTGCGCTTCGATCTGTTTGCGGATCGATTCCACTGCCGCGCTTGAGCGCAAAAAGCGATTGGTGAGAACCTTGTCTTCCCGCAGCAGACCCAGCAGCAAATGCTCCGTTTCGATACAGGGGCTGCCGAACTGGCTGGCCTCGTAACGGGCGAAGAAGATGACTCGCCGGGCTTTTTCGGTATAACGTTCAAACATAGTTCCTGCCTTGTTCCGGAGTTTCCTGGTTGTGGACTCCCAGAGACGCCAGATGCCCGCGTTCCAGAGCAAGCGTCCGGTCCGCGCGGCGCGCGAAATTTAAATTGTGAGTGACGTGCAGCGACGTTAACTTCCGGGACCGATGCAGATCCTGGAGCAGATCCATGATCATCTCGCCGGTCCGGAAGTCGAGATTGCCCGTGGGTTCGTCGGCCAACAGGACGCGAGGGTCGCCAACCAGCGCGCGGGCCAGAACGACTCGCTGCTGCTCTCCGCCCGAAAGCTCACCCGCGCGATGCTCAGCGCGGTTTCGTAAGCCAACTTCATTCAACCTCGCTAATGCGACTGGTTCCGCTTCTTCTCTAGCTTGACCCCGTATCAGCAGCGGCATCATCACGTTCTCCACGGCCGTGAATTCGGCCAGAAGAGACTGAATCTGCCAGACAAAACCCAATTCCCGGTTGCGGAACTTCGCCAGTTCATCCGCCGGAAGCCGGCATATGTTGTTCTGCCCGAAGTATATCGCACCCTTCGTTGGCGTGTCCAGACCTCCAAGCAAGTGCAGCAGCGTGCTTTTACCCGCGCCCGACTCGCCGACGAGTGCGACCTGCTCGCCCTGCTCGACTTCGAAGTTGAGTTGGTCGAAAATGACCAGCTCGGACTCGCCGGAGCGGTAAACCTTGGAGAGGTCGACGGCCTGAATTGCTATGGACACTCTAGTTCCATTCTACAGGGTCAAATTTCTGACCCTGTTGGTTTAGGAAAAGATCTCGCTAAGAGGGAGTTCGACAGAAGGGTCGAGAGTCTTGAGGATGCCGCCGGTAACCTGCTGAGTTCTCTCGGAGGGAGTCGCCGAATAGGCCGTCTTGGTCGAGGGGTCGAGCACCCAAACGTAAGCGACGCCCATGGCCAGATAGTCGTCGATTCGCTGCTGGGTTCGGGGCCAGCGGTCCTCCGGAGAAAGAATCTCGATGCAGATAAACGGCGGCTTGGTCAGAATCTGTTCAGCCGGTTTCGGACCCAGGGTCACGCAGATATCCGGAATGCGAAAACGCGTCGCTTTTACCTGCACGCGCTGCTCCACCAGCACCGTGATCCCCCACTGAGATCGCCGATTCACCAGGTAGGCGCTCAACATCGTTTGCAACCAGCTATGATCCGTTTCCCCCACGTTTCTTTCGAGCACCTCCCCATCGACGTAGTCGCAATCAGGGCGGTAACTCGTCCTGAGGTACTCTTCGACGGAGATCAGCGTCCGCGAGGCCATGGCTTCATTTTACGACGATGTTCACCAGCTTATCCGGCACCACGATCACCTTCACCACCTGTTTCCCTTCGAGGAACGGCTGCACCTTGGGATCGGCCAGGGCGAGCTTCGTTAACTCGTCCTCCGACGTTCCGAAGGGAACCGACAGGCGGCCGCGAACTTTGCCATTGACCTGCAAGACGATATCGGCGGCGTCTTCTTTTGCGAGGGCTTCGTCGTAAGTCGGCCAGGGCTGCCGGAACACAGGACCCTTGTTGCCGAGTTGCTCCCACAGCTCCTCGGCGAGATACGGCGCGAACGGTCCCAATAGCAACGCGAGCGATGGCAAGATCTGATGGAGCGCACCGCCGGAGAGACCGGCCTCCTCGTCATACAGAGTATTGATGAGCTCCATCAGTGCCGCAATCGACGTATTGAAGTGCCACCGATTATCGAAATCTTCGGTGACCTTGCGGATGGTCTGATGGAGTTTGCGCAGCGCGCGCCGATCGGCCAGCGGATCTCCCTCGGGACGCCGGCCCGCATTGCGAACCACAAATCGGAACACACGGCTCAGGAAGCGGTACGCTCCTTCGGCGCCGGTATCCGTCCAGTCCATGTCTTTTTCAGGCGGCGCGGCGAACAATTCAAACACGCGGCCGGTGTCGGCGCCAAAGCGCTCGGTCATCTCATCCAGGCTGACCACGTTGCCCTTGGACTTCGACATCTTCGCGCCGTCCTTGACTACCATGCCCTGGGTGAACAGCCGTTTGAAAGGCTCGCCGTTCTGGATCAACCCGATATCGCGCATGACCTTAGTGAAAAAGCGGGCGTAGATCAAATGCAGAATCGCGTGCTCGACGCCGCCGATGTATTGGTCCACCGGAATCCACGCAGCCGCCTTCTTCGAGTCGAACGGTGCCGTCGAGTTGTGCGCATCGCAATAGCGATAAAAATACCAGGACGAATCGACGAATGTATCCATCGTGTCGGTCTCACGCCGAGCATCCCCACCGCACTTGGGACACTTCACGTTCACGAACGCCGCGACATCAGCCAGCGGCGAGCGACCCTTGCCCGTGAGTTGGACATCCACGGGAAGCACCACCGGCAAGTCCTTCTCTGGCACCGGAACCATGCCGTCCTTAGGGCAGTGGATGACGGGGATCGGCGTGCCCCAGTAGCGTTGCCGGGAAATTCCCCAGTCCTTGATGCGATAGGTGACGGCGGCTTTGCCGAATCCTTCGCTCTCGGCTTTCTTATTCATGCGTGCGCGCGCTTCAGCACTCGGCAGGCCCGAAAAATCGCCCGATTTCTCGACGATCCCATCCTCGGTGAACGCGGCTTTCGGATTTTCGTCGAGCACGCCGTCCACGGGCCTGATCACCGGGCGAATCGGAATCCCATACGTCGTACAGAACTCGAAGTCGCGCTCATCGTGCGCCGGGACCGCCATGATCGCGCCTGTGCCGTAGCCCATCAGCACGAAGTTGCCGATCCAGATCGGAACCTTTTCGCCGCTGTAAGGATTTACGGCGTAGTGACCCGTAAAATAGCCGTCTTTCTCAATGTCGCCCGGACCCTTCTGCGCACGTCCGTCGATCATCTCCTTCGCGCGCGCCCGGCCGGCTTCATCGAGCAGTTGCGCCGCCAGAGGATGCTCCGGCGCCAGGATCACACACGTTGCGCCATAGATGGTATCGACGCGCGTGGTGAATACGCGGATGGGCTCGCCGGTTTTCTCCAGCTTAAAGTCGATCTCCGAGCCCACCGATTTGCCGATCCAGTTGCGCTGCATGGCCAGCACACGATCCGGCCAGTGGCCTTCGAGCTTATCGTCGATGTCCCGCAGCAGTTCGTCGGCATAGGCGGTGATTTTCCAGAACCACTGTTCCAGTGCGCGCTGCTCGACGGGCGTGCTCTCATGACGCCAGCAGCAGCCGTCGACCACCTGTTCGTTCGCCAGCACCGTGCCGCATTCCGGGCACCAGTTGAGCATGGCCTGCTTGCGATAGGCCAGCCCTCGTTCCAGCATCTTCAGAAAGAACCACTGGTTCCAGCGGTAATACTCGGGTTCGCATGTGCTGATTTCCAGATCCCAGTCGTAGCTGAACCCCATGCGGCGATGCTGCCGCTTCATCTGGGCAATGTTGGTCTGGGTCCACTCACGTGGATGCCGGCCGTTTTGGATGGCGGCGTTCTCGGCGGGCAGGCCGAAGGCATCCCATCCCATGGGGTGCAGAACATTATGGCCCTTCATCCACATGTAACGCGCGAGCGCGTCGCCGATCGCGTACACGCGCAAATGCCCGATGTGCAAGGCTCCGCTCGGGTACGGCAGCATCTCGAGCACGTAGTAATGCGGACGCGTGGAATCGGCGGCCGCCTTGTACAGGTTCGGGTCGCTATTCCAGCGCTCCTGCCACTTCAGCTCGATCTGGTTGTGGTCGTAGCGCGTTGGGTCTGCCTGGATGTCGGGGGCGATTTCTTCCATAGTGTTCTAAGGGTGTCGAGATCTTTCTTGTCCCAGCCGTCGTCCATCGGCGTTTCCAGAATGAAAGCCTTGGAACGCAGTCGCGGATGATGCAGGATGCGGCGAAACCCGTCTAATCCAATATAACCGTTGCCGATATTCTGATGCCGGTCGATATGCGACCCCAGCGCTCCCTTGGAATCGTTAGCGTGAATCACGCGCACATTGTCGAGCCCCAGGAGACGGTCCGCTTCGGCCAGCATATCCCGCAGCCCCGCCTCATTGGCGATATCGAAACCGCTTGCCAATAAATGGCAGGTATCCAGGCAGAACCCGATGGGGACGTCGGTCAGCTTGGGGGCGAACTCGCGCATTACATGCAGCTCTTCGAATCTCCCGCCGAGCTGCGCCCCAGCGCCAACCGTATTCTCGATCAGCAGCATCAGCTTCCCCAGTTCCAATCCGCGCGCCGCCTCTCCGACCCCTTCCAGAAAATGCATGATCCCCTGCTCGACGGTGTGGCCCTTGTAGTTCCCGGGATGTGCGATCAAGTATTCCGCGCCAATCGCCACCGCGCGGACTAACTCGCCGCGGAACGCCTCAATCGAGAGCTGCCGGGTTTTTTCATGTGCCGACGCGAGGTTGATCAGGTAGTTGTCGTGAATCGCCAACGGATACAGATCGTGCTTCTCCCGGGCTTGGTTCAGCAGCCGGATCGCGGGCAAGCTCGGCACCGAGGCTTTCCATTGCCGCGGGCTCGACGAGAAAATCTGGAACGTGTTCGCCCCCAGCTCGGCGGCCTTGAGCGCGGATCGCTCCAGCGCGCCCGCGATCGACGTATGTAACCCAATTCGCACGATATTCCATAATAGAGGCAGGAGCGGTATGTATCTCCGCATCGCCATTCTATTTGCCTTGGCTGTGGCCGCGTTCGGGGCCAACAGCCGTCTGTATCTCAAGGACGGCGATTACCAACTGGTGCGCGAATATCAGGTGCTCACCGATCGCGTGCGCTACTTCAGCACGGAGCGCGGCGATTGGGAAGAAATCCCCATCGAACTGGTGGATCTCGACCGCACCAAGAAGGACGCCGTCGAGCGCCAGGCTGCCGTCGAGGCCGAGGCCAAGGAGCAGGACGTTGAGGATAAAGCGATCCGCGCCGAGAAAAAAGAAGCCGCTCAAGTACCTGTGGAGCCCGGCGTCTACTACGTGGTCGGCGAGAAAATCGAATCGCTGAAGCTGGCCGAAGTCGCGGTAAATTCCAGCAAGGGCCGAAGTGTTTTGAAGGTGCTGGCGCCGATCCCCATTGTTCCCGGCAAGAGCACGGTGGAGATTAAGGGCGAATCGGCGGCGTACCGCTCCCCGGGTGATAAGCCCGAGTTTTACCTGCGCCTATCGGATGACGAACGCTTCGGAATCATCAAGCTCTCGAAGAAGAAAAACGGGCGGCTGCTGGAAACCATCAGCATCCTGCCGGTGACCAACGAAGTCATCGAGGATCTGAAGCTGGTCCCCACTTTCAAAAAGCAGGTGTCCGAACGAACCTACAAGATTTGGCCGGAGCAGCCGCTCGAACCCGGCGAGTACGCGCTCGTGCAATACAGCGAGGGCGCGTTGAACTGGCAGGTGTGGGATTTCGGGTTCGGCGCACCCGCAAAATAACTATCCTGCTATTTCCCGGAAAAATACTAGCGATTGCTGCGCGCAGCGCTCCCAACGATAGACTTCCGCCCGCGCGCGGCCCAATTTCGCAAGCCTCGACCGCTCCTCCGGCGATTCCAGCAACCGGGTCAGCTGCGCCGACATTTCAGAAGGACTCAGAGGATCGACGAACGCCGCGGCGTCGCCGGCGATTTCCGGCAAGCACGACGTTTGCGAGACGAGCGCAGGAACACGGGCCGCCATCGCCTGGACCAACGGAAATCCGAAACCTTCGTAGAGCGATGGATAGACGAATAGCGACGCGCCCGCCACCAAGCCGGGCATATCCGCTTCCGGCACGTAGCCCAAGTAGGTCGCTTCCTGGCGAATGCGCGCCATCGTAGCGGACGAGTTCCAGCCTTCAGGACCCGCGACGACCAGATCGAAATGCTCGCGGACGTCTCGTCTCACCGACCGCCAGGCATCCAGCAGCGTGTCCAGGTTCTTGCGAGGCTCGACAGTCCCAACGAGCAGGGCATAGGGTTTGGCGCGAGCCTGCGGCTGGGCATCGAAGTATTCTTCGGCGACCCCGGAATGGATGGTGCGGATTCGTCGGGGCTCGATCCCGAGCAGCCGAATCGCGTCTTGTCGTGTGTTTTCGGATACCGCGATCAGCCCGTGCGCGCGTTTCAGGATGCGTTCCTCGAAGGTACGGTCGGCGCGCAGAGTCGATTGCGTATGGACTTCGGGCATGATCCAGGACGTCAGGTCGTGGATGGTGGCGGTGAGACGCGCCTTGCCCGGCGCCTGGCGGACTAAATTTCCGGCATGGAAGATATCGGTCCCGCGCAGCAGTATATCCAAAACCGAACCGCCGAGAACGTTGGCGGCATGCAGCGCCGCAAGCCGCGCGATTGTAGGCGCGAGCGGCAGCGCCGAATGTTCATGATCCAGGCGACCCCACGTTTTCAACAGCGGAAACGCGCGGATTTCCTCATTCGCACCGGCTTGGTGACGAAGACTCCGCAGCCAGTGATACGTGTAGCCCTTCACTCCCGCGCTGCGGAGAAGAGCCGAAGTCGCGTCAATCGTGATCCGCATGTCACATTAAGACAATCAGCTACGATTGCTGAACACGAACTTTCCGCCGCTCTCGATCACAGGATGCAGCGCTTCCCGGCTCACCAGCTTCTCCAGGCGCTGTACTTGCGGCGCTTCAACGCAGATGTAATACAGATCCTGGGAGAGCCATCGGTCGCGGAATCCCGCGTCGTCGATAAACACATCGCGCGGGGCGTCCGGAGCATACGACCCATATTCAAGATTGTTGACGCGCCCGTTCAGTAACAGGACTCTTTGGCCGTGATACGCCTCGGCATAGAAGACAACAGAAGAAAATGTATAGTACTGGTCGTCGAGAATCAGCGTCCCGCGGGGCGCTTGATTGAGCGCCTCCGCCAAGGGGCGCGAAGCAAGGTAAGGATCGAACACCACCAGCGCGAGACGCGCGGCGTGGATGAACAGAATCATCATCACCACGGCGCCCAAAACCTTGCCCCGCCACGCTGCGGCCGCGCCCACTAGAAATCCAAGACCCGCCAGCAACAGAGGAGTTCGCAGATAAGCGAACGATGCCATCGTCAAATCGCCCATGTGTCCGAGCGAGAGCGTATACGCTTCCGGATGCTGCGTGAGCGCCCGGGAAATATCGCCCGGCGCGGGTAGATTCCACACCTGCGACAAGATGAAGCCGATGGCCGCCAGGGCCAGCGTTGCGACTACCGCCAGGGCGACGTGCCCCTTGCGGACCCAGGATGCGGCGCGCTTGTCGGTTAGTGCGCTTCCGATGAGCAGCGCCAGCGCCGGATAGCACGGCATTGAATAGTATTCCTGAGTCGAGGAAAAGGTGAAAAACAGCAGCAGGAATCCGGCCCAGCACAGGCACAGCAATCGCATCCGCGAGGCCCGATCCGCGCCACGATAATTCAGCTTGATGGTGGCCGGCAAGTACACGCTCCAGGGAAACAGCCACAGCAGGTGGAACAGCCAGAAGTACAGACGAGGGACGGTGTTATAGTCGCGCGGATATCGCAGGTTCAAAAATCGCAACAGATGCTCGTTGAAAAAATAGAACCAGAAGAATCCCCGATACTCCCCGGGGCCGCTGTGCATCGTGAAATCGAAATACGGAGGATTCCGCAGCGTGGCCAGGATGTGCCACGGCGCAGCGATGGCTAGTGCCAAAAGAATTCCGCGGAACACGTGCAACCGCCGCCAGCTTTCTCGCGACTTCCATTCACTGGTGAAACCCAAAAACAGAAGCATGGCAGCTATCGGGAATAGCGCGGCGATCAAGCCCTTCAGCAATAATCCGGTTCCGATGGACGCCGCCATGATCGCGCTCCATGTGCCCGGCCGAGTCTCTTCAGGATCGAGCGCGCGCAGAAATGCCCATAAGGCCAGGGCGATGGTCGCGGTGATGGTTACATCCGGAATCTGAATGCGCGTGAAGAGAAACAATCCCACACAGGTCGCCAGAGTCAATCCCGCATACATCCCCGCTCGCCGCGAAAACGCCCACGTTCCGATGCAATAGGTCAGCCAGCACAGCAGCACGGCGGACAGCGCCACGGGCAAGCGCGCCACCCAGTCATGGACGCCCAGCACCTTGAATGCGAGGGCGATCATCCAGTATTTGAGCGGAGACTTTTCGAGGTACGCGATTCCGTCCAGACGGGCCGTCACCCAGTCGCCGGAATCCAGCATGTTGCGGGAAATCTGCGCCTGGACGGCGTCCACGTCGTCCATCAGAGAGGGCGGGCTGATAATGCAGCCCAGGAAAACGATCGCGGCAACCAGAAGTACGATCAGGCCGAGGTGCGCAGAACCACCGGAATCGCTTGATGTTCCTCGACGCGGGAGGGCGCCGTAATCCCCCAGTGTTTCATCCAGAGGAACAGGACCACTAGTCCCCATAAGTGATACCCGAGATTAGCACGGCGATCCAAATGTGCGCGAATAACCGCGTCCACCGCGGGCCACGATAAGATGCCGGATTCGCGCACGCTGTCCTCGTTGAGCGTGTCGAGCAGCAGGGGCCGCAAAATGGTCCGGAACCAGTGGTGGGTCGGGATGTCGAAGCCTTCCTTGCTGCGCCGGATAACGGATCGCGGCAGACGATCTTTCATGAGCTCGCGCAAGACAAACTTCAGACGGCCGCCGCGGATCTTAAGGTTTTCCGGAAGCCGCGCCGCGAACTCGACGATCCGATGATCCAGGAACGGCGGGCGCACTTCCAGGGAATGCGCCATGCTCATGCGGTCGACCTTGGTGAGGATGTCGTCGGGCAAGTAGCACAGTTGATCCATGCACAAGAAGCGGCTCAAGCCTGTTGCAGCGCGACCCTGGCGTCGGGACGCGATATCTACCGGCGCGTCCCAGCCGTTGCGCAGATTCCCCTGCTGGCCGCGTGAGAACGTTCCATTCCAGAAAAAGTGAGCCTCTACCGGATCGAGCAGCGAACCCTGCAACAGGCGGTTGATCTTGTAATCCAGGCCGATCTTGTCGTTCGAACACGGTAAGAGACGGGCGGTTCTTTCCCCGAATCGGAGAACTCCCGGAGGCAGGCGGCGAAGCTGCTGAGAATAGCGATCCGCCAGATAGGTTTTATATCCGCCGAAGAGTTCGTCCGCGCCATCGCCCGAGAGTGCGACGGTTACGTGACGCCGGCTCATCTTGGAAAGAAACCAAACCGGCAGAGCACCGGCATCCGCGCTGGGCTCATCTGAATAATACGGGATATCTTCGATCACTCCGGCCAGGTCGGCTTCCGGATTCAGATCGAATTCATGGTGATCGGTTCCATAGGCTTGCGCAATTTCCCGAAAGTATTGGCTCTCGTCAAACGAGCGTCCCTGGAATGATACCGAGAAGGTCTTCAGACGCCCGCGCGCTGTTTCGCTGGCGTAGTGCAGAATCGTCGACGAATCCAGGCCGCCGCTCGACCACACGCCTAGCGGAACGTCGGATACCAACTGCTCACGCACGGCTGAGCGCAGCAGTCCATCCAATTCTTCCTTGGCCGACCCCAAATCTCTCTTCGGCTCGGGATCGAACTCCAGCCGCCAATACTCACCGCTGGTAACTGTGCCGGCGCGGCATTCGAGCCAGGTGCCCGGTGCGAGTTTTTCGACGCCTTCCACCAGGGTCCGGGGCCCGGGAACATAGTTGAGTGAGAGATAATCCGTCAGCCCGGACAGATCGATTGTGCGATCGATCTCCGGGTGCAACAAAATCGCCTTCAGTTCGGAGCCGAAATAGATATTTTCCCGCCGGCGGGCGAAATATAGGGGCTTGATCCCCATGTGATCGCGCACCAGCACCAGCCGCTTTTCCGACTGGGTCCAAAAGGCCGCCGCAAACATTCCCCGGAAGCGGCGGAACGCATCGATGTCCCATTCGAGAAATGCATGCAGAACCGTCTCGGTATCGCAGCGTGAATAGAACCGGTGCCCCGCCTGTTCCAGTTCCCGGCGCAGCTCCATATGGTTGTAGAGCTCGCCGTTAAAGACCAGAACGGTGCTGCCATCATCGCTGGCCATGGGCTGATCGCCCTGCTCCAGATCGATGATTTTGAGACGAACCGCCCCCAGCGACACGTCGCCCGATTCCCACACGCCCTGCTGATCAGGGCCGCGGTGGATCAGCGCTCGAGTGATCTCCCAGATCCTATCTGGATTAGGGCCTTTTTTGAGATGTGTGAACCCAGCAATCCCGCACACTTTTCAGTAATCCCCGCTCTCCTCCCCCGAAACTAAAGAAAGCGAACTTGTTATCTTGTATCGGATGAGGATACCACACCCTGTCAAGATTAAAAAGATGAAATCTGTAAACCTTTCGGGGATAAGCCAAAGGGCAGGGGAAAACGGGAAACGTCAGGCGCCCAATTGTTCCGGAAACACCGCGTAACCGTGAGGAGGCGGGAAGAGTTCCTGCAGCAGCAATAAGCGCTTGCGAAGATACCGGCTGGGAAGCTGGCGGGGGCCCGTATCCACATCGATATCGCAGCAAATTCCGTGCAGATAGAGGGTCAGCGTATCGATAAACGACTGCCGCGCGTAAGCCCGAAAGGCCTTGGCGCTCATGGTCGCCTGGGAGCGCCGGAGAGCCTGTTTGAGCCTCCAGCTAGCCTCATCCACCTCGCCGTGAACGTCCGAATTCAGCTCATCCCGCATCACCCGGCTATAACCGGTTTCTACGGCCTCGGTCCAGTGTTCTCCTAAAACCGTGGCCAGGAGGTGATAAAAGCGGTAATGGTACTCGGCTACTTCCTGGTCCTTGAGGGCGAAAGCCAGAACGGTCTCCCCGCCCAAGCTGAGCTGGGTGGCGGCGGAGATCCGGCCATGTAGCGGCTTTTCGATGGATACGTATTCCGCGGCGGCCGATTTCGCACGGTTATTTTCTTTGGCGGCGGCCTTTGGGGAACCGTTGCCGTTGCTCCGTTCGAGGTACGGAACCAGAAGAATCGAGATCTTAGGTAAGGCCGCGGCTACTGCGGGCGGCAGGGCCGCCACAGGCTCTTCGAGGTATTCCTTTAGATCTTCTTCGCTCAGTGGAACCGAGGCGCAGAAATAGGAAAACGTATTGCTGAGCGGGATCATTTCGCTCTTAAAACGCTCTGCGAACTGACGAACGCTTAGCTTGGAGAGATCAACTTGGGCGGGCATTAAAAGCTGCTACACCTATTCTACAGCCGCCGGGCTATGACGACGGTAATATCATCGGCTGCCGGCGCGCCTTGCGTAAATGCGTGCACGGCGCGATGCACCGCTTCGACGATCTCGGCGGCCGGGCGATCGCGCATCAGGCCCACCAGATTGGCCAGGCGCTCTTCGGCGAAATCGTGATCCTCGGGATCTACCGCTTCGGTCACACCGTCACTGAACAGCACAAGAATGTCGCCAGGGTCGAGCACGACGTTCGCTTCCTGGTACTGCGCCATGGGGAGGATGCCCAGAATCATGCCACCGGCGCCGCCCAGGGTTTCGAATCCACCCTGGGCGCGCACTACCAGCGGCGGGTTGTGGCCGGCATTGGTGTACACCACGCTGCCGGTCTTAGGATCCGCGATGCACGCAAAGAAGGTGATGAAGCGGTTGTCGGGACAATTCGCGCAGGTGCCCTTATTGAGCCGCGTCATTTTCTGCGCCAGATGATCGGGCTCTTCGAACACCACATGTACCCGGGCCTGCAGGCTGCTCATCAGCAGAGCCGCGGGCATGCCTTTGCCGGCCACATCGCCCACCATCATGGCGACACGGCCGTCGGGGTACTTGATGAAGTCGTAATAATCGCCGCCGACGGCGCGCGAGGCGACAGTTTTCGCGCCGATGTCCATGCCATCCACGGCGGGCGCAGTCCCCAGCAACTGTTGTTGGATGAGCGCGGCCTGGTGCATTTCCTTGGCCATGGCGCGCTCGGTTTCTTCGATTTCATTCAGCCGCGCGTGCTCGATGCGGATGGCCGCGATATTGGCCATCACGGTCAGCAGGTTCAAATCCTCCACCGTGAATTCGCGAATCGCGTCGGGCGAATCTACATAGATCAGGCCGATGACGCGGTCGTTAGTCTGCAGCGGCACCGCGATCATGCTGCGGACTTTCTGCTCGACGATGCTCATATGCTCGCGCAGAGCCATGTCCAGCTGGGCATCGCGGATCAATAGCGAATCTTTTTCCTTGAGCACGCGGTCACGAACGGTCGAGGAAATCTGGAAGCCTGCGCCATGGGCCGCGCGGACGTTGAGCTGGTCTCCATCGAGGGTCATCAGGACGCCGCGCCCAGCCCGGACTGCGTTCGTCGAAAGATCCATGATCAGAGGAAACAGTTCCGCCAAGGGCCGGTGGCCAGCCAACTCGCGTCCGGCATCGATTAGGGCTCGCATCTGCGGCGTACCCTGCATCATCACGGTGGTCTTGTGAAGGTCGTCGCTGGGCGGGGCCAGGACCCCGTTCAGACTGGCGACCACGGTGGTGGCGCTGTTTGAAAATTGCTCCTTGTTGTCGACGAACCTGACGGTGTTCTGGTGGGCGCCGCCCGAGCCTGCGAATTCGATGGTCAGGTGCCCCGCGGAAACACGATCGCCGGGCTGGAAAGGCATCGGTTTTTCGACCCGTACGCCGTTCAGCAGCGTTCCGTTCTTGCTTCCCAGATCCTCCACCGTCCATTTGCCGTCCCGGCCGACGATGGCCAGATGCTGGCGTGAAAGGCCGATATCGTCCGGGTAACTAAGCTCGTTCGCGCTGGAGCGCCCCAGCGTGATACGCTCGCGATCCAGGGCGATGGTGGCGGTTTGGCCTTCCAGGTCGCGGATAACCAGTTCGCGAGGAGCCGTTTGTTGCATGCTGGCCGTCAAGGTCCTAGCGTATCACTCGCCCGGACGCGCCTGCACGCGCCTGCACGGACTTGCAGAGGGCCTTTTCGGAGCCTATCCAGGGACTTGGCGGGCATGGCCTCAAGGCCGATGCCGGGCCTGACGATAGACTGAAGAAGAAAGCTTAACTTGACCGGGAGACGTGGATGTTGGAAAATGTTTTCAGCCCGACCCCGAAATTCCATGTAAGAGTAAGAGAGAGTCAACTTGCATTTTAATCGCCAGGTCATCCTCCGATCCCTGACCGCACTGGCCCTCGTGGCCGCCCCCTTCTCGCTAGGCGCGATAACAACGCAGCCGGGCAGACATCCCAACAAAGCCAAAAGCTCCAAGAAAACTGCTCTCCGGAAAGCTGTTCCCAGAGCGGCCGTCGCAACGCTCAGGACGACAAGCTTCGTCGCCAAGGCGACATCTACTTCCGTGAAGAAAACGGCGCGGAAAACCGCTGCCATCGCTAAGGGGCCGTGGCGCGTGCCGAACTATGCACTGTCCACCGAAGGCGATTTCTTTGACGGAGACGACCTCATCGCGCGCAATGCCGCGGTGAGTGCGTTGGGCCGGCTGAACGGGTCGATCGTCGTCGCCGACGCCGACTCCGGACGCGTGCTGACCATCGTCAATCAGAAGCTGGCCTACAAGAGCGGATATCAGCCGTGCTCGACGATCAAAGTTCCGGTAGCCTTGGCGGCCCTCAGCGAGACCGTCATCGATCGCCTTACCAAGATTCGTATCTACGGCAACACCAAGGTCGCGATGACCGAAGCTTTGGCCAAATCCAATAACTATTACTTCGCGAGTTTAGGCGAGAAGCTTGGGTTCGAGCGCATGAGTTATTACGCGCGCCTGTTCGGCTTGGGTGAGAAAGCCAGCCTGAACATCGAAGAGGAACAACCCGGCATCCTGCCTTCCGAGACGCCCAAGAGCGGCATGGGCATGATGACCAGCTTCGGCGACGGGATCACCATCACGCCGCTGGAGATGGCCGGACTCATGGGAGCCGTGGCCAACGGCGGCACGCTGTACTACCTCCAGTATCCGAAGAACGCACAAGAGGCCGGCACGATCATTCCCCAAGTAAAGCGCCGCCTGGACATCGACTTCCTGATTCCCGAGATCAAGCCGGGCATGATGGGAGCCGTGGAATATGGAACGGCCCGGCGCATCGGCTTCGATCCCAACGAACCTATTTACGGTAAGACCGGCACGTGTACCGATACGCGCACACCCACCCACCTGGGGTGGTTCGGGTCTTTCACGGAGGTCGGCAACCAACGCCTAGTAGTTGTAGTATTGCTTACGGGCGGAAGTGCGGTAAGTGGTCCCACGGCCGCGGGCGTCGCCGGCAATGTCTACAAGAACCTGGACGCTGGGAACTATTTCGCGAAGCGTCCAACCGTCATCGCTTCGGCCGGTCAATAGTCCCATTCCGGGGCGTTTTTTGCACAGTACTTCATCCGCGTAATTTTTCTTGTGTAACATTCTTGTGTAACAAGAGTTCGCCGGATGGTATCGTCTCAGGTTAATGGCCCCATCCGAGCCTTCATCCTGTAAAGCCCGCGACATCCTAAAGGCGCGAGTTCGGGCTGATCTGAAAGTATACGCCGATGCAGTGAACACTCTCCAGCGGAGCGTTGGGCAGGATTTTAAGAAAGCCCAGCGAGATGCGGAACGCGCGCGGCTGGCCTTCGAGGCCGCCAGCAAGAAACTATCCGATCATGTGGCATCGCACCGGTGCAGCTAAGGTTGCCTTTGCTTCCTCGCGGCGTCCCTGGAAATCCTGTTTAGCTCAATGAGGAGGGCAACCAGCCGTTTGTGGGCATCCGCCAGTTCGCGTGATGCATTCCTGATCCGATCGCTGCCATCGGGGTGGGGAAGGCCGCTCGGAATCTCGCGAACGATCTCTTTGAAGTGCTTGACAGCCTCTTTTTGAGCATTCTTCGCAACTCTCAGTTGCTCCTTCAATTCCTTCTGCGTCGATGGATTAATTTTCGGCACTCGATTCTCG
>Ga0105248_10003165_pt1 | contig 18226 bp, 13 predicted proteins | sample KBSS34metaG_FD_81524 | JGI IMG/M metagenome (GOLD analysis project Ga0105248, IMG submission 81524) | Switchgrass rhizosphere microbial communities from Kellogg Biological Station, Michigan, USA - KBS S3-4 metaG | ecosystem: Host-associated > Plants > Roots > Rhizosphere > Soil | place... | reverse complement strand
GCCCATGCCTGACCTCGACGTCAACAGCTTCCAGCTGCACTACGAGGATCGCGGAGCGGGCGATCCGCTGCTCTTGCTGCACGGCGGCACCGGCATCGGCGCCGATTGGCAGCTGGTGTTCACGGCCGGCGACCCTGAGAGCTTCCGCGTCATCGTGCCCGACCTTCGCGGCCACGGGCGATCGACGAACCCGTCTGGCATGTTCTCGTTCCGGCAGTGCGCGAAGGACCTGTTCGCGCTCCTCGATCGCATCGGCGTCGAGCGCACGAAAGCCATCGGCCTGAGTGCCGGCGCCAAGACGCTGCTGCACATGGCGACCGAGCAGCCGGACCGAGTGGAGGCGATGGTCCTGGTCAGCGCAACTCCCTACTTCCCGGCGGCGGCGCGAGCGGCGATGGCGCAGCTCAGCGTCGAATCGTTCTCGGACGCCGAGTGGGCGACGCATCGGCAGCGTCACGTCCATGGCGACGATCAGATTCGGATGCTGTTCGAACAGATGCGCGGCCTCAAGGATTCCCACGACGACATGGCGTTCACGCCGCCGCTGCTGGCAACCATCACAGCGCGAACGCTGATCGTGCACGGCGACCGCGATCCGCTCTATCCGGTCGAACTCGCGCTGGAGATCTATCGATCGATTCCCGGATCCGCGCTCTGGGTCGTGCCCAACGGCGGGCACGGTCCGATCTTCGGGCCGCTGGCGGCGCCGTTCGTCGAGGCCGCGATGGCATTCCTGCGCGAAGTCGCACAGCGCTGAACGCAGAGCTCGGAGTTCGCACTGGAAACAATTCTTTCTGCGGGCTCTGCAGGCTCTGCGTTGATCGTCTGCTTGTAGAATCACCCGTGTGTTCCTGCAGGACCTGCGTATAGCGGCGCGGTCGCTCTCGCGGACACCTGCCTTCACGGGTGTCGCTGTTCTGATCCTGGGCCTCGGCATCGGCGCCAACGCCATGCTGTTCTCGATCGCTGACGCGGTGCTGTTCCGCCCGTTCCCGTTCGTCGATCAGCGGCGTCTCGTCATCGCCGGCGAAGACGCCAGCGATCCGCGCTCGGAAATCTCCTACCGCGCCTATCTCGACTGGCGCGCCAACCTCGAGACGTTCGCCGATCTCGGGGTCATCGGCTCGACGAACTGGACGCTGCATCTGCGGTTGCGCGATGGTCTGACGGCGGTTCCGCACCGCTCGGTCTCGGCCAACTTCTTCGAGATCGTCGGCGCGAAACCCTACCTCGGACGAACGTTCGATCGATCCGACGATCGCCGCGGCGCCGCTCGGACGCTGATTCTCGGCTATGGTTTCTGGCAGCGCCAGTTCGGCGGCGACCCTCGAGTGGTCGGTCAGGTCCTCCCGTCAACCGAGGGAGCCTTCACTGTCGTCGGCGTGATGCCGCCCGATTTTCGCTATCCGGCCGACGCGGAAGCGTGGACGCCCGTCGTGGCCGATCTGGCGGCGGTCCCGCCCAACGCGATGTTCGACCAGCTCGAGGACAGCGATGTCGGCGTCCTCTTCGCCATCGGGCGACTGAAGCCGCAGGCCACGCTCGCAGCGGCCCGCACGGACCTCAATCGGGTGGTCGCTCGGGCGTCGCGCGCCGTCCCGAGCGGGCGGCGTGTCGAAGCGCGGCTGACGCCGCTGGTGGACGACATCCTCGGATCGGCGCGACCTGGTATGTGGATGCTCATCGGCGCGGTGTCGGTGCTGCTGCTCGCGGCGTGCGCCAACGTGGCCGGGCTCCTGCTCGCGCGCTCGGCCGGCCGGCGCCACGAGATTGCCGTGCGGATGGCGCTCGGCGCGTCGCGATGGGCGCTGATGCGGCAGGCGTTCTACGAGTCGCTGCTGCTGGCACTCGCGGCGACCGTTGCCGCCGCACTCGCCGCCTTCGCCTGTGTTCCGATGGTGCGCGCGTGGATGCCCGACGGCCTGCCGCGGCTTGGCGACGCCGCCGTCAACCTCGACACGCTGCTGTTCACGTCCGCCATCGGTGTCACGGCGGCGGTCCTCAGCTGGATCGCGCCGGCGTTTCAGAGCGGCCGCGATCTCGAGCCGGCGTTGCGGCGCAGCGGTCGCACGATTGTCGCCAGTGGGTTGCGCCAGCCGCTGCGCCGCGCGCTGATCGTCGGCGAGTTGGCGGCCGCCGTCGTGCTGCTGACCGCTGCCGGTCTCATGCTGCGCAGTGTCGTCTCGCTGGCGCGCCTCGATCTGGGCTTCGAGGCGCGGCACCTGCTCGCGGTCACGCTGTCGCGGCCATCTTCGCCAACGGCCGATGCCGAGATGCGTACGGTGACCGAGCGGGCGATCGCGGAGCTGAAGGCGATTCCCGGCGTGACGGCCGCCGCCGGCGTGTCGAACCGGCCGCTGCTTGGGTCGATCGGCAGCGACTCGCCCATCAGGCTCGAAGGCCAGTCGCCGGACGCTGCCGGCCGCAATCCGTTCGTCAACATCGAGACGACGACGCCCGAGTACTTGACGACGATCCGCGGGCGGCTCCGTGAGGGCCGCTTCTTCACCGACGGCGATCGCACGACGACGGCCGCAGTGGTGGTGGTCAGCGAGGGGTTTGCCGCGCGTGCCTGGCCCGGCATGCCTGCGATCGGCAAGCGGCTGCAGGTGACTGCGCTCAACCTGGCACGCCCGCCCGGGCCAGTGTGGTGGACCGTCGTCGGCGTCGTCGGCGACGCCCGTAATCGCGAGATTACGGCGCCCGCCTTCGATGTCTACGTGCCGTTCGCGCAATCGCCCGATCGCATCGAGACGCTGGTCGTTCGCACAGCTGCGTCGGGCGAGGCGGTGGCACCGCTCATCCGTCAGCGGCTTCGCGCCCTGAACGGCGACGGCGTCGTGTCAATCGAAGCGATGGAGGACGTCGTCTCCCGGCAGGAAGCGCGCTGGCACGCCAACCTGGCGTTGTTCGGCGCCTTTGCGATCCTGACGCTGGTCATCGCCGTGACCGGTCTCTACGCCATGATGGCGCACACCATCGTCGAGCAATCACGGGAGATCGGCGTGCGCCTGGTGCTCGGCGCGACACCGGGGGGCGTCGCCGGCAGCGTCATCGCGGGAGCGCTTCCGGTCGTGGCGGCTGGAGTTGTGACGGGATTCGCGGGCGCCGCGGTGACAGGGCGTCTGATGCGGTCGCTGCTGTTCGGCATCGAGCCGCTGGATCCTGTCGCGCTGCTGGTGTCGCCGCTGCTGCTCGCGGTGATTGCAGTCGCGGCGTGCGTCCGGCCCGCAATACGTGCCGCGCGAACCGACCCAGCGGTGTGCCTCCGAGCTGAGTAAGGATAAGGTTGCAGATTCTGCGCACGTCTCGAGCCCATCCGATCGCACCCTGGGGTCAGACACCACTCTGACCCGTGTCTGACCCGTGTCTGACACCTCCCTCACGTGACACCTCCCTCACGGGGCGCTACTTTGCAGTGATCGTCATGCAGGCGCTCCGCAATTCGGTCGTTGGGGCCACGTCGTCGTCGACCAGCCTGTACATCACATCGTTCGTCGTTCCCGCCAGGATCATGAGTGTGCGGAACTCAAAATCGAGAGACCCATCGCCGTTCGCGGCCGTCGTCACACTGATGAGCGGACCTGTATTGGGAAGCGGCACTGTTTGGAACGACAGGGCGGCTGCATCGCTCGACGACCACGGAAAGAGGCTGAGGGAGCGTTGGCAAATCCCATCCCCACCGAGCGGGCGGCCGCCGACTCCTTCCTGAGCCCGCTGCACCAAGTACGTCGTATTCGCCTTCAGACCCATGAGGCGAATGCTGATATCCGCGGTGAATGTACCCTCCGGAATCGCTTTGGGGGTGACACTGATGCCAGCAAAACCTGTTTCCCCCTTGAGAGCTGCAAAGACAGAGCGATACGCGCCCGGCGGGGCCTCGAGCTTCGTGGGAGATGTCGCGGACGAGCACGCCATGAGCAGCGTGCAGACGATGAGTGGAGCCGCCAAGAGTATCGATTCGAGCCGTGGTCGTGCCGTCGCGCATCCCGGTCTACTGGTCATCGCTGTCCCCCTGTCTCAAGAAGCGGAAACCAGCCCCGAAAAACGTCAACGACCGCAAACGCCTAGAATGGGGTATTCCTGCCAACCCGACGAGAGTCACCGGGCTCCTTCTCAAATGGGGGCGGGGCGACGAGAAGGCCCTCGAGCGACTGATTCCGCTGGTTCATCGGGAACTCCACCAAATCGCGCGCCGGTGCATGGCCGGCGAGGGCAAGGACCACAGTCTTCAGGCCACCGCGCTGGTCAACGAGGCGTACCTCCGCCTCGTCGATGCGAAAAACGTCGCCTGGCACGACCGCGTGCATTTTCTCTCGGTGGCCGCTCGCGTCATGCGGCGCATTCTCGTGGATCACGCGCGTGCCAGTCGCGCCCGTAAGCGCGGCGGCGGCGCGGCCAAAGTGACCTTCGACGAGGTGCTCGCCATCAGTAACGAGCCGCGTCAGGACTTCGTGGCACTCGACGATGCGCTTGAGGCGCTGGCGAGATTCGACGAGCGGAAAAGTCGCGTCGTGGAGCTGAGGTTTTTTGGCGGCTTGACCGTCGAGGAAACCGCGTCAGTCGTCGCCGTGTCTCCGGAAACGGTGATGCGCGACTGGCAGCTGGCGAAGGTGTGGCTGCGGCGCGAGATGCGCGCGGATCGGCCGCGATGACTTCTCGCGACCGATCCGTACACGCTACGGCATCAGGCTGTTCACGCAACTCTCTGTAAACGACACACCTCCCAAGACTCCTGTGAGCGTTCCGAGGCGGCCGTCCACAAACCCACCGATCGCGCATCGGACGCCGTATCCGCCGTTCGTGCCGGTGTTGGTGTTGTCGTCGAATTGCGGTGTCGCGCCCGTCGCATCGGTGCCGGTGTCCACTCCAGCACCTCTCATCCCCCGAATGCCATCGCCGGCGTTGCCGGTGATGGTACAAGCCGCGATCTCGGCCTGGGAGTTTCGGTCCACGAAGACCCCATGGCTGGCATTGTTCTGAATGGCGTTCGAGAAGATCTGCGCGGAGGACCCCCTGTACACCTGAACCCCCTCCGCTCCATTGTTCTGAATGGTGTTGGGGGCGCTTACCCGGTTGTTCGGAGGACCTGACCATCCGATGCGGGCGGTGGACGTCGACTGGATCGCGACTCCCGCGAGACCGTTGTTCTGGATCGTGTTGTTGACGATGTTGGCCGAACTGCCGCGGAAGACGGTGATCCCATTTCTCGCTGCAAACTGAATCGTGTTTCCATCAATGACGGCGGTTCCGCCGTCCGTTATCGCGATGGCCTGGGGTGCGCCTCCGGTGATGACGAATCCGCGTATCGTGATTCCGTTGCCAGTCACAGAGATTGCGTTTGCGTTCGAATCGCCATTGATGGCCGCCCGTCCCTGGCCGTCCAGGGTGATGCCGTGAAACTCCTCACCGATAACCAGGTTCTCGTTGCACGTGCCATTCACCAGAAGCGTGTCTCCGGCCTTGAGCGTCTTGATTGCCTGGCCAATGGTCCTCTCGGGACCACAGGTCAGGGTATGCGTGCCCGAGTCAGCCTCTCCCATAGACGCCCCGGGCCACAGAATCGCTACCCCCACCGCAAGCGTGAAGCCTTTCATGTCAGTCCTCCAGCCTGGAAAGCGGAAACCGACGGCCAAAACTGGCATGGCCTGAAAAGAGGCTAAGATGACCGCATTCCCGGCCAATCGATGACCCCCGAGCGCTGGAAGCGAGTCGAGGAGCTGTATCACGCGGCTCGTACCCGGCCTTCAGGCGAACGTCTGGCGTTTCTTGACACTCTCTCTTCCGATGACGAGTCGCTTCGGCGCGACGTCGAATCGCTGCTGAATGAGCCGTCCCCCGAGTCCGGATTCCTCAGCGAGGCGGCGCTTGCCGGAGCGGCGCAAATGGTCTTCGACCAAGCGGCTGCAATCGCCATGACCGGGCGAACCCTCGGTGGATATCAGTTGCAGACGCTGCTCGGCGCGGGCGGCATGGGCGAGGTCTATCGCGCACACGACTCGAAGTTGAGGCGCGACGTCGCGATCAAGATCCTGCCGCCCGTAGTCACCAGCGACCCTTCTCGGCTCGCCCGCTTCGAGCGCGAGGCGTGGATGCTCGCCGCGCTGAATCATCCGAACATCTGCGCGATCTACGGTCTCGAGGAGGCCGATGGTGTCCGGTTCCTGATTCTTGAACTCGTAGAAGGCGGCACGCTCGCGGACAGGATCAGAGAGCGCGGCGGCCTGCCGATCGCGGAAGCACTCACGATCGCGCGGCAGATCGTCGACGCGCTCGAGGCGGCCCATGAAAAGGGGATCGTCCACCGCGACTTGAAGCCCGCGAACGTCAACATCACGCCCGACGGCGTGGTGAAGGTGCTGGATTTCGGGATAGCCAAGGCCGTGACCGCCGACGCTTCGAATCCCGATCTGACACCGTCGGCTCCCGCAAGGATTGGCGGCACGCGGGAAGGCGCGATTCTGGGGACGGCGGCCTACATGAGCCCGGAGCAGGCGCGCGGGAAAGCGGTCGACAAGCGCGCCGACATCTGGGCGTTCGGCTGCGTCCTCTACGAGATGTTGACCGGGTGCGTGCCGTTTGACGGCGAGACCACCTCCGACACGATCGGAAGAATCCTCGAACGCGAGCCCGATTGGTCGGCGCTCCCAGCGGCGACACCCGCAGCCATCAGACGGCTTCTGCTCCGATGCCTCGTGAAAGATGCCAAGCAGCGCCTGCGAGATATCGGGGACGCGAGAATCGAGATTGACGCGATTGGTGAAGCGCTGCCATGGGCGCCCGATCCTGGTGACGTGTCTCGCGCTCCAGAGAATCGCGCGAAGTGGCTGCCGTGGGTCGCGGTCGCCACACTGGCCCTGGCTGTCGGCGTGCGGGAGGCGCGGCGCCCGATAACCGCGCCGAAAGACCCGCTTGCCAACGCGCAGTTCTCGCGCTTCACCGATTGGGAGGGCGCGGAAGGAGCCGCCGATATCTCACCGGACGGTCGGTTCGTGGTCTTCGTCGCAGACCACGCGGGCGAGTTCGACCTCTGGTTGAAGCAAGTGGGCACCGGGGACTTCACAAACCTCACGACAAATATCGCGCCGTTGGGCGGACCCCACCCGTTGTTGCGGACCTTCGGCTTTTCGGGTGACGGTGCCGAGATCTGGTTCAGTCTCGCGGGCGACCCAATCAGGGAACGAAAGATGTTGATCCCCCTGACAGGCGGCGCGTCACGCGCGTTCCTGAGCGAGGGCGCCACCAGCCCTGCGTGGTCTTCAGACGACACGCGTCTCGTCTATTTTCGAGGAAGGCTTGGCCCGAACACCACCGGCGGTGATCCTCTGTTTGTCGCAGACCGCAGGGGCGGAAACGCTCGCCAGATCCTGGCGCCTGAAGAAGGGCGGCACAACCATAATCCGGTCTGGTCACAAGACGACCAGTGGCTCTACTTCGTGCATGGGCTCGTGCGCGGGTTGAACTGGACCGACGAGATGGACGTGTCGCGCGTCCGACCCTCTGGCGGATCGCTGGAGCGACTCACGCACCACCACACCGCAGTGACGTTCCTGGCACCGCTCGACGCGCGCACCCTGCTCTACGTGGCTCGCGGGGAGGATGGGTCGGGACCGTGGTTATGGGCTCTCGACACCGAGAGCAAGGTCACACGCCGCGCGACCTCGGGCCTCGACAAATATACGTCCGTGGCAGCCAGTCGCGACGGCCAACGTATCGTCGCCACCATCGGGAATCCGACTGTCAGTCTCTGGAGGGTGCCGATTCTCGATCGTCAAGCCGACGAGGCCGACGTCCAGCGGTATCCGGTGACGACGGAGCGGGCGCTGGCACCGCGCTTCGGTGGGACGTCGCTGTTTTTTCTGTCCGCCCGCGGAACCGGGGATGGGCTCTGGCGGTTCCAGGACGGCCAGGCGTTCGAAGTCCGAAAAGGAACCGACGGCCCGTTGTTCGAGCCGCCTGCTGTGTCACGCGACGGGAAGCGCGTGGCTGTGGTGCTCGGAAAAGGAGGAACACGGCATCTGGCGATCATGTCGGCGGACGGCACCGGTTTGCGTGGCCTGGCAGCGGCCATCGACATCCAAGGGACGTCCGACTGGTCGCCGGACGGCGCGTGGATCGCGACAGGCGGCAGCACCGCGCAGGGTGCGGCATTGTTCAAGATCCCCGTGGATGGCGGTGAGCCTGTTCCGCTCGTCGCCGGTCAAGCGGTCAATCCGGTGTGGTCGCCGGATGGGAACCTGATTGTGTATGACGGTGCGCTCGTCCCAGGCCAGCTCGCGCCCCTGCTCGGGGTACGACCGGATGGCTCCCCTGTCGAGCTGCCGCCGGTGCGGGTCAGTTCGGGCAGCCAGCGTTTCTTGCCCAATGGAAGCGGCTTGGTGTACTTGCCGCGCAATAACAATCAATCACCCGACTTCTGGCTCGTCGATCTCGCCACCGGCAATCAACGTCAGCTCACGCGACTCAGCCATCAGGACACCTTGGGATCATTCGATATTACGCCGGACGGGAAACACATCGTGTTCGACCGCTCGCGCGAGAACTCGCACATCGTCCTGATCGAGCGACCGAAATAACCGGGGGCGCTATATGCGCGAACGAGGTCCCTTGGTGCGCCTACTCGACTGACGACCGGGACTAGCAATTAAGATGACCGCGTGATCATCACGGCGGAAGTCGTCGCCGCGTCGGCGGTCGTACTGCTGGCGTCGGCAACGCTGTCCGCGTACGTCGCTGACTGGATCGGTCTGACGATCGTGCCTTCTGCCGTCCTCGTCGGCTCGTTGGCGGCATCAGCAGGCACGTTCCTCGGTCTGTGGCGGCGCGCGGCGCGCGATCGGTCCAGCCTCGCGGCGTTCGTCGTCATCGTCTCAGCGGTGATGGCGTGGCTGCTCTGGCTGGCTGGACGCGATCTGCTACCGCCCGGGACCGGGCCGGACCTGACGCATCACCTGCTGCTCGTTGGCTACATCGAGCAGCACTGGCGGCTGCCCCACGATCCGCAGCTCGGTCCGTTTCTCGGGGAGATGGTCGACTACTCGCCAGGCGCGCACCTCCTCGCCGCGCTGGCCGGCGCGTGGACGCGGACCGACGGCCTTCACGCGATGTATCCGCTGGTCGCGCTCACCGTCGCGCTCAAATGCGGACTGGTCTTTCTGATCGCCCGGCGACTGGTACGTTCCGATGTGCCGCGCATCCCGTTCGCCGTGATGGCCGTGCTGCTGCTCCTGATGCCGCGTCCCTATTTCATTGGATCATTCGCGCAGCACTCGTTCCTGGCACAGGTCGTGGCGGAGGTCTTCGCGGTCGCGCTCTGGTGGGCGCTGGTCATCTGGGACGCGCGGCCCGGAATGTTGCCGATCGCGTTCTTCGCGGTGGTCGGCGCCGCGACGTTCCTGACGTGGCCGGTCTGGATCGGACCGCCTCTGGTCGTGTTGGCCCTCTGTCTGGCTTCCCGTCGTGACGTCAGCGCGGTCGAGCGCGCGAAGCAGTTGATCCTCGCAGTCGTCGCGATCGGCAGTATCGCGGCGGCATTCACAGCCTCTCGAGGCCGCTCGGCCGGGATCGTCGCGGCGGCAGGCTTTGTGCTGCGGCCGGCGCCGGCGGTCTTCGGGTGGGCGTTTCTGCTCGTGTGCGGCGCGGGCGTGTGCGTCGGGCTCTTCGGACGGAGAACGCGGACGATTCCGCTGTTTCTCGGCGCGATCGCCCTCCAGGCCGGCGCCCTGTTCCTGCTGGCGCAAGCGCGCGGCTCGGCGGCACCCTACCTCGCATTGAAAATGGTCTATCTGGCCATCTACCCGCTGGCGGTCGCGGGCGCCGTGGGCACGGCCGCCGCCTGGCAAACGATCGTTCGCACGGTGAACACTCCCGGGGTCAGACCCGGGTCAGACCCGGGTCAGACCCCACGCTGCGATCAAACGGGGTCGAGAGGTGTGCAGATTCCGCAATGGTCCCGCGCAGTGCTCTGGCTGCTGCTGGCGGTTTTCAGCGTCACGGTCGCGCGCACGACGATGCAGGTCCCACGGCCAACGCCCACCATTTCGGAATCGCTGCTGCGCGCCGGTCGGTGGACGCGCGCCAACGTGAACGCCGGGTGCGTGGATTACCTCGTCGCCGACGGCTACACCGCGTACTGGCTGCACCTGGCGGTGCTCGGGAATGCGCGCGCCGCGGCTCGCTCGCTCGAGAACGACACCTACGAACTGCCGCCCGCGCTCGTCCGCTGGATCGAGCCCGGCGGTTTGCCCTACGCGATCGTGGAGGATTTTTCAGCGCTGCCGAGGGACATTCGCGACAACGTCGACGTGGCGGCCCGGTTCGGACGCACCGCCGTCGTGAAGCGCCGGGGCGCGGCGTCGTGCGCACCGTGACCGCGGCGGCGCATCGCTACTGCTTGTCGAACACGACCACGAGATCGAGATCGCCCTGGGCCGATGCAATATGTACGGCGCTGGTCATCGTCCGGCCGTCTGGCGAGAGGCTCATCCGGTCCGTAAACGTCACGCCGATGGCGTCGACAACTGACGTCAGAATGAGCGTGTTGCCTTCCCACACGGCTGTCCCCCGGACCACCGCGCCGCTCGACTCGAACGTCATGTCCTTGCCGTCGGTCGTGTACTTGCGCGTTGTGATCTGAGTGCCCTGATCACCCTGCTGCTCTTCGACGATGGAGAGCGACGGTTCGGCATGCGTCACCTTGCGGACGATGCTGGACGGACCAGGGATAGGGCCAAAATTGCTCTTTGCGGCGTTCATCTTCCAGTCGCCTGAAAAGTTCGGTTTGTCGGCCGCGGCCACGGTGCCGGCAAGGATGATGATGGCGAACAGCGCGCAGAATGCAGCCTTCATTTCATGATCCAGACGCAAACGCCGCCGTCAGGGTTCCCTCATGGAACTCTCACAACAGCAACCGGGTGATGATACCGCTTAGCGTCACCTCGTCGATCGACAGATACACGGTCTGCCCGGCCACCGACATCGCAAACGCCATCCGTCGCTCGAGCTTCGCGGCCAGGTCGCGCACCAGCCCGCGATCGACGGCGTAGAGCTCGATCGACTCCGCGCGATGGATTTTTTCGCCGGCCAGGTTCCGAAGCAGTTGCTGCGGATCCTTATGCGTGTAGACGGCCACGCGCGATGCAGCCTTGGAGGCTTTGTGCAGGCGCGCGGCATCCGGAGCGCCTACTTCGATCCAGGCCGTGATCGCGCCGGTCAAATCCCGAACCGTGATCGCCGGTTCTTCCGGGTCGGAGATGCCGCGTGAGAACGCGATCCCTTCGCGGTACTCGAGCGCGTACGCCAGGACCCGCGTGACGAAATACTCTTCCGATTCCGACGGGTGCCGTGCGGCGCGCAGCTCCAGCGACTCGTACACCTCGCGGTCGGCGTCGGCGAGCTCGATCTGGAAGTTGTAGATCGTGGCGGACAGAGCCACTACCGGAGTCGAGGCCGAGTGGCCTGTCCGCATTGAACACGGACCCGATCGCGGAGCGCGGCGCCTGGATGGCAAGGCGCGACGACTGAGAATACCGGGAGTATTTGCGGGAGGAGCAACGCCGCCAGCCAGAATGCCCCGCCCGCGAGGTGGTCCGTGATCAACGTGGACAGGCCTCTAATCATTCGCGCGTGACGATCACGGCCGTGCCGTAGCACAACACTTCGGTGACGCCCTGCATGACCTCGGTCGCGTCGTAGCGCAGCCCGACCACGCCGTTGGCGCCGAGCGCCTGCGCGTGCTGCAGCACCAGCTCGAACGCGTCCGCGCGCGTCTTCTCACAGAGCTCTGTGAGCAGGGTGATATTGCCGCCGACCAGCGTCTGCAGAGAGGCGCCGATGGTCCCAAGAACCGACCGCGAGCGGACGGTGACACCACGCACCACGCCCAGCGTTTTCGTCGTTCGATAGCCGTCCAGCGAAAAGGCGGTCGTGGTCATGGAGGGATCAATCGCCATCGTCGTCACCTCGACGATCAGCTTACCAGCATTAATCGCGAGCCATTGCGCACCGCTGTCTGACGTCCGTTATCATGTCCCACACAAGGTGATATCCATGACACGAGCGTCGGCCGCGGCGTTGGCAACACTCCTTTTCTGCGCCGATCTCGCGTCAGCGCAGGACACCCTGAAGGTCGGCCAGCCGGTCGCCCGCGCAATCGCAGCGGGCGCCACTCACGCATACACCATCGCGCTCGATGCCGGCGACTACGTCGCCGGTGCCATCGATCAGCGCGGCATCCTGGTGCTGGCGGCGGTGTTCACCCCGGACGGGTCGCGCCTCCGAAACTTAGGTGGCCCTCGTGACGTCAAGCGGAACATCGCGTTCATCGCCGAACGCGCGGGCACCTATCGCATCGTGCTGCGGGCGCCGTCGGTTGTCGAAGCCGCGCAGCAGGGCGGATCCCAGTCGGAGAACGGAAGCTACGAGATGACGCTGGTCGAGCGGCTCTCCTTCGACGAGCGGATGAAGGCGCAGCCGCGGCAGGACAGATACCCGAGCCCGGCGATCGAGGCGCTTCGAAAACAGCTCGCGGCCGGCAACACCAGCACCGAAGCCTTCTGGCAGCGCGTCGCCCAATCGGGAACGCCACTCGTCGAGCCGATCGAGGGCGATGCGAAGCGGACGCGGGTGACGTTCCTCTGGCGCGCAACCGCGCCAACGCGGAACGTGATGGTGCTCGGTTCGTTCCTGACAGGACCGGCGGCGGATTATGCGATGACGCGCCTCGGCGAGACCGACGTCTGGTACCTCACCGTCCGCATGCCCAGCGGCTCGCGCTTCGCCTACTCGCTGTCGCCGAACGATCCGCAGACGTTCGATCCGCCGCGCGCCGCGCAGCGTGGTGCCACTGTCCAAGGCGATCCGTTGAATCCACGCCGATGGGGATGTTCGCAGCCGACCGCGACCCGCCACGATTGCCAGTCCATGGCGGAGCTGCCCGGCGCGCCACTGCAGCCCTGGATCGTGCGCAACGACGCCATCCCGGCTGGCAAGGTCGACAAACACACGATCGCCAGCGAGCTCTTGAAGAATACGCGCAACCTGTCGGTCTACACGCCGCCCGGCTACCTGGCCGGCGGCAAGCCGTACGCCCTGCTGGTGCTGTTCGACGAAAGCGCGTACCTGAACCAGGTGCCGACCCCGGTCATCCTCGACAATTTGATCGCCGCGGGCAAGATTCCGCCGATGGTCGCGGTGCTGATCGCCAATCCCAGTCAGGACACGCGAAACAAGGAGCTGCCGCCCAATCCGCAGTTCGCCGATTTCCTCGCCACGGAGCTGCTGCCCTGGGTCCACGCGCACTACACCGTGACCAGCGATCCGAAGCTGACGACCGTGGGCGGATCGAGTTACGGCGGCATCGCTGCGACCTATGCCGGTCTTCGTCACTCGAAGGTATTCGGCAACGTCCTCTGTCAGTCCGGATCGTTCTGGTGGGCACCCGATCACGGCGGCTCCCCCGACACCGACGCGACGACCGAAACCGGATGGCTGGCGAAGGAGTTCATCAAGAGCCACAAGCTGCCGCTCAAATTCTGGATTGACGCGGGTGTGTTCGAGGTCGACTCACGCGGCAATGGCGGCGCGATCCTCGAGCCAAGCCGCCACATGCGCGACGTGCTGCTGGCGAAGGGCTACGACGTGCGCTACCAGCAATTCAACAGCGGCCACGACTATCTCAATTGGCGCGGCACGCTGGCCGACGGCCTGATCGCGCTCGTGGGAACAGACACGACGCGCTCGTCAAGCCGATAGACGATTCTGCGCTCTACGGCTTCGAGCAGGTGAAGTTCGCCGCGTCGTTGGTGTCGCCGGAGCCCGTGTACGCGGCGATCGATGGATACGGGCAGAGCGGACGCGTTCGATCCCTGACGCCATTGGTGAGGTGCGACGCGGGAATCTGCGCCGGCGTCTTCTTCTGTTCCACCCACTCTTCGAGGACGGCGAGGCTGTCGAACACGCTGGTGCCGTCGCCGCCACCGCAATGCGCCATCCCCGGTACCATGAACAGGCGGATCGAATCGGCCGCTTTCTCCGCGCCACCCAGCGCCTTCACGACGCTCTGGTAGTAGTTGATGCTGTTGCGCGGCGCGATCAGCTGATCGTTCCACCAGTGATACATCAGCAGCCGGCCGCCGCGGCGGAAGAACGCGCTCATATCCGGATCGGTCGCATTCATCAGACCGTCGTCCAGCCGGTCGGCGAGCGCGACGTCCCTGTCGAAGTCGAGCGTCTTGAAGTCCCAGTCGGGATTCTTGAACACCAGGAACCGGAAGTGATCGTTCGAGATGCTGAGCGGACGCGGTCCACCGGCCATCGCCACCCAACCGGTTTCGCTGCCGGGCTCCAGCCCTGGAAAGATTTCTGCGCCGGTTCGCGGATTCTTCGCCGGCCCGTAAATGCGCCGCACGGCCTCGACCTGCGCCGGCGTCAGACAACCCGGCGAGTCGCCGGCCGCGCATTGAATGGTCTTCGGGTCGAAATGGCATCGTCCGGGATCTTCGAGCACGCCGTCCTTCACGCCGTCGAGCGCATCACACGCGTCCAGCACGGCCTTGTGGATCACGGTGAATTTTTCTCGCGGAATAAAGCTGGCAGGGTCCTTCAGCGTCGCCTGCGCCACCCACAAGCTGTGCGCGCCCAGATGGGTCATGAAATTCGCCGGCGCGCCGGCGATGATGCCGTCGTAATCGGCCGGATACTTCTGCGCTTCCTTCAAGCCCTGCCGGCCGCCCGTCGAGCAGCTATTCCAATACGACAGCCGTGGGCCGCTGCCGAAATGCTTCTCGACGACCGCCTTGGCCTGGACCGTCATCTCATGAACAGCTCGATAGGCGAAATCGACGACCTTCTCGGAATGGTTCAACGCGAAGCTGCCATCACCCCCGTTGCCGGCGTGACCGGTATCGGTCGATGCCGTTGCGTAGCCGCGCTGCAGTGCGGCTGCCATGGCGCCATACGTGATCGTGCCCGCCCATCCGCCGTTCCCGACTCCCTGGAACTTGCCGTTCCATCCAGACACCGGTAACCAGACTTCGACCTTGATGTCGGAGTCGCTCGACGGCTTGATCGTCGCGGCGACACGGCAGAACGCCGGCAGACCACGAAAGACTTGTCCGGCCGGTCCTGACGGATTGGCGCCAGCAGAGCCCGGCGGCGTGAACGCGCCCGCCTCGACGACGCTGGCGAGCGTAATGGTCGTGTGCGGCAGCGCCATCGATGCGAGGCTGTCGCACGACGCAGCCGCGTCGAGCGTGCGGTTGCCGATTGCCAACGCTAACAAAGCAGCACTAAAACCGCCGACGATTGTTTTCATGACGACCCTCTCCGCTCGGCTAAAGCCTCGCGCTCCACTACCAACCTAGTCGCGCTCCATCGGTCCGCGCCGCTGCGGGAGCGCGAAGGCTTCAGCCGAGCGACCCTTCAGACTTGAGAGTTGAGAGTTGCGGCGATTTCGCGCACCTGCTCGACATGCCGTCCTTCATGCGCGCCCATCCAGACGCCCCACTGATAGAGGTTCAACGACCCCAGGCGCGGATGAACGTACGCGACATCGGCCAATGCAAGACCGTCGGCCGACAGGAACACGTCGAGAAACGATCGGCGCGTGTCCTCGAGGCGCGACCACGCGCTCTTCCAGTCGAGGCCCTGCGGCCGAACCACCTCGGGCGCCTCGCGCCTGTTCGTGCGATCGAGCACAGCGGCCTGATCGAACGTGCCGACGATCGGGCTGGTTTCGCGTTCCTCAGCCAGACCCTGCGCCCGAGCCTCGGCGAGCCGGTTCCCGAGGGTCGTCGTGAACCGGCTTTCGACGAGCGCGAGGTGCTCGAGCACGTCGGCAACCGACCAGCGACCGGGCTCCGGCGGTTGACTGCGCTGCGCTTCGGGGACGGCGTCCACGGCTTCGCGCAGCGCGTTGCGTCTGACCGTGAGATAGGCGAACAGGTCCTGCAGCCGCGGATGCGTCGGTTGACGGTCCGGAAGCCGGACACTACTTGAAGTCATAGCCAGCCCTCGCGCGTGCCCGCACTATTTGGCGCGTGCCAGATCGTACACAACTTCCCAGGTGTAGCGCACGAAACGGTGTAGCTCGGTTTCAAGCAGCCGCTCCTGATCGCTGTGCGCGCCGAACCCCTTCGGCGGATCCTCGAAATCGGTCGCGGGACCGATGCCGAAGCACTGCACGCCCTTCACGCGCAGCTGCGCCATGTCGGTGGCCCCGGTGCTCATCGTCGGCAGCGTCTGGACGTTGTAAATCCTGGTGCCCGCCGCCTCGAGCGCCTTGTAGGCCTCCGAGTCGAGCCGCGCGTCCGGACCGGCCTGACGCTCGTTCTGCCCGGTGAAGCGCACGTCGACCGCCGGGTCGTTGATCAGCTGCTTCACCTGCGCGAGAAACTTCGCCGGATCCTCGTCGGGCAGCGCGCGCACGTCCAGCGTCGCCTTGGCCTCCGACGGAATGACGTTCGAGCGGTATCCGCCCTGGAAGATGTTCGGCGACACCGAGGTCCGGAGCATCGAGGAGTGTCGCGGCTCGTTCTCGAACAACCAGTCGTCGGCCGCCTTCTGCGTCTTCGGATCGGTCGAGAGGACGTCGCGGTAGTACTTCGCCACCTCCGGTGGTGAAATCGCCGCCAGCTTCCGGAAATAGGTGCCGGTCGTCTCGTTGAACCGGATGTCAGGACGCCAGTCGCCGATCTTCGCGACGGCGCCGGCCAGATGGACGATCGCGTTCGACTTGAGCGGCACCGAGCCATGACCTGAGATACCGTGCGCAACCAGCTCGATGCCGCGCGGAATCTTCTCCAGGGTCTGAACCGTCGCGAACTTCACCTGTCCGCCAATCCGGGTCACGCCGCCGCCCTCGGCCAGGCAGTATTCGGCGTCGATCGCCGGGAAATGGTCGCGCACGAGATAGCCGATGCCGATGCCCGAGCTGCCTTCCTCCCCTGATTCCGAGACGAAGATGACGTCGCGATCCAGCGGCACATTCAGACGTTTGAGCATCACGATGGTCATCAGCGACGCCGTCAGGTTGTCCTTGTCGTCGACGGTGCCGCGGCCATAGACGTAGCCACCCTCGCGCGTCGCGCTGAAGGCCGGAAACTTCCACTTCGCGTCGTCGATGGTGACAACGTCGCTGTGACCCATGATCAGCAGCGGCCGCTTCTTGCCGTTGCCTTTCAGCCTGGCGATCAGGTTGGGCCGCTTCAGGTCGGAGCCGACGATTTGCGATGGAATGCCTTCCTTGTCGAGCACCTGCTTCACGTACTCAGCGACGATGTGCTCGTTGCCGGGCGGATTCCGCGTGTCGAGACGCAGCACCGCCTGATAGTGGCGCATCGTCTCGTCCTCGAGTGCCTTCCAGTCCGGCTGCTTCGGTGTTTGCGCAAGGACCGTCACCGAGGCGAGCGTGATGCCAATCGTCGTCAGGCGCGCAGCCGTCATCGTGCCTCCTTCGAACCGGACAGAATCATAGTCGTTTTCTTGCGCGCATTTTATCTGCGTGTGTCACGCGCGATCGTGTCCTTACATTTCTCTGAGATCCGCTCACGTGCTCGAACGAGGACACGATGCCCTCATTCGACAACAGTGCACCGGCCGTTCGCGTGACGCCCGAGTGGAAGGTCCCGCCTGCGCGCAGCGCTTCAGCGTCGCAAGCGCAGGTGGCATCGCGGTTGCGGCCACCAATCGCATCAATCGCAGTCACGACGTCATCAATCGTCACGACTGCAGGAGGAGACACGATGCGAGCGTTGTTCATCGCGGCCACATTGTCGTTGTTGTATGCGGCACCGTCCCTGGCACAGGACGAGCGCGGGTACCTCACGGGGGTTGGCGGCTTCGCCGCCAGCACGGATGCAACGTCAGGCAACGTCCTGTTCGACGCAGGCGTGCGGATTGCGCCACACCTGCTGGTCTTCGGCAATCTCGGCCAGTTCCACAATCTGCAGCCGTCGGACGCCCTGCCAGCCGTCGACAGCACGATGGCCACGCTGGCCGGGTCGCTCGGCCTCAACGTCGTCGGGACCGCGCGCGTCCCGGCGTTGTATTCCGTCGGCGGCCTGCGCTATGAAGTGCCGACGCGCGCCCGCGTCTCGCCCTACGTCTCGGCGGGGTTGGGAGTCGCGCGACTCTCACCGGCCGCGCAGTTCACCTACTCGAGCGGCACCTTGCCCGACGGAACGACGCCGATCGTCGGCACCGACGTGACCAGCGAGCTCGTCACGTC
>Ga0105248_10003163_pt1 | contig 18229 bp, 15 predicted proteins | sample KBSS34metaG_FD_81524 | JGI IMG/M metagenome (GOLD analysis project Ga0105248, IMG submission 81524) | Switchgrass rhizosphere microbial communities from Kellogg Biological Station, Michigan, USA - KBS S3-4 metaG | ecosystem: Host-associated > Plants > Roots > Rhizosphere > Soil | place... | reverse complement strand
TGAAAGTCTTCGGAGGGCAAGGTGGCCATGATGTCTCTCAGCCAGTGCACAGCCGTCGAAGGCTGGCAGACAATCAGCACTCTGCGACCGGCGCCTATTTGCGCCAATACATTAGTGAGCTTCTGTCTTGCGCCGGAGCCGACCGCTACTCTCGTTTTGACATCGAGAGCGGTGCTCCAGTTCATCGTAATGACAGTGCCGCGATGCTTGGTTTTGTGGCGCATCTTACTCTCGTCCTTTCGCTTGGCGGGATGAAACGAACTGGCAGGATTTACGATAGTCACTGACCGATTTTATGAGTTCGGTCATGCTGTCTGCGGCAAACTTGTCAGTAAACAAATTGGCCAAGGTCAAGCATACCATTGCCCGCGCCACAACAGAAGCAGCAGGAACGGCACAAACATCGGAGCGCTCATAATGAGCCCGGTCGGCCTCAAAGGTGGGGAAAGCCACCGACGGCAGGCCTTTTTTTATAGTCGGGATAGGCTTCATATATGCTCTGACTATCAGTCTTTCGCCGTTGGTCATACCGCCTTCCACGCCGCCGGCATGGTTGGTCAGTCGTTTGACCGGGAAATTGCCACCTTCATTAGGGGATTCATTTGGGTACATCGCATCATGCACATCGCTGCCCCTGCGGCCGGCACCGGCAAAGCCGTCACCTATTTCCACTGCCTTGATCGCCTGAATACTCATCAGGGCCCCGGCCAGCAGACTGTCCAGCCTTCTATCCCATTGGGTGTAGCTGCCCAGGCCGATGGGCAGGCTATCTACCAGGACTTCGACCACTCCTCCGATGCTGTCGCCTTCTTTCTGGCAACTGAGGATTTCTTGTTTCATCGCTTCCGATGCCGCTTCGTCAGCGCAATATACTTCCGAGGCTTGCCATTGCTTCTCAATCTCGGCCATAGGCAGTGCGCTTACATCGCGTTCGCTGCGTGCCTGGCCGATTTGCACGACATGACTTGTGACGCTCACGCCCAGGGCCAATAGGAGTTCACGGCAAAAGGCTCCAGCCGCCACCCGGCTGGCCGTCTCGCGGGCGCTCGATCGCTCCAGCACATCGCGTACATCGCGCTGGGCATATTTTATTAGTCCGGCGTAGTCGGCATGACCAGGGCGAAAGCGGTCAATTTTTTTGGCCAAAAACTGGGCCTTGCTTTCCTCGCTGCCTTCCTCGTCTGCGCTCAGGGCGCGCACTTTCATGACGTACTGCCAGTTGGCATTATCTCTATTGGCGATTGTGTAGGCCAGTGGCGCACCGCTGGTGATACCAAGTCTGAGGCCGCCGAGCATCTCCACCTGGTCGGTCTCGATTTTTTGCCGGCCGCTTCTGCCATAACCGCCCTGCCTCAGGGCCAGTTCGCTATTGACTTTGTCCAGGTCGACTTTCAATCCGGCCGGGAAACCGTCCAAAATGCTGACCAGTGCTTTACCATGAGATTCGCCGGCTGTAAGTAGTCGCAGCATAAACCAGATAATGATTCCTAAGTTGGTGAGGCTAAAATATACCTGAGATTATTGTTCGAGTGGAGGTTGCTGGAAGCATATTGGCAAAGACGAGGTTTTTAAGTGGCTCGGCAGTAATGCCCGGCGACAAGTCGATAACCCACCGGGCCCTGATTTTTTCGGCCCTGACCACGGGAAAATCGCGCATCACGGGAGCTCTGGGAGCCCTCGACTGTCTTTCCACGGTTTCCTGTCTGCGCCGTCTGGGCCTGACCATCGAACCGGCCGAGGGCGGCGGCGGCTGGCGCAAGATTACAACTTCCGGCCGGCTGGACCTGGTTGTCAATTCCAAGGGTCCCAGGCACCTGGATTTTAGAGAAAGTACAAAAAGTGGACCTTTGCTATTAGATGCCGGCAATTCGGGCACGACCATGCGCATTATGTCCGGCCTTCTGGCTGGTCTGCCCGGCAACTTCGCCCTCTCGGGCGATGATTCATTGAGCAAAAGAGACATGCGCCGGGTTCTGGATTCCCTCACGGCCACGGGCGCCACCGTGACCTATCGCCGCAGCGAAGGACGCGCTCCATTTATAGTAGGCGGCGGCGAGCTTAAGGGCGGTCACTTTGACCTGCCCATGGCTTCGGCTCAGGTGGAAACGGCTCTGCTGGTGGCCGGACTTTTGGCCAAAGGCAAGACCACCGTCAAAACACCGGCCAAAGTGCGCGATCACACACTTAAGGCTTTTCTCCACCTGGGCATACCCTTCCACAATGAGGGTTTGACGACATCGGTCGAACCACTGACCCTGGAGATTGCCGCCAAAGATTTCACCGTGCCCGGCGATATTTCGTCGGCTGCTTTTTTCCTGGTGGCGGCGGCCATCATGCCCGGCTCCTCGCTGGTCATACCGGCGGTCGGCACCAATACCGGGCGTGGTCTGGTGGTGGAAGTATTGCGCCGCATGGGCGCGACAATTAGCTACAGCAATGAAAGACTGGTCAATTTCGAGCCTGTGTGCGACATCCATGTAAACGCTCCGGCCGAGCTTACAGCCACTGATGTCGCAGCCTCCGAGGTGCCTTTGGGTATAGACGAGCTGCCTGTGCTGGCTCTAGCCTTTGCCATGGCGCGGGGTAAGTCAAAAGTGAGTGGTGCTGCCGAACTGAAAGAAAAAGAGTCCAATCGTTTGACTGCCATCTGCAAGAATCTGTCTAATCAAGGCGTTAAAGTAGAAGAACTGGCCGATGGATTTGTTGTGGAAGGGGCGCCGGAGCTGGCCGGTGGCGGCGCGTGGGCGACAGAAGGCGATCACCGCCTGGCCATGACCGGCCTGATTGCCCAACTGGTGGCTAAAAAGCCGTTGCAGTTGGGAGATGTGTCCTGCGTCGACATCTCATATCCTGGTTTTGAAGCGGATCTGGCTGTTCTGGTAAGTCAGTGAGCCACAATTAGTGCAGCCTTTTAGCGCTGCTTCTTTGTCGCTTTTTTAGCGGCCTGAGCTGTACCTTTTGCATTACTCTTTGATGCTCTGGTAGTCTGGGTCCGGGTTTTGGTGGACGCTGCGGATTTCTTTCTGGCCGGCTTTGCCGCAACTTTAGTAGATTTCGCCGCGACTTTAGTAGATTTGGCCGCAGTTTTAGTAGACTTGGCGGCCGCTTTAGTGCCCTTTGCTCGGGCAACAGCCACTAGATCCAACACCCCACGCCGGGTTACGTGTGTCACCACACCCTTACCCTTGGCCTTATAGCCTTCCGTTGATATTTTTCCGAAGTCCGCTTCTCTGATCTGCACAATGTCCAGTGGCTCTTTGCAGTAAATAGAAAAATGACAGGCGGCTTCCAGACCTAGTCTTGTCAGCTCCTGGGCATCGTCTATAAGGTCGTAGATGCCGTAGAGGCAGCCCAGCGAATAGTCTGCACCGGCACCCTTGGCGGCAAAGCGTTCAAATTCGTGCACCGAAAGATTTGCGGAAACGCCATAAATGCTTTGCGGAGTGACCAGGAGGAAAACATTGTATAGCCCGGCGTATGTCTCTTTCCCGTGATCGACCAGGGTGTAGGACTTTTTCAATTCGGCAAAAAATTCCAGAAAAAATTGGAAGACCTCCGCCCGGTTTTTGAAGGTGTTTTCCATCATTTTGTGGCGTTTATCGAAAAGGTGCTCTACCACGTTGTCTAAAAGGGTATAGCCCGAAGTAGCCAAATAGGCGTGCTTGAGTTTGATGATTTTGGAGCCATTGACCAGGTCGGTTGAGTATTCCGAGCCCGAAGTCGTCATTCTGTCAGCCCCCAGAAAGATTTTTCCGTTTTTCTTTACCGCCACCAGGATGGTCATTGTTTCTAATTCCTTCTTCTAGCTTATAAGCCCGAGATTTATTATCGGCTGGATAATTTTTCCAGGCCCATAACTTTGATACCCGTTCGACAGGCTTATCCAACCGACCGACCTGGCTCGATGGGCTTTACTCGGGAGGTGGACTTGGCATATATTAGGCGCCTGGGAAAGTGGCGAAAATAGCCGCGACTGGTTAGAATTTGACTGAAGTACAGAAGGAAATCCATTATATGGACCGGCGGTTATCGTGTATGCAAGAAAAATCACCCGCAACATCAAAGAGTCTCACCCTTTTTCACTCCGCACTGTCTGTGGTGGCACTGCTGGGTCTGGCATATAGTTTCGATTTGCCGGTGAGCGCGCAAAATTATTCCCAGGGGCAGATGGCCTCGGGCCAGATGAACGGCGGCGGTCAGATGAATGGCGGCGGTCAAATGGGAGCCAATCAAGCTGCGACCAATCCAGCCCTGATTAAAGACTGGTTCAATAAATACGACATGGTGCGCAGGCAAGCCCAGATGAACCCGGCTGAGCGCGCTAATGCCGATGAGCTTATGAGTCATGGTCTACAGATGTTTGTGCCGGGCCAGGAAAAAATCATGGCCCAGAAACTATTGAAGTCTCTTGTATTAAGGTACGACACTGCCTGCAATCAACTGAAAAATTTGCCCTTGTACCCAGAAACGAGCGCCCTGCACCATGAATATTTTGGGTACTTTAAAGATGCCAGAGATTTGTTTGCTGACTATCTGCGTGTGCAAAACAATCTGATGGTCAAAGACGCAAACGGCAATAGTTTGATGGCCGGGCTGATGGCGCGCAAGGGTAATCTTGAGGGCAGTGAGCAGCAGGCCAAGAATACCGATAGCCAGTTGCGCAGCCGTTTTGGCATTGCGCCCTATCGCTATTAACTTATAATCGCTTCTATTTATAAGGGTATATCGGCTTTGCGCTGATAGAGTTTTGTCACCGTGTTTATGTCACGCTGCGAAATGCGCGAATACTCGTCGGTATTTGTATACATCATGTCGCCTTTGACCGGGCTGTGACCCAGCATTCCCAGCGCGTGACCTAGCTCATGCGTGGTTATATTTTTCAAAACCAGGGGACGCAATTCGGCATCTTGTCCGTGCAAAACATCTAGATTGACTTCAATCATTTGGGGCGGTACCGAATATTTCGGCCCTAGGGCCGGGATGTAGAGCGGCACGGGAATGGAGCCGACCGGCAGAATCGTCAGTTTGCCCGGTCCGCGTGATTTCCATTTGGTCACTGTGTGCGCGCCCAGACTGCACTCGGAGCCGGCCTTTATTCCCAGGTGGTTGTAGACGACAACTATGCGCGCGTCTTTCTGATTTTTCACTTCTACAAAAGTAATCAAACCGTTGGTGCGCCCACCCCAGTCGTCCATGGCCTCACGCACGGCTTTGTTGTATCCGAACTCGGCACTAGGAGTGATGTAAACCGGGATAGGCATCTTTTGAAATTTGAGCGTTTTGTTTTTCGACTCTTTCAATACGGCGTCAAGATAGTCGCTCCTATCGGGCTGGTTGTCCGAGGCCGCCTGAATACGGAAAAAGCTGGGCGGGCAGATATCGGGCACAGGAATAATGGCCGCTACATGGGAGCGCTTGATAAAATCCGCCATGCTTCCCGGCGCCGCATTTGCTTGGGTCGCATTTGTCTGCGCGACCTGTGGTGGTGATACCGTATTTGGTGCTACGGCATTGGGTGCTACAGCATTGGGTGTCACCGCTGCCTTTACCACAGGAATCGATTCCAGTGCTTTCAATCTTTCAACGATCGAGCCCTGTCGCACCTGACCGGTCATCGCTTGCTCCAGTCTGGCCAGGCGATCCAAAATTGCGCTGTCGCCGCCGGCTGTGGGCAGTCGGTTCAACTGTTCCATGCGGCTCAGCCTATCGCTAAAAGACAGCGCGTCGGTGGCGATCGGTGGCAGGTTGGGATGTGTGCCTGGGGGAAGGCTCGTATTGCCTGTCGCCGGTTGAGCCAGAGCCTCTGGGCAGAGCCGCATTCCAAAGTAGCAATCGACGGCGCTAAAAAAAGTGGACGCCAAAAGCGCCGAACAAGCCAGGGTAAAAACGGCTATCTGTCTAGCCTTCGCTTGTTGGCGAAAGGTTGAGTTCTTCAATTGAGTCATCAATAAATTGCACGAGTTTGTCGCGGACGGCTTCCTGGATGCGGACCAGCTCTTTGGAATAGCAATAAAACTCGGCTCCGGTGTCACGGTCGAAGCTCATGGAAAACAGGCCTTCCATCGGGTCTTCCATCTCGGACAATTGCGCTTCCAATTGCTGGATGCCGATATTGCAAAAGATGCTTTTTTCGATCAATTGCGGCTCTGCTACCTTGCTCAATTTACCGCTGGGGTCCATGCGTCCCCATGTGCCGGCCAGGAAGCGGTAGCTGGGAGCTTCAACGTCGGGCTTTTTGGGCGGCGCCCAGAGCAGCACAATCTTAGAGAGTGAGCCTCGTTTGGCATCTTTTTCGCCGAGCGTTTCCAGATCCTCGGGGCGGTAGCCCAGGAGTTCGCGGTTGAGCCAGGTCAGGCGTCCCTCTGAAAATTTGCCGCGCAGGGCGCGCAGAGCCAGAAGCAAGCCATCGGAAACGCTCAGGTCTCTCTTGGCTAGCTGCCCACGGATACGACTCAATTGGTGGTACAGCATTCCACACCGTATTCACTATCTTTACTCAATATATATGAACCGACGGGGCATTGAGTTTAAATCCAAACTAGCGCGTTTAGTGTAAGCAAATAGTCCGGCTTCGGCGTGTGGGTGGTTGCCTCGGGCGGAAGTGCCCATAGGGTCATTCTCCCAGGTACTTTTGCGGCGTCTGGTGGGGGCCCGAGGTCGCCTTCTAGATTGCCACCTTGGGTAGTATCAAATGCCGCTAGATGGCCTTGGCTGGCCCTTAAAGGCCCGCCAGATGAAATTTTTGACCGGAACCATTCAATTTACAAAACTTATGATAGCTTAGGGGAAAGGCTCCGAGTTCAGGTACCTGTTGCATCTACGATGGATGAACGCTTAAAAGAGATGGCCGAGGCTCGCTACGGGCAACCGCAGTTTCTTAGCGCGCTTTTTGACCTGGCTCTGGAAGAGCAATGGTTTGATTTGCAGCACATGATCCAGCACGACATGGCTAAAGCCATCATTGCCGACTATTCATACGAGCTCGGGCGCGATTATCTCAATCAGGAAATTTTCTACAACTGCTGGGAAGACGTTATCGACGTGGGATGGACAACCTTTTGTCAGCACACAGGCTTGACCCGCGACAAAGTCAACGTCAGCCTTGCCAAGTTGCGCGAAACCAGATAGAACAAATCGCCAGATAGCCCTGCTTTGCTCTAAAGCTGCGACTGTCCGCCCTTCATTTCCTGATAGCGCACCACCAGAGCTATTCCGCCGGGGAATTTGCCGTTGGCTGTTGTCTGTGAGATTTTTTCCGAGGCCAGTGACCAGACACCGATATTACCGGCGGTAAATTCTACATCCATGCGTTCACCCGGATTTAGTGTGATGGTGTCGCGCAGCAGGCGAGGCTCCAGCAAGTCAGAGCCGTTACTGGCGACCACTTCCATCTTGTGCCCGGATAGATGAAGAGGCACGGCCTCCTCGCAAACATTTATCAATCTTAGATGTACACGCTCACCATTGCGCACTTCAATCGGCGGTATATAAGGAGCGGTTTTACCGTTGACGATGTAGACGGGCTTGGCCTGACCTTCTCGGTTTGGATCGCTTTCATTTTTCAATTCACCGATGAGCAATACTTGATCTAAATCTGACTGCTTGACCGCACGAGGGTGAACGATAATCGCTCCGTACATACCGCGGGCACGTTCTTCCATATGCACTATTTGCGGATGGTAAAAATAGGTCCCCTGGCCCTGGGGCACGAATTGAAAGCCGTAACTTTCTCCTGGTTTGACAAAACGCTCAGGTAGAGACACTGCCACCGCACCACCGGCGGCGCCGGGGCCGCCTCGGAAAGTGCCCGGCACCGATGGCGGTGCACTGGATTTTGAACGGGGAAGGCCATCGACATTGTGGGGCAAAATCAGACCGTGAAAATGCAGGGAAGTAGGCACTTTCAGCTGATTGTGCAGCACTATGCGCACAGGCTGTCCTTCGTTTACGTCCAACTGTGGACCGGGAATGGCGCCGTTGTATGTGATGGTTTTGATTTTAACGCCGCCGCCTATATCGACTACAGCCTCACGGGCGAATAGATGATATTCCTTGGCCGGATTGGATATCCTGTCATTGAGCATGTGCTGCAACTGGCCCAGTCCTTGCATGGCTCCGTTGACTTCACCTTTGATATCCTTGAGCTCGTGTTTCATGTCTTCCAGCTCAAGTTTTTCTTTGGCCTGCTCATTAGCTACGTCGTCCATTTCAATGGGCGCGGCCGAGACTTGAGCAGGTTGCAGCAGAGTGCAAAAACTGAGGGTCAAGCCGGCGGCCAGTAGTGCCGCTCTCGTTAAAATATCACGCTGCCGGCCTTTCATTTCTTTCATCTAGCGTGCCACTACAGTTGGTGCCGAAGCGTGGGTGACTATACGATTGGCTACGTGTCCCATGAGGAAATGTTTGACTGCTCCTTTGCCCTGAGAACCTATGACGATCAGGCCCGCGCCTGTCTTTTCGGCCATCTTGATTATTTCTCCGGCGGAGTTGCCGTGAGCCACTTCAATATCAACCGATTTGAAACCTCTATCAACGAAGACTTTTTGGGCATTGGCCAGAGCTACTTCGCCTTCCATTATCATGTTTTCTTCCAGCGCCGCCACAAAGGACTGGGGCGTGAAAGATGCTACCAGTGGCGAGAGTGTAACAACGTGCGCGATATGAATATTGAGGGTCGATTTCTCTAGATTGAGATTTTCCACCGCGCTCACGACTGCCTGCAAACATTTGTCGGAACCGTCGACGGCCACCAAAATTTTATTCAGGGCTTTGCTTTCTTCTCCGCCTTTGGGGGCTCTCAGGATCAGCACCGAGCAGGGAGAGTGACGAATGACATGCTGACTAGTGCTGCCGATGAGAAATCGTTCGCCGGCGCCATTTCCAGCTGTGACAATCATTAGATGGGCGCCCTGATCGCGGGCCACCTGTTCAATCATATAAGCGGGAGGTCCGTGAACAACTTCCACCTTGACTTGCGCTCCGGCGCTTTTAAATTGTTCCGCCAGTTTGTCCAGTTCACCGCGGGCGGCTTTTTCCACCTGGTGTCCAAGGTCGTCCGGGAAGTCGGCCTGTGTGCTGAGTACTGCCTCGAAGGACGGCAACTGCTCTTGTACATAGAGCAATATGACCTCGGAGCCCTTGAGCCCGACAAGCTTTTGCAAGCGACTTAGCTGATCGGCGTCAAATTGTTTTGCGGCCGAATCTTTTTTATCCTTGCCACCCTGACTAGCCTGTGAAAGGTCGACCGCTACTAAAATCTTCATATGGTAATCCTGAATTGGGCAATATCTGGCAGGTATTTTAGCGCTTCAGCTCCTTTGACAACTCTGATAAATGAAATCTCTTGATATAGCTTTGCCCGGGCTTTATCTTGTATGCGCCAATGTTGGACAATGGTTCCTTGGAGAGCCACGCGTGCCCGGGAGACTACTTTCGTGATTGATCGATATACCAGGAAGGAAATGGGCGACATCTGGTCGCTTGAATCCAAGTTTCAGACTTTTTTGGAAGTTGAGTTGGCTGTACTGAAAGTTCAGTGCGAAATGGGTCTGGTGCCTAAGGAAGCTTACGACGAAGTCTCCAAGCGCGCGCGTTTTGATGTGCAGCGTATTGATGAAATTGAAGAGAAAGTCAAACACGATGTAATTGCCTTCCTCACAAACGTCAACGAAAATGTGGGCGAATATTCGCGCTACATTCATATGGGTTTGACCAGCTCCGATGTGATAGACACAGCTCTGGCGCTGCAGTTGAGAAAGGCCAGCGTGATTTTGCAAGCGGATCTGGAACGACTGGAAAAGGCTGTTGAAGCGCAATGCATAAAGCACAAGCACACGATCATGATCGGTCGTTCTCATGGTATCCACGGTGAGCCGATAACTTTTGGTTTTAAACTAGCTGTCTGGTTGGAAGAATTGCGCCGTCACAAAGTGCGATTGCAACAGGCAATTGACATGATTTCCGTCGGTCAAATGAGCGGACCGGTCGGTACTTTTTCCAACATCGATCCGGTGGTGGAAGAACGCGCATGCGCTTATCTCAATCTGGAAGCGGCCAAGGCCAGCACGCAGATAATTCAGAGAGACCGGCATGCCCAGTACGTTATGACCCTCGCTCTTATAGGCGCCAGTCTGGAAAAATTCGCGGTGGAAATCCGCCACCTGCAAAGGACCGACGTACTGGAAGCGGAAGAACCATTCACCGCCGGCCAAAAAGGCTCGTCGGCGATGCCGCATAAGCGCAATCCGGTGGCCACCGAAAACATTACCGGCCTGGCCCGCGTCCTGCGCGGTAACGCTGTCGCCGCGCTGGAAAACGTAGCACTCTGGCACGAACGTGACATATCGCACAGTTCGGTTGAGCGCATTATCCTGCCCGACAGCACAATCCTTTTAGACTATATGCTCAACCGTTTTTGCGTCGTCATGGAAGGGCTTGTCGTCTATCCCGACAATATGCTCGCCAACATGGATGTATTCGGCGGCGTAATATTCTCGCAGTCTGTGATGCTCAAGCTCATAGACAAAGGTTTGCTGCGTGAAGACGCCTACAAGATTGTGCAAGATAATGCCATGGCTGCCTGGAACACCAGAGACGGAAATTTCCGCGCCAATTTATTGGCCGACCAGCGAGTGCGCGATCATTTGAGCGAAACTGAGGTAGTCTCATGCTTTGACCCAGCTGCTTATTTGAAAAATATCGATCATGTCTTCAAGCGAGTTGGTGTTTAATGGCTAAAAAAATTGACGCAAGCAAAAAGATCGCCGGTCTGCTGATCCCGGTATTCGCTTTGAGAAGAGCGTTTGACATAGGTATTGGTGACACCATGAGTGTCATTGAGGCGATTGATTTTTTGGCCAGGCACAATCTGAAAGTGCTGCAGCTTCTACCGATAAACGAGACCGGTCCCGATAATAGTCCGTATAACGCCATCAGCAGCATCGCGCTTGATCCCGTTTATATAACGGTTGAAACCAAAGTTGTCCCCTGTTTGACCAGCGCCATGATCGAGGCCCACGCACCGGCCGAATTGCTACAAAAGCTGACTGACGGCCCGGTGCAATATGCCACGGTGAAAGGGCTTAAGTTGAAAATTTTGGCCGACGCCTTTGATATTTTCAAAACTAAAAATTCAAACGAAAGCGAAGATTTCGCTGAGTTTCAAGCCCGGGAAAAAGACTGGCTCGATGACTATGCATTGTTTCGGGCTTTGATCGATGAAGAAGGCGGCAATGTCTGTTGGACTTACTGGCGCAAGGAATACCAGAATCCTACCGACGCGCGTAAAGCCCTGGCTGCAGCCGTTGACAGCGACAGACTGAACGACAGAATTCACTTCTACAAGTTTGTGCAATGGATCGCATTTGTCCAATGGAGACAGGTAAGAAATTACGCAGACGGTAAAGGTGTAGAACTTATGGGTGATATCCCATTTGGTGTCAGTCGCTACAGCGCCGATGTCTGGGGTAAGGGCCATTTGTTTGAACTCAAATGGTCTGGAGGCGCGCCGCCGGAGCGCTTCTTCCAGTCTGATGAATTCACCAAAAAGTGGGGACAAAACTGGGGCATTCCCGTCTATAAGTGGGACGCTCATCGCAAAGAGAATTTTGCTTTCTGGAAAAGTCGCGTCAAACATGTGGCCGACATTTTTCACTACTTCCGCATCGACCATGTTCTGGGATTTTTCCGAGTATATGCTTTCCCCTGGCTGCCTGAGCGCAATGGAGAGTTTGTCGAGTTGACCGAAGCAGAGGCTAAAAAATTGACCGGTGGTGAACTGCCGGGATTTATTCCGCGCGATGATGAAACACCGAAAAATTGCAAACTCAATTGCGCCGAAGGCAGTGAATTTCTTCAGGTCATATTGGATGCCGCCGGTGAGAATTGCGGAGTTGTGGCCGAGGATCTGGGGATGGTGCCCGACTATGTCAGACCTCGTCTAAAAGAGCTGGGCATCCCTGGTTTCACGATCCCAATTTTTGAAAGAGTGGAAAAAGACCGCTCATTTAAAACCAGAGCGCAACATGAAGTGCTCTCACTTGTCACACTCGGCACCCACGATCATGAACCGATAAAAACCTACTACGAAGGCCTCTGCCGGTGGTGGCATGGCGAGAATGGTCATGAAGGTTGGTTGGAAGTGCAGCGCTTGATGCAATTTTTGGAAATCCCCAAAGATCAAGATCCACCTACCGAATTCACGCCGGAGCTGCATAAGCGCTTTATCGAAATCTTGTTGGAGTGTCGGCCCTGGTTGGCCGTGTTTATGATTTCCGACCTGCTTGGACAGAGTCAGAGATTTAATGAGCCCGGTATCGCCGGTGATTCCAATTGGAGCCAGAGACTATCGCTCACTCTGGCCGATTACGAACACGAAAAACCATTTAGCCAGGCCATTCAATGGCTCGATCAAGCCCTGTCGGATACCGGCAGAGGGGCGGCCCTGGCAAAAACCTCAAGCTAGATTCTCGGCCCTAGTCTCTCAGCACTAGTTTTCTCGGGCGCGAGTTTTTGTTTGGCTTTTGTCCTGGTTCTGTTAATATGCTTGTTAGCCGTTACGATTGCTGATGCACTGTTTTGGTCTTGTGACCGGTCGGATTTCAAGGGGATTTACTGGTAGATGCTTCCTGCGTATCTGGTAAGAGTAGGGATAGATTGGGTCAGGCACAATCCTGAACTATCAACTTCCAACCCCTATTCCCGTTGCGAGCAGACAGTCAAAATCTGCGAAAAACTCTGGGAAGAAAACATTGGCAAGCCCAATCTAGAGCATCTGGAAGTCGGCGTTGTCACAGCCTACTGGGAAGAATTTTTCCACGCTGAAGATCCGCTGCCGGACGAAAAAGACTGGCGCGACGGTCTGTCCAAGCGTTCCGGTCAGTACGACGGATTTGAAGCCTGGCAGGATTGGTTCAAGACCAATTACGCCAAGGTATATAGCGAAAACAACATCTGGACATCGCTCTTGATGACCGCCTGGGCCAGCACGCACCAGTATCAACTTTCCTACGGCATGGAGTCCTGGGACTTCAAGCCGTCGCGCTCTTATTTGTCCAGCGCCGAAATGTGGCGATTGAAGCCGCACCTGGACACCGTCACCGAAGTCATGCGCGAGTGCTGGATGGAAGAAGCTAAACGCTGGGATGAAGCGGGCTTCCTACTCGAAGACGAAAGTTCAGATCACCTGGGCAGAGTCGAATGTCTCGGATTTGATAACAAGCGTTATCTGATCACCTGGCCGGCCCGGGCCAACCGCGATCGCGAAGAGCTCGACGTCGGCGGAATGGTTGCAGACCTGATCGCCCCCGTTGGCGACAACTGGTATCGTCGTCTAGACAACGTTATTTTTGCCCATGAACACGTTGACATCACAGCTTTAATTAACCGCATCGCCTATGTTTTTGGCAGTAAGCGCAGACTATTCGAGCTTGCCTGCGACGACGGCATGGACAAGGCTAAATTGCAGGCCCAGGCCGAAGGCTGGATGGTCGGCGACATGCAAGTAACCGTTTAAAACGGCCTATTTTGTTGCGACTATTTACTAGGAACTATTTGTTTCCATTCGCGCGGATACTTGTTCGGCGTCACATGCAGTTTTTTGACCGGCACAATTAGCGCCTCTTTCAGTTCTTCAAACTGCTCCAGGCTTTCAATTTTGCCAATTTCAGCACCGATATTTGTGAGCAAATCTTTGCTCTCCGCCGACTCGGCCTCGATGCGCGAGCTAGTCTTTTGTGCCAAAAAGAGCCCGCCCGGTTTGAGAAAGGGGATCGCCAGCTCAATAGTCACTTTCAATGTGCCGACTGCCCTGGCCGTGACAAATCTATAGCGCTCCCTGAATTTGTCGTCCCGAGCCAACTCTTCCGCCCGGCCGTTTATGACTTCGATGCGCTCGCTGTGATTAAGCTCGGCAACAATCATTTCTAAAAAATTGCATTTTTTTGCCGTGGCGTCGAGCAAAGTCACCGCCAGCTCCGGGCAAGCCAGGGCCACGATCATTCCAGGCAAGCCCCCACCGGTGCCTATGTCCAGATATCGCAGGCGGCTGCTGCTGGACTTGGCCGCTGTGACATGTTTCCTGATCCGCGAGACAAGGGTCAGTCCATCGAGGGTGTGACGGTCGATCAGATGGTGCGGATCGCAGTTGCCGACTAAATTTACCTTTTGGTTGTAATTGGTCAGTGTGCTGAGATAGATCAAAATTTGAGATTGGCTTTCGGGGCTCAACTCCATGTCTGTGCCCTTTACGCGCTCCGCCAGGGCCGACAGTTTTGTTTCCAACTCTGCTACGGGCGGATCTAATTGAGAAGCCAAGTTATCGTTCATAGCACCTTATGTCTTTTATGCTCTAGTTTACTTACATGAGTAAGCTAATTCAGAATGGGAAGATTATTATTACAACTTGGAGTTATCCCGGGCAATTTTTGGCCTATTACCAAACGTTTAAATTCTCAGATGAACGCCTCAGACTCTAATTCTCCTTTTAATGACGCTTCCTACTCGCGTGAGCGGTTGGAGTTGGAGACGCGCGTCCTGGCGGCTGCACTGAGGCAGAGCCTGGAGATAGGCGACACCGAAGGCTCAAGTCTTGCACACGAGCAGATCTTTCTCCTGCTTAAGGCCAGTCAGGAGATGCATATTGACGAGCCTATCAGTATGCCAAGAGAAGTTCTTATCGACCGGGGCAGGCAGTTGCCCGATATTGATTGGGGATCGTCCGAACCGGCCGAGGCAACTACGACCAGTTCGTCGGGCACGCCCAGTTCGGCAAGTACCGCTGACGAACCACATGTCTCTGAACCTGCCGCTGAGCATACAGAATTAGCCGGCATTTCCGCCGATCTGGCAGACCTTGTGGAAATGGCAGCGGCGGCGACTGATAATAACTTTGCGCCTCCTGTTGAACAGGCGGTTGCAGTGCCGGAAGCTGTTTCAGAATCTGCGCCTCAACCTTTGCCGGAGTCTATGCCGGTAACTGAGCCTGTGGCTGAGGCCCCTACCTCGCCGGAAGCCGCTCCTGCTGCTGCCAATGACTATTATGGCGAGTTGAACGTCACCGACCTGGCCGATTTCAGTTCCATACATCTGGCCTTCTGGCGTATGCTGCGCGTCTTGTTGCTTCAGGAAGTGGGACTGGTGGGCCCGGAGCGCTTGCCGCATTTGAGGCGCATTCAGCGCCTCTGGATAGCCCACGACATACTCTGCGACCCTGTCACTAGAGCCGATTATGATTTCCGCCGTATGGGACTGCGTGGCGATGATGACGCAGAGCGTCAGAGTCAGGGCTCCCGCGGTCCTCGCACGCAGCTTCGCATTGGAGAGCTTTTGCAATGCGCCGGTCTTCTGGAACAGACCGAGCTGGATATAGCCGCCGACATGCACAAAGCAATGCCTGAAATGATGTTCGGGACTTTCCTGGTCAAGCAGGGCTTTATCGAAGAGGCTGATCTGGACTGCGTTCTGGTGGGGCAGCAATTGCTAAAAACCGGCGATATAACTGTCGTGCAATTTCAGACCGTTATGATTGAACGCAGTGCCACGGGATTAGATATTGGCGAAATGCTGCTGGCTAAAGGCTATGTCAATGAGTTCTTGCTTGAGCGAGCCTACCGCAATCAATCTGAAGATACTTTGGTCAAGGTACCAATTGTGGTGGCACCGGGTCAGGTAACTAAAATTGAAAGTAAGGCTCCAGTACAGGAAGCTCCCAAACCGGAAGCTCCTGTCGTTGATGACGCCGATTCTTCTCCCATTGATGAGAGTGCGCTTGAAGCTCCGGTTGAGGCTACGTTTGAGGCTCATGTTGAAGCTCCAGTTGAGGCCTCTACCGAGCCACTGCATGCCATGTTGGACAGTGGTCGTTCTGAGTCGCAGGACAATGCCGATGCCTCTGAAGCTCAAGCCTCGGAGCCTTCACTTGTTGATCGCGTGGAAGCTGCGCGGGCCACACTGTCGGATACTAATTTCATCAGCGGGCGATCTTTGCAGATTTCAAACGCCGCCCCCGCCTGGAAAGATCAACTTGACTGGAGTTCGCCCGACGCGGCAGAAGAAGCCCCTGCGGAAGACAGCCAGGAAGCTGATACTGATTTAGCTGCAGCAGCCTCTGCACCAAATGCGGTGGCGCCACTGAATCCAGAAGCGTTGGCCGATTCTGTCCGAGCGATTGCACAGATCTGGGCAGCCGAACCGGATCCTGTCAGTGTCTGGTCCCGAGCCGGAGCCCAGGCACAAGCCCAGGCCAAAGCCGAAGCAGAAGCTCAAGCAAAAGCGCAAGCAGAGGCCGAAGCCGAAGCAGAAGCTCGGGCCCGAGCCGAGGCACAAGCTCAAGCAGATGCAGAAGCGCAAGCGCAATTAGACGCAAATGCTCAGACCTTAGATCATGCTAGAGCCTTATCTCACACCGCATTTGAGACTCCCCAGGAAGCTACCGGCCCACTGGGTACTGTAGATGATTCTGGAGATCCGCTGACCACAGGCGACAATCCATTTCTGTCACCAGTAGAAGAAACAATGTCGCCGACGACGGAAATGTCCGACGAACTTGTCGCAGATGTTATGTCAGGTATCGCGTCCGCGACCGGAGAAAGCTCCGATGCCGGTGCTATTGATGATTTCGTCTCCGAGATAGAAACGTCCAGTCAGTTGCCCAGCTTGATCGAGCTTGAAGCGAAGGCACACAATAGAGACAAGCATAAAAATGAGCCCAAGCGTGGTACCGGAGACTGGCAGATTATGTCCGTTCCAGGGTCGGCTCTTACATCGCTCTTCCTGGACGAAGAGCCGGAAGCACCGCCCGAGGGAGCCAACGCTTTCATCGCCGATGAGGACCAGTATCAGACTGGCCCTCGAAAAGGCATTCCGCCCTTAAGCACCTCCGACCCCACTCAGCCCAAAGCACCAGATACGATACCGCCAGGCGACCAGTCTTCACAACAAGCGCAGACTATTCCGCCCAAAGACAGTGACGCCCCACCCGACGGTGAGTCGCGCAAAGCCAGAAGGCGTCGTACCAGATCTTGACCATTTAAGATTTGTTGTTTGTCAGTTCCGAACGCGGAGAACCGGAGTTGGTTGTCGGTGCAATTTCGCGACCTTTGAGTTCCAGTAGTCGAAGCACTACAGAAAGCTGCTCACCAATTAGACGCACAACCTTTTGATCGCCGGGCTTGAAGATTTGCTGCGCGTAAGGCACGACGACGAGCAGGCCCAGGCGCTGGCCGGTGATGTCGATAGGCTGCGTCAAGGCATTCTCGGGCATGTAGTGACCGCGTGGGGGTTCGTCTTTGAGCGGGGGTAGACCCAGTTGCAGGGCAATTTTTGCGATGTAGGCCCGCAGTGCGGACTCGTCGATTTTCGCCCCGGCGTCTACACGCAGAACCGATCCCTGACCTTGATTGACTACAAGCCCAAGAGCTTGGTAGTCGAGAATTGAGGAGAGCAGGTCAAACAGCTTTTGCGTGACCGAGTCAAGATCCAGCACGTCTTCGGCGATGCGGCGCACCTCGTCCACGATTGTAGCCTCGAATAAGAGGCGCTCTAGAAGCTGATTGAGGCGATTGTTGACGTCCTCACCGGAGAGTGTTTTTGAGGGCTCTCCAATGACCCGCAGGCGCGGTTTGAGAGTGGCTTCTTCTAATAGCTCGCTCGTGGCTTTGATCAGGCTGGAAAAGCCCGGCTCTTTTGGAATATAGCGGTCTGCGCCGGATTTGAAACCCCAGAAGCGATCAACAGAGCCGTCCAGCTTGGTCAAAAGAATTACCGGCGTCTGACTCAGATCCGGGTCGTTTTTTACCAGTCTGCATAGTTGATACCCGTTGATGCCTGTCATCACCACGTCCGAAATGATCAGATCGGGCAGCTCGTTATAGGCCCGGGCCAGCCCTTCGGCGCCGTTGCGAGCCTCGATGACAGAATATCCTTCACCCTGCAGCGTTTTTGATATGGTCAAAAGCTGCGTTGGGCTGTCTTCAATCAGTAGCAATCTAAAGGACATAGCTGCACCTAATAAATAAGCTCGACGAGATTCCCCGGAGTAACCTGGTCAACCGAGATGCGAGGGTGCCTGAAAATGGTATAGATTCCGTTGCCGCGATCTGGCCAGAAAAAAGATCTTCCAATCTGCCGACTCTCTTAAGTATTACACCATTGGAGTTAATTTGTCTCGCCAATTTTAACTTGGCAAGCACAAAAGTTGAAACCTGCCACCCCTGGGCAGTTAAGGGTCTCG
>Ga0105248_10003158_pt1 | contig 18241 bp, 16 predicted proteins | sample KBSS34metaG_FD_81524 | JGI IMG/M metagenome (GOLD analysis project Ga0105248, IMG submission 81524) | Switchgrass rhizosphere microbial communities from Kellogg Biological Station, Michigan, USA - KBS S3-4 metaG | ecosystem: Host-associated > Plants > Roots > Rhizosphere > Soil | place... | reverse complement strand
GCCCGGCGACCATTGTGTCGAGATCGGCAGCGCCCCGGGCGGTTCGTGCGCGGCGCTGCTCGAGCGGGGTTGCATCGTGACCGGCATCGATCCGGCCGAGATGGACGCGACGGTGCTCGCGAATTCGCGCTTCACGCACGTGCGCGCCCGCGCGAGGGATGTGCCGCGCGCCGTATTCCGCGATGCCCGCTGGCTGATGTCCGATACGAATGTCGCGCCGAAGCACACGCTCGACACGGTCGAAGCCATCGTGACGGAACGCGACGTGCGCCTCGAGGGGCTCGTGCTGACTCTGAAGCTCACCGACCCGAAGTCGGCAACTGAATTGCCGGCGTTTCACAAACGCATCCGCGGCTGGGGATACGAGCACGTGCGCGCGCGACAGCTCGCATTCAATCGGCAGGAGGTCTGCGTGGTCGCGACGGCGCGAGCGGACTGAATTTTCGTTCCGCTAGCGGACCGTCTTGCGCAGAGCTTGATCGAGATCGGCGATCAGGTCGTCGACGTGCTCGAGGCCGACCGCGAGCCGTACCGTGCAATCCTTGATCTGCGCCCGCTTCTGCTCCTCGGCCGTGAGATCCGAGCCTAGATAGAGCTGCACCGGGGCGACGAGCGACTCGGTCGACCCCAAGCTCGACGTCGTCGTAAAGAGCTCGAGCGCGTCGATGAACGCCCAGGTCTGCTCCTTGGTCGCCTTCAAATCGAAGCTCAGCACGCCGCCGAACTCGCTCATCTGCTTGCGCGCGAGCGAGTGGCCGGGATCGCTCGCGAGCCCGGGATAGAACACACGCGCGACTTCCTTGCGCTTCGCGAGGAGCTCGGCGATCGCGAGCGCGCTCGCCGAATGCTGGCGATAGCGGACGAAGTAGGTCTTGAGGCCGCGCGCGATCAGGAACGCCGCGCCGGGATCGAGCGTGGCACCCATGTTGATCGCGAGGGGCTTGATCGCGCGAATCCGCTTCTTGTCCGCGATCACGATGCCCCCCATCACGTCGCCGTGGCCGTTTGCGTACTTCGTGAGGCTGTGCACGAAGTAGTCGATCTCGTAGCGACCGTGGTTGTGCAGGCCCGCGAACGTGTTGTCGAGCACGGTGACGACGCTCGACTGCTTCGCGAGCGAGACGATGGCTTCGAGGTCCGGCACCTGGAGCATCGGATTCGTGGGCGCCTCGAACAACACGAGCTTCGTGCGCTCGTCGGCGAATTCCTTCGCGATCGCTTCGTGATCGTGCACGCTGAGCATCACGAACTCGACGCCGAGCTTCGGCAGGAAGCGGCGCACCGCGACGCGGTTCGGCCGGTACGACTCTGCGAAGATCACTACGCGATGGCCGGCCTCGAGGTTGCCGAGCAACGCGAGCCAGATCGCGGCCATGCCAGAGCCGACGGCGACCGCGTCGTCGCGGTCTTGCAGCTCGGCCGCGGTGAGCTCGAGCTCGCGAGTCGTCGGATTCGAGTCGCGCGTGTAATCGAAGCCGCCTTCCTTCGCTTCCCGCGAAAGCGAGGCGTCGATCGTCGGGTACGTGAACTTCACGCTCCGGTAGACGGGCGTCACGACCGGAACGTTGCCGTCCGGCAGCTTAGCTTCGGGCGGGTGCGTGACTCGCGTTTCTTTCTTCATCGGCGTTAAAGGGCCGACCGGCCCCGCGCTTCAGATCTTATCGAGCGCTTGGCGCAAGTCCGCGATCAGGTCGTCGACGTCCTCGAGACCGACCGAGAGACGCACGAGCCCGTCGGTGATTCCGACGCGCTTGCGCTCGGCGGGCTCGACGTCCGCGTGGGTCATCGTGACCGGGTGCGTGATCAACGTCTCTACCGAGCCCAAGTTCTCCGCGAGCGTGCAGAGCTTCACGGAGTCCATGAGCTTCTTGCCAGCCTTGACGCCGCCCTGCACCTCGAACCACAGCATCGCGCCGAACCCGCTCGCTTGCTTCTTCGCAAGAGCGTGCTGCGGGAAGCTCTCGAGGCCCGGGTAGCGAACTTGCGTCACCTTCGGGTGCGACTCGAGGAACTCCGCGATGGCCTGCGCGTTCGACGATTGGCGCTCGATCCGGACCGACAGCGTCTTCGTGCCCTGGAGCGTGAGCCACGCGACGAACGGCGACATGATCACGCCGGTCGCGTTCTGAACGAAGCGCATCTTTTTGTCGAGCTCCTCGCTATCGACGATCACCGCGCCGCCGACCGTCGCGTTGTGACCGTCGAAATACTTCGTGGTGCTGTGCACCGAGATGTTCGCGCCGAGCTCGAGCGGCCGCTGGTAGTACGGCGTGAGGAACGTGTTGTCGACGGCGTGCGGGATCTTGCGCTCTTTCGCGATCTTCGAGATCGCCGCGATGTCGCCGAGCTTCAGCGTCGGGTTTGCCGGCGTCTCGGTGAAGATCAGCTTCGTGTTGTCGCGCAACGCCTTGCGAACGGAGTCCGGATTCGAGCTGTCCGCGAACGTAAACTCGACGCCGAAGCGCGAGTAGATCTTGGTCGCGAGCCGGTACGTGCCGCCGTACGCCACGTCGGAGATCACTGCGTGGTCACCGGCCGAGAGCGTCGCTTGGAACACGGCCTGCTCGGCCGCCATCCCTGTCGAATAGCACGTGCAGGCGGCGCCGTTCTCGAGCACCGCGAGCTTCTGCTCGAGCGCGCGCACGGTGGGATTGCCGCTGCGCGAGTACGAGAAGCCTTTGGAAAGGTACTGGTCGACCGACTCCTGAACGAACGTCGTCGACTGGTAGATAGGCGTGAGGATCGACCCGGAAACCGGGTCCGGCACGACTCCCGCGTGCACTTGCTTGGTCGAGAAGCCCATGGGCTCGCTCCGGGACTGGCTGAATTCGAGCCGTGCATGATACGAGGCGCCGGCTCGACACACAAAAAAGCCGGGGCCGCATGCGCAGCCCCGGCCCCTGCCACGGGCTTCGGGGGGAGGACGATGGCAGGTCTTACCCTCTTAATTCTTGGTCTCTTTGCCGTCTTGGCCCTTGTCTTCTCCTTCGCCGGGCCCGCGGTGCTTGATGACGGCTTGGCGCAGCACGTACTCGATCTGGCCGTTCACGCTGCGCAGCTCCTCGCCGGCCCACCGCTCGAGCTCCTTCCAGAGCTCGTGGGGGAGCCTAAGTAGAAACGCCTTCCGTTCGTCCGCCACGGGGCCTCAGTTATAGAGCGTGCCCGTGTTGATGACCGGCGAAGCTTCCTCCGTACCGCAGAGCACGACGAGCAGATTGCTGACCATCGCGGCCTTGCGCTCCTCGTCGAGCTTCACCACGTTGTTTCGCTCGAGCTCGCGCAAGGCCATCTCCACCATGCTCACCGCGCCGACGACGATCTTTGTGCGCGCGGCGATCACGGCCTCGGCTTGTTGGCGGCGTAGCATCGCCGACGCGATCTCAGGCGCGTACGCGAGGTGCGTAAGGCGGGCTTCGTCCACGACCACCCCGGTCTTGGCGAGCCGGTGCCCGAGCTCCTTCTTGAGCTCGAGCGCGACGTCATCGCCGCCGCCCCGCAGGGTGACCTCCTGCTCCTCACCGTGGTCGTACGCGTACGCGCTCGCGATGCTGCGAATCGCGGCTTCGCTCTGCACCTGCACGTAACTCCGGTAGTCCTCGACGTCGAACGCGGCCTGCGCCGTGTCGTCCACGCGCCAGACGATGACGGCTGCGATCTCCACGGGGTTGCCGCGCTTGTCGTTGACTTTGAGCTTCTCGCTGTTGAAGTTGTGCGCGCGCAGCGAGATCTTCGCGGACTTGTAGCCGAGCCCGCCCTGTCGGCCAATGCCAATGCTCGTTTGCGCCTTCGAATCGACTGAGGCGCTCACCGTCCGCGAAGTCCTGCCGCGGAAGCGCGAATAGAACGGATTCGCCCAGTAGAAGCCGCTGCGCCGGACCGTCCCCTTGTAGGAGCCGAACAGGATCAGCAGGCGTGCCTCATTCGGCTGCAGCGTGAAATGACCGCTGAAGCTCACGATCGCCGCGATGAGCCAAACGATCGCGCCGACCACCCGCAGCGCGACCGACGGCGGCGGAATTTCGTGGCGAGCGCCGGCGCCAATCGTGTCGACCAGAAACACGATCGCGCCAATCACGAGCGCGACATTGACCACCAGCATGATCCAGCCGCTCAACGCGTGGACCTCTCGCTCGAAGTTACCGTTCTTGTTCGTGGCGGTAGACATAGCGTTCTCCCGGGGCGGTTGATATTCTCGTGATATCATATCGATCTCATATCGATAGTCAATTCGGCCCGGTTATGTAAAACCGATTGCGGCGCCGGCGACGGCGACGAACGGCGGAAGCGAGTGGGAACCCCGGCTTAGACGGCACGGATCGAGCGCCCTGCCGAGACGGCAGCGAGCCAATCCCGAGGCGCCTATCTCGAACGCGGAGCGAGCGTGGGGTGCACGGCGAGCAGCAGCAGCACGAACGACGCAATCCAAAAGTAGTATCCGGAGCGTAGATCGCCCGCGCTGTCACCCATCGAGATCGGCCAATGCAGGTTCAGAAGGGTCGCGGCGCCCAAGACCCACACCGCGACGAGTCGCCACGAGCGCGTCTGCACCGCGCCCGCGAGCGCCGCGATCGCGACCGCGGCGAACACGACGTTGGTGAGCCCGCTTGCGACGCTCAAATAGACCAGCCGACCTGCCGGTATGTGGAACTGAGTGCCGGAGCGCGCATACGGCCATAGCGGGCTCAGCGCGACGCGAAACGCATGAAAACCGCGATAGTCGTCCATCACCGGCAACGCCCAGCCGAGCGCATGAGCGAGGATCGAAACGAGCAGCACCACGCGCGCGCGACTCAACGGACGCGAATCGCTCGCTTCAACCGCTCTGCTTTCCGCCATTTCGCGTGCACTCCCGGCTGACCGGCGAACCGCGGGCTAGATCAGCTTCTCGCTGCGCGCCCACTCGAGCGTGTCGTCGAGGCCGCGCGCGAGCCCGGTGAAGATCTCGTCGACGTGCTCTTCGGTCACGACGAACGGCGGGCACATTGCGATCACATCGCCGATCGCTCGCACGATCAGCCCGCGCTCTTGGCAGAGCTGCATGCACTTCGCGCCGACGGCACGCTTCGCGTCGAACTGGGCCTTTGTCTTTTTGTCGCGCACGAGCTCGCACGCGCCGACCAGACCGATGCCGCGCGTCTCGCCGACGAGCGGATGGCTCGCGAGCGCCGCGAGGCGGCGTTGGAACTCCGGACCGATCTTGCGCACGTGCTCGTAGAGCTTGCGCTCCTCGTAGATTTGCAACGCGCGCAGCGCGACCGCCGCGCTGACCGGATGCCCAGAGTACGTGAAGCCGTGTCCGAAGAGCCCGGCCTCCCCGCTCGCGGCAATCATCGGCTCGTAGAGGAACTCGGGCACGATCACCGCGCTGATCGGCAGGTATGCCGATGACAACGCCTTCGCGGCCGTGAGCGTGGTCGGCTTCATGCCGAACGCTTGCGCGCCCCAGACCTCGCCGGTGCGGCCGAAGCCCGTGATCACCTCGTCGTCGATCAAAAGGATCGAGTGACGCGTGAGCACGGCCTGGATCTTCTCGAAATACGTGCGCGGCGGCAGCAAAACGCCGCCGACGCCCATCAGCGGCTCCGCGATGACAGCCGCGATCGTGTCCGGATCCTCGCGCAAGATCAGCGTCTCGAGATTGCGCGCGAGCCGCGACGCGTAATCCTCCTCCGATTCGCCGGGCTCGGCGCCGCGGTAGTAGTACGGCGCGTCCGTGTGCAGGATCCCGGGCATCGGCACGTCGAAGTTCTTGTGGAACGCGGGCAAGCCCGTGAGGCCGGCCGTCGCGAACGTCGTGCCGTGATAGCCCTTCTGCCGCGCGATGATCTTCTTCTTCTGCGGCTTGCCTGTGACGTTGTGATAGTAGAGCGCGAGCTTGAGCTGCGTGTCGTTCGCGTCCGAGCCCGAGTTGCCGAAGAACACGCGCGACGCTTCGAACGGCGCGAGCTTCACGAGCTTGTCGGCGAGCAGCACGCCGGGCTCGTGAGTCTTGCCCGCGAAGAGATGCGTGAATGACAGCTTCTTGATCTGCTCGTACGCGGCCGTCGCGAGCTCTTCGTCGCCGTAGCCGAGCGTCGTGCACCAGAGACCGGCCATGCCTTCGATGTAGCGCTTGCCGTGGTTGTCCCAGACGTGGACGCCTTCCCCGCGCACGAGCACGAGCGGGCGGCCGGCGTGCAGCGCCGCGAGATTCGTGTTCGGGTGGAACATGTGCGCGAGGTCGAGCGCTTCGAGATCGACGCTCGGTGCTTTCGTGGTCGTCTTCCTGGAGGTCGCCATCTTCAACTCCCTGTGACTGTCAAAACACTCGTCCGAGGTACACGTAGAACGCGCCCGCGCCGGCTTCGGCATGGCCGTAGCCGACGTACACCGGGCCTACCGGCGTCTGCACACCGGCCCAGAGCGACCCGCCGAGAATCGCGGATTTCGCCGAGATTTCGGAGCGCGACTGCCAAACGTTGCCGAACTCGAGGCTCATGCCGGCAAACGCCGGGAACAGCGCAAGGTCGCCGATCCGCCGGTAATAGCTCGCGCCGATCCGGGCCGCGTGAGGGCCCGTGAGTTGATCGTGACTGAGCCCGGATAGATCGAGGAACCCGCCCATCTGGAACTGTCGATTCAGCGGCGGATCGCCGCTCATCGTCGTGTCGTAGCGGAATGTCGTCACGACGGTATGTCGGCCCCACGTGTTCGCGTGCACGACGGAGAACAGCAGCTGATCGAATTCGCTGTCGGACCCGAGCCCCGTGCGCGAGCCGCGCCACTCCGATCGGGCGACCGTGCCCGAACGTGGGAACGAAACGTTGTCTAGCGTATCCGCCTCGAACCGCGCGAACAGCTCGCCGAGCTCGAAGTGCTGGTTGCCGAGGGTGCTCGGGTCGCCGACACGCAGCTTGGTCTCGCCGCCGCCGCGGCGCAGACCGAAGCGGTATTCCCCCCAGCTCGGCATCTCGCGCCCGACGCCGAACTCGAGATCGCCCTCGCGGTTATCGGCCTCGGTGATCCGCTGGTCGCCCTGCCATACGTTGATGATCGTCGACCGAAAGTTCACCGACGGCGCGTAGAAATAAAGCCCCTTCGCGCCGAACGGCTGATAGAGATCCATAGAGAACTGCGGCTCGTCGCCGACGGCGAACGTCGCGCGCCACTCGCCGCCGGCCGGATTGATCGCGGTGCTCAGGTAGCTCGCGGCGAGCCCGAACAGCGCGTCCACGTTGCCGCCGGAGCTGTATTGCATGCCGAGCTGAAGATAATGTGGACCCCACGAGCGCTTGTCGAGCTGCACGAGTAGGCCCGTGTCGCCGTCCTGCGTCGTGAGCCCGTAGCGTACGTTCTGGTAGTACTCGAGCCCATAGACCTTGTTGACCGAGCGCTCGACCTTGTCCATGTCGAGCACTTTTCCGAGCTCGATGCCCTCGAGCCGCGTCTCGATCACGCTGTCGGCGATCTTCGAGTTGTTCTGGATCTTGATGAAATCGATCTTCGGCAGCTCGCGCATCCGTGGGTCGCGGATGTTTTGGACGTAGGCCGCGTATTGGTCCTCGTCGAGCGCATAGCGCGAGAGCTCCACGCGACGCTCCATCACCGCGTTGTAGCCGGTCTCGATCGCCTCGTGCATGCGCGCGAAATTGATCGAGCTGAAGTCCGGCGAGAACGGCGGCACGATCAGCACGTCGTTCGGTTTGAGCTTCTTGAGCTCGTCGTCGACGCTCGCGCGGCCGAGCAGGTTCGTGAGCTGCGTCGTCACGTCGACCACCGACTTCAACGTCTCGCGCGTCATGAGCGGCGACGAGACGTCGACCGCGATGATCACGTCCGCTCCCATCTTCTGCGCGACCCCGATCGGCAGGTTCATCGATACTCCGCCGTCGACCAGCAAGCGGCCGTCGATCTCGACGGGCGTCAGAGCGGCAGGGATCGACATGCTCGCTCGCAGCGAGCGCGCGAGGTCTCCGGACTCGAGAACGACGGGTCTGCCGGTCGCGAGGTCGGTTGCGACCGCGCGGAACGGCACTGCGAGATCGTCGAAGGTTTTCACTTGCGACGCTCGCAGCGTCTCGCGCGAGATCACCATGTCGAAGACCTGCCCTTGCACGAGGCCTGCCGGCAATTGGAACTGACCTCCGTTCAAGCCCGGCTTCTGATTGACTAGGTAGGTGTAGTCGTCGCGCTTGCGGCGAAACGATTTGAGCTTGCGTGGAGTGACGTTCAGGAACGCGTCTTCCCACTCGAGGCTCTCGACGAGCTTCTGCATGTCTTCCACGGTCATGCCGGACACGTAGAAGCCGCCGACGATCGCGCCGATGCTCGTGCCCGCGATCGCGTCTATCGGCACACGGAGCTCTTGGAGCGCCTTGATCACGCCGATATGCGCGCCGCCGCGAGCGCCGCCGCCCGACAGCACGAGCGCGATCCGCTGGCGCGGCTGCGGCGCGGGGGCGCGCGCCGAGTCGCCACCCTGGGCGTTCGCGCCAGCCGCTGCGAGCACGGCCGCGAAAAGCGCGCTGAGCCGAGCCAAGGTCCGGCAAAGTGACATCGTGGACGCGAGCTCCGAGGCGGACGCAGGGAAGGGCGCCATGATGCCAGACGAATCGACTCGGCTCCTACGTCCGCATAGTCTTGACAGAAAAGAACGATCGTTCGTACGATCACGAAATGATCAAAGGCGAGATCACGCGCGCGACGATCCTGAAGCACGCCGTCTCGGTCGCGAGCGTCCTTGGTCTCGACGGGCTCACGATCGGCCGGCTCGCGGAGCGCTCCGGCCTCTCGAAGAGCGGCTTGTTCGCCCACTTCGGCTCCAAGGAGGCGCTCCAACACGCGGTGCTCGAGAGCGTCGTCGACGACTTCCGCTCACGCGTGATCGTGCCCGCGCTACGCGAGGCGACCGGCGTCGCGCGCCTTCGCAAGCTCTTCGAAGCGTGGCTCCAATGGGCCGCTGAAGAGCAGCGCGCCGGCGGCTGCCCCCTGCTCGGCGCGTCGACCGAGCTCGACGACCGACCCGGGGAGCTTCGCGACTATCTCGTGGAGAAGCAGAAGGCTTGGCTCGACTGTATCGCCAAGATCGCGCAGAAAGCGATCGAAGAACGCGAGCTGCGCGCGGACCTCGACGTCGGTCAGTTCGCGTTCGAGCTCAACAGCATCGGTCTCGGCTTCAACTTTGCTCATCGCTTGCTCGCCGATCGCGCAGCGCGCGACCGCGCGCTGCACGCGTTCGAGTTTCTGCTCGCGTCGGCGGCAGCGTAGCGCCCGTCCCATCTCGCATTTCGATCGAACGCAATCGACTGACTTTGGTCGCGGGCCTCGACTACCATACCGCGCGCTGAAGGAGCTCCCATGGCAGCAGAACACCATCGCCTGATCATCGTCGGCTCGGGCCCCGCGGGTTACACGGCCGCCGTCTACGCAGCGCGCGCGGCTCTCGAGCCCGTGCTGATCACCGGCATCGAGGTCGGCGGACAAATGACCACGACGACCGACGTGGACAACTGGCCCGGCGACGACAAGGGCATCCAGGGCCCGGAGCTCATGGAGCGCATGAAGCGCCATGCGGAGAAGTTCGGCACGAAGCTCATCTACAACCACGTCGATCGAGTCGAGCTCGGCAGCCGGCCATTTCACTTGCATTGCGGACGCACCGAATACACGTGCGACGCGCTGATCATCGCGACTGGAGCCTCTGCGAGATATCTCGGCCTGCCGAGCGAGGACGCGTTCAAAGGCCGCGGCGTCTCCGCGTGCGCGACGTGCGACGGCTTTTTCTTCAAGAACCAGCCGGTCGCCGTGGTCGGCGGCGGCAACACGGCCGTCGAGGAAGCGCTCTATCTCTCGAACATCGCGTCGCGCGTCACCATCGTGCACCGGCGTGACGAGTTCCGCGCCGAGCAGATCATGATCAACAAGCTCACGGAGCGCGCGCGCACTGGCAACGTCGATATCCTCTGGAACCACGTGCTCGACGAGGTCGTCGGCGACGAGCGTGGCGTCACGGGCGCGCGTCTCAAGAGCACGAAGAATCACCTGCCTCGCGAGATCGCGGTGCAAGGCATTTTCATCGCGATCGGTCACACGCCGAACACCAAGGTCTTCGAAGGTCAGCTCGAGATGGACGGCGGCTACATCGTCACGCGGGCGGGGCGCAAAGGTCTCGCGACCGCGACGAGCGTCGAGGGCGTGTTCGCCGCCGGCGACGTCGCCGACCCGATCTATCGTCAGGCGGTCACCTCCGCGGGCTCGGGCTGCATGGCCGCGCTCGACGCGGAGCGATTCTTGACCGAGGGCTGATTCGGCGTCGCACAGCGCGACGTGGGCTCGTCGCGACCGGAAAATTCGGTGATTCCCCGCTTGGCCGCTCGCCGGAGGCCGATGCAATAATGCGAGCCAGTGCCGCGTTTCGTGCCAGTGGGGGCACGCATGATGCGGCCGAGGGGAGTCATCGCATGGCCATCGGACGGCGCACGGTCCTGATCGGCGTTTTGAGCGGAGCCGCCGGCCTCACGGGCCTCGGCCGCGCCGCGCGTGCGTTCGCGAGCGAGGCGCAGGGCCTGTCGCTCTATCATTTGCACACGGCCGAAACGCTGCGCATCGTCTATCGCGAGCACGGCGAGCTCGTCGCGGGCGCGCTCGACGAGATCGATTATTTCCTCCGCGACTTTCGCAACGACAAGCTCCACTCGATCGACGTCGCGCTGCTCGACGAGCTCTGCCGGCTGTACGAAAAATTCGAAGGCCGCGGCCGGTTCGAGGTGATCTCGGGTTATCGATCGCCGCAGACGAACGAGGCGCTGAGGCACGTGTCGACCGGCGTCGCGAAGAACAGCCTACACCTCACGGGCCGCGCGATCGACGTGCGGCTCACGAGCGCGAAGACCGATCGGCTGCGCGACGCGGCGATCGCGATGCACTCCGGCGGCGTCGGCTACTACCGCGACTCCAACTTCGTGCATATCGACACAGGCGACTTCCGCACCTGGTAGCCGGGAGTCTCGCCTCCGGCCGCGCGCCGATCCCGCCCAAGTGTCCCATCGGCGTGAGCCGAGTTCGTATATCCTTAGCGGCGTGTCCACGTCGATCGAAAGTTGGCGTCACGAATTGATCGCCTACGAAGACGCGCTCGCATCGTTCTATGCGCTGCAGGATCGCACGCTGCAGTCGCTCGAGCAGAGCGTCGAGCTTCTTCGCGCGATGGAGCGGCTTGCCAGCTTGCGAAGGTCGATTTTTGTCGCGCGACGCGATCTCGATCTGTCCGGCGCGAACGACCGAGTTGTCGAGATCCAACGTGACTCGGCGTCGATCGAAGTTGCCGGCGCCCCACTGCTGGCGACTCACCTCGTTGCGAATGTCGCTCGCTCAGGCTCGGTTCTGCACCTGAGCTTTCGGATGGATGTGAAGTCTGCGAAGCACTTCCCGAAGGTCTCGGGACAGGTTCGGATCAGATTTCCGTTCGCCGATTCGGCGTATGTCGCCATCTTCCGTCTCGTCGCAGTCAAGATGGAGCCCGACTACTTCGCATTCACGTTCGCAACTGTCGATCCCTGAGAACCAACCACGTCTAGCAGCTATCGCAGGGGTCGCCGATGAAGCGGATCGCAGTGATCGTGGTTGCGTTGCTCGTCGTGGCGGGCGCCGCGTGGTGGCTTACGCGTGCGAAGCCCGTCGCTGTCACCGTCGTGACCGTTAGCCGCGGCGCGGTGTCCGCGACCGTCGCGAACACGCGCGCGGGCACCGTCGACGCGTGCCAACGCGCGCGGCTATCGCCGGCGCTAGGCGGACAGATCGCGACGCTGCCCGTAAAGGACGGCGATCACGTCGAGAAGGGCGCGCTGCTGCTCGAGCTCTGGAACGAGGACGTGAAGGCGCAGCTCACGCTGTCGGAGCGCGACGCGCGCGCCTCGCGCTCGCTCGCGCGCGAAGCCTGCGTGACGGCCGACGTAGCGAAACGCGACGCGGACAGGCTCATGCGCCTGCACGACCAAAAGCTCGCGTCCGAGGAAGCCGCGGATCAAGCGCAAGGAAAAGCCGAGGCGAACGCCGCCGCGTGCACCGCGGCGCAGGACACCGCGCGCGTCGCGGACGCCCGCGTCGACGTCACGCGGGCGCAGCTCGACCGCACGGTGCTCCGCGCGCCGTTCGCGGGCGTGATCGCGAAAGTGAACGGCGAGCTCGGGGAGTTCGTGACGCCGTCGCCGGTCGGCATCCCGACGCCGCCGACAGTCGACCTGATCGACGGCTCGTGCCTCTATATCAACGCGCCGATCGACGAGGTCGACGCGCCGCGCGTGCAGGCCGGTCTCAAAGCGCGCATCAGCCTCGACGCGTTCCCGAACCAGACATTCCAAGGTCACGTCCGTCGCGTCGCGCCGTATGTCGTCGATCAGGAAAAACAGGCGCGCACCGTCGACATCGAGGCGGTGTTCGACGAGCCCGAGAAGGTGGGCCTGCTCGCGGGCTACAGCGCCGACGTCGAGGTCGTGCTCGACCAGCGCGCAGACGTGCTGCGCGTGCCGAGCTCCGTCGTGCTGCCGAACAAGACGGTCTACGTGCTCGATCCGAAGACGCAGAAGCTCGAGTCGCGGCCGGTCGAGGTCGGCATCAAGAACTGGGAGTTCAGCGAGATCCTGAGCGGCGTGCGCGAAGGCGACCAGGTCGTGAGCTCGGTGGATCGCGACGGCGTGCGCGCCGGCGCGCTCGCGAAGCCGGAGTGAGCTTAAGCCGGGAGCAGCCTCGATGATGGAGCTGCGCGGAATCTGCCGCGAGTACGAGGTCGGCGGCGAGACGGTGCACGCGCTAGATCACGTCGACCTCACGATCCGCCCAGGAGAATACGTGTCGATCATGGGCCCGTCGGGCTCGGGAAAATCGACGCTGCTCAACGTGCTCGGTTTGCTCGACCGGCCGACCATGGGGACGTATGCGCTGCAGGGCGAGGACGTCTCGAAGCTCGACGACGACGCGCTCGCAGCAAAACGCCAGAAGCACATCGGCTTCGTCTTCCAGTTCTTTCACTTGATCCCGCGACTCACGGCTCTCGAGAACGTGGAGCTGCCGCTCGTGCTCGCGGGTGCCGCCCAGCGGGAGCGGCGCGAGCGGGCGACGAAGGTGCTCGAGTCGGTCGGACTCGGCCCGCGCCTCCACCATCGACCCGATCAGCTCTCTGGCGGCGAGCGCCAACGCGTCGCGATCTGCCGCGCGATCATCATGCAGCCGAGCTTCCTGCTCGCGGACGAGCCGACCGGCAACCTCGACTCGAAGTCGGGCACCGAGATCATGCAGATCATCGAGCAGCTGAACCGCGACGGCATCGCGCTCCTGATCGTGACGCACGACCCGGCGATAGGCAGCCGCGCGTCGCGCCACCTCACGCTGCGCGACGGGAAGATCGTAAGCGACCAATGATCGATTCGAACTAAGAACAAGAACTCGCCGTCGATAGCTCGATTCCGTCTGTGCTATCGTCAGCGCATCACGACGGCTCGCGAACAATAAGCGCCTAGCGCCCGCTCTTCGAGGTCGCGATGTCAGAGCTCAGGGGAACACGCGTCGGCCCATACGAGATCGCTGCGCTGATCGGCGTCGGCGGCATGGGAGAGGTCTACCGCGCGACGGACACGAATTTGAAGCGCGACGTCGCGCTCAAGGTGCTGCCCGAATCCCTCGTGACGGATCCGAACCGGCTCGCACGCCTCCAGCGCGAGGCCGAAATGCTTGCGGCGCTGAATCATCAGAACGTCGCGCACATCTACGGGATCGAGCGCAGCGACGGCCGCACGGCGCTCGTCATGGAGCTCATCGAGGGGCCGACGCTCGCCGAGCGCATCGCTCAGGGCGCGCTGCCGCCCAACGAGGCGCTCAACGTCGCGCTGCAGATCGTATCGGCGCTCGAGGCGGCCCACGAGCGCGGCATCGTGCACCGCGACCTGAAACCGCAGAACATCAAGCTCAAGGCAGACGGCACGGTCAAGGTCCTCGACTTCGGCATAGCGAAAGCGCTCGAGGCGCGTGCGATCAGCGCCATTCAACCCGCGCTCACGTCGCCGTCGATGACCGAAGCGGGAGTCGTGCTCGGCACGGCCGCGTACATGTCGCCCGAGCAAGCGCGCGGCAAGCCCGTCGATCGACGCACCGACGTCTGGGCTTTCGGCTGCGTGCTCTACGAGATGCTGACAGGCAAGCGCGCGTTCGAAGGCGAGGACATGACGACGACGCTCGCGCGCGTGCTCGAGCGCGAGCCCGACATGCGCCGGCTGCCTTCCGGCTTGCCGCCGACCGTGCGCAGCGCGCTCGAGCTCTGCTTGCAAAAGGATCCGAAGAAGCGAGTCCGGGACATCGGCGACGTGCGGCTCGCGCTCGAGGGCGAGCTCGCTCACGCGACGAGCCGTCGGCCGCTCTGGCGCCGCGCGTTACCGATTGCGGCGAGTGTGGTGATCGGCGCCGTGCTTGCGGGGGCTCTCGTCGCCATCTTGGTCAAGGGGCCCAAACCGATTGTGCAGCGCCAGAGCGCAACGGCGGTCACGCGCTTCGTAATCACGCCGCAAGCAACCGCGCCGCTCGCGAACCTTGGCGGCTATGACGTCATGATCTCGCCCGACGGTCAACGTATCGCGTACTTCGGCCGGAATCCGGAGAACAACAACGTCGCGCTCTACGTGCGCGAAATCGACGGCCTCGAGGCGCGCGTCGTACCCGGAACGGAGCTCGCGAACGTGGCAAGCGGCTTCGGCGGCAACATGAACCCGTTCTTCTCCGCGGACAGCCGCTCGATCGGCTTCTTGTCGCCCGATCGCGGCCTGATCCGGGTGTCGGTCGACGGCGGGCCGCCGATCAAGGTGGCCGACGCGCCGTCGCCGGCCTTTCTCGGCGCCGCGTGGACGGCCGACGACAGGATCGTCTACTCGGCGGGCCGGAGCCTGCACCGCGTATCGGCGGGCGGCGGTGCCACGCCCGAACGGTTGACGGAAGAGATGGGCAACACCGCATTCGTTGCTAGCCCCGTGGTTCTGCCAGGCGGCCGCGCGGTGATGTACGGCGTCATCGACAACGGCGCCGAGCGCGTAGCCGTCTTCGACCTCGAGGCGCGCGAGCAGAAAGTCATCATCGACAACGGCCAGAACGCGTTCTACTCGCCGACCGGTCACGTCGTCTTCGCGCGCGGCACGACGATCATGGCGGTGCCGTTCGACGCCTCGGAGCTCGCCGTCAAGGGCGAGCCCGTGGCGATGATCGAAAACGTGCGGCATCCGGGCGCGCTCACGGCGGCCGACTTCGCGCTATCCGCTTCTGGAACGCTGGTCTACGTCCCGACGACCGGCAACGCTACCGTGCGCGAGGCGGTCGTCTGGGTCGATCGCGCCGGTAAGGTGCTCGGGCGCGCGATCGACGAGCTGCTCGAGGATCCCCGCGATCCGGCGTTGTCGCCGGACGGCACGCGACTCGCGTTGACAACGGGACCGATCCAACAAGGAGATATATGGAGCTACGATCTGCGCGGACGGCCGCCGATCCGGCTTGCGGTCGTCGATGACGACCGGCACGCCGTCTGGAGCCCGGACAGCAAGCAAGTGGCCTTCAACGTCATAAGCTCCGCCACGAACGTGAACGTTTATACCGTGCTTGCGGACGGCAGCATGCTGACGCCGCGACCTTTGCGCTCACAGCCGACCGCTTTCGTTCCGCGGGCTTGGTCCACGGCCGGAGAGCTGTTCGGCATCTACCGGCCGATCCAGAACCCCCGCATTGCTGTGCTGCCCGTTGCGGGCGACGACCCGCCCCGAGATATCGTCGCGACGGATTATCAGGAGATGGACCCGGCGATCTCGCCTGATGGCCGCTGGCTCGCGTATGCCTCCACTCGGACGGGCCGCCTCGAGGTTTGGGTCCAAGGCTATCCCGAGGGCGTCGCCGTGCGCGTCTCGAGCGATGGCGGCTACGAGCCGCACTGGTCCGCCGACGGCCGCGAGCTCTACTACTTGCGAGGGGACTCCGTAATGGCGGTAACCGTGCAGGCTGCGGGGGAGCTCTCGTTCTCGGCGCCCGAGAAACTGTTCTCAGGACCCTATGTCATGCAGCAGCTTCCCGGCTTCATGTCGTATGACGTTGCACGCGACGGCCGCTTCCTCATGATCGAGCTGCCGGGAGGCCAGGCCGCGAACGCCGGCTCCGAGGGCATCGTCGTCGTGCAGAACTGGACGCAGGAGCTCGAGCGGCGCTTGCCGCACAAGTAACTGCCCGCGATGGTTTGAGCCTCACGAGGCCCGACGCTCGCTCACGGCATTCGAGTCTTTGTAGAAGTTTCCCGATGGCACGACGACGGTTGCATCCGCTTCGGCGAAGCGCACCCCCAGCGGGTCGCCCCCCTTAGCAACGATCTCGATGTTGCGCGTGAGCATGCGTCGCTGCATCGTGATGCCGCGGTCGCTCGTCCGCAGATGCTCCTCCGAGTGCAGCGAGATCGGCCCCTGCCCCGACTGCGCCTCGAAGTCGCCCGGCGTGATCTGATGCTCCTCGGGCGTCATCTCGCCCCAGAGCTTCCCGTTCAGCCTGATGCCGTCGAACGACTGCCCCTTCGGCATCTTCATCACGAACGCCTGCACGTAGTGGCTATCGTCGACCGGCACTACCCATGAGATCAACGACGACTGTCCGGGCTTCAAGAAGATGTCGGGCACGCTCATGACGTTCGGCATGAACCATGACGACACGCGATCGACGCTGCGACCGTCCGGCAGCTCGCGCACGGCCGAGTAGCAGACGCCGTAGTCGCTTTCGAAGTAACGGACCTCGGGCAGCAGTGCGAACTCGGCAGCGAACTGCGGCCCCGTGAGCGTCGAGTGCAGCACATGCACGTGCCACGGGTCCATCACGTTGTCGTTCACGTGCAGCCAGCTGTTCGGCACGACGTCGAGGCTCGCGTCGCCGGTCGAGCCGAAGCCGCCGAGCGTGCACCACAGCGCTTCGTCGTCGCCGAGATTCTCGAGGATGTCGTAGCGCGGCAGCACGGGCTGCTTCTCCGCCGGCCCGAGATACGCGAACACGAAGCCGTAGCGCTCCTCGACCGGATACCACGGTTGGCGCACTCGATCGAGATCCTTGCCGCCGCGCGGCTCGCACGGCTGCTCGAGGCAGTGGCCACGCACGTCGAACAGCCAGCCGTGGTAGCAGCAGCGGATGCCGCGATCCTCGACCTTGCCGTAGTAAAGACTCGTGCCGCGATGCATGCAGCGCGGATAGAGCAAGCCGGCGAGGCCTTGTCGGTCACGAAAGAGAACGAGCTCTTCGCCCAGGATCGTCACGCGCTTCGGCAGATCACGCAGCGATTCCGATAGCGCGATCGGATGCCAATACCGGCGCAAAAGCTCGCCCATCGGCGTGCCTGCTCCCACGCGAGCGAGGTGCTCGTCGAAGTGTTGCGGAGGACGGCCGTAGGCCCTGCCGTCGCTCGACGTCTTTCGCCACTCTGTGTCGCTCATGCGCCGCCCTCGCGAACGCTTGCTCGTTGCTCCACCATGCGTCCGGATCCGCCCGTCGTCAAATCCTGATCGGCTCACCTCGTGACTCGGGCGCCGGCCCGCGCTACGGTTAGACGGGAGAACCCCCAGGAGTCTGAATTACAACCAACGACAGGGAGCCAATCATGAGCATGTTCAGCGGAATCATGGAGAAGCTCGGATTCAACAAGTCGGCCCAGCAGACTGCGAACGCATCGATCGCGGCCGCCAATCCGCAAAGCGTGCCGCCGCCGACCGACGTGAAGATCACGTCGGCCGCGCCGCAAGCGACGCCGCCGTCGGCACCGACGGCGCCAACGGCGATACCGGTTGTCGACGTGATGGGCCAGCTCGACAAGCTCGCGGCCGCGAGCTCGCAACCTCTGAACTGGAAGACGTCGATCGTCGACATGCTCAAGCTCTTAGGCATAGACAGCAGTCTCACGGCGCGCAAGACGCTCGCCACCGAGCTAGGGTGTCCGCCCGAGAAGCTCGGCGATTCCGCGCAGATGAATATGTGGCTGCACAAGACCGTGCTCGAAAAGCTCGCGCAAAACGGCGGCAACGTGCCGAAAGACCTCTTGCACTGAGCACGGTAAAGGGCGGCGGCGGTCTCAGTCCGCCGCTCCCCTTTTGGCGCGCGCCGCGCGTTTGCGATCTCGCTTTTCTTGCTTCTTCTGCAACCGCTCGCGGCGCGCCGCGGCGAGCTCGGGGAACTGGGCTTCGACGTATGGGCGCACGACGCGCTCGAAGACGAT
>Ga0105248_10003154_pt1 | contig 18249 bp, 14 predicted proteins | sample KBSS34metaG_FD_81524 | JGI IMG/M metagenome (GOLD analysis project Ga0105248, IMG submission 81524) | Switchgrass rhizosphere microbial communities from Kellogg Biological Station, Michigan, USA - KBS S3-4 metaG | ecosystem: Host-associated > Plants > Roots > Rhizosphere > Soil | place... | reverse complement strand
TCGCTGCTGACGTCCGCCGCCGTCACGCCGGTGTCCCCCTCGTCCGGGGACGAGATCATTCGCGAGCGCCTCAAGGGGCTCGGTTACATCTCGTAGAGGGACAGTTCGCGAGTCTTACGCCTGAACGGTCAGTTTCGGATCCGGAGCACCATGATCGGGTCTGACTGACCGTGCTCGACGTACATTTTCTCGAGGCCCGCCCACGGGACCGTCCGGTGGAAGAACTGCGTGTGGTCCCACGCCGCGTGATATGGCATCGTCAGGTCGATCGCGTCGTTGTCGACGAGATACGTGATCCGCTCCCGCCTCAGGTAGTCAGCCAGCGATCCGTGCTCGAGGACCTCGAGATACTCGCCGTCGTTGGCCAGACCATCGAGGTTGACCACCGTCCGCTGACTGAAATAGCCGATCTGTCCCGCATTCCACGCGCCGATGCGGGCATCGGCAGGCACGTGCTCGTCGATCCAGGCGATTACCGGCAGGCGCCGATTGTGAAGCGCGGCGTGTACGTCCACCGGGCTGGCGATCCTGCGCCAGGCGATGGCTGAATTGACTGCGACGAGGCACGCCATCACCGCGATCGCGAGCGGACGCGCCCACGCAACAGTCGAACGGCTCGTCGCCAGCAACCGTTCGATCATCAGGCCGCCCCACAGACACCACGTGATCAGGAGCCAGCCGTAATAGTGTTGCGTGACGTGGGAGAACGGACCGATTGTCACGACGATGAGCGCGGCGTGAACAGCACCGAACAACCAGCACAAGGCGAGAAACCGCAGGACGCGGAACCGGCCGTGGTTCTGCCACCGCTCGCGGATGATCGCCGCCGCGCTCCAGAACGTCCAGACTCCGATCGCCGCCACCACCGCGAGCGGCAACGGTCTGAAGAGCGGGCTGTTGTTCTCCAGCAGCGCACCGGACACGATATCCGCGAGCGGGCGTACTTCGATGAGTGCCCACCAGGCCACGTGCCCCGCCAGCGAGATCGCCCAGCTATGACCATTGAAGTGCCGGGCGGCGTAGTATTCTTTCACCAGACCGGAGATGGGCATCGGCGTGTGCGCAGCGGCCAGGCACATCGCGACGTACCCGATCGCGCCGGCGACAGGCCACACGGCCAACCACGCCACCTGCCGCGCGAGCTCTGGCACGGAGCGGTGCGTCCTGAACAGCGACACGATAGTGGCGAACGCGACGAGGATCGACAACGCCGCGGAGTCGAGCCGGTTCCAGTAATTCAGCGTCAGCAGAACGCCCAGCAGTTGCAGACGGGTCCGGCTGCCGTTGCCAGCGGGATCGACGTGAATCGTCCACCAGACCGAAAGGATGGCGAGCAGGATGACGATCTGCAGCGGATACTCGACGCCCATCAGCATGGGCAGCAGGCCGAGCATGAACCCGCTCCAGAGGATCACGGCGACGCTCCCAACCGCGCCCGAGTACATTCGTCGTCCCAGCTGCCACAGGATCAGTCCGGCGACCCCATTGAGCAGCGCGCTCAGAACGAGCACAGCACGGATGAACCCGACCCGATCGTGAACGATCAGGGCAATGCCGGCGAGTACTGCGGCCCACAGCACCTGAACGCCGCTCGTGGCGTGAATACCGTCGAACGTCAGCCAGCCCAGGTCCGCGATGTTTCGCGCCGCCTGGAAATAATAATAGGCGTCGTCCATCTTGAGGACGTACTCGTTCAGAAATGTGACATCCTGACGCGCGCACAGAACCTGGTACGACGTCGCCAGGAACAGAAAGAGGAAGGCGACGGCGCTCAGCGAGCGCGTCGCTCGCGAGGATGGGGCGGCAGTTGTCACAATTCGATGGGAGGGCCTACACCAACGGCGTGTCGGAGACTGATGACATCGCAATGCCCAGAATAACACGGGGTGTGGCCGGGCTTCTGAGTCTGGCCGCGTGGTTCGGCCTGGCCGCCGGCGTGGTCGAGGCCGTGATCTCGATCGGGCTCCGTTACGTGGGCGTACCTATAGGGGTATCGGCTGCGATCCTGTGGATCGCGCCGGTCATCGACTTGAGCCTGTTTCTGATCATCGGCGCCGCACTGACGCTGGTAATCCGCGCGCTTCCCACCTCGATGCGCTCTCATGTCGTCTTCCTTACGTTTCTGTGGGTACTTGCATACATCGTTCTCGAGATCTTCGATGTGATGCGGCCGTGGGCGGTACTGGTCTTGAGCCTTGGCATCGCCGTCGAAGGCAGTCGTCGCCTTTCCGTGTCGGATCGAGCCGTTCAAGCGATGGCGCGGACGTTCGTTTCACTCCTCGCAGTCGCCGCCGTTCTCGTCTTGACCGGAATCCTCTGGGGACCGTTGCACGAGCGGGCGGCGAAGAGCCGTCTGCCGCCGCCGGTGGCTGGCACGCCCAACGTGCTGTTCATCACGCTCGACACGCTTCGCGCCGATCATGTCTCCGCGTACGGCTACTCCCGCACGACGACGCCGAATCTGGACCGCGTGGCACGGCAGGGCGTGTTGTTCGAGAACGCATTCTCGAATGCGTCGTGGACGTTGCCGTCGCACGCCTCAATGTTGACCGGGCTCTATCCGCACGACCATCACGCGGATTGGCGCCAACCGATGAACGCCAACGTGCCGACGCTCACGGAGCTGTTTGCCGGGAGAGGATACGTGACGGCCGCGTTCGCGGCCAACACGTCATACGTCTCGCCGGAATGGGGCCTGGGCCGCGGATTCACCCGCTTCGACGTCTACGGCGACTCCATCGTGGACGACGCGGTCCGCACGGCGTTTGGCCGGCGCCTCGCGTTGAATATTCTGCCGCGTGTCGGCTACTTCGACATTCCAGGACGAAAGCGGGCGGCGCGATTGAACGACGAGTTCCTGAAATGGCTCGATGGAGTGGAGAGCCGTCCGTTTTTTGCCCTTCTCAATTTTCTCGACGCGCACGATCCGTACCTGACCGCCGATCCTTTCCAGTCCATGTATTCGCCGACGCCGTCGCGTGGCGACGTCATCAACTTTCAGTTTCAGCCGGATACCTTCCGGCGCAAGCCGAAGCCGACCGCCGTTGAAGTCCAGGCGGAGATCGACGCCTACGACGGCTGCGTGACATATCTCGATGCTCAACTCGGCCGGCTCTTCGGCGAGCTCGCCAGGCGTGGTCTCGACCGCAATACCCTCGTCATTGTGTCCTCGGACCATGGCGAGTCGTTCGGGAATCACGATCTCTTCGGACACGGCAATGCGCTCTATTTCGAGACCGTGCACGTACCGCTGGTCGTGGCCTGGCCAGGTCATGTCCCCGCCGGGCGGCGTGTATCGCAGGTCGTCGGATTGAACCGTCTGGCTGCGACCATCGAGCAGCTCACCGATGCCTCGTCCGGACGACGATCGTTTCCCGGACGTTCGCTCGCGTCGGCCTGGTCGGCGCCCGGATCGCGCGATGCCGAGGAGACCGACGCCCCCGTTCTGTCGGAAGTCACCGGGCTCCCCGGCGGACCACCCGGTTATCCGGTTAGCCGGGGCTCGCTGCGGTCGCTCATCTCACGTGACTGGCACTTGATCCTGTCAACATCCGGCGAGACCGAGCTGTTCGCGTGGCCTGACGATCCGGAAGAGCGGACGAACCTGGCCACGACGGAGCGAGGCCGGGCGGCTGTGGCCACGTTGACGCGAACGATCAACGAGATGGGAGCTGGCGGCGCCGCGAAATGACGGTGACGCCGAGCGGTCGTGGAGGCGTGAGCGGCTATGCCCTCGCGGCGGGCGCGACGGCGATCACGTGGACGGCTGTCGTCGCGCTGCATCGTGCGAGCCTCAGCACGCTCGTCTCGGCGCACGGCCTCCTGCACACCGCGGTCGCCCGCGGCTTCGAACGGTCGTGGACGATCGCGCGTCCGGAGAATCCGTTTTTTGCCGGCGAGCGGCTGCCGTACTACTGGTTCTACCACTACGTCGCCGGCCGGCTCAGCGCCGTAGCGGGCGTGCATCCGCTGATCGCGTTCGAGGCGCTCGGGCTGCTGGCGGTGGCGCTCGTCTGGTTCAGCGGCGCGGCGCTGGGCCGCCGACTCGACTGGGGTCCTGTCCCGTCCGTGGCGATCGGCCTGTTTGCCCTGGCCGGCGCCAACGCCTTCGGCTCCGTCATTCTGGTCGCGAAGCTCGCCGCAGGAAAGCCCTGGCCTGCCGATGATGGCGCGTACCTGTGGGGGCTCACGCATCCGGTCATGGGCATGGTCCGCTGGAACGATCCCGGCGCGCTCTACGGACCGCTGCTGAACTTCTTTCTGAACAACTCATCGCGCTCGCTCGCCCTCGCATTCGTCCTGGTGATGCTGCTGGCGCTGCAGGGATATCTCGAGAATCGGCGCGCCGGTTGGCTGTGCGGTCTGCTCCTGGCTGCGGCGGCGAGTACGGCCCTCTCGCCGATCATCGGGTTGGTCGCGGCGGGGAGCTTGTCGGCTGCGCTGGCAGGTGATTGGCTGGCCGGGATGCGCCGGCCAGGCGTCCAACAGGGACCCGAACGGCTGCAGGCGGTGTTGCGGGCGGCCGTCGCGCTTGCCGCGGGCTGCGTCGTCGCGTTCCCCACCTACTACCACCTGTTCGGCCGGTCGGCTCAACCTGAAATCATCGTCGCGTTTCGTCCCGACCTGGTTGCCACAATCGTGACGAGCATCGCGCCGGTGATGGTGTTGGCCTTCTTCACACTGCTCCGCTCGCGGCAGCGCCGTTTTCTCGGCATCGTCGTGGCCGCCAGCGCGATGCTGCTCTTCGGCAACACGCTGTTGCAGATCCCCGGCGCCAACGAAAGCGACCTGTTCCATGTGGCGGCCTTCATGCTCGCGGTCCCGGCGGCGGGTGCGTTTTTCGAGTTGCAGGCCTTCGCGCCCGCGGTCAGACGTACCGTTGGCGCCGCCTTCCTCGCGGCGATGGCCTCGACGACCGCCGTCGTCCTCTGGGCCTACTGGGAGCGGCCGGCGATTCCTTTGCGGCTCGAGGGCGCTCAGCTGCGCAGAACGCCGGACAGTTCCCCGGTTTCGAAGCTGTATGCGTGGATCATCGCGTCCACGCCAGCCGATGCCATATTCATCACCGACCCGCAGGCGCCACTCAGCACGCCAGTCGGCAACACGCCGGAATTTCCGGCGCTGACCGGCCGAGACCTGTTTGTCGGCCAGGGTCCCGACTATCTCGTCGACCCCTTTGCCGACGCCGGCCGGCGTCGGCGCATTGCCGCGACGCTCGTCGCGGGCGAAGCACTGGATCTGCGCGATCGGGCGTATGTTGACGCGCTGAGACGTCCGGTGTTTATTGTGATCGAGCACGCGACCGGTGACGCCGTGCATGCACTCGGGAGCCGCTATGGCGTGCCTCGATTCCAGGACGAAGGGAACGTCCTCGTCTTTCACCTCGCTGGCTGAAATCCATGATGCGAGCCCTTGTACTCGGCGCCTTGATCGCTGTCGGTGTCGCCGGCGCGGCCGTCTCGGGCTGTCGGGCGAAGCCCGAGGATGGCCCGAAAATCGCCGCGATCGAAAAGGTGAAGGACAACCTGTACGTGATCAAGGGCGGCGGAGGCAACACGGCGGCATTCGTCACCGACACGGGCGTCGTCCTGGTAGACACCAAGCTGCCCGGTTGGGGACAGCCGATTCTCGACAAGGTCCGAACGGTGACCGATCACCCGGTCACGATGATCATCAACACGCACGCGCATCCCGATCACGTGCGCAGCAACGAGTTCTTTCCGGCCACGGTCGACATCATCGCGCACGCGAACACGAAAGTGATCATGCAGCGGATGCCTGGCTTCAAGGGCGACAAGGCGAAATTCCTGCCGACGAAGACCTTCACGGACAGGATGTCGGTGCTCGACGGGAAGGACCGGATCGATCTCTATTACTTCGGCGCCGGGCACACTGACGGCGACGCGATTATCGTGTTCGCAGCGCTTCGTACGGCCCACTTCGGCGACCTGTTCGCGGGCAAGTATCCTCCGATCATCGACACGAGCGGCGGCGGCAGCGCCATCGCCTATCCCCAGACGCTGTCGAAGGCGGTCGCCGGCATCGAGAACGTCGACACGATCATCACGGGCCACAGCGCCACCGTGATGACGTGGGACGATGTCCGGGAGTATGCGGATTTCAACGCCGACTTTCTGGCATGGGCCGAACAACAGGTGAAGGCCGGTACGCGGTCGAAGGACGCAGGAGCGGCGTTCAAGACGCCTGCACGATACCAGGGATATGCGGAGCAGCCGTGGCGCGTGATCGCCAACGTCGACATCGTCAAAGAGGAGTTGACGCGCAAGCAACCGTGATGTGACTAGGCCGCGTCGATCCGCCCTTCCCACGCCGCCTGGACGCGTCTGAGATCCCACTGCGTCGCCGTCACAGCGACATACAGACCGCAGGCGATGGCCGCACCGGCGATCGGCCCGAGCAGCTGGCCCGCCGCGAGACCGATGCCGATCGATGCAAGGCAGACGAGAAACGGCGTCAACGCGGGCGTCAGCCCGACGCTTCCGATCAGCACGTACATCGCGACACCCGAGACGACGGCGTTGATGATGCCGCCGGCGAGCAGCGCCGCCGCGGCGCCTTCCGCGCCGTAATATCGCGCGCCCAGAAACGCCAGCGCCGCGGTGCTGATACCGGCGACGGCCGATGCCAGGAATTCGAAACGCTGGTGGCCGCTGACGATCAGGCTGAACCTGAAATGGCCGCTCAGCCAGGTCACCGGGATCATCCACACGATGATCCGCAGCGGCAGTCCCGCCCGCTGGTAGGCCCCGCCGTAGACGACGCGCGTGATGATCGGCGCCATCAGCACGCCGCCGACCGCGACGAAGCAGGCCGCCCACATCGACGTCGACAACGATCGACGGATGAGGGCGCGCCAGCCGTCGATGCCGTCCTGCAGCTCCTTCGAGAGATTCGGCACCAGGTTGAAGAAATAGAGCCAGACGAAGGAGTGCAGCGCCATGACGATGCGGACGGAGGACGCGAGCCAGGCGACCTGCTCCGTCCTTCCGATGTCGGTCCATCCCAGGATGATCGTGGGCGAGTACCACATGGCGGCCCATGTCAGATCGCTGGCGCCGAGAAACCACGTTTCCCTGAATATCGCCGCCGCGCCGCGGACCGCGCCGCGCCACTCCAGCCGGATTTTCAGCACGCGCCGCATCAGCGTCGTGTTGAATGTCGCCAGCGCCAGGCCGCCCAGCACTTCAGCGACCGCCACCTTCACGATGTCCGCCGGGCGCCGCACCAGCAGCAGCGTCATCGCCGCGAACACGGTGTAGCGCAGCAGGCTGCCGCCCGCGACCCACTGCATCTGGCGGAGCCCCTGAAACACCCACTGCGTGAAGAACGGGGTCAGCAGCACCATCAGTCCGTAGATCGCCAGAATCCCCAGGTTCGCCACGCCGTAGCGCGCCGAGATTCCGAGAATGATGATGTATGCCGGGAGGCCGAGCATGGCGCGCAGCACCATGACGCGCGGCACCAGCACCGGCGCCCGCTCGGGAGACGCCTCGATGATCCTGGCGCCGTAGGAGCCGACGCCGGACTCGGCGCCGAGCACGAAGAAAACGGTGATCGACAGCGCCAGCTCGATCATCCCGAACTGGTGGGGCCCGAGCACGCGCGCGAGGTAGGCAAACGTGCCCATCACGCACAGTTTGCTGAAGGTCTCTCCGCCCAGGAGCGTGAGGTACCGGACAACAAAACTGCGGCGACGGAGCCCGTCAATAATCATCGGTGAACGAACGCGGCTCGCAGACTAGCACGTCCGCGCGCGGACCGACGCGCGGTCAGGCGATCCATCCCTGGTGCCGATACCACCAGATGGCGAGATATTCGTACAGTGATTCGTTCGTGTAGAGGAGGGCGTCGCGCCGCGGAATGATGCTCCAGAGGCCTCTCGGAAGATCCGCATGAGGGAGCGCGGTGACCGACGGCACCGCCCGGACGCCAAGCGCCTCGCACGCCGCGAGCGCTCGCGGCATATGAATCGGCGACGCGACGAGGACAACACGATCGATCCCGCGTGCCTTGAGCAGTGCCGCTATCGCGATCGCCTGATCCCGCGTCGTCAGCGACGAAGTCTCCGACACGATCCGGTCGGAAGGAATTCCCGCCTGGCGCACGTCGTTTCGGAACCAGTACCTTCTGCTCGACACGATCACCCACCGCGGGTTGAGCAGGGCGTACAAACGAGTGGTCTCTTTCAGGCGCAATCCCGCGTGGTCGCCGTCGAAAACGACGAGGGTGGTGGCGCCCCGTGCCTGCTCCACCCGGGTCACCGACGGCTGCCGATACAGACCTGCGGCGACGGCTCGAGCCGTGACCGGGACGCTGAGCACAAGGTAGCTGCCCACCAGACAGGAAAGCCACACCGATTGCCACCGCGCGAGGCGTCGCCGAACGAGAAGCGGCGCCAGGCCGAAGACGAGACCCGCGAGAAAAAATGCCGGGGATCCTGGAACGAAATTCTTCAGGATCCGGGCCATAATGTTCGCCATTCAGCTCTCTAATGTCTGCCTGCCGGTGGGGTGGACGCTGTTCTTCAATACAGGCGGAACATTCGCCGGCGGCGTACGGCGTTATTATTGCTCGTGTTTCCGCACACAGTGTCAGGACCATGCTCGTGACGACCGCCGAAATTGAAAGCGTCGTGCTGGACGCCGTCCGCAATCTGAACCTCGCGAGGCCTGCTGACGCGCAGATGGACGCGTCGCCCGAAGCGCCGCTCTTCGGGCCGGACAGCCCGCTCGATTCCCTGGGCCTCGTCTCGCTGCTCATCGACATCGAAGAAGCGCTGAGCGACCGCGGATTCGACGTGACGCTCGGTGACGCCAAAGCCATGTCGCGGAGCGCCAGCCCGTTTCGCAGCGTGCCGGTGCTGGTGGCGTACATTCACAACAGCCTGTCGACGACGTGACAGACGTCAGACACATCCTCATCACCGGCGCCAGCCGCGGCATCGGCGCACATCTCGTGCGCCACTACCTGGCGCAGGACGCGGCGGTGATCGGATGCGCGCGAGGGGCGCCGCCGCTCGAGCACGAGCGCTACGCGCACGTGCAGGTGGATATCACCGACGAAGCAGCCATCCAGGCGATGTTCGCGGGTATCCGCCGCCGCGTCGGCAGGCTCGACGTGCTGATCAACAACGCGGGCATTGCGGCGATGAATCCGGTGGCGCTGACGCCGGGAGCGTCGGCGCGCGATGTCATGTCGACGAACTTCCTCGGCACGTTCTTCATGACGCGGGCCGCCGTGCGTCTGCTGCGCCATTCCAAGGCCGGCCGCATCGTCAACTTCACCAGCGTCGCGGCGCCGTTCAGGCTCGAAGGCGAGGCTGTGTACGCGGCATCAAAGAGCGCCGTCGAAACGTTTACCCGGATCGTCGCGCGCGAGGTGTCGCCGTTCGGGATCACGTGCAACGCGGTCGGCCCGAGCCCGATCAAGACGCGGCTGACGGCCGGCGTGCCGCCCGCCACGATCGAGCGGCTCATCGCCCGGCAGGCGATTCCGCGATGGGCCGATCTGGACGATGTGACCAACGTGGTCGACTTCTTCCTGCAGCCCGCCAGCGCCATGATCACCGGACAGATCGTGTACCTCGGAGGCGCGGGATGACGAGCGACTTTCCGCTCGATCGGATGGAAACGTTCGGCGACGCGCTGGCCGTGGCGATGCCGGCGGGATCATGCACTTACGCGGAACTGCTGGTCCTGGTTCGCGCCAGGCGGAACGACCTGGCCGCGCTGCCGTCCGGAAGCGTTGTCGGCATCGAAGGGGACTACGGCCCCCAGGCGATCGCGGTGTTCCTCGCGCTCACGGTTGCCGGCCACATCGTCATACCGCTCTCGCCGGACTCGGGCCCGCAGCACGCCTCGTTCAGCGAGATCGCGGCGATCGAGTATCTGGTGAAGGTGGATCCCGCCGCCGGGGTCGCGCCGGCCGTCGAGAAGACAGGTCGCACGGCGGATCACCCGCTCTATGCCGCTCTGCGAAATGAGCGGCATCCAGGGCTGGTGCTGTTCTCGTCCGGATCGACCGGAAAGCCCAAAGCGGCGCTGCACGATCTGTCGCGCCTGCTCGCGAAATACGAGATGCCTCGCACCAGCTATCGCACAATCGTGTTCCTCCTTCTGGATCACATCGGCGGCGTCAACACCCTGTTCTACACGTTGTCGAACGGCGGCGCGGTGATCGTGCCGTCGGATCGATCGCCGGTCGCGATCTGCGATGCGATCGAACGGCATCGGGTCGAGCTGCTGCCGACGTCGCCGACGTTCCTCAACATGCTGGCCTTGTCGGGCGAGGCCGAGCGGCGCGACCTGTCGTCACTGCGGCTGATCACGTACGGCACGGAACCGATGCCCGCGAGCACGCTCGAGCGCGCCTGCGCGACGTTCCCGCAGGCACGGCTGCTCCAGACCTACGGCTTGACCGAGCTCGGCATCATGCGGTCGCAGTCGCGGGGCTCGAATTCGCTGTGGGTCCGGATCGGCGGCGAGGATTTCGAGTGGAAGGTCGTGGACGGCCGGTTGTGGATTCGCGCCAGGTCGGCGATGCTCGGCTACCTGAACGCCCCCAGCCCGTTTGACGCCGAGGGGTTCTTCGACACCGGTGACCTGGTGGAGACCGACGGCGAATGGGTCCGGTTTCTGGGCCGGAAGAGCGACATCATCAACGTCGGCGGCAACAAGGTGTTTCCCGCCGAAGTCGAAAGCGTACTGCTCGAGATGGACAACGTCGCCGACGTCGTCGTCCGCGGCGAGGCGCATGCGCTGACCGGACAGGTTGTCGCCGCGACCATCCGGCTCGCGCAGGACGAGCCGCCGCAGGAGTTCAAGGTGCGGATGCGGCGCTTCTGCGCGGACCGCCTCGCATCGTATAAAGTGCCGGTCAAAGTGCGCTTCACGACCGATCCGATTCACTCGGCCCGCTTCAAACGCGTACGTCACGGCGAGACGTCCGTTGCTTAAATCAGCCTTGAACGTCGTCGCCACCATCATGGTCCTCCCATGCGTGGTGACATGCTGGCTCGAGAACCGATTGCGGCCGGGCGCGGAAATCGTCTTCATGTTCTGGACGCAGGTACTCGCGCTGTCGCCGGGATTTCCGGGTATCTTCTTCCGGCGCGCCTTCTACCGGCTGACACTCGAGCACTGCGGCATCAACTGCACGGTCGGATTCGGCGCCTTCTTTTCGCACCGCACCGCACGCGTCGAAGACGACGTCTACGTCGGACCGTATGCGGTGGTCGGCTCCGCGAATCTCGGCGCCGGTTGTCTGATCGGCACGCGCGTGAGCCTGCTCAGCGGATTGGGCCACCATCAACTGGGCGACGATGGCAAATGGCATCTGGACCCGGTCATCAGCCGAATCACCATCGGCGCGAACGTCTGGGTTGGCGAGGCGGCGCTCGTGATGGCCGACGTGGGAGAGGGGACGCTGGTGGCGGCCGGTGCCGTCGTCTCGTCGCCGGTCGCCGCCGGCGTGGTCGTGGCCGGCAACCCCGCGAGGTTCGTGCGTCACGTCCGGCCGGCTCCGGCGGCCTCGGCGTGAAGCGACGTCGCCAGGAATCCGATCTCGCTGTGATGACGTGTGGCCGTTTCCGTGCCCTGACAGCTGAGGACACACGGCATCGTCGTTATTGTTTCGTCAGTACTTAAGCGCTCGGCTGGACGCACGAAAGAGCAGCGCGCGGAGGCGCTGCAGGGCCTCCGCCCCCCTCGGTGTGGCGGCGAGGTCGATCATCTCCCGCTGATCCGTGCGGTAGGCGTACAGCTGCTCACGCTTTCTGCCGCTGACGATGTAGTGGAACGAATCGTCGAACACTGCGCGGATTTCCGGTGTGTCCTGCTCGTTATCGACGCCGACATGCTCTTCTAGCTCCGCTACGACCGGACTTCCGAGTGTGCGCCCGGCTCCGGTAACGAGCGAAGCGAATGACGATCCTCCGATTCGCCCGGCTCCCGGCATACCGGCAAGCTCCAACAGCGTCGCCGGCAAGTCCTGCAGTGTCACTGTCTGGTGGATTCGAATGCCAGCGGGGATCTTTGCCGGAAAACGCATGATGAGCGGTACGTGTGTCGTCTGGGCGTAGAGGCTGTTCGTGTGCTGCCATTTTCCATGGCCGCCAAATTGCTCGCCATGATCCGACGCGATGATCACAATCGTTCGATCGAGAACGCCACGGCGTTCGAGCTCCTGAAAGAGCAACGACAGCTCGTAATCGATGTAAGCGATCCCGGCGTCGTACAGGTCCTCAGAGACCGGCGTTTTTGAAAACCTGTAGTAGAAGGGCGGCGGCGGCTCATACGGTGTGTGGGCATCGAAGTAGTTCAGAAAGGCAAAAAACGGCTTGTTCTTCAGCGCCGCCTGCCAACGCAGGAACTCGGCGTTCACATCACCGGCGGCCTTTCGGTCGACGTCCCGAAAGCGAACTCGCGAGCGGAAAGGGGGACCAAGCATCGCTTTGATCGCACCGCGAAGCGAGTGATCCCAACGGAGACTTTCAATGGCGTCACGAACACTGTCTGCCCGCAGCAGCATGGCGGTGAGGAGTAGCTGCTTAAGCGAGGCCTTGGAGTCCGCATAATGGATGAACCCTCGGTCCAGGCCCGACTCGTGCGCCGTGTAGAAGAAATTCGCGATGAACCCTCCCGTTGCGTAGCCGTTGTCGCGGAACACCTCGGCAATCGTCTGATGGGTCGCGTCGAGCGGGGAGAGCAGGCGAGCGGAAAGCTCATCGGGCCGCCGACCAGTGAACATGCTGCCATGCGACGGCAGCGTCCACGATGTCGTCGCGATCGCCCAGTCGAACACCGCGCCTTCGCGTCCGCGCCGGCTGATCTCTGGCGCAGTGGGGCGAACGTACCCGTAGGTGTCAAGGTTCAACGCCCGCACGGTGTCGAGAACGACCAACAAGACATTAGGCGCCCCGGATCGCGACATATCGAGCGATGCGAGGGCACGCCTTTCACCGGCGGTGCGCCATGACCAGTCGCCAAGCGCCAACGCTCCGAGAATCAGGCTCAGAGAAATCGCGATGCGGCCCATACGGGAAATCCATCGGTCAGGAGCAGAACCGACCGCACCGGCGAACCTGATCGCGATCCCGAGCGTGATCAGCATCATTGCGAACTGATGCAGGCCTGGAAAGAGGAGGACGATCGAGTAGACGGCATAGCACGCGCACGTTGCCGCCGATGCCAGTACTGCAACGCGATACGGCGTGAGCCATGCGAACGCCGACAGCGCCACAGCAACAGGGAGGACCAGGATCAAATTCGCCAGCGGCGCCATCCAGATCACATGGCTGCTGGTAAACGTGAACTGATGCAGCATATTCTGCCGCACAAGCACGTCCAGCACCTGCGACGCGCCAGCAACCAGTGCCGCCGATGTCGCGAGCAGGGCCACATGCCGCCAAGGCAGCTTCGATGCCGCCATCCGTTTCAACCTGTTCTGCTCGGCCATGACCTCCTATTAGACCTGAAACGGTCGACGATCCGGTAAACGCGCCGTTTCAACCGAGGAGCGTCAACGAATCGGAGGGAAACGCCGGTCTTCTTGGCGCTCTGCGGCCCAAGCGTATCAAGTCAGCATCAAAATCGTCCGGCGACCATCTTCGTCGCGATTTCCGTGACATCATCGGAGGAACGGGCGTGAGTCGTACGTACATTCCTCATATTGATTGGCTGAAGGCGCTCGGCATGGTGCTCATCCTGTATGGGCATCTCGCCGGATGGGCGCCGCTCGCCGTGTTCCCGCCGATTTACTCAAAACAGCTCGGCGTGGCGTTCTTCTTGTTCGCCGCCGGATATTCGCTCAGTCTCGAAACACGCGATCGCCGGCGCGTCGTGTTCAACCGGCTGTTCGAGCTGTTCCTGTTCGGGATTGCGGTCGCACTCAGCGTCAGCGTCGTTTCGGTCGCGGCCGGCGGACGGCCGGGCCTCAGCAACTACGAGCCGTTTCTTGGCGGCGTGAACGTCGTCTTCAACAATTTCCCCGCCAACCCGACGTCGTGGTACCTGGGCACGTACATCCACGTCATCCTGCTCTGGGCGGTCTTCTCGCGACGGCTGAACGTGTCGGCGACCGTCCTGCTGCTTTCGTTGATCGTCGAGATCGCGGTGCGCGCGCTGCTGATGCAGACGGCGGGCAGGTTCGTCGCCTACATGCTGGTGCCGAACTGGATCACCGTGCTCCTGCTGGGCTACTTCTTCGGCCGGCGCGAAGGACTGCCGGCAAAGCGGCCGGCGGGAACACGCGACGGCTGGTCTGCGATCAACACCGCGGCGCTGGTGGCCCTGCTGGCTGCGGTGACGGGCTGGACACTTCTCGCTCCGCATCTGCCGTTCGAGCCGGCGTTTCCGTTCATGCGGCTGCGGGTGGATCCCGCCGCGCTCGGGGAGCTGCTGGTGTCGATTCTGGTGTCGGTCATCTATCTCGGCGTGACGTGGCTCGTGTTCCTCGTCGTCAAGCCTCTGCAGTCGCCCGCGGCCGTCCAGTTCATCGCGCGCAATTCGCTGATCATCTTTCTGGCGCACATGCCCGTGTACTTTGCGATCGCTCCGTGGGTCGAAGCCCATGCGAGCAGCGGCTTCATGCGAAGCGCCATCTTCCTGATGGTGTGCCTGCCGGGACTGGCTCTGTTCTCGGAGGGAGTACGCCGGATCGTCCGGCCCGTGGCTTTGCGCGACCGCGTCTTTCAGAGCTTCGGCGAGTACAGCTCCAGCCACATCATGTAGTTCAGCAGGCCCCACAGTGCGCGGCCGTGATCGGCGCGGGCGGCCTGATGTTCGTTCACCAGCCGTTCGATGGCACGAGGCTCGAACAGACCCGACGCCGACACGCGCTCGCGTCCGAGATAGGTGTCGACCAGATCCTTCAGCTCCGTTCTCAGCCACCGTGAGTACGGCATCTCGAGACCGACTTTTTTCTTGTCGAGAATCTCGCGCGGCAGCACGCCCGACAGGGCCTGGCGCATCACGTTCTTCTTCTTGAGCCCCGGCAGCTTCAACGCCGAGGGCACCGTGGACATGAACTCCGTCAGCTCGGGATCCGTGAACGGCACGCGCGCTTCGAGCGAATGCGCCATGCTCATGCGGTCGTTCTTGATCATGAGATCGTCGGGCAGAAAGACTCTGGAATCGATCCGCATGAGTCGCGACAGCGTGTCGCGCGGGCCCGGCTCGGCGAACACCTCGGCAAAGAACCGTCCCGGCGGTTCGGCCGCGGCGAGCCGCTCACGCACTTCCGGCGAATACAGCTCGATCTTCCTCGCCTCGGACAAGACGAGCCGCCACCAGATGTGCGCCTGCTCGGGAGGGAGATCCTGACCGCCGAGAAACCGTTTCAGCTTGAATTCCAGGCTCAGTTTCTTGTGCGACACCGGCAGCGCGTTGACGACCGGCGCGATCAGACCCTGGCGAATCCACCGCGGGACGTGACGGAACCACACGGACGCCTTGAACGCCGCGTAGGTGTCGTACCCGGCGAATATCTCGTCCCCTCCCTCGCCCGATAACACGACAACGACATCGTCTTTCGCGAGTTGGCAGACGTAGTAGGTGGGAATGGCCGAGCCGTCAGCGTATGGCTCGTCGATGAACCGCAGGTACGCCGGCAGCATCTCCCGCACGCGATCGGAGGAGATGATGATCTCGTGCTGCTCCGTCTTGAACTGCGCGGCCACCCTTCGTGCGTACGGCAGCTCGTTGAAGCTGCCATCCTCGAAGCCGACCGAATAGGTTTTGATCGGTCCCGCCGCGTGCCGGGCCATCAACGCGACGATGGCGCTCGAGTCGAGGCCGCCAGACAGCATCACGCCGATGGGCACGTCCGCAATCAGCTGGCGATCCACCGCACGATCCATCAGCTCGAGCGCCCGGGCTCCGGCGCGGCCGAGATCCATCGAGTCGTCTACTTCGTACGACACGTCCCAGTAGCGGCGCGACTCGATGCGGCCGTGCCGATCGATGGTCATCCAGTGCCCCGGAGGCACCTCGTGGATGCCTTCGAACGCCGTCTGCGTGCCCGGCACGTAGTCGAACGTCAGGTAATCGTGCAGCGCCTGCAGCGAAACGCGCCGTTCGACGCGCGGGTCGGCGAGAATGGCTTTGATCTCGGATCCGAACCGCAGGTACTCCGCGTCGCGCTGGTAGAACAGCGGCTTGACGCCGTACGGATCCCGCGCCAGGTGCAGTTCCTGCCGACCCTCATCCCAGATCGCGAACGCAAACATGCCGTTCAGGTGCGACGCCATCGCCGGCCCGAGCTCTTCGTACAGGTGGATGAGCACTTCCGTGTCGGTCCGCGAGCGGAACACGTGACCCTTGTCGTCGAGTGCGAACCGCTTTCTCAGATCGAGGAAGTTGTACATCTCGCCGTTGTAGACGATCTGCACGCGTCCGTCTTCGTTCCCCATCGGCTGATGGCCGGCGGCGCTGAGATCGATCACGGAGAGGCGCCGGTGACCGAGCGCCGCGCGCTCTCCGCACCAGAGCCCGTGGTCGTTCGGCCCACGATGGCCGATCGCCGTGGTCATACGGGTGAGCAGCTCGCGGTCCCACGGCGCCGCGGCGCCACTCAGTCTCAACATGCCCGCGATGCCGCACATGGTTAACGCGTCTCCATGATGGCGACGCCGTTCCGTGCGTTCGCGGTAGCCGTCCGGTCCGCCCGGAGCACGTAGATCGCGCCATCGCCGAGGCTGCCGTCGAACGTACGGATGACGTGAAAGTCCTTCCGCGCCGATTCGTAGATTTCGGGATAAGTGTTCGCCATCTCAATCGGCAGCGTATAGAGCAGCCAGGTCCGCGCGCTGGCGGCCCGGATCGCATCGAGCTCCGCGAGCGTGGAGACCGTGCGCCATTCCGGCGCGTAGTACGCTCGAAAGGCAAGCGCCGCGACGCCGGCCGACGCCACGGCGTCGCCCGGCTGACGATCCGCTTCCACGAACCGCTTCGCGCCTTCGTAGTCCTGCTTGGGACGATAGACGTACGGAATCGAGCGCGCCATCGCCGCGGCGATCAGCACCGTTCCTACTGTTGCCAACTTCGTCGAGCGCTCGCGCGGCAAGGCCAGCCAGCGGCCGAAGGCGGTGGCGACGACCGTCGCTCCACGGACGGCAATGAGGATGGCGAACCCGGCCGCGAACAGGAAAAACCGCGGCCACAGATGATGTCCGAGGGCGATCATCGTCGCACCGCCGGACACGACGGGCACGATGAACAGGATCGGCAGGACCGGCGACTCTCGCAGGTAGCTCACGCAACCCGATCCGACGCCGATCAGCCCGGCGACGACAGCCAGGCCGACCAGCGGCCCGGCGTTGACGCCGCGACCGAATTCGCGCAGCAACCATCCGAGGCTCCGCCACTCAGCCACGTTCGATAGATCCGCGGCGGCCGAGTCCGGCATTTGCGGGAGCACGATCGCGTAGCAGACGATGGTCAGCAGCCCGGCCAGGAGAAAGCCGCCGAAAAACGGCGCCAGCCGGTCGTCCCAGCTCTCGTGACGACGTCGCGCGGCGTCCCACACGTAGGCGGCGAATTGCCCCGCGACCACGAACGCCATTGTCAGGTGCGTGTACATCCCGAGGGCGACGGCGACGGCATACGCGGCCCAGAGCCGGCGCGACCGCTCGCGGAGGCCGCGCACGAGGTAATAGCTCGAGGCGATCGTCCAGAAGAGGAGCGCCGAGTAGCCGCGGGCGTTCTGGCTGAACCAGATGTGCGGGTACGAGAACGTCAACAGCGCCATGCTCAGGAGCGCTTCGCGCGGACTGGTCAATTCGAGCCCAAGGCGCCAGAGGGCCCACAGAGTGGCAATGCCGAACAGCGCCGCGGGCAGCCGCAGACTCCAGACGCTTTCGCCGAACGCCGTGATCGAAAGGTGCGCCAGCACGGAGAACAGAAAGTGCTGATTCTGCGATCCGTAGGTGGTGACGATGTCGCCAAGTGAAGGGCGGACGTACTCGACCAGCGTCGTCACTTCGTCCACCCAGAGGCCGCGATTCAATCCGTAGAGGCGCAGCGCCGCACCTGCCGCCAAAAGCACGAGCGCCAGCCGCGCGCCGTATCCGGACTCGTTGGTGACGCCGCGGGTGCCGCTGTCTGTCTCCCAGAAGCCTCGCTATCGACCGACGATCAGAGACGCGCCCAGAGCCGCGAGATTGACGCGAAACAGCGTCGCCCCGGCCATCAGCTTTGCGGACGCGGGATCGGATGACGATCGGAGCGCATC
>Ga0105248_10003153_pt1 | contig 18250 bp, 16 predicted proteins | sample KBSS34metaG_FD_81524 | JGI IMG/M metagenome (GOLD analysis project Ga0105248, IMG submission 81524) | Switchgrass rhizosphere microbial communities from Kellogg Biological Station, Michigan, USA - KBS S3-4 metaG | ecosystem: Host-associated > Plants > Roots > Rhizosphere > Soil | place... | reverse complement strand
GCCGATGTGCCGATCGTCGGCGACTGCCGCGACGTGATCGCCAAGATGGCCACCGAGCTGGGCAAGCGCCAGGGCGACGCGGGGCCGCCGGATCGGTCCGCGTGGCTCGACACCCTGAAGGAGTGGCAGGCCAAGTACCCGCTGCGATACGCGCAGAACGGTGACACCGTCAAGCCGCAATACTGCGTCGAGCGGCTGCGGTACTTCGCCGATGACGACACGATCTTGGTTTCCGGCGTCGGCCAGCACCAGATGTACGCGGCCCAGTACTGGCGGTTCGAGCGGCCGCGCCACTGGATCAACTCGGGCGGCCTGGGCACGATGGGCTTCGCGGTGCCGGCGGCGATGGGCGCCAAGGCAGGCCAGCCCGACAAGCGGGTGGTCGCGATCGACGGCGACGGCTGCTTCCAGATGACCGCCCAGGAGCTCGCGACGAGCAATACCGAGAACATCCCGTTCATCACGGCGATCTTGAACAACGGGTACCTCGGAATGGTGCGCCAGTGGCAGGAGTTGTTCTTCGATGAGCGCTACTCCGGGGTGTACCTCGACCCGAACGTGCCCGACTACGTGAAGCTCGCCGAGGCATACGGCGCGGTCGGGCTGCGGGTCGAGAGCCCCGAAGAGGTCGACGCCGCGATCGAGAAGGCGTACGCGGTCGAGGACCGCAGCGTCGTGATCGACTTCCGCGTCGACCCGCGCGAGGGCGTGTTCCCGATGGTGGCCGCCGGCACGTCGAACGACGACATCATCCTGGGACCCGAGTTCGCGCCCCATGAGATCCCGGGGGAGGCACCGATCGTATGAACGGCCACCTGCACACGATCTCCGTGCTCGTCGAGGACCGTCCGGGCGTGCTCACCCGCATCGCGGGCTTGTTCGCGGCGCGCGGGTTCAACATCGACTCGCTCGCGGTCGGCGCGACCGAGAGCTCCGGGGTCTCGCGGATGACGATCGTCGTCAACGTCGAGGAGAAGCCGCTCGAGCAGGTCACGAAGCAGCTGAACAAACTGGTCAACGTGATCAAGATCGTCGAGCACGACCAGGGCTCCGCGGTCGAGCGCGAGCTGATGCTCGTCAAGGTCCGCTCCGACGGCGACAACCGCGCGCGCATCATGGAGATCGCCGACGTGTTCCGCGTGAACGTCGTCGACGTCACCCACGGCACGCTCACCCTCGAGGCCTCGGGCAAGCCCGAGAAGCTCGAGGCGCTGCTCGGCATGCTCCGCGACTTCGGCGTGGTCGAGCTCTCCCGGACCGGGCGCGTCGCGCTCGCCCGGGGCGACCGCAGCATCAAGGATCGAACGCTCAAGGTCGCGAGCGACGCCTAGCCTGCTCGCCCGCCCACGACGGAAGGACGCCCGCACATGGCCACGATCTACTACGAGAAGGACACCGACCCCGGCGTCCTGAGCGATCAGAAGATCGCGATCCTCGGCTTCGGCTCACAGGGCCATGCGCACGCGGAGAACCTGCAGGACAGTGGGTTCGACGTGCGGGTCGGGCTCCGGCCGGGATCGTCGAGCCGTGCGAAGGCCGAAGAGGCCGGGCTGCGGGTGCTCGACACCGCCGACGCGGTGGCCGAGGCCGACGTGGTGATGTGCCTGCTGCCCGACACCTCGCACGGAGCGGTCTACGCGAGCGACATCGCCCCGAACCTGAAGGACGGCGACATGTTGATGTTCGCCCACGGGTTCTCGATCCACTTCGGCACGGTCGTGCCGCCGGCCGGCGTCGACGTGACGATGATCGCGCCGAAGGGTCCGGGACACCTGGTGCGCCGCACGTACGAGCAAGGGATCGGCACGCCGGCGCTCGTCGCCGTGCAGCAGGACGCGACCGGCAAGGCCCTCCAGCGCGCGCTCGCCTACGGGAACGGGATCGGCGGCGCACGTGCCGGGATCATCGAGACCACCTTCAAGGAAGAGACCGAGACCGACCTGTTCGGCGAGCAGACGGTGCTGTGCGGCGGGATCTCCGAGCTGATCCGCAACGGCTTCGAGACGCTCGTCGCGGCCGGCTACCAGCCCGAGATCGCGTACTTCGAGTGCCTGCACGAGCTCAAGCTGATCATCGACCTGATCTACGAGGGCGGCCTGTCGTGGATGCGCTACAGCGTCTCCGACACGGCCGAGTGGGGCGACTACCAGAGCGGCCCCCGCGTGGTGGACGCGCAGGCGCGCGCGCACATGGAGCAGGTGTTGTCCGAGATCCAAGACGGTTCGTTCGCCAAGAAGTGGATCGCCGAAGCCGACGCCGGCTTCCCCGAGCTGCTCCGACTTCGGAAGCAGGCGCAGACGTCCCAGCTCGAACAGCTGGGGCGGCAGCTGCGCCAGATGATGCCCTGGTTGGAGTCCGAGGAGAAGGTGCCGAGCTGAGATGAGTGAACCTGGCGTAGTAGGGGCCTCAAGGAGCGAAGCGATCGGCCCAACAGATCACGTACGCATCTTCGATACGACCCTGCGCGACGGGGAGCAGGCTCCCGGGATCGCGCTGACCAAGGCCGAGAAGGTCGAGATCGCCGAGCAGCTCGCGCGGCTGCAGGTCGACGTCCTGGAGGCCGGCTTCCCGATCTCCTCGCAGGGCGAGTTCGAGGCCGTCCGGGAGATCGCCGACGGCGTTCGCGGACCGGTGATCGCGGCGCTCGCCCGCACGGCGACCGGCGACATCGAGCGCGCGGCCGAGGCGCTGAAGGGTGCCGAGCGCTGGCGCATCCACACGTTCATCTCCACGTCCGACGTGCAGCGCGAGTCCATGCTGAAGATGAGCCACCAGCAGGTGCTCGACGCGATCGAGGAGAACGTCTCGCTCGCGAAGGGCTACACCGAGGATGTCGAGTTCAGCGCGCAGGACGCGACCCGGACCGAGCTCGGCTTCCTGCTCGAGTGTTTCCGGCTGGCCGTCCGGTGCGGCGCGACGACGATCAACGTCCCCGACACCGTGGGGTACGCGACGCCGACCGAGTTCGGCGAGCTGGTCCGGATCGTGCGCGAGGACACGCCCGAGGACGTGGTCATCTCGACGCACTGCCACAACGACCTCGGGCTGGCGGTCGCGAACGCCCTCGCCGGGATCGAGAACGGCGCCCGCCAGATCGAGGTCGCCGTCAACGGCATCGGCGAGCGCGCCGGCAACTGTTCCCTCGAGGAGATCGCGATGATCGTCCGCACGCGCGGCGAGCACCTGGGCGTGCAGCACGGCCTCAACATCAAGGAGATCACGCGCACGTCGCGGCTCGTTTCGATGACGACCGGCTACAGCGTCCAGCCGAACAAGGCGGTGGTCGGCGCGAGCGCGTTCGCGCACGAGAGCGGCATCCACCAGCACGGCGTGCTCGCCAACCGGGCGACCTACGAGATCATGGACCCGCTCGAGATCGGGTTGGAGGGCAACCAGCTCGTGCTCGGCAAGCACAGCGGCCGGCACGCGTTCGTCGACGCCCTCGAGAAGTTGGGGATCACGCTCGACGACGGCGCGCTGAACCGCGCGTTCACCCGGTTCAAGGACCTGGCCGACCGGAAGGTCCAGCTCACCGACCAGGATCTGTCGGCCATCGTTGCCGAAGAGCTCGGCGCGGCCGACGAGGACATCTTCCTTCTCGAGTCGGTGGTCGTCGGCGGCGGGACACACCTGCAGCCGCGGGCCACCGTGCAGCTGCGCAAGGGTGAGGAGACGATCGAGGAGTCGGCGATCGGGGACGGGCTGATCGACGCCGCGATGGGGGCGATCTCACGGGCGGCGGGGGTCGAGGCGCGGCTCGCAAGCTTCCAGGTCTCGGCGGTCACCGGCGGCACCGATGCGCTCGGCGACGTCGTCGTGCAGGTCGACGTCGACGGGCGCCGGGTCACCGGCCGTGGGGTCGCGACCGACGTGGTCGAGGCGAGTGCTCGCGCCTACCTGGCGGCCGTGAACCGCGCGCTCGCGGTCGCGGCGAAGGACGAGGACCAGACCAACGAGGTCACGCCGTGACCCATCGGATCGGCGTGATCCGCGGCGACGGGACGGGTCCCGAGGTGGTGGGCGAGGGCCTCAAAGTGCTCGAGGCCGTGCGCGACGGCTTCGACGTCGAGCTCGTCGACTTCGACCTCGGGGCCGACCGCTACCTTCGGACGGGCGACGTGCTTCCCGACGAGGAGCTCGAGGATCTCGGCAGCTGCGACGCGATCTTCCTGGGCGCCGTGGGAGATCCACGCGTGCGGCCCGGCATCCTCGAGCGCGATCTGCTCCTGAAGATCCGGTTCGGGCTCGACCAGTGGGTGAACCTTCGTCCGGTCGTGCGGTACCCGGGCGTGCAGACGCTCCTGCCGAGCCACACGGAGGAGGACGTCGACCTCGTGGTCGTCCGCGAGAACTCCGAAGGGCTCTACACGGGCGCGGGCGGGTTCCACCGCAAGGGCACGCGCCACGAGGTCGCGATCCAGGAATCGATCAACACGCGGCATGGCGTCGAGCGGATCGTCCGCTACGCCTTCGAGCTCGCGGCATCGGCGTCGCGCCGGCGGAAGCTCACGCTCGTGCACAAGACGAACGTGCTGACGTTCGCCGGCGACCTGTACCAGCGGGTCGTCGACGAGCTCGGCAGCGAGTTCCCCGGCGTCGAGACAGACTACGTGCACGTCGACGCAGCGTGTATCTACTTCCTGGACTCGCCGTCGCGGTTCGATGTCATCGTCACGGACAACATGTTCGGCGACATCATCACCGATCTCGGCGCGATGATCCAGGGCGGGATGGGCATCGCCGCCGGCGGCAACATCAACCCCGACGGGGTGTCGATGTTCGAGCCGATCGGCGGCACCGCGCCGAGTGAGACCGGCAAGGGGACGATCAACCCCCTCGCGGCGATCGGCGCGATGGAGATGTTGCTCCGCCAGCTCGGCGAGACCGCGGCTGCCGAGCGCGTCGACCGCGGGATCCGCCTTGCCACGGGGCGCATGAAGAGCATGCGCGCCGGCGAGATGGGCTTCACCACGACCGAGGTCGGCGATCTCGTCGTCGAGGGGGCGACGGCGTGAGCGACGCGGGCCCGGTACGCGTCGAGCTCTACGACACGACGCTTCGCGACGGCGCGCAGCAGGCGGACCTGTCCTACACCGTCGAGGACCGGCTGCGGATCCTGCACCGGCTCGACCAGGTGGGGTTCCCCTACATCGAGGGCGGCTGGCCGGGCGCGAACCCGCGCGACACCGAGTTCTTCCGGCTCGCGACCAAGGAGACGCTCGAGCACGCCCAGCTCACCGCGTTCGGGATGACGCGGCGGGCGGGGGAGCGTGCCGAGGACTCGCAGGCGCTGCGCGATCTGCTCGACGCCGGCACCGAGGTGGTGTGCCTGGTCGGCAAGGCCTGGGACCTGCACGTCACCGAGGCGCTCCGCACCGATCTCGACGAGGGCGTCGCGATGGTGCGCGACTCGGTCGTGTTCCTGCGCGCGCAGGGGCGGCGCGTGTTCTTCGACGCCGAGCACTTCTTCGACGGGTACCGGAGCGACCCGGCGTTCGCGATGGCGGTCGTCGCCGCGGCCGAGGAAGCCGGCGCCGAGCGGCTGGTCCTGTGCGACACGAACGGCGGGATGTTGCCGTTCGACATCGCGCGGATCGTCACCAGCGTGCGAGACCAGGCCGGTATCCCGCTCGGGATACACGTCCACAACGACGCGGGGTGCGCGGTCGCGAACTCGCTCGTGGCCGTGAACGCCGGCGTGCTGCAGGTGCAGGGCACCGTCAACGGCTACGGCGAGCGCACCGGCAACGCCGACATCGTGCCGATCGCGGCGAACCTCGTCCTCAAGCTCGGCGTCACCGACGCGCTGCCGGACGGATCGGTCGCGCACCTCACCGAGCTCGCGCACTACGTGGCAGAGATCGCGAACCTGTCGCCCGAGGCGCGCCAGCCCTACGCGGGACGCTATGCGTTCACGCACAAGGCGGGGCTGCACACGAGCGGGGTCGCGCGCGTCTCGCGCGCGTACGAGCACGTCGAGCCCGATGCCGTCGGCAACCGTCGCAACGTCGTCGCGTCCGACTACAGCGGCGGCGCGTCGATCCGGATGAAGGCCGACGAGTTCGGGCTGACCGTGGGGGACGACGCCGTCGGCGCCGCCGTCCGGGAGCTGAAGGACCGCGAGTCCCGCGGCTACACCTACGACCTGGCCGAGGCGTCGCTCGAGCTGCTGCTCCGGCGCGCCGACGGGTGGGTCCAGCCGTGGTTCACGATCGAGAGCTACCGCGTGCACGTCGAAGAGCGCTCGGGTGAGGAGCCGCTCGCCGAGGCCACGGTCAAGGTGATCACCAGCGGGTCCCGGCACATCGAGAGCGCCGAGGGGCAGGGCCCGGTCGGTGCACTGGACAACGCGCTCCGCAAGGCGCTGTCGAACGACTACCCGGCGCTGGACGACATGGAGCTCGAGGACTTCCGCGTGCGCGTGCTCGACCGCAGCGTCGGCACCGGCGCGACGGTTCGCGTGCTGATCGATCTGTCCAACGGCGAACGCGAATGGACCACGGTCGGCGTGAGCGAGAACATCATCGAGGCCTCGTGGGAAGCGCTCGTCGACGGCTACACCTATGGCCTGCTCCACCCGAGGTCCGCAGCCGAGGAGTAGCGCCATGCCCGCGACGATCCGCCCCGCGACGGTCGAGGACGTCGAGGCGTTCGTCACGATGAAGAACGAGGCGTGGCGGTGGGCCTATGCCGAGATCCTGCCCGCCGAGCATCTCGCGGCGCTAGACGTGGACGAGCAGGCGTCGGCGTGGCGCGCGGCGTTCGCCGACCCAGGGCGGAGCGGGGCGGTCGCGGTTGCCGTCGATGGAGCGCGGATCGTCGGCGTGGCGTCCTGGGGGATCTCGCGTGACGAGGACGCGGCGCCCGGCACGGGGGAGCTCGGCATGCTGTACGTCGCTCCCGACCACGTCGGCGCGGGTCTCGGTCGCCGGCTGATGGAGGACGCGCTCGACGACTTGCGGGCCGCCGGCTTCGGGAGGGCGACGCTGTGGGTGCTCGAGGCGAACGCCCGCGGCCGCGGGTTCTACGAGCACACGGGCTGGGCGCCCGACGGCGTCCGCGGCGACCACATGGTCGAGTGCGCGAACCACCCGATGGTTCGGTACGAGATCGCCCTCTAGGGGCGCGGCTTCGCCCGGTTCGCGAGCACCTGGACCACCCGGTCCTCCAGGCCTTTCGCGGCGTACTCCTCCATGCCACTCGTCAGCATCGAGAACGTGATCCACCCCTGGGTGGGGCCGTTCCACACCCACCCCGACAACGCGGACACGTGGTCGAGCGTGCCGGTCTTCGCTCGGATCCGGATGCCTCGGAGCCGGTGACGCAACGTCCCCTGGCCCGCCGCGGGCAGCGCCATCCGGAGGGCGCCGAGCCACGGCTGGCGCTCGGCGTTCCAGAGCAGGTGCACGATGCCGATCGTCGTCTGGCGGTTGGCGTAGGACAGCCCCGAGCCGTCGTGGCACGTCGCGGACACGTGGCGCGCCGCTTCATACGCGCAGATCGCCGCCGCACCGTTGGCGATCGTGCCCGCCTCGCCCCCGGCGTCGGCAAGCGCCTTGCCGAGCACCTCGGCCGAGAAGTTGATCGAGCGGTGGTCCATGCGCTCGAGGATCGCCCGCAGCGGCTTGGACGCCACCGACCCCAACCGGCTGAGACCGGCCGCGGCGCGGCCCGCGGTCGCGTCGCCACCGATCGTGACCCCCACGTGGCGCAACGCGTGCGACAGCGCCACCGCCGCGCGCCGCTCCGGATCGTGGATGTGCTTGCCCGACGGCGCCACGTTCCCTCGGTAGGTGAGTGCGGTCGGCAGCGCCACGTAGTCGGCGGGGAAGTAGCTCTTCCATCCGGGCGCGAACCAGTCGTGATGGAACGGGCCGGTCACGCCGACGACGTGCCCGGTGACGTGGCGCACGCCGGCCGACCACAGCCGCGACGCGAGCAGGTCGAGGCGGGGGTCACCGACCTCCGGGTCGCCCTGGCCCTTGAGATAGAGGTTGCCGTCGACGGTTCCGCCGGCGCCGATCGCCGAGCCGAGCGCCCGGAGCGCGAAGGTGTGCGTGCCGCCGAACCGGTCGAGCAGTGCCATCGACAACAGGAGTTTCTCGTTGGAGGCGGGCGGCCGGGCGACGCTCGCTCGGTGCCGGTACCAGACCGACCCGCCGTCTCCGGCCACCACCGACATCGGGTGGCCGGCGACGATCCGGCTGATGTGCCGGACCCATCGAGGGTCGGCGTGTGCCGGCCCCCCGGTCACGAGGGCGAGCGCGAGGACGCCAGCCACGACGAGGGAAGCGCGCCGGACCATGGCCGCACACGATACCCTCCGTCTCCCCTTGGTCCGGCGGCCCATCTAGGACGAAAGGCGGGTTGTCCCCGATGAGGGGTTCACGGACTAGTCCTTCTTCGCTACCCTCGTCCATCTGGCGCCCGACGGCCTGAACGACGTTCAGGCGGCCGCTCGTTCGGGCGTCGAGGAGGGGAAGCACGTGGGAGTTCATCCGATCATCCGGCGTCGCGGGCGGACGGCCATCGCGGCGTGTTGCGTCGCCTTGGTGGCCCTCGTCTCGCCCGCGATCGCGGGCACGAGAACGTCCTCGTCGTATCACCTGACCACGCATCTGGGGCTCAAGAAGGTCCGCGACAGCGCGGGCCCGCAGCAGATCCGGATCTTGAACCTGTCGCCCGCCAAGAACGTGCCCGACATCGCGCCCGCGACCCAGCAGTACCCGATGTGGGCGCTGACCAGCTCCATGTCCGCGCGCGCGGGGGCGATCGCTGGTATCAACGGCGACTTCGGCACCTCCAGGGGTCAGCCGAAGCACACACTCATGATCGACGGCGAGCTGTGGACCACCGGGCAGTCGGGAGGCGACGCCGTCGCCTGGTCGGCGAACGGCAAAACCGCGTACATCGGTCATCCGTCGCTCAAGATCCTCGCGAAGGACCGGGACCGGACCAACGCGTTCTTCGTCCAGGGCTGGAACCGAGGCGCCCCGAACGGCGGGTCCATCCAGGGCTACACCACCCGCGGCGGCACGGTCACCCAGCCGCCGGGCAAGGTGAATCCGCAGGCGACCGATCCGCACTTCTGCGCGGCGCGGCTCACGCCGACGGCGCCGGTGGGTTGGAACGGCAAGGCACGCACGTCGATCGTGCGCCAGTACAAGGTGGAGGCGCAGCCCTCGCCGTGCCCGAAGACCCCGCTCGGATTCAACGGCGAGAACGAGGCGGTGGTCGTCGCGGCCGAGGCGGCGACCCCCGCCGCGGGCAAGATCACCGGTCTGCGGGTCGGTGACAAGATCCGGTTGAGCTTCACCTTCAAGGGCTGGCGCAACGTGACCGACGTGATGGGCGCCTCGGAGATGCTCGTCAAGAAGGGCAACAACATCGCCCCCGGATATAACCCAGGCGGCAACTACATCCTCAACTACAACCCGCGGACCGCCGTCGGCATCACCAAGGGCTGCTCCGATGTGGACACCGCCACGAATTGCCGGATGATCTTCATCACGATCGACGGCCGCCAGGGGAGCACGGGCTGGTCCAAGGGCGTCCGCCTTCCGTACCTCGCGCAGCAGTTGATCCGCGCGGGGGCGTACCGCGCCGTGAACCTCGACGGCGGTGGGTCCACGTCGATGTGGTCGAAGAAGCGGAACCCGACCTTTTGCGAATCGACACCGTCGGTCGGCGGCTGCCTCGTGCAGCGGCCGTCCCAATCGAACGGCGAGCGCGCAACCCGGAGCGCCATCGTGGTGATGCCCTCCGGTGACGCAGGGACGCCACGCGGACTCCGGTGAGCCGCCGGGCCGCGTCGATCGCGGTCGGCGCGGCCCTGTCTCGTGGATGTTGATCCCTGCCCACGGTCCGCGCGAGGCCGCTCGGGGCGGGCTGCTGAGGACGAGATGCATCCCCGTCTGGAAGCTGTCGTGTCGCGCCGGGGTCGACCTGGCGCTCGTCGGCCACGACCCATGACTACGAGCGATTCGCTCCCGTGAACGCGCTCGGGGTCAAGGACCGGCGTACGAGATAGGCGAGTTCGTCGTGGGAACGGGCGGGGCGGAGCACTATCCGATCACCACGGTGCATCGCTCTAGCCAGGTGCACAACGCCAAGACCTTCGGCGTGCTGGAGCTGTCCTTCGCGCCCGGTGGGACTCGTGGCATTTCGGTGCGACGTTCACCGACAGCGGGTCCGCCACCTGTCACGACGCGCCGTGGATCGCACCCGTGGGTGTCAGCCCGCGTGGAGCCAGAGCTCGCCGGTGAGCCCTCCGCGCTGCACGTAGACACGCCAGCATCCGCTCTGCGGGAAGGTCAGCGTGCCCGTCCAGGGCGTTCCGGGGCCGGGCCAGTCGAACGGGGGCAGGCCCGGCCGGAACCCGAGTGCCCGGTCGACGTGGCCGTTCGTGCCGATCATGCTGATCCGCAGGGCGCGCACGCCGCCGACGCGAACGTACGTCGTGAGCTCCCTGCCGGCCGGGATCGTGTGGTGCACGCCGGCGAACAGCACGGTGAGCGGCTCGTGGTGCGTCGTCGTGCCCTCGACCTCGATCCCGTGCCGGCCCTCGCGCGCCGTCGACACGTTGGAGCAGCTGCCCGCTCCGGGAACCGGCGGCGGCGTCGTCGTGACCTCGATCGTGCTCGGCGGCGACGCCGTGGCGACGGTCGGCCCGCTGCCACACGCGGTCATCGCGACGAAGACCGCCGCGAGCGCGCCGATCCATACCCTCGGGGACATCGCTAGCCGGGGCATCCTCTCCATATCGGGTGGGACTCCTCGCCGATTGACGGATCGCCCATCTCCGCTGTCGCCCAGGCATCCTATGCCGGTGCCGGGCGCGTCTATCAACCGCGTACACTCCCGGCGCCACGGCCGAGGGCGGCCGCCGGCGGGAGGGATCCGTGCCCGACATCGACCGCACCCGCGTCCGGACGTTGATGGACCGCGAACGCGAGACGTTCCGCGAGCGGCACCGCCGCTCGGGATCGCTCGCGGCCGACGCCAAGGCCTCGTTGCTCTTCGGCGTCCCGATGAACTGGATGACCCGGTGGCCGGGCGACCATCCCGTCTTCGTCGATCACGCGGAGGGTGCGCGGTTCTGGGATGTCGACGGCAACGCGTTCGTCGACTTCTGTCTCGGTGACACCGGTGGCATGGCCGGGCACGCGCCGAAGATCAGCGTCGAGGCGATCGCGACCCAGGCCGCGCGGGGGATCACGCTGATGCTTCCGACCGAGGACGCGGCGTGGGTCGGCCGCGAGATGACGCGGCGGTTCGGCCTGCCCTATTGGAACTTCACGCTGACCGCCACCGATGCCAACCGGTTCGCGATCCGATGGGCCCGCGAGGTGACGGAACGGTCGAAGGTCGTCGTGCACAACTGGTGCTACCACGGGTCGGTCGACGAATCGTTCGCGGCCCTTGATGCCGCCGGCCGCGTGGTCGCGCGCGACGGGAACGTCGGCAAGCCCGTCGACCTCGACGAGACCACGCTCGTCGTCGAGATCAACGACCTCGGTGCGCTCGAGCGGGCGCTCGCGACCGGCGATGCGGCCGTCTGCTTGTTCGAGCCGGCGCTCACCAACATCGGGATCGTCCTGCCAGAACCGGGCTACCACGAGGCCGTGCGCGAGCTCTGCTCGAAGTACGGCACGCTGCTGCTGATCGACGAGACGCACACGATCAGCGCCGGCCCCGGCGGCTGCACCGAGGCATGGGGCCTGCAGCCCGACATCGTCACCATCGGCAAGACGCTCGGCGCAGGGATCCCGAGCGCGGCGTACGGATTCAGCGAGGAGCTGAGCCAACGCGTCTACGACCACACCGACTGGAGGAACGCCGACGTCGGCGGGGTCGGCGGCACCCTTGCCGGCAACGCCCTGTCGCTTGCCGCTATGCGCGCGACGCTGGGCGAGGTCATGACGGACGACGCGTTCGAGCGGATGATCGCGCTCGGCGAACGGTTCGAGGCCGGGGTTCGCGGCGTGATCGAGAGCCGGAGCGTGCCCTGGCACGTCGTGCGGCTCGGGTGCCGGGTCGAGTACCTGTTCCGCCCGGACCGGGCGCGAACCGGCAGCGAGGCCGCCGCCGGGCAGGACGATGAACTCGACCCCCTTATCCATCTGTACCTGTTGAACCGCGGGGTCCTGATGACCCCGTTCCACAACATGGCGCTGATGTCGCCCGCCACCACGGCCGAGGACGTCGATCGGCACACGGAGGTGTTCGGGGAGGCGGTCGACGAGCTGATCGGCCGAGGGAGCGCAGGGTAGGGATGCCGGAGCTGCGGTTCGCGTTCATCACGTTGGATTGCGTGGACATCGACCGGGTCGCCACGTTCTGGGCCTCCCTGCTCGAGGGGTCTGCCGGCGAACCGATGGACGCCGGCCGGTTCGTGTTCATCCGCGACCGCGACGACCTGCCGACGTTCTGCCTCCAGCGGGTGCCCGAGCCCAAGGCGACGAAGAACCGCATGCACCTGGACTTCGAGGTGGACGATCTCGATGCGACGACCGCGCGGATCGTCGAGCTCGGCGGGTCGTGGCCGGGCGGCGAACAGACGCTCGAGGAGTACCGCTGGCGAACCGTGCTCGATCCCGAGGGCAACGAGTTCGACATCACGACGGTCGGCTGACGGCCGGTCGCCGACTCAGCGCTCCGCGAATCGCCGCATGAACGCCGCCAGGCGCTCGACGCCTTCGACCGGCATCGCGTTGTAGATCGAGGCGCGGATGCCGCCGACGCTCCGATGACCGCGGAGCTCGACCATGCCTTCCTCGGCAGCACCGGCGAGGAAGGCCGCCTCGTCGTCCGTCCTCGCCAATCGGAACGTCACGTTCATCCGCGACCGCGCCGCCGGCTCGGCGTGCCCCTCGAAGACGTCGGGGTGTTCGTCGATCACGTCGTAGAGCAGGCGTGCCTTGGCATCGTTGATCTCGGCCATCGCGTCGAGCCCGCCGATCTCGTCGCGGAGCCACCGGGTCACGAGCGACACGACGTAGATCGCGAAGACGGGTGGCGTGTTGTACAGCGATCCGTGCGTCGCGTACGTGCGGTAGTCGAGCATGGTCGGCAGCCCGTCCGGGACGCGCTCGAGCACATCGTCACGCACGATCACGATCGTCACTCCTGCAGGTCCGGCGTTCTTCTGCGCGCCCGCGAAGAGCACCCCGTACCGTGCGACGTCGATCGGCCGGGACAGGAAGTCGCTCGAGACGTCGGCCGCGAGGACCACGTCGCCGGGCAGTGCCGGCGTCCCCGGGTACTCGACCCCTTGGATCGTCTCGTTCGACGTGAGGTACACGTAGTCGGCGCCCGGATCGAGGGAACCGAGGAGTTCCTCGTCCGTCGGCGTGCGCACGAAGGAGCCGGTCTCGCCGGACCATGCGATCCGTGCGCGACCGATCGCCCCGCCCTCGGCAGCGGCCCGCACGCCCCACGACCCGGTCACGATGTGGTCGGCACCCCCGTCGCGATGGAGGTTCATCGGCACCATCGCGAACTGCATCGACGCGCCTCCCTGGCAGAAGAGCACGCGGTGGGCGTCGCCGATCCGCAACAGCGCGCGGAGGTTGGCCTCGGCCTCGGCGAGCACGCCTTCGAACCAGGCGCTGCGGTGCGAGACCTCGAGCGCCGACGCACCGAGCCCGGGCACGGACGGGAGGTCGTCGCGCACCTGCTCGAGGACCGGCAGCGGCAGGACGCCGGGGCCGGGAGCGAAGTTGACGACGCGGTCACGTTCGGGCACGGCTCAAGGCTACCGAGCGCCCGCGCAGGGCTAGGCGCCCGGCTTGTACACCATGAGCCACAGCAGGATGGCCAACCCGGCGGTCCCGATGAAGGCGATCACCCGGGGCCGCGACCCGCGGAGCAGGGCCTCGAGATCGGCCTCGGTCATCGCGTACGACCCGTCGGCCCAGCGTGTCGTCCCCTCCCGCACCTTCTTCATGAACGGTCCCGCGAGCGAGCTCATGAGTCCGATCGTGGCCAGCAGGACCACGATCGCGCCCCACAGCCACCACCCGTGCGAGAACCAGTCGCCGTCGATGCCCGCAACCACGCCGAACAGCACCAGCAGCCCGAGCGAGACGTACATCGGCGTGCTCACCATCCGAGACTGCTCGGCGCGGTCGAAGATCTTCTCCCGGTCCGGAAGCGCCGGTTCGAGCGAGAACATCGCCCACATCTGCACCCCGTGGAACAAGAGGAACAACGCGACACAGGTGATGTGGAGGAAGACCCAGAGGTCCGTCATGCGCGCGCGAGCGGACGCGTGAGGCACGTCGGGCCGCCGTCGCCGTTCAGGCAGATGTGGTTGCCCGGGTACGTCTGGACCTCGACCCCGGCGGCCTCCATCCGGCTGCGGGTGATCGGGTTCGCATCGACGGTGATCGCGCGCCGCGGTTCGAGCGCAAGGACGTTCGGTCCGAGCGACAGGAACTCCTCTTCGGGGACCTCCACCATCGCGATGCCGCGCGCCTCGAGCAGATGCACGAGCCGCACGGGCATCATCGGCAGGTACACGACCGCGAGGTCGGCGTCGAGCGGCGAGATGAACGACATCAGGTGCAGGCACTCGCCCGGGCCGTGGAAGTGCGAGAGGTCGAACGTGACGATCTCGACGCCCTGCTCGGCCAGCGCTGGGCGGAGCTGCTCGATCGCGGCCTCGTTGGTGCGGTAGCTGAGGCCCGCGAGCAGCGTGCGGTCATCCAGGAAGAACATGTCACCGCCCTCGGCGGTCGCCGGTGCCTCGAGGCCGGGGAGGATCGTGCACCCGGCCGCCCGAAGCTCCGCGGCGACCACCGCGACCTCGTCGCGACGTCCCTCCTTGCCCGGTCGCAAGGGGATCACGCCGGCCTCGGTCACGAGCGTGGGGTCGTACGCGTAGATCGCGTCCGGGTCACCGGGAACGGGGGCCGTGCCGACGACGACGTCCGGGACCGCTGCCGTGAGCGCCTCGACGAATCCCGCGTGCTCGTCTGCGGCCGCCTGCGGGTCGGGCTCGGTGTGCCAGCCGTAGGCCTTCCACTGCTCGAAGGCCTCGGTGTGTGGGGGACGAACGTAGATGCGCTGGATCGGGTCGTAGGCGTTCATCGAGCGAAGATGCTACCGGCGAGCGGAGATCAGCGCTTGTGGCGGTGGGCGGCCGCGGCGTTGCCGTGGCCGGCCGAGTGGCCGTTCGCATGGCCGTTCCCGTGCGAGCCCGAGGAGGCTCCATGGGACCCGCCGGCGTGGCCGCGCCCGCCGGCGTTGCCGTGGGTGACGCCCTGGCCGCCCCCTGCGTTCCCGTTGCCCTGGTCGTTCCCCCCGCCGCTGCCCTGGCCGTTGCTTTGGCCGGATCCGTGGCTCGATGCCTGCCCGTGGCCGGGGTCGTGGCCCGGGGGTCCCCCGTGGGGGTTGTGGTCGCCGCTGCCTCCGGGAGCCGACCCCTGCCACCCGGGGGCGCCGGGTTTGCCGGTGCCGTGCGCTCCGGGGAGATGTGATGAGCTCGATCGCGGTCCGGCCGGTGATCCCGCGCCGCCCGTTCCCGATCCGGATCCGCCGGTTCCACCGGACGATCCATCGCCGTTGCCACCGCCGAGGCCGCCGAGCGAGCCCTGTGGCGAGGCGCCCCCTGTGGATCCCGGACCGGCGCTCGGGGCGTTCGAGCCGTTCCCCGAGACGCTGGTGTCGCCACCACCGCCGGTCGTCGTCGGGCCGCCGTCTCCGGGAGGCTGCGCCTCGCCGCCCAGAGTGATCGCGGGGCCGCCGCCGTGCCCGGTGCTCAACGGGAACGGCTCGGCCGAGGTGATGCTCGAGCCGTGCGGTCCGAGCGCGAGCGCGATCATCAGCGCGCCGGCCGCGGCCGCGCCGCCCAACGAGATGATGCCCAGCCGCCGGTTCCACGCGGAGCTCAAGACGGCCGGCGCGACGGTCGCCGCCGCAGCGGCGTCCGCCGCATCGGGGGGGGCCTCCTCACGCTGCGACGCCGCGAGCCCGATCGGGACGACCGCGGCCGCCGCGGCGTCCGTCTCGCGTGCGGCGCGCTTGGACGCCGACGGACTCGGATGCAGGCGGTGCCCTCGGCGCTGCAGCTCGGTGACGCTCGGTCGGGCCGGCGCGGCACCGCGCGCCGCGAGCATCTCGCGGAGCGTCGCCGGGTCCTTCTTGACCCGGTCGATCCAGTCGGGGCGATCGATCCCGCCGAGACCACGGAGGCCTGCGGCGAGCGCGACCGTCGCGGCCAGCGTGGTCCCGACCTCCGCGGGCTCGACCCGAACGGCGCCCGCGATCGGCATCACGGCCGCGGGCCACACGACGATGAGCCTGGCGTCGGGGACGATCTGCGTGGCGAGCTCGACGGCGGAGATGCCGATCACGTCGTCGAGGACGACGATGTCGGGCTGCTCGTCGGTCAGGACGCGGGCGAGCTGGGAGGCGTGGGATGCTTCGCCGACGACGTCGACGTCATCGCGCTCGAGCACAGCGCGTAGGGACCCGGCATGATCGAGATCCCCCTGGCCGACGACGACGCGAACGCTGCGCTGTCCCATCCCACTCCCACATGCCCGGCGTACGACCGGGCGGAAAGACCCAGGGTACCCGTGGCCTTCGGTCGCATCTACCGCCGTTCGGTCCTCCTCCGAGCGTGGGCCCGAGACGTAGGACGGTAGACTCCGCGCGCGATGAGCGAGGTGCGGCTCAGCTGGACGGGTGACCGCCTCCAGTTCGTCGGCCGGACGGGGTATGGGGAACTGGTCCCGCTGGGGGGTGACACGGGTGGCCCGGGGGCGAAGCCGTCCGACCTCCTTCCGATCTCGCTGGCCGCGTGCACGGCGTACGACGTGGTCGTCATCCTGCACAAGCAGCGGCAGGACCTGCGCGGTCTCGAGGCGGTGATCACGTCGACGCAAGACGACGATCCCCCGTGGACCTTCCGGGCGATCGACATCGAATGGGTCGTCACCGGCACGGTGGATCGGCACAAGGCCGAGCGAGCGGTCGAGATCGCCGAGGGGAAGTATTGCGCGGTCGCGGCGACGATCCGTCCCGTCGTCGAGCTGTCGCATCGCGTTCGGATCGAGCCGGGCCCGTGAGGGCCGGGGGCATCTGATGGACGCCGCCGCCCTGCACGAGCGGACCCGCACGCCGCTGATCGCCGACGGCGGGATGGGCACGTCGCTCATCGACACCGGGGTTGCGCTGGACGCCTGTATGGAGGCGCTGAACGAGCGCGACCCCGCCCGCGTGACCTCGATCCATGCCGCCTTCGTCGCCGCCGGGTCCCAGCTGGTCCTGACGAACACGTTCGGGGCCAACCGCTCCCGGCTCGAACGCCACGGCCTCGCCGACCGCGTGGCCGCGATCTGCGCGGCGGGGGTCGAACGCGCCCGCGCGGCAACGCCCGAACTCGTCGGGGGATCGATCGGCCCGCTCGGGGTCCGGCTGCAACCGTACGGCCGGGTCGACCCTGCCGAGGCGTTCGATGCGTACCGCGAGCCGGCGGCGGCCCTGGCGGAGGCCGGCGCCGACGTCCTCGTGATCGAGACCCAGACCGACCTACGCGAGCTGGAGCAGGCGGTGAACGCCGCGCGCGACGCGGCGCCCGGCCTCGCGCTCCTCGCGAGCGCGACGTTCACGCGCGATGACCGGACCCTGCTCGGCGACACCCCCGAGGTGATCGCACGACGGCTGCTCGACCTCAGGGTCGATGCGCTCGGCGTGAACTGCGGTGAGGGCCCCGCGCAGATGCTCCGCCTGATCCGGACGATCGCGCCCCTCGCGGCCGAGACGCCGATCATCGCCCGGCCGAACGCCGGCGGGCCGACGGAGGTGGGCGGTCGGTTCCTGTATCCCGCGACGCCGGAGTACGTCGGGGAGATCACGCGTGCGCTCCTGGACGAGGGCGCGGCGATCGTCGGTGGGTGTTGCGGCACCGGCCCGGCGCACACGCGAGCGATCGCGGACGCCGTCCGCGATCGCGGGCCCCGCGCTCGGGTCGAGCTCCCCGCTCCCTCGGTGGCGGCCGACCCGTCGGCCGCCACGGCCACCCCCCCGACGAGGTTGCAGGCCGCGATCGCGGCCGGAGACCTCGTCGTCACCGTCGAGATGGAGCCGCCCCGTTCGTTCAACGCCGCGCAGCTCGTCGCGGCGGCCGCGACGCTCCGCGATGCGGGCGCGACGGCGATCGACGTCGCCGACTCGCCCATGGCGAAGATGCGGATGAGCGCCTGGGCAGCGTGCCGGCTCGTGCATGAGCAGGTGGGCATCG
>Ga0105248_10003150_pt1 | contig 18260 bp, 14 predicted proteins | sample KBSS34metaG_FD_81524 | JGI IMG/M metagenome (GOLD analysis project Ga0105248, IMG submission 81524) | Switchgrass rhizosphere microbial communities from Kellogg Biological Station, Michigan, USA - KBS S3-4 metaG | ecosystem: Host-associated > Plants > Roots > Rhizosphere > Soil | place... | reverse complement strand
TGCCTGGAACTACGTGATGGACGGCATCGATGCCAACGAGAGTTCGTCGGGTGGATCGAACACTTCACCGCCGCACCAGAATCCCGACATGCTTTCAGAATTTCGCGTGATTACATCGGCTCCCACTGCAGAATATGGCCGCAATTCTGGCGCTCAGGTTGTGATGGTGACTAAGTCGGGCACGAACCAGTGGCACGGCAATCTGTTCTGGTTCTATCAATCACCGTTCCTGCGCGCGAATACGCCGCAGAATAAGGCTGCCGGACTTCCGCGCGGGCAATTTGTGCAGCAAGTTCCCGGTGGTTCGCTCGGCGGGCCGATATGGAAGGACAAGGCGTTCTTCTTCGTGAATGTGGAGTTGCTGCATGCATTGACCAGCACTCTGGTCTCACGAACGGTGTATACGCAACAGGCTCGGCAGGGATTGTTCCGCTATGCCACGGGCGCAAGGAACACTCCGGCGGGCGCGGCCGGCGCGTCGGTGGATGCAAACGGAAACCCGATTGTACCGATCAGCACCTACGACATCGTCGCGAACGATCCGTTCCATAAGGGGCTGGATCCAGCGATGAAGAGCTTCCTTGGCCTGGCTCCGCTGCCGAACACATTCCAGTCAGGCGACGGTCTGAACACTGCGGGATACAACTGGGTGGCCCCTGCGACGGACAAGCAGGTGGATGTGACGTTCAAGATCGACTACCGGTTCAATGAGAAGAACTCAATGTATTTTCGCTGGGTTTCGGGTCATCAGAACACGTTTGCCGATTCGACGAACTCCGGCCTGCAGACGTTCCCTGGACTTCCGGCGGTGGTCAATACCTACAGGACGCCACGGAACTTCGCGTTCAATTACCGGTGGGCCCCCACGCCGACGCTGGTCAACGAGTTTGTTGTCGGTATGAACCGCTTCGGATACAAGTTTGAGAACCCGGCGGTTGCCTCGGCCCAGAAGACGCCGTTTAATCCTAATAATTCCATTACTGCGCCACTGAACTCCTATCTTGGCAACAATCGTTTCCTGACGACGATTCAGCTGGTGGACAACGTTACGATGGTGCGCGGTGCGCATGTCTTCAAGACGGGCATCAACTTCCGCTACGGACGCGAGATCGATCAGCGCGGCTCGATCGGCTCATTGAATGCGATTCCGCAGGTTACGTTCTCGACGAGCTCGAACCCGGTGAACACGGCTCAGTATAAGACGCCTTCGACGGGCATTAATACCAGCAACGATCAGCCAAATCTCTACAGCGCGATCAACGACCTGTTGGGGCGTGTGGGATCGCTGCAGGCGGGGTATGTGGCGCAGCCCGACTTGGCGGCGTTCAAGCCGGCTGGAACGGTGAACAATATGGATCACCGCTGGCCGGAGTATGACTTCTACGTGCAGGACACATGGAAGGCGCTGCCAAATCTGGTACTGGACTTCGGACTGCGATTGGATGCGCGGCAGGCTCCGAATCTGCACAGCTTCCCCGGACTTGTTCCGAATCAGTCGGTGAACTACGGAACGCCGCTGACCAAGACTCTGCAGTTCGTGCATGGGCCGTTCATGGATAACCGCTGGACGAACTTCGGTCCTTCGATAGGTTTCGCATGGGATCCGCTGAAGGACGGCAAGACTTCCATCCGCGGCAACTTCCGCATGGCGTTTGATCGCATTAATTCGTTCTCGTTCTCGTCGTCGGTCTTCCAGGGCATGCCGGGACTGACGTATCAGGTTACAAACTCGACGATCGGGCAGGACAACTTCACAACCGGAACGGCTGGCATGCGTGCGGCGAACTGGGCTCCTCCGGCTCCGACGGCTACTCCGCTCGCCCTGACGACTCCTCCGGCCTACAGCTTGAATACGCTGACGGTTTCGGATCCGAGCATGCAGACCCCCACAGTTTCGATGTGGGGCCTGAGCATCCAGCGGGAGCTGATCAAGAACACGGTGTTCACGATGACCTACATCGGCAACCACGGGACCCACCTGTATGGAGGCTACGATAGCAACCAGGCTGAGATCTTCTCGAACAACTTCCTTACAGCCTTCCAGCAGGTTCAGGCGGGCCAGGACAGCCCGTTGATGACCCAGATCATCTCTTCGGATACACGTCGGCAGACGGGCGAGAGCGGAACGAAATTCATCCAACGCAACTACGCGTCGAACCTGAGCACCAATAACGTCGCCGGACTGGCCACTTCGCTGGCGACGAGACTGCAGAATGCGACGACGGCTAATCCAAACGGGGTGCCGCTGGTGGTTTCTTCGGGCCTGCCGGCGAGCTTCTTCAAGCCGTACTCGCAGTACCTGGGCGGTATGTACGTCCTGCAGTCGCGAGACTACTCGAACTACAACGGCCTGCAGATGCAGATGGAAAAGCGGTTTTCTCAGGGCTTCCTGGTAACGGTGAATTACACGTATTCGAAGTCGCTGGATACGCGCTCCTACGATCCGGCGTTCACGCTGGTCGCGACGGGAAGTTCGCAGTCAGCTGCGGGCACGCCGTTCGACTACCGCAAGCCGAGCCTGAACTATGCGGCGGCGGACTTCGACAACACGCACGTGGTGAATGGCTACTATGTGCTGGACATGCCGTTCGGACATGGACGTAAGTTCGGCTCGCAGTGGAATCGTGGTCTGGACTGGATTGCCGGTGGCTGGCAGATATCGGGTGACGGATACTGGCAGTCGGGTCGTCCCCTGACGATCTTTGCCGGATCGAATACGTATGGAAGCTCCGTACAGACGCCCGCGTCGTGCGATCACTGCGACGCGCACATGGGCAAGGTTCACACAGAGATCGTCGGCGGCGTTCAGCAGACGTTCTTCCTTACACCCGAGCAGCGTGCGAAGTTCTACATCCCGGCGGCCGGGCAGTTCGGCAATACGGGACGCAACTGGCTGCGCCAGAATGCGACCTGGAGCATGGATGCCAACCTTTCCAAGTCGTTCCGAACGTGGAAGGAGCAGTATCTGCAGCTTCGGTTCGAGGTACAGAACGTGATGAACACGAGGTCGTATGACACGATGGGGTCGCAGTTGATCACGTCGACGGTCTTCGCGCGCTTGAATGCAGCAACGGACGGCGTAACGAACAGCTCGCCTCGACGGGCGCAGCTGGCCGCGAAGTACGTCTTCTAAGTGTGCAGAGAGAGACAAAGGGCGCGCGGTCAGTCCGCGCGCCCTTTTCTTTTGCAGAGTAATAATTTGTTCCGATTTGGTTGCGAATTACGCGCGCTCGACGATGACCGCAGTTCCGTACGCGAGAACTTCGGTGACGCCCTGCATCAGCTCATTGGCGTCATAGCGCGCGGAGATGATGGCGTTAGCGCCATGTTCGGCGGCGTGTTGCATCATCATGGCGAAGGCATCCTGGCGGGTCTTTTCGCAGAGTTGCGAAAGGATAGTGATGTTGCCGCCGATGACCGTCTGGAGGCCGGCACCGATAGTGCCGAAGATCGAGCGCGAGCGGACAACGATCCCGCGCACGACACCCAGATTACGAACCACCCGATAGCCCGGCAGTTCAAGCGCGGTGGTGACCATGGTGGCATCGAAGATGGTTGGGGCTGGCGGATACGAGGACATATCGATCTTTACTCCGTTGTGCCAGAATTTGTGTTCGTCTGCGGGCAGAGCGATTCTATGCCTTGTTGCGGAGCCGGTCGAGGAGATTTGTAACTGCGCCGGTGTCGATGGTGTGCGCCGCAAGATCTACGCCAGCACGAATTGTCGGAGCGAGATCGGCTGCGACGAGGACAGCTGCAGCGTTAAGCAAAACGATGTCGCGCCGAGGCCCGGGCGCTCCAGCGAAGATATCGGTGAGGATAGCCGCATTGGCCTGGGCATCGTCCCCAATCAGGGCCTCGATCGGAGAGCGGGAGATGCCTACCTCTTCCGGCGTGAAGATGGAGTGGGTCACTACGCCGTTGCGCACCTCGGCGAGTTGAGTAGGGCCGGAGATGGAGATCTCGTCAAGACCCCGCGTCGTGCCGTCGGGATATTCGGCTGCGCCGTGAACGACGAAGGCGTGACGTGTTCCCAGCAGAGCCATGGTCTTAGCGACCAGGGGGACAGCGTGCGGGGCGTAGACGCCCATGACCTGCGCGGAGGCTCCGGCGGGATTCGTGAGCGGTCCCAGAAGGTTGAATACGGTCCGGACGCCAAGCGCCTTGCGGACGGGCATGACGGCCTTCATTGCCGGATGCAGGCTAGGCGCATGGAGAAAGGCAAAGCGATGCCGGCGGATAGAATCTGCCGCCTCGTCGGGAGTGAGGCCTACAGGTATGCCAAGAGCCTCAAGAACATCGGCCGATCCGCACTGGGAAGTGATGGCCCTGTTGCCGTGCTTGGCGACGGAGGCTCCAGCGGCGGCCGCCACCAGAGCGGACGCGGTAGAGATGTTGAAGGTGCGACTACCGTCTCCGCCTGTCCCACAGGTATCGACGAGAACTGCCTGCTCCGCCGCGCTAAGTGAGATGGGCGTAACGGCGGAGCGCATGGTATCCACGAAGCCCGCAACCTCTTCGGGTGTCTCTCCGCGCGAGGCCAGGGCTCCCATGAGCGCGGCGATCTCTATGTCGCTGAGCGAGCCCGAAAGAATCTGTTGAAGCAGATCGCGGGCCTGCGCACGGCTCAGGGATGCGCGCCCCTCAATGACGTGCTTGAGATGTAGCTGTGGGGGCATTCATATCAAGGGTAGCAGGCTGCAGTGAAGCTTAGCTTGACACACCGTCTTGGGAGCCGTTGAGGTTGAATCCGGTTACCCGTCCGGAACTGGCGAAAATTTTAATGAAAAGACTGCGATAACCGCACGATTGTTCGAGTTACGCATTGCGGGTCTTCGTTTTGCTCCGCTACACTTTTCGCGCGGGCGAAATTCAGAAGACACCTATGAAAATTCACGAGTACCAGGCAAAAGAGATTCTGCGCAAGTATGGTGTGCCGGTTCCGAGCGGCGAGATGGTTCAGACGCTTGAAGAGGCAGACAGGGCCGCCAAAGACCTTTTCGATAAGGGCAACGCGGTAGTGGTGGTTAAGGCGCAGATTCATGCCGGAGGCCGCGGCAAAGGCGGCGGCGTGAAGGTGGTGAAGTCGCTTGACGATGCCTCGAAGGCGTCGAAGGCGATCCTCGGCATGCAACTGGTGACGCACCAGACAGGGCCGCAGGGCCAGAAGGTGCAGCGCCTGCTGATCGAAGAGGGGTCGGCGATCGACCGCGAGCTCTACCTCGGCATCGTGCTGGATCGTGCGACTGGGCGGCTGGTGTTTATGGCTTCTCAGGCAGGCGGAATGGAGATCGAGCAGGTAGCGCACGATACTCCGGAGAAGATCTACAAGGAGCACATTGATCCGGCGATTGGCCTGCAGGCTTACCAGGCACGCAAGCTGGCGTTCAAGCTGGGGCTGAAGCCAACACAGATTAACGACGCAGTGAAGTTCATGTTGGGGCTGTACAAAGCCTTCATCGAGACGGACTCGACTCTGATGGAGATCAATCCTTTCATCACGACGAAGGATGGCAAGCTGCTTGCGTTGGACTGCAAGATTAACTTCGACGACAACGCGATGTTCCGCCATAGAGACCTCAAGGAACTGCGCGATATGGCAGAGGAAGACCCGCTTGAGGTTGAGGCTTCCAAATTTGCTCTGAACTACATCAAGCTGGATGGTTCGATTGCCTGCATGGTGAACGGCGCCGGTCTGGCGATGGCCACCATGGACATCATCGAGTATGCCGGCGGCAAGGCGGCGAACTTCCTCGATGTAGGTGGCGGAGCAAACCAGGAGCAGATTGAGAACGCGTTCGGAATTCTGCTGAGTGATCCGAATGTGAAGGCGATCTTCATCAATATCTTCGGCGGCATTTTGCGTGTGGATGTCCTGGCGACGGCTGTGGTGGCAGCGGCGAAGAAGCTGAATGTACAGCTTCCGATCATCCTGCGGCTTGAGGGCACAAACGTTGAAGAAGGCCGCAAGATCCTGAAGGATTCTGGGCTGAAGTTCGAAGTGGGCGCAACGATGAAGGAAGCTGCTGATCTTGCAGTAGCCGCTGCGAAAGGTGGTAAGTAATGGCAGTTCTGGTCGATAAAAATACGCGGCTGATCGTGCAGGGAATAACAGGTCGTGAGGGCACCTTCCACGCAAAGGCTTGCCAGGAGTACGGAACAAAGGTCGTTGGCGGTGTAACGCCCGGCAAAGGCGGCACGACGCATGAGGGCTGGCCGGTCTTCAATACCGTTGAAGAGGCCGTGAAGGAGACGGGCGCGAATGTGTCGGTCATCTTTGTGCCTCCACCGTTTGCTGCGGACGGTATTCTCGAGGCCACTGCTGCGGGGCTCCCACTTGTGATCTGCATCACCGAGGGCATTCCGGTGCTGGACATGGTGAAGGCGTGGGAGGTCGTGCGGCAGTCGAAGACACGGCTGATCGGGCCGAACTGCCCGGGCGTAATCTCTCCGGGCAAGGCGAAGGTCGGTATCATGCCGGGCCGGATTCACAAGGAAGGTACCGTCGGTATCGTTTCCAAGTCGGGCACGCTTACGTATGAGGCCGTATACCAGCTGACGACGCGCGGCATCGGGCAGTCCACGGCGATCGGTATCGGCGGAGACCCGATCATCGGGACAACGCACATCGATGCTCTCAAACTCCTGAACGAGGATCCGGAGACGGAAGCAATCATCATGATTGGTGAGATCGGCGGCTCCGCAGAAGAGGCCGCCGCGAAGTACATAAAGGAGAATGTGAAGAAGCCTGTGGTGGGCTTCATCGCGGGGCAGACGGCTCCTCCCGGACGCCGGATGGGCCATGCGGGTGCGATCATCTCGGGCGGTGAGGGTACGGCTGCCGAGAAGATGAAGGCTATGTCTGAAGCCGGAATTACGGTGGTGAAGTCGCCTGCTGAGATCGGCGATGCGATGGCGAAGGTGCTCGGGAAGGCTTAAAGCTATCTTTGTTGCCGCCGGTAGAAGAGGCCGGCGGCGAGGAAGACCATCGCAACCAGAAAAGCCAATTGGGCGTGTTGCATGGCGTGGAAATGGAGGCTGATTACTCCGTCCACGACCCATGCCGCGAAGCCGACAAACCAAATCCATGCGAAGTTCCGCATGAAAGGTAGGATGCGTCTGCCCGGGTCAGCGCGCCATGACCCATTCGGGTGCTTGCTTTACACTGGAAACAGCAGAAAACAGCAAGGGAGAATTACGTTGTCACAGCGCACATTCAGCATCATCAAGCCGGACGCTGTCCGTAAGGGACACGCCGGCGCCATCCTGGCCGAGATTGAAAAGGCCGGATTCAAGATTCTTTCGATCAAGAAGGTCTCGATATCGAAGGCCCAGGCAGAGGGCTTCTACTATGTACATGCAGCGCGCCCGTTCTTTGGCGAATTGACCGAGTTCATGTCCAGCGGACCCATCTTCCCTATGGTTCTAGAAAAGGACAACGCCATCGCCGATCTGCGCAAGCTGATGGGAGCAACAAATCCGGCGCAGGCAGAAGAAGGAACAATCCGCAAGAAGTTTGCGGCTTCGATCGGTGAGAACGCCATTCACGGATCTGACGCTGAGGAGACGGCCGCGTTTGAGATTGGCTACTTCTTCGCAGGCTTTGAACTGAAGTAGTTTCTGACGCAAGAGGCAGCTGCCGATTTGTATGCTGGCGGCTGCCTTCTTATTTTTGGAGCCTTAGAGCGATTTCCGGAAGTGAATGCAACGGTCGACGACTTCGAAGCCCAGTGCCTGATGCGCCTCGAGTGAGTTTCGCTCGTCAATCCAGGTATCTGAGGCCATCTCCCTGCAGCCAAGGCTGCGAGCCCAGTCTTCTGCGGCCCGCATCATCGCAGTTCCGATGCCCCGTCTGCGATGGTCTTCGCGGACGTACCAGCCTTCGATGAAGCCGACAGGGTGCGATGGGTGGCAACCGTCGGCGTGAGAGCGTAGGTCTACTTGTAGAAATCCGGTAAGTCTGCCTTCCTCGTCGCAAGACACGAAGATCGTGAAGGGAAGACCCCCGCAGATCTGGGTTTCAAGGAACTCTTCAATCTCGGTTCGGTGTTCTTCGGCAGTGGCGTCGGGCCAGAGGAGAGCGCACATCTCCGCAATCTCTGCAGAGTCGCTAACGTTGGCTTGCCTAACGAGGTGGCCGGACATAATGCCTCATTAGACGTGCCTCAAACCGTTATTTTGTAAAAAGTTTGAGGTCAATGGATTCGCCCATCGCCTTATAGCCCGCGTCGCCCGGGTGGAGGTGATCGCCGCCGTCGGCAGTCGTGGAGAAGACGGATGGGTTCGCCGGGTCCTGTGTTGCCTTGTCGAAGTCGACGAAGCCATCCAGCACATTCGTCGTGCGAATCCATTGGTTCACGGCCTGGCGCATCTGCTCGCCACCCGGTGAGGCGTATTTAGCTCCAACGTATGGCGTCAGGGTGGCGCCATAGACCTTAATGCCGTGTGTGTGAGCGCGCGTTGCGAGCTGGCTGATGCCTGCGATAAGGTCGTCGGCCGAGACGATATCGTAGGGGCTGTTGGGATCCATCGCGTGACCAATATCGTTGATGCTCTCAAGGATGATGAGGTACTTCACTCCTGCCTGCGCGAGGACATCGCGATCGAATCGTGCCAGCGCGTTGGGACCGGTGTTGTCGTGGAGGACACGGTTGCCTCCGATTCCCTCGTTCAAGATACCGAGATTGCGCAGCTTCTTGTCCGCCTGCAGACGACGTGCGAGTACGTCTGGCCAGCGCATGTTTGCATTGCGCGTACTACGCGCACCGTCGGTGATGCTGTCGCCGAACGTGATGATGGCGGCGCTGTCACCACTGGCGCGGACGTCGATTCCTTTCAGGAACGGCCAGTTGGTGATCTCTGTGGGTGAGTCCAGCGATTTTGCCCCGGCGATGTTGCCGGGTGCGGTGTAGCTGGTCTGATCAGCAAAGGAGTGATGCGTGACTTGCTGGATAGTCTGGGTCGGTATGACGATGCTGACGGCCACGTCGGAGAGTGGCGGAAGTTTCACGCCGGTCTGGTCGCTGACGACGAGCGTGCCGGGCGGGATCGTGACGGAGCTGCGACCCCCAAAGGTAAGGGGGTGCGCAGTGGTGGTGTCGATCTCACTGCCGGTGGTCCGCAATGCAATGGAGGCGGAACTGACGATCAGGGGATCAAGACCGAATTCGTTGGTGAGAATCACGCGAGAAGTGTCCCCGCCGATCGAAATGTGGACGATCTCACGGTAGGTGGTCTCTTCGGCTCCGTACTTCTGGTCCGTATTGGGCAAAGCGACCGGCGAAGTGGCCCAGGTTCCTACCCAGTGGTCAGGCGGAGCGGCGGCCGCCGGAGTTGGTTCGAAAGAAAGGATGAAGAGAACCACAATGACGAAGAAGGGGAGTGATCGACCGCGTTGAATCATGAGCTTCCTTTGACGTGGATTGAAGCGACGCTCCATCTTACCGGTTGTTTGGCGACTGTAGCGCTGTGAAGTATAGTGGCGGGGTTGCGGTAACGGACGAAATCCGGGGTGTAAGTGGGGTTTCGAATCCGCGATGCCAGAGAAACAGAAGAGGGATGAATGACGATGCGATGGGTAAGGATTATGCTGCTTACCATGACGACCGGAATGGCAGCACATGGATCGGTGACAAAGGCGTCGTTCGGCACCATGCCGGATGGAACTGCAGTCGACGTTTACACGCTTAAAAGCGATGCAATTGAGGCTCGGATTACGACGTACGGGGCGCGCCTAGTTTCATTGCAAACTGCAGACAAGAACGGGAAGATGGACAATGTCGTCCTTGGTTACGATTCAGTGAAGGGGTATCTGGACGATCCGGGGCCGCATTTTGGCGCGATCGTTGGTCGCTACGGCAACCGTTTAGCGAAGGGGACCTTCCCACTGGAAGGCAAGACGTACCACGTGCCGATCAACAACGGTCCGAACTCCCTGCACGGGGGGACGGCGGGATTCGACAAGAAAGTATGGAAGGGGCGCGAGGTTGCGGAGGGTGTAGAACTCACGCTGGTAAGCCCGGATGGCGACATGGGGTATCCGGGAACGCTCACGGTACATGTGCGCTACTCGCTGCACCATAATGCGTTGAGGATCGACTACAGTGCTTCGACCGACAAAGCCACGGTAGCAAACCTTACCAATCACGCTTACTTCAACCTTGGAGGTCAGAGCAATCCGACCATTCTGAATGAAGAGATCATGATTCCGGCGGACAAATACACACCGGTCGATGCCGGTTTGATTCCAACCGGAGAACTGGCGCCCGTTGAAGGAACCCCGATGGACTTCCGCAAGTCCACGGTGATCGGCAAGCGGATTCATGACAACTTCGAACAGTTGAAGATCGCAGGCGGCTATGACCAGAACTGGGTGCTGCGCGGCGCCACTGGCGAGACGAAGACGGCGGCACGCGTATATGACCCGACAAGCGGCCGCGTCCTGACAGTGACCACAACCGAACCAGGAGTGCAGTTCTACACCGGCAACTTCCTTGACGGTAGCTTCAAGGGCGCAGGTGGCTGGCCGTTTGTGAAGAACGCTGGCCTGTGCCTGGAGACGCAGCACTTTCCCGACTCACCAAATCATCCGTCGTTCCCGACGACCGAGTTGAAGCCGGGCGTAACAAAACACAGCGTGACGACGTTTACCTTCTCGACACAAGCGAAGTAGGTCGCAAGGACAGAGGGTATGAACAAGGTTGTATCGTCAGCGGATGCGGCGGTCGTGGACATTGCAGCTGGTTCGACGATCATGCTGGGCGGCTTCGGGCTATGCGGTATTCCGGAGAACCTGATTGCGGCGCTGGTAAAGCGCCGCATCACCGGTTTGCACACCATCAGCAACAACATGGGAGTCGATGGATTCGGCATGGGGTTGATGCTCGAAGCCGGGATGATCGCGTCGCACATTGGAAGCTATGTGGGTGAGAACCGTCGACTTGAACAAATGGTTCTCAAAGGCGATCTCGATCTAACGCTGATTCCTCAAGGAACGTTGGCTGAGCGGATTCGCGCCGGCGGTGCGGGTATTCCGGCTTTCTATGTCCCGACGGGGCTGGGGACCGTCGTGGCTGAAGGCAAGGAAACGCGCACGATTGGTGAGCGGACTTACGTGCTTGAAACTGCTTTGCGGGCTGACGTTGCCTTGGTGAAGGCGTGGAAGGGCGATCGCCTCGGTAATCTCGTCTACCGAAAGACGGCGCGAAACTTCAACCCTGTGATGGCAACCGCCGCGGCGTTGACGATCGCCGAGGTGGAGGAGTTGGTCGAGCCGGGAGCGTTAGATCCCGATCATGTCGTGACACCAGGAATCTATGTGCAGCGGATTGTCGTCGGTGAGCGATACCTCAAGCCGATTGAGTCGCGCTTTATCAAAGCGCAGGCAGGAGGCGCGGCATGAGCGGCAAACAGAGGATCGCGCGACGGATCGCGAAAGAGGTTCAGGATGGCTTCTATGTGAATCTCGGAATCGGGCTGCCAACGATGATCGCCTCGTATCTGCCGGCAGGTATTGATGTAGTGTTCCAGTCGGAGAACGGAATGCTGGGGGTAGGGCCTCCTCCAGCCGATGGGCAAGCCGATCCGGATCTCATCAACGCTGGCAAGCAGCCAGTAACCGAACTGCCCGGCTGCTCTTACTTCGCCAGCGAGGAATCGTTCGCGATGATTCGCGGTGGTCACATGGACATGAGCGTGCTTGGAGCCATGCAGGTGGACGAAGAGGGCAACCTTGCTAACTGGACGATTCCCGGCAAGATGGTAAAGGGAATGGGCGGGGCCATGGACCTCGTGGCTGGAGCGCGTCGAGTGATTGTGGCGATGGAGCATCAGACCAAAGATGGCGAGCCGCGTATTCTGAAGCGTTGCACTTTGCCTCTGACTGGGACGCACGTCGTACATGACATTGTGACCGAGCTTTGCTGGATCAAGGTGACGCGCGACGGATTACTCCTGACTGAGGTTGCCGAGGGAGTAAACCCGGCTGAGATCCAGGCCAAGACCGAGGCAAAGCTGACTGTCTCTCCCGACATTCGAACCATGGTGGCCCTTTAGCGATGGGCACGCCGCGCGAAGACGCGATCGACATATTTTCCTACGCCCTCAAGAGTGCCAATGTTGAGCTGGCAATGGGCCAGCGTGTGCGCTTCAACGATGACGGAGCAATGGAGATCGACCGCCGTCGATACATGTTGCGCGAGTATCGAAGATTGATTCTTGTCGCCTTGGGCAAGGCGGCTGCCGTGATGACAGCGTCGTTTCTTCAAAACGGTAAGAAGACCGTAGAGCGGTTCGAAGGGGTGATTGTAACGCCGGAACCGTTTGACCCGCCCTCATGGCGATTCAAGTCTTTCTGTGGCGGCCATCCCACGCCTAACCTCGCCTCGATGGAAGCCGCGGAAGAGATTCTCCGGCTTCTCTCCACACTTACGCAGCATGACTTCGTAGTTTTTCTTATTAGTGGGGGCGGATCGTCCCTAGTCGAGCAGTTTCTCGCCCCGAATACCTCACTGGAGACGATTGCCGGTACCCATAAGGCGCTGGTGGAAAGTGGCGCGCCCATCACTGCGATGAATGCTGTGCGCAAGCATCTGTCATCTGTAAAAGGCGGACGATTGGCTGCCGTAGCTGCACCCGCTGAACAACTCACAATTGTCATCTCCGACGTTCCTGTAGGCGCTCTCGATGCGATCTCTTCCGGCCCAACAACACCCGACCGCAGCACGGCGGAGGAGGTCTATCGGATTGCAGAAGAGTATCAACTTGTCGAACGCCTCCCTGCGACAATCGGCAATCAGATCGCGGCACGCTCATTGCCTGAGACACCGAAGTCCGGGGAAAGTATCTTTGCGCGGTCACATTGGGCGGTGTTGCTGGACAGTTCGTCGCTCGAGGCTGCGGCGGCCAAGCGCGCAGCCGAACTGGGCTGGCACGTCGAGATAGACGATACCTGCGATGACTGGAGCGCGGAAAAAGCGGCCGAGTACCTTGTCGAACGAGCACGGGTTTTGCGTGGCCAGCACGGACGAGTATGTCTTCTTTCTGCTGGGGAGGTGACGGTGGCGGTACCTCGTGAGGCGACAGGCAAGGGTGGCAGAAATCAGCACTTTACTCTATTGGCAAGCAAATTGATCGCCGCCGATTCCATAACCGTACTGAGTGCAGGCAGCGACGGGATCGATGGAAACAGTCCAGCGGCCGGCGCGGTGGCAGATGGCGAGACGATGGCGCGCGCTTCGCGTGAAGGCTACCCCGTTGACGCGGCGCTTGCGGACTTCGACAGCCACTCGTTGTTCTTACTGCTCGAAGATGCGATTACGATCGGGCGGACGCAAAACAATCTGCGTGATCTCCGCGTTCTACTCGCTTCATAACCCTAGCGAAGAGCAAGCCGCGTAAGCCACGGCACGTAGGCGAGCAACGAGACTAACAATCCCATCAGGCACGCGAGCGCCAAACTATAAATCAGCACCAGCCTTAGCAGGGTTCCTTCGTTGCCGTAATTATTGGTGGCCGTTGTTGCGACGACGAGGCTCTGTGGAGCGATCATCTTGCCCATCACACCGCCGGCGGAGTTGGCGGATGTCATCAGGTAGGGCGAAAGGCCAAGCTGTTGCGCTGTGAGCTTCTGCAGACTTCCGAACAGCACATTCGATGATGTATCCGAACCTGTTGAGGCCGTTCCCAGCCATCCTATAAGTGTGCCGAAGAAAGGATAGAAGACTCCGGTGCGGGCAAATGCCAGCCCCAGGGTTGCATCCATTCCTGAGTAGCGAGTGACGAATCCGATTGCCATCAACGCGGCAATCGTCACGAAGGTAAACCGCATTGTGTACATCGTTTCGAGAAACGCGTTTGTTATCTCGCGCGGCCGAATCTTCATAGCCAGCCCTGCGAGCAAAGCAGCGAAGAAGATTCCGGTGCCAGTTGCAGAAAGCCAGTTCAAGTTAAAGATGGCTGGTTCGGCGACAGACACGGGAACCGCCGGCGGCATACGAAGTACTGTCTGATGCAGGCCAGGAATAGCGAAGTGTATGCTGCCGATGGAGTCGAGTAGTTTGCTGATCTTCGGAATACCCCACAGTACAACGAAGCACGAGAGAATGGCCCATGGAAGTGCGGCACGCGCGACACCTCCGTCGGCCTTCGTCGCGCTGATTTCTGAACGCGGCGAAATCTCCTCAAGTGACGCATTGAGAATGCGCTTTGGTTTCCAATAGTGCAAAAAGACGATTAAGGCTCCGATCGTGAATCCTGATGAAAGAATGTCAACCAGCCAGGGGCCGTGCAGGGTCGCTACCAGTAACAATGTGAGTCCATATGTTGCGCCTGCGAGGAGGATTGCGGGCCACACTTCAAGCATCGCGGCGAAGCCCGCATAGGCCCAGACAAGCCAGAAGGGAACCAGCAAGCAGAAGGGGGCGATCATGCGAGCGATTACCCGCGATAGCAACTCCGTGTCCAACCCAGTGACACCATGCAGGGCGACGATCGGAATACCCAGTCCGCCGAAGGCTACCGGTGCGGTGTTTGCCAGCAGCGAGAGAGAAGCTGCTTGAAGCGGCCGGAACCCAAGACCAATAAGAATCGTGCCGCAGACGGCTACCGGAGTTCCAAATCCCGCGGATCCCTCAAAAAACGCACCGAAGGCAAACGCGATCAGCAACAACTGAAGACGGCTGTCCTGCGTCACCCCCACGAGGCCGTCCTGAAGCAGGGTAAACCTGCCCGCGTGATGAGTAAGTTGATAAAGAAAGAGAACAGGGAAGACGATCCAGCAGATGGGGAAGAGACCATATGCCGCGCCATAGCTCGCCGCCAATAGACCCACTCGAACGGGCGAATGAAAGATCGTTATCGCTACGATGAGAGCTGTGGCAAGTCCGGCAAGGGCGGCCAGGTGCCCTTTGATGCGGAAGCCTCCCATAGCGATCAATAGGACCACCAACGGTAATGCAGCGCAGGCGGCAGAGAGAAGCCAGTGTCCGGCTGGGTTGTAACTCTGTGGCCACGTTGCGCTTGGCGCGAATGGCGTATGCAAGCTAGTGAAGGTTTTTAGGCCCAATGCCAGGCTGAAAATAGTGATTGGAATCGTGATTCCCTCGCCGAATGTGAGTGATGGACAGTATGTGTGATTCCCATGCCGGCTGTAAATATATGAAATCTGGGTGAGATGTTTTCTCTGGACAGCCCCGTCGCCAAAGGAGAGCATCTCACCTAAGAAATGACCACCTGGACCCCATCGTCGGTTGATCGACAGAACGCGCCTCTCGTTCTGATAGTCCTGATCAATTGGAACAGTTTCGAAGAGACTCAGGCTGCGGTTGAGTCTGTGCTTCGTATGAACTATCCCAATTTTCGAGTCCTTATCATTGATAACGGCTCGAAGGATCATTCAGTATCCCAGCTACGAGAGTTCACTGGCGACCGAGTTGACCTTCTCGAATCCCCAGAAAATATGGGCTACACCGGGGGATGCAATCTTGGATTTGAGCAAGCTCTTAGAATGGGTGCGCAATACATCTGGTTGTTGAACAACGACGCTATTGTCGGGCGGGATGTGTTGTCGTCGCTGGTGGCCACCGCGGAGCGGAGTGAACGAATCGGATTGGTTACCCCCAGGATTGCAACCCTCAATGGCGAGAGGATCACCTTCGCGGGGGGCGTTATCTCTATCAAGGATCAGTTCTATAACGAGACAAGTGACCCTGTCGTCGCAGCGGAGTGGGCGGCTCAGCATCCCGAAGCCGGGCTGGTGATCGGGACAGCAATGCTGGTGAAAGCTGAACTCGTGCGAAGGATTGGGATGCTGGACACAACCTTCTTCGCTTACTTCGAAGACATCGACTACTCTGCGCGCAGCGCAGCGGCGGGCTTCCGCAACGTCGTCGATTCGAATTCAGTAGTGCGGCACTTCGAAAAAAATCGGAACACAAAACCATTGGAGATCAAGCCACATTACTGGTACTACATGGCTCGGAACGAAAGCAGGTTCTGGAGAAAGCATTTAGGGCTCTCCCAAAGCCTCAAGCTCAGCTGGTACAGCTGCAACGGTTTTCTGCGTCACTTCAATCGTCTTCATAGGCGCCCCGAGAGCAAGGTTGCGATCCTCTCCGGATTGTGGGATGGATGGCGTGGTCACAGCGGTCCATACAATCCCAACAGACATATGCCGGCCATACCTTCTGCAATGGTTCGGTTGTATAGCATGCGGAGCGCCCTTCAACCGCCTTCGTCCCTGACTACTGAAGTAGGTGCAGTCGAAGCAGGTGAACCTCTTATAGAGGAGGAACGCGACTCCATCGAGGCTTAGCTGTCGCAGCTAATATGGGAGCTTTCCAAATCTTGTTAGTAGTACGGTCTCTGATCGGAACAACAGATTGTCGAGACTCGTCGCCATGCGAAGCACGTTCATGGCTTGCATGTGATCCGGAGTATTAATCCCGCCGTAAAACGAGAAGCACATCTTGTATCCGGCGGCACGTGCAATCTTCTCCGTGTCCGGAGTGAAGCTCCCATGGATCCCCACCGGATAAGCCAGCGTGTGAACTCGATCTCCAAGGTTTGTCTCAATATTCTTTTTCGACTCGGTGAGCTCCCACTGCTGAGTCTCGGGCGACATCTGTCCGAGGATGCCGTGTGTCTGCGTGTGCGATCCGATCGTCATGCCCGCGGCTCTCATCTCCCGAGCCTCTTCCCAGCTGATAAAGCGGCGGCCTGTTGCCGGTAGTTCACAGGCAGCCTCCTGACGCAGTTCCGCCAGCAACTTGTCGCCATGGACATTGTCCTTGCGCTTGTAGTGACGCAGGACCGCATAAATTGCTGGTTCGCGATCGGACTCAAGGGTTAAGGTCAACGGTACGGGAGTTGAGAGCGTGATCTGCGCCTTTGGGCTATTGCGAACGAGGTAAGCGATCTCATCCCACCAGGGGATCGTGCATGTGCCGACATACTCCGGAACCAGAAAGAATGCGGCGGCACAATCGTTTGCTTTTAATACCTGGAACGAAGTTGCGTAATCGTTTCTATATCCATCATCGAAGGTAATGGCGATGTGCATGCGCTTCAGAGGAGTCTTCCCCGAAACCAGGGCCTCCAGCTCTTCTCCGGTCAAAACATTGAAGTGTTTTTTGAAATATTTGAGTTGGAAGTCAAACTGTTCTGCGCTGGCGCTGAAGACTCCCCGATCAAAGCGCGTCGAGGCCGCGTTACCCACACGGTGATGATTGATGATCAGAATTCCGGGCTTAGCCCGAACCATCTCGAGAACGCGCAACAGCCCCAGATTCTGCAGCGTCGTTGCGAATAGCCGTCTCTTCGACATGTGATGAACCTTCCGTGCGATGATCTTGCCTTGTTAGATGTCAACTTCAGCTGAGGGTTTTAGGACAAAAACTAGTCAAGCTGTCGCCTTAATCCAAGCGAGCGAAGAACCGTCCCGCCAACAACGCGCGCGCACCCCTTCAGCGTAGTAGCCGTGGGGCGCCAGTCGTGCAGATCAAAGTCAAAGAAGGCAAGCTTGCCCCGATATGTGTCTCGAATCTGTCCCCAGGTCAGGATGCCGCGCTCAACATATCGAGGCAGCGCGGGGATATCTCGTCGAAGGACGATATGCCGGAAGCCGAAACGCGTGGCCTGGATGGGCTCGACGGGCTGGCCTATGAGGTCGAGGTAATGCAACCAGCCGATCTCCACTCCGGCGTAGATGGACGCGTCGGCAGTGACGCTGTAGCGCGGGTTTGCCTCGATCATCCGCACGACACCATCGCGTGTATCTCGCTTCACTTCGATCTCGCAGATGCCAACATAGCCGATACCGCGTAGAAACTGATCGCAGACCGCTGCGATCTCTTGGTCTACAACAGGTTCCACGATAGATCCGCTACCGAAGAGGACCGGGTGCGCACGCAACTCATGGACCACCGTATGTCCCAGCCGTCTGCTGCCAATCCCGTATACCGAGAGGTAGCAATACTTAGCATCGTCGCCGCCGGCAATGATCTCCTGCGCCATGACCTCGGGGCGATAGGGTTCCGTGAGGCTGTAGTCAGCCAGCATCTGCTCGGGAGTGTCTGAGGTCTTCAGCTTAAGCCCTCTTAGGGCGTTCCCCGCTGGCAGAGCGTCCCACTCGCGCTGGTGACGAGGTTTGATCAGGCAGGGAAAGCGGGCCTCACCTGCAAAATGCTCGATGTCGGCGCGCGACTGAATGTAGACACTCTTCGGAATCGGTAGCCCGTGGTGTGCCGCAAGCGCATACTGCT
>Ga0105248_10003149_pt1 | contig 18261 bp, 16 predicted proteins | sample KBSS34metaG_FD_81524 | JGI IMG/M metagenome (GOLD analysis project Ga0105248, IMG submission 81524) | Switchgrass rhizosphere microbial communities from Kellogg Biological Station, Michigan, USA - KBS S3-4 metaG | ecosystem: Host-associated > Plants > Roots > Rhizosphere > Soil | place... | reverse complement strand
ATCCTTATAGTCGATTTGCCAGAGCTACAGCCTATGCCACTCTGAAACAACCTGATAAATCGATGGCAGATCTCGACTATATGCTGGCGCATAACATCAAAGAAACAAATCGTCCAGCCAGTGACTTAGAAATGGAGAGAAGTGTCAGATCTTTACGCTTGTCAATTTACAAAGCAAGAGGCGATCGAGCTTCGGCAATAAAAGAGCTGGCTGCGATGAAGAAACTTGAGAGCGAATCATTCTCCGACACGCCATTTCAGCATGCCACCAATGAGTGGAAGTAGCAGAAGTTGTCAGAGCAGACAAATTATCAAAACGGACAATCAACAGTCAGCATTTGCGGTGGCGTAGCATCAGGTGTGTAGAAAAGTTCGATGCGCACTTGTTTGTTCGCGCCAGCCTCCAGCTCATATTTGACGAAGGGCGGTAGCTTTTCGCCTCGATGGGAAACAAGATGATAATAGTGAGCGCTGTAAAAATTGCCGCGGCCGTCTCCCTGGCTCACTTTTACAACACCACGGAAGAAGACGCGTTTATTTTCTTCCTTATAATACTCAAGAGTAGTTTTCTTCTTATCAGTCTTTAACGGAGTGGACAGAGCGATTTCTACAAGGCGAGATTGCTTGCAATGATTTACCAGCTTCAGGTCCACCTGGTATCGCACACAGTAGTTGCCGTGGGCGGCATAGGCACTTGTGCTATAGCGCTTTGTCAAAGGCGCCGCCTGCACCTCTCCTGTGCCCATTGTGCCCTGAGCCACCGAGCTGATAGGGTAGGCGACCGAGCGTGATTCTTCAGGCTCAATTGTTATGGTGCGCGAGGCGAGATAATTAGCCCCGATCTGCACTCCCGAAACCCGGCCGTAAACAATGCTCTGTTTGCTGTGTAGGGGAGTCGGCGCTTTTTTATCACCTTCGCGTGGTCCGGCTAGGCCCTGCGTATCAGCCATCTTTATTAAAGCAGTCAGTCGCTCATGCCGGGACTCTATACCACCGCTGGTGGTGCGCAAATTTTCCAGCGCCGGCTGAGGATGCCAGATGGAATTGTCCTCGCGTTCGTCATGCTCCCCTTCGAAAGTGGCTAAGAGAGCAAACTGCAAGGGTTTGCTGGCCTGAGCGTAAGCATAAAATGTGCGGCCATTGAGTGTAGATACGGGGCCATAGACCTTAATCGGCAATTCCGTGACCAGCGCGTAAGAACGCGGCGCCACATTGATAGTAACAGGCGCGTCCAAAAGCGCACGACCACGCACATAATCCGAACATACTCGGTCGCCCTGTCCGGCATAGACTTTGCCTTCATCATCGTCGGTCAGCGGCTTGATTGGATATACCGGAGCGTCAGGCTGACTGACATAACTGGCTAGACTGTTCACTGTCAGAGTAGCCTTGCTAAAGCCGGGATTGTAGACAATCATATTTACGGTCAATACTTTGCGCGCGGCGCGATCTTCTTGCTTGTTTATGTGATGGAAGAAGATAGCAAAAGGCCCTTTGACTGCGTATTTTAAATGCGCTTCCGGGTGACGGGTCTCAATCGGGTCCAGGGTAGAGAGCAGGATGCCTTCACCCGGCACAATTTCCGGTGAATTGGAATTGAGCACCGGTATGTGATCGAGTTTGCCTTTGAGAGGCCTGATATCGTAGTCGAGACTGTAAGTCTGCGGCGGGGCCTCTTTCACATCTTTAGTTTCCTGCGCCAGCACCGCCGACGGCCGTGACAATAAAAGAGCTGCGCTGAAAATTAGAACTGTGATACCGTTTTTCATGACATGATTTTAACGGATAATAGGCCGTATGATCGTTCACGCGGCGTTCATACCGTCCGAGCTAGATTGGCGTATAACCAACAGGTCTATCAGTAGAGGTCTCTCAGTGCCTTCATCCGACTACGATGCCATTTTGTTCCTTTCCTTCGGTGGCCCCGAGGGCATGGATGATGTCATGCCTTTTTTGGCAAATGTATTACGTGGCAAAAATGTACCTGAATCCCGCATGCAAGAAGTTGCGCATCACTATGAGCGTTTCGGCGGCGTGAGCCCGATAAACGGTCAAAACCGCGCGCTTATAAAAGGTTTGGAAGAAGAACTCGCGCGGCGCAACATTGCATTACCGGTTTACTGGGGCAACCGCAACTGGCATCCACTGCTGCCCGACACTATCAAGCAGATGCAAGCCGACGGTATCAAAAAAGCCCTGACTTTTGTAACGTCGGCCTATTCTTCTTACTCAGGCTGCAGGCAATATCTGGAAGATATAGAAAAAGCTCGGGCTGAGGTTGTTGCCGAGGTTGGTGAGGCGCCGGAGATAGAAAAACTGCGGGTTTTTTATAATCACCCCGATTTCATCGAGGCCAATGCCGATCACATAGCCGCCGGATTGGCGCATTTCAGCGCCGCCGAGCAGGAGTCCTTGCACCTTGCATTCACAGCCCACAGCATTCCCACCGCCATGGCCGACACCTGCGAGTATCACAAGCAACTGCTTGAGGCCTGCCGTCTGGTGACCGAGTCACCGCAGGTGAGGGGTAAATTCAGGAGTCAGGCCCTGGTATTCCAGAGTCGCAGCGGGCCGGCTGCCCAGCCCTGGTTGGAGCCGGATATTTTGGACCATATAAAGGATGTGGAAGCAGACGGCGTCAAAAACCTGCTTGTTCATCCAATAGGCTTTGTTTCGGACCATATGGAGGTTATGTACGACCTCGACACCGAGGCTAAGGACCTGGCTGGGGGCCTTGGTGTAAAATTTGTGCGTTCGTTTGCAGCCGGTACAAATACGCTCTTTGTCAGAATGATGGGCGATCTGATGGAAGAACGGCTACAATCAGTAGACGTAGACAAGCGCAAAGTCCTTGGACAGGACACAGTAGCCCCAGACCACTGCAAGCCCGGATGCTGCGCTTATACTCCTGCCAGGCCGCCGCAGCGAGCGACAACCTAATTAACTTTGATTTTGCAAAAAGGTACCGGTAGTGGCAAAAAAGAAAACAATAGTGCCGCTCTTTCCGCTACCGGATGTGGTGCTCTTTCCTGGCTGTCCTTTGCCGCTGCATATCTTTGAACCGCGCTATCGTTTGATGGTCAACACGATTATGGAGAGCGATAAAACATTCGGTGTCCTGCTCTACGACCCGCAATCCTCGCAGGCTGCGTCGGTAGGCTCGACGGCCGAGATCCTCGATTGCGAGAAATTACCCGACGGCCGCATGAATATTTTTACAATGGGTCGCAGACGCTTTCGCGTGATCAAAACAATTGAAGATAAAAGTTATTTGCAGGGTGAAATCGAATGGTTGGAAGATGAGCCGACCAAGACCGATCTGAAGCCGCTTACCGGAGAAGTATTGGAATACATCCGCGACATACTGCGGCTTTCAAGCAAGCTGACCGAAAAAGACGTAGACATGCCCGACGACTTGCCTAAAGATCCAATCGATCTGTCCTACTGGGTGGCCGCCACCATGTACAGTGTGCCTGAAGAAAAGCAAGCTCTATTGGAATCGCGCGACACCATAGGTCGCCTCAGTAATGAAGCCAAAGTACTACAGGTAACGACTAAGTTCTTAGCCGCTCGCAGCGCCCTTAAAGATGCTGTAGGTTAGCTTGCTCAGCCGTTTCTAAAGTTACCAATAATCTATCAATAACCTACCAATGATCGTGATGCACTTCGTCCTGGTGGTCCAGACGATCTAAATAGTTTGTCACCACCCAGCCATGACCCTGCATCGCCAGCTCCATATCGGCCGGCGCAGATAGGTCATTGCCGCGCATGATACCGTAAGGCACGCCGACAAGTTCGTGTGCTGCTACGCGATCAATAGATGTCGGCAAGCGGAAAATCGGATGTTGCTGGTTATTATGTCCGTGGTCATACTGAGCTACTCCGCCGTGTGATGGGTCAATGCGATAAGCACCGCCGCCACCCTGATCGTGATAGCCGTCATCGAGATTGTGAGCCACGCTTTGTCTGGCCTGAGTTTTCGCGGCGATATAATTGCGCAGGTCATGCCAGTTTTGCGCTTCATCCGGAGTTTTTATCTGGTGCAGTTCGGGCGTTGTCGGCAACTTAACTACTTGTGCCACCGGCGTACCGGAATCGTTGAGGAAGCGAAATTCTTTAGTGCCGTCGGCTTTTTCAAGAAGACGAATGTAAGCTAGTTTTTCCGGCAGTTGTACCTGGTGGACTTTGCCGCCGCCGGGCATTTGAATCAAAACTTTGCCGCTGTGTTCAACATAAGTGGTCAGTCCATCCTTATGCGGAAAGCCCATGTAGCCTTCCTTTATATTGTCCAGCATATGCAGATGATCGCCATTGCCCAGTAGCGCGCGAATAGTGTGGCCGTCGTTGGTGACTTCCAGATCGGCTTCCAGTTTGTTATTGAAGCGAAACTGTTTGAGACCGTTCTGGTACTCAGTCATGACAATGCGATTGATGGTCGTGCCCAGATCGAGTGTGCGACCTTCCCCACTGCTGAATCCAACCGTTACTTTGCCGTCGGCGCCTATAGTCGTTATGGCGCCGCTGTCGTGCGATACCTGCACCCTGCGACCTTGAGGCACATGATCTATAGTCGTAATCAGTTCGCCTTGCATGCCCTGTCCGGTGCGCGAGCGAATGCCGTCGCCGGATACTCTGGCTCCAGATCCGGATCCATTTTCAGCGCTCATTTGCATGATCTGACTATCGAGGACAGGATCGACTTTTGGCCTGGGCATCACACTTTCTATTCGAAAAGCGGGACGTCCACCGGCCCCAGCATATGCAGGCGTCATGCCGGGCGGGAAGCCATCGCCCACGTTAAACAAATCAGTCAGGTGTTCTTTGGCAATATTGAGTGTGCTGGCCAGTTTCAGCTGAGAAAATTCGGGCGGCAATTTTGTCGCCAGCTTGCCGCCGGCAGTCCCGGCCGCCGCCATCAAAGCCGTGTCAAAAACCAGTGGGCCAAGAGTAGCTTTGAGCGCTTCTCTACTTTCCTGCAGATTGCTGCTGCTCATTTTGCCCAGAATACTATTAGTCTCGGTCGCGGCCTCGACTACGTGCTTGCCATAAGCGAAGGTACCGACCGCGGCAAACGCCAGCGCCGGCGCCTTAGTCCAGACAGGTCCCTTGAGAGCGACCCCGAGGGCGACGGCCCCTACAACTTCTGTGGCCACTTGCCCCGGATGGTTAACAATCTGGTCCAGACCGTTTTGCAGCGTGCCTTCCAGCGCCGCTCCTACGGTCACGGCCGCCTTAGTGGCAAAACTGAGATCCGAGCCCTGTTTGCTTTCCAGCCAATCGCGTGTGAGGGCATCGGCGCCGCTCAGCGCCTGTGCCTGCCCAACGGCTGAGGAGTTGCGCTCCAAACCGGTCAATTTTTCCGTAAATTCGTTATTTGCCACTGCCAGCCTGATGTAAAGCTTCTTATGGAGTTGATTTTCGTACCATTGTGACCCCGGGTAAAGGGGGGTATTACGTAGCCCTGGGGCGTTTGATGCGTGGGCCGAACGGGTTAACCACTTGGCGGCTCTCGGTCTAATGGCACTCTCCGGGGCTTCTGCTATAACTATGCGAAATTAGCCTCGCAGTAAGGAGCATAGATTGTTTACCAAAGCTCAACACCTCACCGGCATCGGTCTGACACTGGCCGCTATCGCCACGATAGCTACCACGGCCTGTTCACAAGCTACAGAACCCAGCGCCACTCAGGCGAACAGCACCGGCAGCCAGGCTCAAACTAGCCCAGCCCAGGGCAGCGGCGAGACCAATCTTGCCACCAAAACAACGGCCAGCGGCCTCAAATATGATGACTTGGTAGTCGGCACAGGCCCCAGCCCCACATCCGGACACAAAGTTAAAGTGCACTACACCGGTTGGCTCACAGACGGCACTAAATTTGACAGCTCGGTCGATCGCGGCGAACCATTCGTGTTTGTGATCGATCAAGGTAACGTCATCAAAGGCTGGGATGAAGGCGTAATGACGATGAAAGTTGGCGGCAAGCGCAAACTGACCATCCCGCCGCATCTTGGTTATGGTGCTAGAGGCGCTGGTGGTGCAATCCCTCCCAATGCCACACTGATTTTCGATGTCCAATTACTTGGTGTCGAATAGTCTCATAGTCAGCTATTACTTGGCGTCAAAACCTACAGGAGCGCAAAATCAATGCAAACGACAACAACCGGACTGCAGTTCGAAGACCTGCAAGTCGGCACAGGCGATAGCCCGAAGCCCGGCCAAACAGTAATCGTGCATTACACCGGCTGGTTAACAGACGGTTCAAAATTTGACAGCTCAATGGACCGCGCTCAACCTTTTGAATTTTCAATCGGCCGAGGCCAGGTCATCAAAGGCTGGGACGAAGGCGTAATGTCGATGAAAATTGGCGGCAAGCGCAAACTGACCATTCCCCCGGATCTGGGTTATGGTGCCAGAGGCGCCGGCGGAGTAATCCCACCCAATGCCACGCTGATTTTTGAAGTCGATTTGCTCGGCGTCAGATAATTCCAGGGCTCGGGACAATTACCGTCAATAAAGGCGGCAGGTAAGTTATGCAATTGCTAAAAACGCTGATTGCAATTGGCGCTCTGGCGCTGACTTTACCTGCCGCCTTTTCTCAGGAAACGGCCAGCAGAGCCAGGCCCGACCTGACTACGAGCGAAGATATTCCGGCCAACGCCCAAAAGGCGGGGCATTCGACCGATAAATCTGAAGATAAATCTACAGAGAAATCTGTAGAGCAGGCGGCTCAGCCCAAAACGAAGCTGCCGCCATGTCTGGCTGAGATTTTTAAGGCCCAGAGCATCGAAGACGGCGCCCTCAAATCGGCCAAATTGCGTGACAGCCTGCTCGCGGCGCAAAAGATGGGTGCCTCAGCCAAAGACGCTCTTATAGAAATGGCTCAGACGGCCTCTCCGGCCGGAAGAATCATCAGTATTGCCCTACTAAAGCAGCTGGACGCGCAGCTTTCGCAGAAGCTGGCCCAAGCGCTGAAAGAGGAAATGGGCGACCTGTCGGTTTCTTATGTTTCGCCCGCAGAGCGCTGTCATTACAGCGTTTCAGATATAATAAATGATATGGCTTCAGCCCATCCGCTGATTAAAGTACTACCGTCGGCAAACGTGAAGTAATGGCACCGGCCCAGACTTGACTTGCTGATAATCAGCCAAATAGTCTTTTAGCCGCAAAACACCTGAGAATACTCAAAGTTTCTTACAATAAGGGCATAACTGATGTAAGCCTTTTCACTGATGTTTAGCTGAAATTTCTCACGGGCACAAAAAGTGTATTGGGTCGTATAAAATGCGTTGGTAGCTTTGGATTGGGGTTTTGGTGCCTAAATCGTCAGGAGAAACGATGTCCGCTGGTAATGAGATCGGGGATTTGCTATTAGACATCGGTCTCATCACTCCAGAAGAATTGGCTAAAGCTCACGATGAGCAAGCCAAATCTGGAGAAAGGTTGACTCTTGTTTTGGAGCGTATGGGGCTGGTTTCTTACCACCAGCTGAAAGACTCGCTCGAGTTGCAGTTCGGCGTCAATTTTTATTCTCTTTCCAAGTCACCGCCTGCTAGAGAAATCGCCGACCTGCTCAAGCTGGAGACAAAGCTTAAGCACAGGGTGATCCCGGTTGCTTGTTCCGGTACTCAGTATTCGATTGCCATGGTCAATCCCGATGATTTAATTGCTCTCGATAGTGTGCGAGTGGAGCTCAAAAGCGGACATTTGAAAAAAGTCGTCTGCACGGCCGATGAGTTCGAATATTTCGTGCGCGATATGTACGAAGTCAATAAAGACGGCAGCGCCGTCAAAGCGCCTGAAGCGCCTGTCTCTGCCCCTGTAGCCAAGGCACCTGCCGCCGCTAAGGTGCCGGCAAAGAAACATCTGCAGTCGCTCTTCGGCGACGACGATGACGATGATGACGACATGTCGCCTCCGCCGGCAAAGCCTACACCTACACCCGAACCTGAACTTGCAGCTAAACCTGAGCCAGCGCCTGAACCTGAGCCAGCGCCTGAGCCTGCCGTTGTACCCGCATTTGAGCCTGAGGCTGTATCTGCACCTGAACCTGAGCCTGAGCCTGAACCTGCAGCTGTATCTGCACCTGAACCCGCAGCTGCCAAAGCGGCTCCAGAGCCAGAGCCCCCTGCGCCTACACCTGCATCTGCACCTGCGCCACAATCTGCTGCCAGTCGCAAACCGGCAGCTTCAGTTACAAGCAATACCCTTCCCGCTCTCAATCCCGATCTCATGCTCTCGCCGATGGTATCACCCTCAGTGGCACAGCGACTGCTGGATGAAAAGAAATCCGTTGAAAAACCGGCTGTTCCGTCCAATGGCCAGTCACCACCTCCAGTGGCAACCCCGAAGCCCGCTTCGGCCCAACCCACACCATCCGATTTTGAGCTTTCCCCCACGGCCACCCAGGATCACGCTCCTGTTTCAATCGAAGACGTTGTAGCCGGTGTGACCAGCCACCTGGTGGAGACCGCTGAAGAAAGCAATCAGGCTCTGACTAATAATGCTTCCCGTCAGCTTCTGGAAGATGTTGTGGAGTCTGAACTCGGCGGCATGGAAGACACAGACATTGATAAGCTCAAGGAACAACAAAATTCTTCCATCATGCTACTGGCCCACGAAATTATCGGCAAGGCTACGCAAAAACGCTGCTCCGACATTCATCTTGAACCAGACGGCAGCGGTGTCACACTGCGCTATTTCTTGCACGGAGAGCTGCTTGCCGACTGCGTTTTGCCCGGTGAAATCCATCAGGCGCTGGTTAGTTCCTACAAAATCATTGCCGGTCTGAATCCCAATGAGTTAGAAAAACCGCAGGACAGGAAAATCACCACCAAGGTCGAAGACGACCAGGTAGAGCTAAGAATCACTACTTTGCCCTCAGACCACGGCGAGATGGTGGCAATCTCGATGCGCTTCGTTTAGCCTAATCTTTCTTTTCTTCAGACTTTTTCTCGTCTGAGTCTGCCTTGGCCTCTTCAGACTTGGCCCCTTCCGCCTTCTCCTCGGCCTTAGCCGCCTCTGGGGCGCTTGTCGCTGCGCTGTTTTCGTCGGCTTTAGTCTCGTCTACTACAGTCTCTTCGCCTTCAACTTCAGGCTCGTTGCGTTTCTGAATGAACCAGATAACGCAAAGTACCACGGCCGCCAAAATGGCTATACCAGCAACGTAATTGAGGACGGTGAACACTCCCAGCAGAAAATTGTCCGGCGGCTTAGTAGGAGCGCTCATAGTCTGTTCGACCTTTTCGGCCAGGGCCGGCAACTGCCACAGAAATGAGACAGCCGTCGGTAAAACAAGCGAGGACCTACCGGTAAACCGCCTGGTTACTGTGGCTTCAATTTCTGGAAAAAAGTTCATTCATTGGTCCCCGGATCGCGTCCTATTTCGCCACCAATTATAGTATTTGGAAAGATGAGCAGACGAGCAAGCGGCTAAATTAACTCGGAATCAGGCCCACTAATGACATCTGCTGTAAAAAAGACATATTTTTGGGGGCATTTAAGTTTGATCAATATTGCGATAGGGTATGGCATATATGTAGGGCTGTTTTTTATCAGCTTCTCAAGTCGAAAGGATCTGATCCCTTCGATCAATTCTCTTGCCTCATCTCACGACAATTCACCAATGAAAAAACATCTTTTAATTCCGTCGACAATGGCCTTCCTGGCACTGTCTACAGCCTTTGGGCTGGCCACAAATCCCTGCTACGCAAGCACCAAGAATCACACGCTGATTGAACAATCACTGGTTATCAAGGCTTCGCCGAAGACAGTTTTTGAGGGCATCCAGCAATCGCGATCAGAGGATCCTACAAGACGCCATGTGGTCTCGCGCAATCAAGACGGCGCAGTCATCGACGAGAAACTAAACAACCTTCCGGTAATCGGATCGGCTCATCTTGTATATAGAGAGATAGAAGTCCCATTCAAACGTATCGACTATGAGCTCGTTTCGTCGGATAAGCTCAAGGCTTTTGAAGGCAGTTGGGAATTGACCCCACTTGATAATGGCCGCGAAACTAAAGTCAGCCTCAAGAGCTACACCGAAGTCAAAATCTGGGTGCCCTTTGCCAAAGAAATGTCAGGGGCCCAGACCGCTAAAGACATCACTCGGCGCCTGGGTAATCTCAAACACTGGTGCGACGAACAGGATATAAAAGAAGCCCGCGTGCATAACGATGAGTCTGGACGTTTTGCCCATAGCCGAGCCCACAGCCAGTTGGCACAAAGCTCCGGTAAAAAATCACTTGAGACTGACTGCGTCCAGATTGAAAAAGACTCGATTGGTGAAAGAGAAGAACAGCACTAATAGATGTTGGTAGAACTATGAAAAGCACCTCGACAAAACGATTCAGTCTGCTCCTGCTCACGCTTGTGACTCTGGGTCTGGTATCTGGTTTTGACCAGGGAATGTTTGCCAAAGGCGCGAAAAAAGCCGCTCCGGCCGCCGCCGCTGAGCCTGTACCAACTTCGTTGAACTGGAATCACGACCTGCGCTCGGCCCTGACTCAGGCCCGTTCCGCTCGTCGCTGGGTGCTTGTTGACTGTTACACCGACCATTGCGGATGGTGCAAAAAATTAGACGCCGACACCTTGAGTAATCCAAACGTTATTAGAATGCTCGGCAATCACTTCGTATGGGTCAAATGCGACACCGACAACCCATCGACCGGTACCTGGGTGAAGGACAAATACGAGCCCCAGGGCTATCCTTGCATCCTGATCCTCGATCCGTCCGGCAACGAAAAGGGTCGCATTCTCGGCTACAAACAGCCGGCGCAGTTCGTCAATATCGTCTCTAATATTGTTCGTCAATAAGAGCGGCAGCTAGTCCCAGGCCGTAAAGGGATCGAAGACCCACTTGTCGTCTTCGCGCTTGTCCTGCATCTGTTGTTGCGGCTGAGGCGAAACATCAGGGATGTTAACCGGCATAGAAACATAGGCTGGAGGAGGGGCTGGAGCGGGAGCAGGCGCTTGCTGTTGCATCGGCACTGGTTGAGGGATTGGTTGCGGCATTTGCGCCGGAATTGGTGCCGGCATTGCTGGGGCAAATTGTGCTGGCGCGGCAACAGGTAGCGGCGTAGGCACGGGAAGCGGCGGCGGAGCAGGTGCTAATCCAGTGGCCATGGGCAGTCCGATATTGAAGGCTCCCGGTATTGGTGCCGGCTGTTGGGCGAATGAAACCGGCGGCGGCGGAGCCGGCGCTTGAGGAGGGACAAAGGCAGTCGGCTGGCTGAAACTGGGGTTTGGTTGATCAAAGTTAGGTTGATTGAAATTGGCCTGGTCGAAATTCTGTTGAAAAGTTTGCTGAGGATAGGGCATGGCATTGGGCGGAGATTCCGGCGGGAGTTGCGGTATGGGCTCGTTCTGCAATGTTTGCGATGTGCTTGAAAGGCCCGTAGAGTGTCCGTTGCCATTACCGTTGCCATTGCCGTGACCATTCGAGGGCGTCGGTCTGGTCGGGGTATCGCTCAAGCTAGTGAAGTCGAACTGTGTCATGGTGGCGGACGACGGCATATTAGGTCGCTGCGAAGAGGCACCCTGAGTGCCGAGCGACTTATCCATGAGGCTTTGTTCGCCGAAGTCATGCATCGGCCCACCGGGAATAAAAGGCACGGTTTTAGACTGCGAATCGCGCAGGTCGCTGGCGTAATCCCGCGGCACTGAACCTTCGGAAGCCAGGGCATTGAGCCATTTGATCACATCTTGATGCTCGATGCCATGCTGTTCCAGCTTCTGGGCCACCATGGTCAAATATTCGGTAAATTGCGCAGAACGGGTGCCGAAAAGCCGATCGTAGTCTTTAGCCAGGGCTAAAACTTCTTTCTCAATCGTCTCGCGCAGGACTTCGACGACCTTTTCGGACGTCTTAAGAGAATCGTGTTGGAGCTTTTTGAGCTGCCAATCGTTGTCGTTGTTTCCCCAATCGCCTTGCAAGAGAGTAAACTCCGATACCAGTTTTAACCAACCGCCATTAAAGACATACCCAAAAAACATCCTTTGAAGCAGGCGCCTGATAGTATTTCGAGCGTTGTTAAGAGGCGTTTACAAAGTTTTGGGACCTATTTCATCCGTCCCGAGACACTTATTGGGCAAGCGGATCTAAAATTTATCCATGAAAATATTGAAAAAAACACGTCTGATTGCCCACAGTGTCCTTCCTGCCATGATTTTGGCATCCCTGGTCTTAACGCCGGCGGCCTCGGCCGGCTCGGAATTTGACCGCCACTATGACTTGGGCAAGGACTTTCTCCAGCGACAGGAGTACAAGCTGGCAATTCAGGAGTTGACGATTGCTGCTGATAAACAAGCGCCGCCTGTAGAACTGGCCAAAGCGCTTGTCGATCGTGGTACCGCATATAGTGAGCTCGCCAATTATAAAGGTGCACTAGCTGACTTTGACCGTGCCATCACCCTTGATGGCAAGTCACATCTGGCCTTCAACAATAGAGGCGTTGTTTTCCTACGCCAGGGCATTGCCGACAAAGCCATAAGCAACTTCGATCAAGCGCTCGTCCTTGATCCAAAAGACAAGTATGCCGTAGTCAATCGCGCCGGAGCCTACCTCCTGACAGATAAGGCTTCAAAGCTCGCGCCTAACACCGAGGCCTGGTTGAAGGGGCAGAAATGGCAATCTGACTTCGGCGCGCACGCCACAGTCTTGACCGCACTGGCCTATCTTTCAGGCGGTGAAAAAGCTGAAGCGCGGAGATTGACTAATGAAGCATTGAAGAAATTAGACCGTTTGCACTGGCCCTATGCGATGCTCAGTTATCTGGGCGGTAAAATCAGTCCCGAAAAAGTGGTGGAAGAGTCCCAAGACAGCACCTACGATCTGACTCAGGCCCAATGCTTTCTTGGTCTTGATGCCTACATCAAAGGCAAGGAAAATTACGATGTTGCCCGCGACAAACTTGGCTTCGTCGTCAAACACGGCACCACAAATTCAGTCGAATACTGGCTGGCAAAAGCCACTTTAGCTAAACTAAAACCTCCGACTGCAGCCCTGCCGGCAGCTCAGGCGCCCCTGAGCAAAGTTGCTAAACCGGCAACCCAGACTAAAAGCGGTCACTAAAATGAACAGCACAGTCGGCGGCGGGCACGTTTTGCAGATTGAGCTTTTTGTAACCCTGGCACTGAGCGTGGTGACCGCCTGGCTGGCATGCGGTGTACTTGGCGGTTTGAACTTCGAACTTTTGACCGGTCTTCACTCAATCGTGGATAGCGAGACAACCATGTCGCGACCTGTCTTCAGCACTGGCCACATGGCTCTTACTACTCTGCTGTGTGAGTGGCCCCTGGTTTTTGCCCTGTATCTGGCGGCGAAAAAGACAAATACAGGCATCACGGCCATTGTCACGCTGCAAGCTCTGGTCTTGGCTTACTTTTGCCAGACATTAGCGTGGTCGTATTTGAACACGGAGACTTTGCCCCTGGCATTTCTACTTGGCCTCACCGCAGCGCTTATCTTGGGCAAAATGGCCAGACAAAGCGATGCCCGTCAGCTGGTTGCGGCCTCCAATAAAATAGTGCTGTCGGTCAAGGAAGAGGAACTCAAAGAGGCGCATTTACAGCTCGTCAAGCAGGATGAGGCGGATCGTCGCATACTTGCCTCAGATCTGCATGACCAGGTATTAAATGATCTCAAATCCATCCGCACCGCTGTTGGTGCTTTGAAGGACAAAGACGATTCGTCAGAGATTACAAAGAGCACAGAGATCAAAAAGATCGAGGAGATCGAAGCCATGATCGATCAAACGACCGGCCAGGTGCGGGAAGTAATGGAAAATCTCACACCTTCAGTGCTGGAAAATCTTGGCCTGGCCAGCGCCCTGGACGATCTGCTCAGACGGTCTGCCGTGCGCGGTAAATTCAAAACCAGATTTAAGAATGAAGGGCAAGCTGCCATTGATAAACTATCCAGCATCGAAGGCCTGCTAATTTTTCGCACGGTGCAGGAAGCTCTATCAAATATTGTCAAACATGCCGGGGCTTCAAAGGTCGAGTTGGAAATATCCAACACAGACACGCCATCAGTGTTGACAATATTGGTCAATGACGATGGCCTGGGCTTTCCGGAAGGGAAAAATAGAGGGCAGAGTCGCGGTCTTCGCTACATGAGGCAGAGAATAGATTTGATAGGTGGACACATTGCCTGGTTGCCCGGGAAAGACAGTAAAGGCTGCCGTGTGCAAATCACTATTGAGCCGAAGGAGAGTTTGTGAAAATCCTGATTGCCGAAGACCTGCCTTCGCTCAGAGAGCATGCGCAGAAGCTGGTGGAAAGACTCTTTGCCGAGCGCGGTCAAAAGATTGACTCCATTGTTTGCGCCGGAAACGGCCTGGAAGCAGTTCGCCTGGCTACAACAGAAAAATTTGATCTGATACTGATGGACATTGCCATGCCGGAGCTGAACGGTATTAAGGCAGCCAGTGAAATATGGGCCGCCAATCCGGGTACTAAAATCCTTTTCTGGTCCCAATACCAGCACGAGGCCTACATTCGCGAGCTGGGCAAAATTGTCCCCGACGAAGCTATTCACGGCTATGTGCTCAAGACCGAAAACGATGAAAAAGTAATTGAGGCTATTACCTCGATTGTTTTCTTTGACCTTCCTTACATAGCACCAGCGGTGGAGGCAGTTAAAGCCAGACTTAAAGATCGCAGCAGTGCGGTCACCGATCTGGAATACGAAACACTCCTCGACATTGCCGCTGGACTGACCGATAAAGCTATCTCAAAAAAAGAGCACATCTCCTATCGCGGCGCCCAAAACCGGCTCTCAATGCTGCTGTCCAAATTGCTCAAGGGAGAGGATGGCTACCTCAAAGAGACTGCCGGTATTGAAATATACAACCCGCGCGCGAGGTTGATTTTTGAAGCGCTGAAACGCGGGCTCGTAACCCAGGAAGACTTAAACAGTCATGGACAGGGCGTCGACGACTGGCTCTTCAGTGAGATTGGTTATGAAGTTGAGGATAAAGTCTAAGCTAAGACTCGGGCCACGAGCTAAGCCTTAGCGTTTTCGCCGGCTTCGGCATTCCAGAAGTCGCTCTCTTCGAGATTCACATCTGTGCCGATGCCCGCTTTATAGCAGCGAGCCACCGCCTCCTGCCCTTCCGTGAGACCACATTCGGCAGCTCGCAGATACAGTTCAAATGCCCGTTTGGCGTCCCGATCCGTGCCCTGACCGTTTTCGTACATTGCACCCAGAGAGGTGTAAGCATAAATGTTTTCGGCCTCGGCCGCTTGCTTATACATTTCAAACGCGTCGGCATCCGATTGCGCAAAACCGCATTTACCATCCCTGTAGAACTGCGCCAGTGTAAGAAATGCCGATGTACATTCGAGGTCAATGGCGCACTTTAGCCACTTCTGAGCCGCTACCACATCTTGAGTGACACCGTTGCCTTCCATATAAGCGTGTGTCAACGAGATCATTGACGCCGTTTCGCCCTGCTGTGCCGCGCGCAAGAACCATACTATTGCATCGCTAACATTTGCCTCGACACCCCGGCCATGTTCTAAAAATTCACCAACTTTGTTCTGCGCCAGATCGATTCCAAGCTTGGCCGACTTCATATACCATTCAAAGGCTTTTTTATCGTCCTGATCAACAACTTTGCCCCAATCATAGTATTCTGCAATTCGGTGTGACGCCATGCCAAAGCCGTGTTCGGCCGCCTTGGTAAACCAGTAATAGGCCATAGCCTCGTCTTGATCCACACCCATACTGCCGAGGTCATAGGCATCGGCAATGATGTAACAACTCTCTCCGTCCCCTTGATCGGCGGCTTCTCTATATTGTTTCAATGTTAGCTCGGGATCGGTTGTCATTTTGCCTCGAATTTGTCTTTCATTGTTGATTCTCGTCCGGCTCCAGCGGGTCGCGGTTTGGTGAATGCAGACCGATTATACGGGACAAGCCATTTTCTAGTAATTCACGATCGAGGGCCGTTTCTTCCACAATGGTAATCAATTTTAGACTGTCAGCCTGTGCTAAATGGACATCGTATTGAAGAATATCCTGATATACGGGCAGGGAAATCCGCTGCCGTGTCGTCAGCCGCACCACCCGTGCGCCCTGAGTGATGTTCTGGATAATGGCATTACTATTCAAGTCGGCAATCAGATGACCGAGGCGAGTGTCATTGAACAGTATGCCTGCCATTTCAGCAAGATCGTCATGAGACTCAATCAATATCTGTGGTCTGGTAAGAATCTTGCGCTCGATTCTCACTTTCGCAGGATGGCTAACGCTGTCCTGTGGTTGCGACGTTTTGTCATCCTTCTTGAATTTTTCGTCAATCTTCGATTTTTCAGCAACGTTTTCGCCTTCAACCGGCGGCACCTTATAGTTTGGCTCTGTCCAGGCTTCTTCGTCGACCAGCACATACTGGCGGCCAACAAGACCCAGCCCGGTTTCGGTTGCATTTTCGCCCGGGCGCACCCGGGCTGCACTAGCCAGGGCCATAATAGCCACAACTGCCAATTCGCCACCGGTAATGTAGCGTTTGTCCGGCATAAATCCACGCACGACATAGCTAGTCGAAGTAGGTGAGTAAGTGGATCTTTTGCCGGGTGACTTTGATTCGGATGCAGATGCAGATGCAGGTGCTGATTCGGATTCGGATTCGGATTCGGATTTAGATTCTGATTCCGTTTCCAATTCAGACACGGATTCGGACGACGAATGAAATTCAGACTTAAGTTCAGCATGAGGTTGGGCTTGAGGTTGGGCTTGAGAGTGGACTTGCGCGCTAGTATGCGCGTTAAATTCCACAAAATTAGCAGCAGAAGAATTGCTTGGTTTTGGTTCGGAGGTAGCGGGTAAATCCTTATCAGGCCTAGACTTCTCGGTCAATATCAGAGTCAGTACAGAGCTAGCGGCTTGGCCGCTAAAAGTTCGCACCAGTCTCAAGGGAGCGAGTTTTTGCTGGGACGCTAGTTGCTGTGGTGTTACTTGCTCTGGTCGATGAACCGGTGGATCTGTTTTGCAGAAAGTCTGATTGAATTGCTTGAGGGTCAGTATAATTTCACGCTTATCAAAATGACGCCCAAGAGGAATACCCTTGTTTGCGACCGTTAGTTGAACCAACCTGAGGCGAGTCGGCGAGTGATTATCTGTGTCGGTAAAGGTTGGGCGCCTAAAGGGAGTTTCCAGCTGTCGAGCCCGGTTTTCTTTTACAAGTGCAGAACGGTCGCACAAAATATTGAGTCGGCTTACCACCTGAGCCCAGCGAAGAGTTTCTGATCGCTGCACGGGACTTGAAATAGTCGCCTGAGCAATTTGCGTCGTCGGCGCCTGAGCAATATTTGCTTTTACCTGCAGCAACGGCGTCTTGACCAGTTTATCGATGATGCGAGCCACCGCTTCATCCGTTTGGTGAGCGGTCACAGTGGCCGGGCGCAACGTGAAGGTTTGCAGCCGCTGTTGTAGCCATTCGGGGCTATCTTTCCTTTCTGACAAAAGGGGCGAAGCACTAATTTTTGGTAGTTCAGGGTGAAGCTCCGGATGTGGCACCGGTCGCACCGAAGGCGGTGTCTCACTTCGTTCAGCAGCGGTCCTATTCGAACTAATTCTATCGGAAGTTGATTCGGTATAGGCAGGTTTATCGGATGACGACTTGTTGGTACCGGGTTTATCAACGCCTGATTTATCAATGCCTGATTTATCGGCACTGATTTTATTGAATGCAGATCGTTCAACACGCGGCGATTCTTCTTGTCTCTGACTTTTCAACTCGCGAGTTACGGGCTCGTTTGGTTTGGGAGGCGCTTTTTTATCAGGCTGTCTAACCGGGGAAACAGGCTGCACCTCCTTTAATTCTCTTGATGCTGCCGGATGCGGCGGCGGTATTTGAACAGTCTCACCCTTGGATACGCGGGCTTTGATTTCAATATTATGTTCAACCTGACGCATAAGCGCGTCGCGATCAACCAGCGGGATCGATGCCGGCAGATCAAGGTGCACTTTTTGATAAGCAAGGATAGAGGCCTGTTGTTCGCGGCTTAGTCCGGATAAGTCCGACTCGGCTTTGCCCTGAGCTTCTCTACTTTCGAGCAGAGTTTTTCCTTTGAGATACTCTCTAGCTAGTTCAGAATTTATCGGCTGTGAAAACTTGGCGGCCAGATCCTCGTGTGCGATCAGGCCGACAATCTGATTAGTAGCGTTACCTTGCACTTCATGCACCTTGCGCGCGACATAATCGAAGAAACTCCCATGGCGCGCCGACTGTTGAGACGCGCTGCCCTCTGCCGTCTT
>Ga0105248_10003145_pt1 | contig 18270 bp, 16 predicted proteins | sample KBSS34metaG_FD_81524 | JGI IMG/M metagenome (GOLD analysis project Ga0105248, IMG submission 81524) | Switchgrass rhizosphere microbial communities from Kellogg Biological Station, Michigan, USA - KBS S3-4 metaG | ecosystem: Host-associated > Plants > Roots > Rhizosphere > Soil | place... | reverse complement strand
GGTCGCCCTGCTGCTTTCCGCTACTCCCGAGGCGTCAGCCTATTCCGTCCTTACCCACGAGCAGATCGTCGACCTCTTGTGGAAGGACGAGATTCGCCCTATGCTCCTCGCCCGCTATCCCAACGCCACTGACGACGAAATCCAAAAGGCCCACGCCTTCGCCTATGGCGGCTCTCTCATTCAAGACATTGGTTACTACCCCTTCGGCAACCGCTTCTTCTCCGATCTTGTCCACTACGTCCGCAGCGGAGACTTCGTCACCAACATGCTCGACGAAGCCAGCGACCTCAACGAGTACGCCTTCGCCCTGGGATCTCTCGCCCACTACGCCTCCGATGTCGCCGGACATCCACTCGTCAATCTCGCCGTCGCCGAAAACTTTCCCAAACTCCGTGCCAAATACGGCAAGAGCGTCACCTACGTTGAGAACCCCAGCGCCCACATCCGCACCGAATTCGGCTTCGACGTAGTCCAGGTTGCCAAAGACCGTTTCACCTCTCAGGCCTTTCATGATTTCATCGGCTTCGAAGTCTCCAAGCCCGTCCTCGAGCGAGCTTTCGTGAAGACCTATGGCATCCATATCGACGATGTATTCACCGACCTCGATCGCTCCATCGGCAGCTTCCGCTATAGCGTCAGCAGGCTGATTCCTCATATGACCAAGGTGGCCATCGTCCTTAAAAAAGATCAGATCCTCCAGGACGATCCTATGCACGACTCCAGCACCATCCGTAAGCGCTTCCTCTATCACCTCAAGCGTTCCGAGTACCGCCGTGAATGGGGCCGCAAATACCAGGCGCCCGGCTTTGGTACCCGTCTCCTCGCCTTCTTCATCTCCATCCTGCCCAAAGTCGGCGCGCTTAAATCTCTCGATGTCAAGATGCCGACCCATGACACCGAACTGCTCTACATGAAGAGCGTCAACGACTCCGCTGACCAGTACGATGCCGCTCTGCGCAAAGTGAAGACTGGCTCTCTCAAGCTCGATAACAAGGACTTCGACACCGGTCAGGAGACCAAGGCCGGCGAATACTCCCTTACCGATGACACCTACGCCTCGCTCCTCAACCGTCTCGCAGAGCACAACTTCGCCCACATATCTGACGACCTGCGCACCAACATCATCAGCTTCTACCAGAACGCCCAGCCCCCGGCCTTTGCAGCCAAAGACCCTGCCCGCTGGAAGAAGACCCAGAACAGTTTCCAGCAACTGGAGACCCTGCCCACGCAGACGGCTGCAACCCAATGAGCATGTATCGGCGTCCAAGCCTCATGCACGAAGGCCCCTGGTTCCCCCGCCTCGCCCTGTTCTTCGCAGTAATCCCTGTCGTGGCGCTTCTGGTCTCAGCTCAGACGACAGTGCCCTCTGCCGCCTCCAGCCAGGAAGTCATCCAAGGCATGGACGCGGCCGTCAAGTCACGTGAAGCGATCGTCTCCGGTTACACCGTCAAAGACCACTACGCCATCTACCGCAACGGTGACCCCAATCCCTCTGCCGAAATGACCGTGCAGACCACCTACAAGCGCGGCTCTGGCAAGACCTTCACTACCCTCTCGGAAAGCGGCTCCGGCTTGCTCCGCAGTACCGTGATCCACAAGATCATCGAGAGCGAAAAGGAAATGTCTCTCTCTCCTGTCCGCGAGACCGTGCTCCTCAACTCCGCCAACTACGAAATCACCCCCGAGCCCAATGAAGTGCAGTTAAACGGTCACGCCTGCCGCATCGTCGACCTCAAAGCCCGCCAGAAGAATCCACATCTCTTCAACGGCAAAGCCTGGCTCGATGCCACCGACTACACCATCGTCCGCCTCGAAGGCTCCCCATCCCAGGCTCCGTCCTTCTTCGCAGGAGACAGCACCGTAGCCCGTGACTACAGCAAGATTGAGGGCCTGGCCATGGCCACCCACGCCGAAGCCCACTCGCACAGCTTCCTGCTTGGCAACACCATCCTGAAAATTGACTCCACCGACTACCAGATCCAGCGCAACCCCTAGCCATACCGGCATTCGGCTCGCAGTTGTAGTTGCTCTTGCTTTTGCTTCTTTGTGTTGTCTTTCCCACTCCCCACCCGCGTCCATCCCCCGACAAACACGAAACAAACAACCCCCATCCTGCATCCAACGCGGACGAAGGAGACTCCAGCGGCATGTCCTACCCAATCCGGCGCAAACCCTTCCTCCTGCGTTCGGCACTGATTCTCGGCCTCATTTTGGTTTGCACTTGGTCTTCCGCATTTGCCCAGCCCGGCCTCAGCGACTCCGAGAGAGATTCTGAGATCGTCCAGCGCATCGACGCCGCCGTCCTCAACCGCTCCCAGCACATCGCCGCCTACAACGTACAGGAGCTCTACTCCATCTACCGCAACGGCGAATCCAGCCCAAGCGCCCAGGTCATCGTCAAAACGGTCTACAACCGTGCCACCGGCAAGGAATACACCCCCATCTCTGCCACCGGCTCCTCGCTCCTCCGCAACGTCATCATCGATAAAGTCCTCGCCAGCGAAAAGGAAATGGCCAAGGCCGCCAACCGAGAATCCGTTTCCGTCACTTCCGCCAACTACGAGATGAGCCCAGTCCCGGGAAAGGTCTCCCTCAACGGCCGCGACTGCATTCTGGTCACCCTCAAGGCCCGCCGCAAAGTCCCTCATCTCATGAACGGCAAAGCCTGGTTCGACGCATCCGACTTCACCCTCGTCCATCTCGAAGGAGCCCCCGCCCAAAGCGTCTCCATCTTCGCCGGAGACATGCAGGGCACCCGCGATTACGACCGCATCGAAGGCTTCTCCATGGCCCAGCACGCCGAGATGCACACCCACAACTTCCTCTTCGGCTCGACCGTCCTAAGAATCGACTACAGCAACTACCAGATCCAGCTCCAGCCCTAAGCCTTTACCCACCTTGCCCACCCCAAGCGCCACCCGCTATCGTGTCAGCTAACGGAAAAGCCGCGCTCGTACCCGCCGCGTAAGTCTTTCCCCTATTTCGAACGAAGGACTCCCGATGGCCACCGCTCCGCAAGCTGCTGCAAATCAAGACCTAGAATCCACCCTCCGCGAAGACCGCGTCTTCCCCCCGCCTCCAGAGTTTGCCGCTGCAGCTCACGTAAAGTCCCTCGAGGAGTACGAAACCCTCTACGCCCAGTCCATAGCCGATCCTGAAGCCTTCTTGGCCAACGCCGCCAGCGAGCTGCACTGGTTCGAAAAGTGGTCTAAAGTCCTCGATTGGCAATTGCCCCAGGCCAGGTGGTTCGTCGGCGGCAAAACCAACCTCAGCTACAACTGCGTCGACCGCCACGCCCTCGGCGAACTCGCCAACAAGCCCGCCCTCATCTGGGAAGGCGAGCCCGTCCACCCCGGCGCCTACGACGGCGAAACCCGCGAGTTCTCCGGCGAAATCCGCACCCTCACCTACGCCCAGCTCCATGTCGAAGTGCAGAAATTCGCCAACGCCCTCAAGTCTCTCGGCATCCAGAAAGGCGACCGCGTCGCCGTCTACATGGGCATGACCCCCGAGCTAGCCATCGCCCTGTTGGCCTGCGCGCGCATCGGCGCCATCCACTCCGTCATCTTCGGAGGCTTCGCCGCCCACGCCATCGCCGATCGCGTCAACGATAGCCAATGCGTCGCCATCCTCACCCAGGACACCAGCTACCGCCGCGGCACCGAAATCCAGTTGAAGAAGACCGTCGACGAAGCCCTCGCCACCACACCCTCCGTCCAGCACGTAGTCGTCCTCAAGCGCAGCGGCTCCACCGTCGACATGAAAGAAGGCCGCGACCACTGGTGGCACGACCTCGTCGAGAAAGCCGACCCCGTCTGCCCCGCCGAGCCACTCGACAGCGAAGATCCGCTCTACATCCTCTACACCAGCGGCACCACCGGCAAGCCCAAGGGCCTCGTCCACACCACCGGCGGATACAGCGTCCAGACCTACCTCACCACCAAGTACGTCTTCGACCTGCAAAACCCCAATCACGCTGACGACGTCTACTGGTGCACCGCCGACGTCGGCTGGGTCACCGGCCACAGCTACGTCGTCTACGGCCCCCTCCAGAACGGCGCCACCGTCCTCATGTACGAGGGCGCGCCCAACTTCCCCGACTTCTCCCGCTTCTGGCAGATCATCGACCGCCACAAGGTCACCATCTTCTACACCGCCCCCACCGCCATCCGCGCCTTCATCAAGTGGGGCGACGAGTGGGTCGACAAGTACTCCCTCAGCTCCCTCCGCCTCCTCGGCACCGTCGGCGAACCCATCAATCCCGAGGCCTGGATGTGGTACCGCAGCAAAATCGGCCACGACCGCTGCCCCATCGTCGACACCTGGTGGCAAACCGAGACCGGAGCCATCCTCATCGCCCCCATCCCCGGCGCAGTCCCCACCAAGCCCGGCTCGGCCACCCGCCCCTTCTTCGGTATCGAACCAGCCATCGTCCATAAAGACGGCAGCGAAGTCCCAGCCGGCCACGGCGGCCTCCTCGTCGTTCGCAAACCCTGGCCCTCCATGGCCCGCACCATCTACGGCGACGCTCAACGTTTCAAAGACACCTACTTCTCTGAAATCGAAGGCTGCTACTTCACCGGCGACGGAGCCCGCAAAGACGCTGACGGCTACTTCTGGCTCATGGGCCGCGTCGACGACGTCCTCAACGTAAGCGGCCACCGCCTCGGCACTATGGAAGTCGAATCAGCCCTGGTCGCCCATCCAAAGGTAGCCGAAGCAGCAGTAGTAGGCCGCCCCGACGACCTCAAAGGCCAGGCCATCGTAGCCTTCGTCACACTGGAGTCTCACGTCACAGCAGAACTAGCCGCGAACCCCGCCGACTCCGCTAACCCCGCCAGCTCCGCTCTCAACGCCCTCAAAGAAGAACTCAAAAAATGGGTAGCCAAAGAGATCGGCTCCCTAGCCCGCCCAGAAGACATCCGCTTCACCGAGACCCTGCCCAAAACCCGCAGCGGCAAAATCATGCGCCGCCTCCTGAGAGAGCTAGCCACCAACGGCGAAATCAAAGGCGACACCACCACCCTCGAAGACTTCCAGGTAATAGCCAAACTCCGCGAATCCGACGAAGCCTAACCCCACTGACTACCGTCCTTCATGGAACCAGTATTAAGCATTTCCGAATAACCATCGGAGGGGCTTGCAGCGAGCGCACTTTACTGATTTCGCAATCGAAGGACCTCTGCTACGATTCACACCTATGTCAATTCAAGACGTGATTCAAAAACTTCGGCAGAGTCGCATAGAGTCGGGCCTACCACCCGTACCGACTTCGTTTCAAACGGTAACGAAAAGACGAATTGAGGAAGTGCTTTCAAGGCTGGATGGCAATGAACGGAACACGGTAGATTGCGTGTTTGCCCTCCTGGATAACGAGACCGAAGGCTTCAAGGGCCTGACGTTCTCCGACGGTGTCAACACCGCGCGTCTGGGAAGCCACATAGCACTCCTCCAACGGGAAGGCAACATTAAGCTTGATCGTGAGGGTCGAGATTACTGGATTAAGCCGCTTCGGGCGGTTGGAGCAATCGAACTTGTGACGTTTGTTGGTGGCAAGATGGTCGCCGGTCATATCCGGGCCAAGTCGGGGAATTCTGCTTATAGATTGAATCAGGAATTCATCGATATTTTGAAATCTCCAGACGGAGAATGGGAGGATCGCCTCAACCGTTGGATTCAAACTGATGTCACGCGCCGAAGATTGGAAATGCAGGCGAAGGCAGCAGCAGAGTCGAAGAAAGCTGTCGAAACTGGACATGCGCAACTGATCCAGCAATCGATTACCACCTACGCAAAGAATTTCCTGCCAGATTTTGAAGTGCTGTATGTAGACGATGCCGACGGGGACAGAATTTCTGAGGAACAAAAGGCCAATCTTAAGAGAGCAGGTGTTGCGCTCGGTCTCGATGATGCGTTCCCTGACGCTCTTCTATGGAACCCGAAAACCGATTGGCTGTGGTGCATAGAAGCGGTGACGAGTGACGGCGAAGTTGATGACCATAAGGTCGAACAGATGGGAAGATTGGTCAAGAGACATAAAAAGGCAGGAATTGGTTTCACCACAACATACCGGACTTGGAAAGAAGCTGCATCACGACAGGATTCAAACCGTAATCTAGCCATCGGCTCTCACGTCTGGATAGCCTCAGACCCAAGCCGACAATTTGAAGTCAAGTCGTTTGAGCCATTGTCTCTTCAAGAGAGGTAGTGACGATCCTGTCTACAAAAGACTGTTCCCATGGACTCGCAGACGCCAACATTTGTTCTCCAATTCGGATAAGGCTCTCTTCATCGGGATAGCGAAGTCTGCGCAGATCGGAGGCATTTACCTGGGTGTGACCGTTGAACTGACGGAAAAAACTATCCAATGTCGTCCAATTCAAAAAAGCACACAATCCAAACGCAAATCTGTCGTCAAGCTTCTCTCTACCTTTATGGAAGTAGTTCAGATGATTTTCTAGCCCAAGCAGCGAATATCCCAATTCGGCGCCTAGTAGTACACGCGCAACAATTCGCTTTCGTTCTTCCTTTGAGCTGAATCTCTTTACGAGCACATATGTTTCGGCTTTGACGAGGTAATGATCCAATTCAGGTGCAATTAAGATGGCGTTAGGCTTCTTGCCGTTCTTAGGCCATTGCACTCCGATCTCGGTAAAGTGACTTGAATAGAGAAGTGGAACTGCCCCGGATTCTATGTCTTCTCTCAATAATTCCTTTGCTCTGAAATCCACTATTGGACCGGTCGATACCTCTACTCCTAGTTCCGAGAGAGTGCAAGGAAGTGCCGCTATAGTCATCATGGAGTTCACGCCGTCTGAATTGACGGGGAGGGATATAACCTTATCCTGATCTCGGGGATTGATGACAAGGTTGCTTGGAACCCGATGGCAGACTTCACCTTCGAATGTACCCTGTTCACTTGTACAAATTTCGATAGTCTCAGGTCGTAGCTGAGTTTTCTCCAAGGCGAAGATGACGTTTTCCTGCAAGACCGCGTCGTCAGCAAATGCTTTATTGCGGGAAGAGACAACATGAAATTTCAGTAATGCCGAGTCTAAAAGCAACAACTCACGGAAAGGTTTAAAGTATGGCCCATTGCAGAAGCTTCGGGGAGTAATTGCGACGAGTTCTCCATGGTCGCGAAGTAGCTTTAATGCCAGTGCGACAAACCCTGCATAGATATTCGAGGTTTCGATTCCAACACGGCTAAGCATTGATCTTTCGATTCCATCATTCGAGATCTTCTTGTAAGGGGGATTTAGAATTGCGTGCGTAAAGTCTGTTTCAAATTCCGAAGTTGAAAAAAGTCCGAGCTTTTTTTCCAGATGACTGCAAGCAAGCTCAATGAAATCCCTTTCATAAATCTTGCATGTGAAGCGAACCCCATCTGCCTCAGCCATCTGCCGAGCAACAGCCAAGGTGTCTTCCAGCTGAGGAATAATCGTCGGGTCAGATTCTATTGACGTCAACTGCAAAGAAGCGGGACGACTACGCAGCGTACGCTCAACAAATGCGAGGGAGAGCGCGCCCGCACCAGCTCCCGGGTCGAGAAGGCGGATGTGTTGGCCTTGTCCAAAAGGCGAAAATGATTCAGCTAGAAGTCTTGCGGTTCGAGGCGAGGTAAGAAATTGCCCAATCTGGCTTCTCTCCTCCCGCGACATTCTTAAGACTGGTTCTGCTTGCACGAAAGCTGTCGAAGCCATATAGCGACATTAGATGAATTGAGTCGGGAATGAAAGCTCTCGGAGGTGGATTTCGTGGCTGAATTCCCAATTCGATATTTGACCTGTGCTCTACATCTCAAATGAAAGTGTTCAGAATCTCGGCTCCGAAGTTTGGGAATGTTGCCAGATTCGACTGCAAATCAATCCTTACATAAAGCAACTCAATCGAAATCCACCGCCCAACCATCACCACCGCCCGCTGCAAGCTGGCAAGCGTCTATAGCTCTTCGGATCAGCAACCGGTCCACTCGGTTTGGCGTAGACTACCTTGACGGAGGCTAAGCATGGCCGCAACTCTCATCTCAGTTGACGAGTACCTCAACACCTCTACCAGCCCTGACTGCGAGTACGTACGCGGAGTGATCAAGTACCGCCCAGTAGCCGAACTCGATCATGCAGCATGGCAGGCAGCGCTCCTGCACTGTTTCGGCGACCGTAGCTCCGCTTGGAATATCGCGCCTACCCCTCACTCCGCATCAAGGTAGCCGCCGACAACTTTCGCGTCCCCGACGTAACCATCCTAAGCCGCACCGCCCCACGCGAACAGATCGTCATTCAACCGCCTCTGGCAGCCTTCGAAATCCTCTCCCCCGAAGACAGCATGACGGCCATTCTCGAAAAGCTGGAAGCCTACGAGCAAATGGGCATCCCCGCAATCTGGGTCATCAACCCTCGCAAGCCGGAATACTACCGCTACTCCAGCGGCCAACTCACCCCCACAGCCGTCTTCGAACTCCCCGGCAGCACCTTCACCGTACCCATGACCCAGATCGCCGCCCTCGTCGATTGAACTGTGGAACAATGCCGTGGAACATCACAAAAATGTGATACCCATTTTCTCCCGCCACACCAATGCACAAAACCCCATAATTCCACGCAAAAATTTGCTCAAGTAAATCAATGAGTTACAACAAAATTACTTGACAAAAATCCAACCTCCCCAGACCCCAAAATTGTTCTACGAAGAACAATCTGTATCGCATCCTGTTCCACACCTCTCATATTCGGCGTAATCTTTCTAACTGGACACGCTCCGAGCCTCGCCGGCACGATCCGCTATGAGAACATTTGCCACTAGATCCGGCAGCAAACCTCAAAGCCGACCCGCGCCCCGTAGTGCCCCCATCCTCTCCCCAACTGCCACCCAGTCCCACTCCACCGCCGAGCGCGAAGCCACCCAGACCGCCACCCGCGCGATGAATTCGCTGGCCTCCCCGGCAAACTCAGCCTACCGCCGCACTTCGCCCGCCGCCGCCTCCCAGACCAGCCTTTTCGCAACTCAGGGCCAGACGCTCGACCTAGCCACCCGCCTCAGCATGGAGTCCCGCTTCCGCTACGACTTCAGCCACATTCCCATCCCTCACGACCCCGCCGCCCAGCGCGCCGCCTCCAGCCTCAACGCCCGCGCCTTCGCCCATGGCCGCGATATCGCCTTCGCCAAAGATCAGTTCAGCCCCTCAACCGCCGAGGGCCAGCGCCTCCTCGCCCACGAACTAGCCCACACCATCCAGCAGGCCCAGACTCCCAACCCCGTCATTCGCCGCTCCCCCAACCTCCACGGAGCCACCTACTTCGGCGACAGCGACGCCCCCGACATCGACAAAGCCATCGCCGCCAGCCCCATCAAAAACTACATCAAGCCCAAAGACCTCGTGCCGCTCAAGGGCAACTTCAAAGTAGAAGACCCGGAGTCGTTCAAGGGCGATTTCAAAAACTACGGCAAATCAAAAGAGAATGTCGATGAAATCCCGGGCTTCGTCTTCCGCGGGCAGAAGAGCCCTATCCGCCTCCGCGGCCCCGGCAAGTACAACGACGACTTCAAAGGCCAGGGCAAGATAGTCAACCCCGCGAGCTTCGAAGTAGCCGTCCACGAAACAGTCCACCTCAACTCCAAAGAAAGCTTCCAGGCCTACTTCGGCCACCCCTGCAACGAGGGAGTTACCGAATATTACACAGAACAAGTCCTAGGCGAAGCCGGCAAAGCCTACCGCGATCAGCTTACATTCGCAACAGGATTTATGGATGCAGTCGGCGGTGAAAAGACAGTCGGAGATGCCTACTTCATCGATCCAAAACCGCTCTTCGACAAGGCATCCGTTTCGTTCGGAGTAGCCAACCAATCCAAAGATTTCCGCGACTGGAAATCCAAAATGCAAAGTGACAAGCCAGCAGACTGGAAAGACGCCAACCAGAAACTCAAAGCAGCCATAGCTCACCCAGCCCCACCGCAGGCTCCGCCCAAAGCAACAGCTCCACCTCCAGCAACAGATTCCACGCCGCCGCCCGCAGTCACCCAACCTAAAAAAGAACCAGCAAAATCCTGACAGCCGCGCGCCGTCACCGCCGAGGCAGATTCTGCATCCTATCTCAAGGATGCGGTCGGCCACGTTCGCATTAACTCAATCGGAGAAGACCATGACCTCAGACACCGGCCACCACGAACAGGCCAGAAGCATAGCAACCAACCTCGCCACCGGCCTGCTCGGCGCGGGCCTTGTCTACTACGGCCGTCGCACTCAATCCGGAATAATTTCTGCATTGACCACTGCTATCGGCGCCAGCCTCATCACTAAAGCCGTCAGCTCCGCTGTCCTCGCAAGCCTGTCTCCTACCCGCGGTTAATTCGCTCTTTATTCTCCCGTGGATTGTGTTGGAGCGGGCTGTCTGGATGCAACCCGCTCCAATCGATTTGCCTGGAACATGTATCTAGGGAATTGCGGGAAGGCCTTGTGAGATGGTTGTTGCGGCGGCTGTGCAGGCTGGATGTCCCCAACCGCTGGCACTTACGCCAAGCTGCAGATTGGGCGCAGCTGTAATGTCGTAGACCACATTGTCCGGACGAGCTGTGTCGCCGCTTACGCCGGCGGGCACATAGTCCAGCTTCAACGTGTGTCGCGTACGCCATGCTATGTTGTGGTCCGCACAGGACGAGTCGCCGCTAACGCCGATGGCCCCAATCAACACGCCCTTCGCATTGTAGAGAGCCAGTCCGCCGCCAAAGACGTTCACTCCGCCGATCCGGCCGCCCACCATAGGATCGTTGTTCTGACCATAGTTGGCCGGATTGCCGCGGTATGCCACAAAGGTATCGACAGGATTGCTGGCCTGCAGTCCATAGAGGCTGCCGCCCGGCTGTACCGCGGTATAGAGATTGGCCGTAGACAGGGCCAGTCCAGGCAGGCTAAAGGCATTCGCTGTATTGGCCTTCTGCGCGGAGATCACGCGGCTCCCCGGCCACTGCGATCCACGGTTGGTGCCGGTGAACGCGACCGCACACACCACACCGTCGCGGTTTACCACCGTGCCCCACATATCCAGGTTGAATCCGCCGTTGGCCTGCCCCCGCGCAACGGTCAAAGCTGCTTTGAGCGCTGAATACGAAGGGAGTTGTTTGCAGGCGGCGCTTGCATCGAAGTCATCATGGTCGCGACCCTGCGAAGTTGCCTGCAAAGAGAGGCTCATAGCCAAGGCAATGAGCACAAATTTGAGCTTAGTCATATACGGTAGTCCTCCTTGGGGTCAGGAGCTTGCGCATTGCTCTGCGTTGGCCGCATGGCTGTCTGAAAACCGCAGCCAAGCTAGCACAGCGGTGAAATCAGCGGCAAGAAAATAACCTGCTAATTCTGTTCGGCGTAGTGTTGGGTGGTAAGAGCAAGAAAAGTTGAAGGGCTGGAGTTTCACCGTTAGGTTCAAAATGGGTCTCATTACTCCACATAAGCCGATTTCTTAGTACTTACATGCGTGGGTTAGCGGAACGACGATTCATGAGGATTCAAGAAGTTGACGAAATAAGCGTTTGAGAATTGCTTCGAACGGATCACCGTACCTCTTACCCAATCTCGCCAGAAATGTCATAATGGCATTTAATGCTTATTGCGGCATTCAATGCCATAATAGGTGTAGTGTGCTGGTAAAAGGGGTGTCGAAGTGGAATATGGCCTTCCTACTCAGAGACGTGACCGCAACCCTGACGGTCCTGCGCTTCAGATGCAACTGCGACGGAGCATTGGATTCTGTTCAATATTGCTCGCCGTCGGTATGGCCTCTGCACAAATTTCCCAACAAACCAGCGTCGTGGCTCAAACACCACCGGCCCCATCTTCTTGCGAAGCGCAGTCACCTGGTGGCCCGCTTTTCATCACGGAGAGCTGCGACGATCCAGAGTTGGGCAAGCCCTACGTGGATGAGCGGAAGCCCGGCACCCTCACCGATGAAGCTTCGGGAGTATCGGTCAGTTTCACGTACGTTCACGGCGGCTTTACCGGAACCAAAGCCCGGTTCGCTTTCTATTTCCCGGCGGCAGAGAAGTACAAAGACCGCTTCTTCCAGACGACCTATCCCACCATCGGCACGGAAGATGCCGCTCCTGGCTGCCCTGAGATCGGTACCTCAACTTGCTCAGTAGTGTTCGCCCTGTCGAGCGGGGCTTATGTGGTGTCCACAAATAACAATGGTGGCGTACCCGCAGGCGGACCGCTGTCCCCATACCGCACAAATGCGGCGGGTGCTAAATACTCTCGGCTCATCGCGAAAGAGATGTACAAGACGAGTACCCGACCCCGTGGCTATCTTTACGGCGCCAGCGGTGGCGCTTACCAGACCGTAGGCTCCATGGAGAACACCAGCGGCGTCTGGGACGGAGCGGTACCAATGGTGTTCGGCGTGCCAAATGCGATCCCCAACTTCATGGCATCGCAACTCCTCGCGTTGCGTGTGCTGCGCGACAAGCTGCCGCAGATAGCCGACGCGGTGGCGCCGGGGGGAAGTGGAGATCCATATGCCGGCCTGAATGCTGAGCAGCGGGACACTCTGAAAGAAGTGACTCGCCTCGGATTTCCTCTCAAGGGTTGGTGGCAATATGCCACCCTGAATGGCGGCGGGTTTTGGGCGGTGGAAGGTGCAGTCCGCGCCATCGACCGAAACTACATGGAGGATTTCTGGACCAAGCCGGGATATGAGGGGAGCGAGGCTTCAGTTAAGGCTGCGCGAGTTCAGCAGGACACGACCGTTAAGACCACGGGTGAGGGCAACGAACTCGTGCTTGGCCTGGAGCCGTCGAAGGACCTGCTGAACGGGGACTTGATCCTCACGGACGGTCCAAAGGCCGGCCAATCGGTCGTGATCACTGAAATCAACGGCAACAAGGTCAAGGTTGTGAGTGCATTGGGAATTACCGCAGGAACTGCTGTCCGGCTGGACAACTCATGGGCTGTCGCCTTGCAGTACTATTCGCGCCACCAGGTTCCAACTTCGCACCAGTATGGTTGGGATCAGTATGGAAAGAAGGACGGTGCTCCGCTCTATCCGCAGCGCGGCGTGCTCATCGGTCCGATACTGAACGCGTCAAGCGCCGGGTCCGTGGCGAGCGGGAGATTCCACGGCAAGATGATCATGGCCGAGTCGGTTCTGGATGTTTCGGCCTACCCGTGGTCAGCGGACTGGTACCGGCAGCAGGCACAAGCCGCCCTGGGTGACCTGTCCGGCAGCTTTCGGCTTTGGTATATGGACAACGCCGATCATGGCCCGGATATCGCTGGCATGAATGCCGGTGTTGCCTTCGAGCATTCTGCTCACGTCGCCGACCACGTCGTAAGCTACTTCGGAGAGGTACAGCAAGCGCTGCTGGATCTGGACGCATGGGTTGCCAAGGGCATTCCGCCGGCGGAGAGCACCAACTATCGCATCGATGCCGACGACCAGGTGCGGCTTGTAGCGAATGTGGAGCAGCGCGGCGGCATTCAGCCTGTCGTGACATTAGGCGTCGGCAGAACAGCGGATGCATCCTCCCATCCCACAGCCCTTGTGAAAAAAGGAACGGACATTACCTTTTGGGCGAAGGCTCAGACACCGCCTTCCGCAGGCAAGATCGTCAAGGTCGAGTGGGATTTCGAAGGTGATGGCCGATTCATGGCGCAGACGGTGTCACCAGGTAGCCAGCACGCTTTTCGAGAGGTGCATCGCTTTCTTCGGCCAGGAACCTACTTCCCTGTCGTCAGAGTAACGGCCCAGCGCGCTGGTGACGCTAGCACGTCGTTCGGTCTGGTACCGAACCTGGCCTCCATGCGGGTGATCGTGAAGTAGATGCATAGAGGTTCTCATGAAGACAGCGAGATATGGTTGTATACGCTTCGCATAAACTTAACAGACGATCGCGATCGGAATTGCATCTTGACCGAACAGAAAAAAGACCTGAGGTCCCGTAAGCAGGAAGTTGTAAGCAACGCCATCCTCGATGCGGCGATTGCCTTGTTTAAAGAGAAGGGCTTCGATCAGACAGAGGTGGCAGAGATCTCGGACGCAGCAGGCATCTCCAAGCGCACTTTCTTCCGCTACTTCGCCACCAAGGATGATCTCCTCGGAAGAAGTGTCATGGAATACGGTGAGGTCCTGGTTGCCGCGATCCGCAGTGCACCGCCAGAGTGCACCGATATGGAAGTGATTCACCAGGCCCTGCTTGCGGGAGTGGGATACAACAAACGACCCGAAGCCCGTGCACGGCAGCTTATTGCGATTTCCACGTCTCACCCTGCCGCCCGGCAGGCCTATCTCTCCAGGAAGCACCTGGTGGAGGACGCCATCGCCGAAGCCTTCGCGTCCCGTGCGCGGCGTGCCAAGCGCAACGATCTGCGAGTGAGGCTGCTGGCAGGAATTACGTTGACCCTCATGAATGCGACGATCGCTGCATGGTTTCTGGGAGAAGAGAAAACGCTGGACGCTGCCGCGACTCATGCTCAGACGGAACTACAAAAGATCGCGCTTACCTCTGCCCAAGTCCATTTGGAAGAAGGATAGGTAAGGGCGACCTCAGCTAAACCAGTTCCGATACGTCGACTTCACAAGAGCAAAAAGCTGAAGCGCTGTTGGTGGCAAGAACAGCTATGCACTCACGAGGTGCTCCGATACGTAGCCGCGGAGTTAGTAAAGCGAGACGCCGATGTCGTCAGTGGGCGGAGAGAAAAGGAAAGCGCTCGGAGCCATCGAGGCTCCTCGGGTGAGATTTGTTTGTGGTGTTGGTGGCGAGGTTAAAACCTTACCCTACCTGAAACGACGCGATAGAGCAGCAGATTCCCTTCGGAAATGACACCAAAAAGGCAATTGCAACAGCAAGGGCAACGACCAGGCTACAGTTGCAATCCTACCCATGACGCAAGGACGCGTCATGGATGGGGCACCCCGGCTATTGTTTGGCTCTTGTAACGAGAAATGCGCAGGGGATGGGGTTGTTTTGATCGCTATGTTTACTTTTTGGATATGGCTCAATTGGTCTTTGGTCAGGTCCAAAGCCATGTCTCTCCGAAAATCGGCGGATTGGCAACTGGCGGCTCTGTTGATTTACCCTTGGAGCAGTATGAACGCTGTCTCCTGTATGCGAATCCTCCCCGCGCTGCTGCTGTGTATCACGATTTCTGCCGCAGCTCAGCAGTCTACTCCGGCTAAGCCTGATCCGGACTCGAAGCCGATCGACAATCCGGCAACCAAGCCTGCGGCACCGGCTGAAGAGATTCCCGACGGACCTGCTCCGCAGGCATCGGCGCTGGTGCATCCCAATGGGCCGACGGTGGTCTTCGATACCTCGATGGGCCGCATTACCTGCCAGTTTTACCAGCAGCAGGCGCCTAAGGCGGTGGCCAACTTCATCGCCCTGGCTGAGGGCTCGAAGGACTGGGTCGACCCAGTCTCGACCAAGAAGATGCACCGCAAGCCGCTCTATGACGGCACGGTTTTCCATCGGGTGATTCCGCAGTTCATGATCCAGGGCGGCGACCCGGCGGGCACTGGCCTGGGCGACCCGGGCTACAGTTTTGAGGATGAGTTTGATCCGAACCTCAATTTCGACGTTCCGGGGAGGTTGGCTATGGCCAACTCGGGGCCGAATACGAACGGCAGCCAGTTCTTTATTACCGAACAGGCGTATGAGTCGCTGGACCAGCACTACACGCTTTTTGGGCAGTGCGACGAAGCGGGCGTGCAGGTGGTGAAAGCGATATCGCGGGTGGAACGCGATGCCGAGGACAAGCCGCTTTCGCCGGTTGTGCTGCGCAAAGTGACTATTGTGAAAGAGGGATCACCTGTACCACCTCCACCGGCTCCGAAACCCGACGCAGCGGCAACCACCAAGTAAGTATCTGAACCTATCTCAGCATCAGGAAAAGAAGAGGAAATACCCATGGCACTTACCCCTGGCACTTATGCCATCTTCAACACGACAGAGGGCACGATTACGGTGCGTCTCTTTCCCGAAGTTGCGCCGATTACGGTGGCGAACTTCATTGACCTCGCCGAAGGCACCCGCGAGTGGACGCACCCGATGACCGGTGTGAAGTCGAAGAACAAGCTTTATGACGGAACAGTGTTTCACCGCGTGATTCCTCAGTTCATGATCCAGGGTGGCGACCCGGCGGGCACCGGTATGGGCGGCCCCGGATACCGCTTCCAGGACGAGACGAAGGGTTCGCCACACAAGTTTGACAAGCCGGGCAAGCTGGCTATGGCCAATGCAGGACCGGGAACCAACGGCAGCCAGTTCTTCATCACGACGGCTCCAACCCTGTGGCTGACGGGCAACCACACCATCTTTGGCGAAGTTGTCGAAGGGCAGAATGTTGCTGAGAAGATTACAGCTGTGCCGCGCAACTCGCAGGACAAGCCGCACAAGCCGGTCGTGCTGGAGTCTGTCGTCATTGAGCGCGTAGCTTAGGCTAAACTGGTTTGCCAGGCGAAGCTCAAACATAATGGCTGGTTGATTTGTTGCGCCCACTCTTCAGAACTCGATGGAGAGTGGGCGCAAGACTTTGTAAAACTCATCTGGCTCTGTTGACATCATTGACGAAGAGGCAGATTCGACGCTGATCCGTCGAGAAACCGCAGGTCCTTCGGCTGCGTTTGGCACAAAAAGCGTGCCAAACTTCGCTCAGGATGACCCATTTTTAAAGGATGTCAACAGAGCCAGATGAGTTCGAGGGCGTGGGATGGCTGGACGCGTGGATGGAAGGGTAGTGCTCGTCAGCGGTGCCGGGTCTTCCGGTGAGGGTTGGAGCAATGGGAAGGCCGCTGCGGTGCTTTATGCGCGCGAGGGGGCAAGAGTGTTTGCCGTGGACCGCCGTCTCGATGCAGCCGAAGAGACCCGTCAGGTCATTCTTGATGAGGGCGGCCAATGCAAGGCCTTTCAGGCCGATGTATCGAACTCGGATGAGGTTCGCCAGATGGTCGGAGCCTGCATCGAGGCGTATGGCTGCATTGACGTGTTGCATAACAATGTCGGCATCCTGGAGACAGGTGGGCCAGTCGAGACAACTGAAGAGAGCTGGAATCGGATGATCGCGGTCAACCAGACGAGCGTTTTCCTGACATGCAAATATGTGCTTCCGCACATGATTCAGCGCAGGTCGGGAGCGATTGTCAACATCGCGTCGATTGTGGCGATGCGGTGGATTGGCTATCCTTGTGTGGCCTATAGCGCTACGAAAGCAGCGATGGTGGCGATGACATCGAACGTTGCTATCCTGCACGCTGCGGATGGGATTCGCGCCAACTGCGTGCTTCCTGGCTTGATGAATACACCGATGATTCGCGAGCCGCTTAAAGGAATGTTTGAAGACAAGGTTGAGTCACTGATTGCACAGCGGGACAAGTTCTCGCCTACGGGGAAGATGGGCGATGCCTGGGATACTGCATACGCAGCGCTGTTTCTAGCTAGCGATGAAGCACGTTATATTACGGGCACTACTTTGGTTGTGGACGGCGGTATTACGGCCCGATGTGTCTGACACGGCATTCGGGTTGAGAGCGGAGCAAGAAGCATGGATAAAGTATGGCCGGATGCGGCAGCGGCACTGAAAGACGCTGTGTCGGATGGCATGTCGATCGCCATTGGCGGCTTTGGGCTGTGTGGTATTCCGGAAGCGCTCATCCTGGCGCTTCGGAATACTCGAGTACGCAACCTTACGATCGCGAGCAATAACGCCGGCATCGATAATTTCGGAATTGGCATACTGCTTCAGGATCGGCAGGTCAAGAAGATGATCTCCAGTTATGTGGGCGAAAACGCTGAATTTGAGCGGCAGTGTCTTGAAGGCGAACTTGAGGTGGAGTTTGTTCCTCAGGGGACTCTGGCCGAGCGCATGCGCGCAGGTGGAGCAGGCATCGCAGGCTTCTATACGCGAACGGGCGTGGGCACGATGGTGGCTGAGGGCAAAGAGCAAAAAGATTTCGATGGTGTCCCACACATCCTCGAGCTTGGGCTGCGGTGCGATCTCTCTTTGGTGAAGGCATGGAAGGCAGACCGGCACGGCAATCTTGTGTATCGCCGCACTGCGCGTAATTTCAATCCGATGGCGGCAACTTGTGGAAGGCTGACGGTTGCCGAGGCGGAAATTGTAGTAGAAGCCGGAGAGCTTGATCCGGATGAGATTCATACGCCTGGAATTTTTGTGCAACGGGTGATCTGCAATCCGCATCCGGAGAAGCGGATCGAGCGGCGCACGACGAGAGAAGGGTAGAGAGATGGCCTGGACCCGTCATCAGATGGCACAGAGAGGCGCCAAAG
>Ga0105248_10003143_pt1 | contig 18274 bp, 8 predicted proteins | sample KBSS34metaG_FD_81524 | JGI IMG/M metagenome (GOLD analysis project Ga0105248, IMG submission 81524) | Switchgrass rhizosphere microbial communities from Kellogg Biological Station, Michigan, USA - KBS S3-4 metaG | ecosystem: Host-associated > Plants > Roots > Rhizosphere > Soil | place... | reverse complement strand
TGATCGAGCGCGCCCACGGCGTCGAAGATATCCGGGCCGTCGCCGCCCCAGCAGTGATTCACGCCAGGCTGCAGATACAGTTCGATCGCGTTCCCTCGCCTCGCTTCGTTGGTCGCCTTCAGAACCGCGTTGAAGTAGCCGATGGTGGCCAGCGGCGGCACCTGCGGATCGGACCAGCCGTGATACAGCAGCAGCTTGCCGCCGGCGTCGAAGAAAGGCTCCAGGTTCGGATCCACCCGATTGATGATGCCGTCATCGACCCGCAGCGCGCGCGGCAGATCGAGAGACAGACGAAACGCCCGCCAGTCCCACTGCTCGTTCTTGAACACCACGTACTTGAACGGCTCGACAGCGTTCGGAAGCGGCTCCGGACCGGCAAGGCGTCCCCATCCCAATTCAGAGCCGGGCTGCAGGATGGCGGGCGAAACCACCTGCCCCGTCAGGGGGTCGGCAATCGGTGCGTACATCCCGCGCGCCGTTTCGACCTGCGCGGCGGTCAGGCACGATCGATCGTCGCCACGCCGGCATTCCAGGACGGCCGGATCGAATCGACAGGTGGACGGCTTCGCGATCAGGCCGTCGTGGACGCCGTCGAGCGCATCGCACGCGTTCAGTGCCGCACGGTGAATGGCAGGGTATTTCTCGGGCGGAATGTAACTGTCGCTGGAGCGATGCACGAACCTGTTCAACGCCAGCCGCGCCGCGTGCAGCTCCATGTGCGCGATGGCCGGAGCCCCGGCGATGATCGCGTCGAAGTCGGCAGGGTAGCGGATCGCTTCGGTGATGCCTTGACGGCCGCCTTGCGAGCAGCCGTTCCAATACGAGTGGACCGGCGCCGCGCCGTAAAACGTTTCGACGATCGTCTTCGCGTGGACTGTCATCTCGTGAACGGCGCGATAGCCGAAGTCGACGTACTTGTCGGGGTGGCCGAGAGCGAATGCCATGGTGTTGCCGACGTGACCGGTATCGGTCGAGCTCGTGGCATACCCGCCGCGAATGGCTTCGACCATCGCGGCGTAGCTGATGACGCCGGCGGCGTCGCCGTTGCCGACCGCCTGAAACTTGCGGTTCCAGCCGCTGACCGGCAGCCAGACTTCCGCCTTGATGTCGGAATCTGCCGTGGGCGCAATCGTCAGGAACACACGACAGAATGCCCGCGGCGCGAAGAATGGCGTGGCGTTCGAACGGACGGTGCGCGCGTCGGTGACCGTCGCGTCGTCCGCGAGCTTGATGCCGCGGAGACGTGCGCATCCGCCCGCGGCTTGAAGCTCGCGGGATCCGGCGAGCAGCGCGACGAGGGTCGCACCGGCGGCAGCTGAGAACACACGTCGCCGCACGGCGGCGGCAACACGGCGAACGTCCATCGGATGGCTCTGCGTTTCTGGTGGGGTCGAGCTCCATTGATTATAGCCGCGTCCGGTTCGTGAAGCTCTGGAAAATCGCGTAAAGAGTTCCCGATTTGTAGCACGTCGCTGCACCTCAACTGGTCGCGCCGTGCGTTAAAGCCGGGCATCGAGCTTGCCCTCTTCGAGATCGTGGGAACGATCCGATTCGGCGAGACAGCTGGCAAGCGCGACGTGCGCATCGACTGGTTGCGCGGACTCGCGATGACCTGCGTGATCGTCAATCACTCGAAGCTTTCGTCGCTGCTCAGCTGGTTTTCGTACGAGCGGCTTTGGGTCGTGACCGCGGCTGAGGTGTTCGTGGTGCTGTCGGGCGTCGTGCTGGGCATGGTCTATGGCCGCCGGCTCGCGCGTGACGGCTGGCAAGCCGTTGTCCGCGGCCTCGGCCGCCGGGCGGTGCTCCTCTACAGTGCGTTTGTCGCCGTCACGGTGTCTATGCTCGCGCTGGCCGCGATGGGTGTCGATGTCGGGTTCCTCGTTCCGACGGACGGCGAAACCGCTGGGTGGTTTGTCGCGCCGAACACCATGACGACGAGCGCGTGGCGCGATGTCCTGTCGATGCGCGCGGGCCCGTGGGCGTTCGAAATCATCGGCCTGTACGTGTGGCTTGTCGCCGCGGCCATCCCGTGTCTTCTGATCCTCCATCGCGCCGGCTGGCGCGTGCTGCTGGCCGCGAGCTGGGCGCTCTATCTCTGGTACCGCGTCGATCCGCATGTCATCACGACGTCAGGCTTCGAGATGGCGTTTCCGCTGCTCGCCTGGCAGCTCCTGTTTGTGCACGGCATTGCGATCGGATATCACCGGAAGGACGTTGGCGCTTTCTTCGAGCGCATGCCGTCAATCACGCCGCGAGTCGCCGCGTTCGTCACCGCCGGCTTCACGATCTTCGCGTTCTGCTGTCCCTGGAGTCCGGGCCCTTCGTGGCTTCACCTCCGGGTTGTGTCACCCGAGCGGTTCACAGAACTCTACGAGCGTTACTTTTCGCTGAGCGACCTTGGCGTTGGACGTCTGCTCAACCTGGCGATCGCGTTGCCAGTGGCCTACCTGATGTTGACGCGTGACTGGGCTGTGACGCGTTCGCTCGAAAAGGTCTTCGTCGTGCTCGGGCAGCGTTCGCTGGGCGCGTTCGTGCTTCACGTCTACGGCCTGCTGGTGCTGGCGCACCTGCCGCTTCCGGACGGCATCTGGGTCAACACACTGGCGCAGGTGACGCTTGTGGCCGCCATCGCCTCACTCCTGATGACCGCGGAGCATCTGCGCAACCGCAGCCGCAGCCCGTCGCTCCCGCAGGCTCAACCACTCGCCGCGTGACGCCCGCCACTTGGGGGTTTTCAGGCCCGGAATAGCCGGTCGATGGCCGTTCCCTGGCGGCTTGGAGAGCGGTAGAATTCCCTCTGGTTCATGAGTCCGAAGGGTCTCTTCGTCTTTACCTGCGCGCTGCTGCTGTCGCTGGGTGTGCTTCGCGTGCCGGCTTCGTCACGCCAGGCTGGCACCGCCCGCTCGTCGCCGCCCGCGGACGCGTTCGCGACCAGCGTCAAGCCGTTCCTCCAGACCTACTGCTACGGCTGCCACAGCGGCAATCAGCCGGCGGCCGGCTTCGATCTGACGTCGTATCCCACCCAGGATTCCGTCCTCGGCGACCAGCGCCACTGGAACCTGGTGCTCACCAGGCTCAAGGCCGGCGAGATGCCGCCCGCCCAGTCCCGCCAGCAGCCGACGACGGCCCAGCGGCAGGCGGTCGTCGACTGGATTGAAGCGATCGGCGCGGAAGATGCGAAACGCCATCCCAACGATCCTGGCGTGGTGCTCGCGCGCCGCTTGAGCAACGCCGAGTACGACTACACGATCCGCGACCTGACGGGCGTCGACATCCGGCCGACGAAGGAGTTTCCCGTCGATCCGGCCAACCAGGCGGGGTTCGACAACTCCGGCGAATCGCTGGCGATGTCGCCGGCGCTGGTCAAGAAGTATCTCGACGCCGCTCGCGTCGTCGCGGAGCATGTGCTGTTCATGCCGAACGGTTTGACGTTCGCGCCCTATCCGGTCGTGACCGACCAGGACCGCGACAAGTACGGCGTCAACCGTATCGTCGATTTCTACAAACGCCAGCCGCTGGATTACGCGGATTATTTCCTCGCCGCGTGGCGGTATCACCATCGCTCGGAGCTGCGGCGGCCGCGGCTGACGCTGGCGGATGCAGCCAGAGAGGCGAAGGTCAGCCCGGCGTATCTGAACAAGGTGTGGGCGATGCTGACGGCGCCCGGCGAAGACGTGGGTCCGCTGGCGGCGCTTCAGGCGCGTTGGAAGAGCCTGCCCCTGCCCCTGGATCGCAAAGAGCCCGACGGCCTTCGGCAGGCGGTCGGCTGGATGCGCGATTTGATCGTCGGTCTCCGGCCGCGCGTCGCGATGTCGTTCGACAACCTGCCCGCGCGCGGGATTGCTCCGGGCTCTCAATCGCTGGTGCTCTGGAAAGATCGGCAGTTCGCCGATCATCGAACGACCTATGCGGGCAACGCGCTGAAGCTGGACATGTTGGCGTACGCGCCAACCGACCCGGCCCTGCTGATTCCAGAAACAGACGACGCGCGGACGCGCTACGACGCGTCCTTCGCGCGTTTCTGCGCCCTGTTCCCCGACAAGTTTTACGTTTCCGAGCGCGGCCGCATCTTCCTGACCAACCCCCGCGAGATCGCATCCGATGCGCAGGGCCACCGTCTGCTGAGCGCGGGTTTCCACAGCCAGATGGGCTACTTCCGTGACGATCGTCCGCTGTACGAGCTCGTGCTCGACGCCAGCGAGCAGCGTCAGCTGGACGACCTGTGGCAAGAGCTCGATTTCGTCACGCACGCGCCGGTTCGGCAGTTCAAGCAGTTCATCTGGTTCGAGCGCGCCGAGCCGCCCAGCTTCATGGCCACCTCGCAGTTCAACACCTTCCGCTCCGAAGACGACGACGTCACGTCGGAAGCGAAGATGGCGCAGCTGGCCCAGGTGTACCTGGCCAAGGCGAAAGAGATCACCAACGACGTCGCGTTGGGAGTGGTCCGCGACTACTTCCAGCAGATGAACGCGAACGTGCGTGCGTTCGAGAAGGCCACGGCCGCCGCCGAACCGAGCCACCTCGACGCGCTGCTCGCATTCGCGGCACGGGCGTACCGCCGGCCGATGACGAAAACGGAAGCCGACGATCTCCTTGCCTTCTATCACTCGCTGCGCGAGCAACGCCTCAGTCACGAGGATGCGATCCGCGACGCGGTCGTCAGCGTGCTGATGTCGCCGCATTTCGTCTACCGTGTCGACCCGTTGACCGATGACAAGGCGTCCGGCGGCGACGTGCGGCCGCTGTCGTCCTACGAACTCGCCAATCGTCTGAGCTATTTCCTCTGGTCGAGCATGCCGGACGACGAGTTGATGAAGCATGCTGCGGCCGGCGACCTGCAGAAGCCGGACGTGCTCGCCGCGCAGGCGCGGCGGATGATGCAGCATCGCCACGTCCGGCAGCTGGCCACCGAGTTTGCCGGCAACTGGCTCGACATCCGCCGGTTCGAAGAACACAACGCGGTGGATCGCGAGCGATTCCCGGTCTTCACGAGCCAGCTGCGCGAAGCGATGTTCGAGGAGCCGATCCGTTTCGTGCAGGACGTCATGCAGCGCGACGGTTCGGTTCTGGATTTCCTCTACGGCAACTACACGTTCGTCAACCCGATCCTGGCGAAACACTACGGGATGCCGGAGCCGCCGGCGGAGACCTGGGCCCGCGTGGACGACGCGCAGAAGTACGCGCGCGGCGGATTGCTGCCGATGTCGGTCTTCCTGACGAAGAACGCGCCCGGCCTCCGCACCAGCCCGGTGAAGCGAGGCTACTGGATCGTGCACCGGCTGCTCGGCGAGTACATCCCGGCGCCGCCGCCGAACGTTCCCGTTCTGCCGACCGACGAAACCAAGCTGGGCGACCTGACGTTGCGCGAGACGCTCGCCCAGCACCGCGCGAATCCCGCCTGCTCCAGCTGCCACGCAAAGTTCGACTCGTTCGGGCTTGCCTTCGAAGGCTACGGTCCGATCGGCGAAACCCGCGATCGCGATCTCGCGGGACGACCGGTCGAGACCGGCGCGACATTCCCCGATGGCAGCGCCGGGTCGGGTCTCGACGGACTGCGCGCGTTCATGCGCGCGCGCGGGCAGAATCAATTCGTCGACAACCTGTGCCGCGAGCTGCTCGTTTATGCCTTGGGCCGCAGCCTGCTGCGCTCGGACGAGCCGCTGGTCGCTGACATGCGGAAGCATCTGTCGGCCGGCGGTTTCAAGTTCGGCCTTCTCGTCCAGGACATTGTCACCAGCCGACAGTTCCTGATGAAACGCACCACGCTCACCGCGCAAGGAACCCGATGACCCTGACCAGCAGCCCGCTTCAACGGAATTCGCGTGAACTGTCCCGCCGCATGTTCCTTCGCGGCACCGGCGTGGTCATGGCGCTGCCGTGGCTGGAATCGATGCCGGTGTGGGGCGCCCAGCCGACGGCCGCTGCGACCGCGCCACGGCGGCTCGCGTTCCTGTTCATGGGCAACGGCGTCAACCCGACGCAGTGGTTTGCGAAGGGATCGGGCGCCGAGATGGAGTTGGGTCCGAGCCTGGCGCCGCTCGAGCCGCTCAAGGGACAGTTCAACTACATCAAAGGGCTGTTCAACAAGGCCGCCACCGGCGTCGGCATTCATCCGGGGATGACCGGCAACCTGCTGTCGGGCGCGCCGCTGACGAAGGGCGCAGAGCTGCACGGCGGCGTGAGCCTGGACCAGGTCCTCGCCAGTCGCATCGGCGATCAGACCGTGCAGCCCAGCATGGTCCTGGGTTGCGAACAGCCCGTCACCGGCTACCACGAGACGAACTTCTCGATGGCCTACAGCTCGCACATCTCGTGGTCGAGCCCGACGTCGCCGGTGCCGATGGAGGTCTATCCGTCGCTGGCGTTCGACAGCCTGTTCGAGAACCGCGGCAGCCAGCGCAATTTGAGCGTGCTCGATCGCGTGATGGAGCAGGTCGCGTCGCTCGGCCGCCGTGTCAGCGCCACCGACAAGGGGAAGCTCGACGAGTACCTCACCAGCGTCCGGGACGTCGAAAAGCGCGCGCAGGACATGCGCGCGGCGAAGGAGAAGGCCGAGGCGAACGCGACGGGTCGGGGGCGGATCGTGGCCACGATGGCGCGGCCCGACAACGGGCTGCCCGAGGACATCCGCGATCACATGCGGCTGATGTGCGACATCCTGGCGCTCGCCTTCCAGACCGACAAGACCCGCATCGCGACGCTGCTGCTGTGCCGCGACATCTCCGGTCTGTTCTATCCGTTCCTCGACGTCAAGCTGGCGCATCACCTGGCGAGCCACGAAGACACCGGCGACGCGTTCATGCGCATCAATCAGTTCTACGTCAGTCAGTACAAGTACCTGATTGACAAGCTCGCCGCGATGCCGGAAGGCGAGGGCACGGTCCTCGATAATTCCTGTCTCGTGTTCATGTCGAATATGTGGTCCGGCAGTCAGCATGACAACTCGAAGCTGCCGGTGCTGACCGCGGGCACGCTTGGCGGGACGCTGGAAACCGGTCGCGTGCTCGATTACACCACCGCGGGCGACGAGAACCGGAAGATGTGCAGCTTCTATCTCTCGCTGGCCGATCGCATGGGCGTGACACTGGATCGATTCGGCGACGCCGATCAGCGCCTCGCCAATATCTGACGCCGCAGTGGCCTCGGCGGAGGCTTCGACAGGGTGCTGCGATATGACGCCGGATGGCGCCGATGACGATCTCATCGGGCGCGTCGTTGGCCACTACAGGATCGACGCCCGTGTCGGTGCCGGCGGCATGGGCGACGTCTATCGCGCCCATGACAGGAAGCTGGATCGGCCGGTCGCCCTGAAGTGGTTGCCGCGGGCGATGGCAGGTGACGCCGACCGGCTGCGCCGGTTTTATGCGGAAGCGAAGGCGGCGTCCTCGCTCAATCATCCTCACATTGTGGTCGTCCACGATTTCGGCGACGAAGAGGGCCGTCCCTTCATAGTCACCGAGTTCGTGGAAGGCGAAACCGTGCGCGCTCGCCTCGCGCGCGGGTCGATACCGGTGGCGCAAGCCGTGGAGATTGGAGCGCAGGTGGCGGACGCATTGGCGGCGGCGCACGCCCGGGGACTCGTGCACCGCGACGTCAAACCCGACAACATCATGATCCGCCCGGATGGCCACGTGAAGGTGCTCGACTTCGGTCTTGCAAAAGTATCAGCGCCCTCGATAGATGAAATGACGATCGCCGCGTCGACGCTGCCGGGTGTCGTGTTGGGCACGCCACGTTACATGTCACCCGAACAGGTTCGCGGTTTCGCCGTGGACGCGCGCAGCGACGTTTGGAGTCTCGGCGTCACGCTCTACGAGATGGTCGCGGGGTGCCAGCCGTTTCCGGACACCACCGCCGCTGATCTCGTCGGCGCGATACTGCACCACGAGCCGACGCTCCAGCCGCTGGGTGTCGCCGGTCCGCTCATCGCCAAGGCCCTTCAAAAGGCGCCGCTCGACCGCTATCAGGACGCTCACGACTTGATGGTCGAGCTCACTGCGTTGCAGAAACAGCTCGAGTTGCCCGCGGTTGGTGATGACCGGCGACAGCGGACGACAGTCACCGCGTCGCACAACTTTCCGTTCCAGGTCACGCGTTTCGTGGGACGCGAAGACGATATCGAGCGTGTATGCAGCGCGCTCGCGGAGTCGCGGCTGGTGACGCTCACTGGCGCCGGCGGCGTAGGTAAAACGCGGCTGGCCCTCGAGGTCGGGACGGCATTGATCGACCGCTTTTCTGAAGGCGCCTGGCTGGTAAACCTGGCACCGCTCTCCGATCCCGCTCTGGTCGCGACGGCCGTGGCCGACGCCCTCGGTGTACACGAGCAACCCAGCCGGTCGATTGCGGACGCCTTGTGCGATTACTTGCAGTCCAGAAGGCTGCTGATCGTTCTCGATAACTGCGAACATCTCATCGACGCTTGTGCCACGCTCGTGCAACGTCTGCTGGCGTCGTGCGCGGCCATCAGCGTGCTGGCCACGAGTCGCGAGACGCTCAATCTCGCGGGTGAGAGTGTCTGGCGGCTTCGATCTCTCAGAATGCCGGAGCCAGGCGACGGTCAAGTGGCGTCGGTGTTGGCCACTGAATCGGTGCAGCTGTTTCTTCATCGTGCACGAGCCGTCCGTCCGGGTTTCGAGCTGACGACTGGGAGCCTCTTGTCCGTGGTGCAGATCTGTCGCCGCCTCGATGGCCTGCCGCTCGCGATCGAGCTGGCGGCGGCTCGCGTCAGTGCGATGTCCACGATCGAGATCGCCGCGCGCCTGGACGATCGGTTCCGCCTGCTCACTGGCGGATCCCGGATGGCGGTTCCTCGTCAGCGAACGCTCGAAGCAGCCGTGTCCTGGAGCTACGACTTGCTGCCGCCGGCCGAGCAGGAGTTGTTCTGCCGATTATCAGTGTTTGCCGGGGGATGGACTCTCGACGCTGCCGAGCGGGTCTGTGCGGACGAGCAGCTCAGGCGTGAGGATATCGCTGATCATCTCGCGCATCTCGTCGAGCGGTCCATGGTCGCAGCCGATCAAGGGGGCGATGGCCGAACGCGTTACCGCATGCTCGAAACATTTAGGCAATTCGCACGTGATCAGTTAATCGCCCGAGGCGAGATGACTGGCGTACGCAACACGCATCTCGCATGGATGGTGAGGCTCGCCGACCCCGCGGAAGCAGGATCGCGGCCGAGCTTAGCCGCCGAACTCGATAACCTGCGTGCCGCGCTGGAATGGGCCTACGAGACCGGCAGCTACGAGTCGGGATTGCGGATCATGTCCAGTCCGCCGATTGGGCATTTCTCCGAGTGGACTCGCATGCTCAAGCTGCTGCTGCCATTCATCGGCCAGGCGCCCGTTGACGTACAGGCAGCGGTGCTTCATAGCGCGGGCGGGCTGGCGTTCATGATCGGGAATTGGTCCTGGGGCGTCGAACTCATGCGCGGGTCGGCTGCTGCCAATGCGGCGGCCGGCAACCCGATGCGCCGATCGATGAGCCTCACCTATCTGGGCGCATGCCAATGGGGCCTGGGCGACAAGGATGCCGCGGTCGCATCGGTCGAAGCCGGGATCGCGGTGGCGCGGGACGCCCATGACATCAAAGCGCTGGCGCGCGGCTTGATGATCAGAACCTGGCTCGAGACCGAGCTCGATCTCGATCGAGCCGAAGCGCTCGCGGCCCAAACGGAACTGGCGGCCGCGAAACTCGAGAACGTCTTCGACCTGGGGCACTGCCGTGAGGTGCAGGGCTACATTCAGTGTTTGAAGGGTCGCGTCGCCGAGGGCGCCCAGGTTCTCGCCGCCGCGTTGGCGATCTTCAAGGACATCCAGATCAACTGCGGGTCGCACGTGCTGGAAAGCGCCGCGGCGTGGGCCGCGATAGCCGGTCGGTTCGAGCTCGGAGCGGAGTTTCTCGGCTCGGCGCAGCGCATCCGAGAGGAGACAGGCGACAAACCGCGCCCGTGGGAGCACTCGGTGCAGAACCGGTGGCTGCCAAAGCTCGGCGCCTCGCTCGATGCGGAAAAGTTCCACGCCGCTCTTCGGCGCGGTTCCGAGCGCTCCTGGGCCGACGCGCTCGAATTCGCTGAAGCCACGCTTCGCGCCGCCAGCCGCTGAAGTCAAACGAATCGTTCGCTGGTGTCCCTCGACGTCTGTCGTGGGCCTCGCATTGCCGTCGGTTAGATAATTCGCCAGGTCAGAAATCGATCGCGACGACCTCGTGGACGTCGACTGACGGCACGATCACCGTCAACATATTGCCCGATTCCTCAACGCGCGGCGATGTCCCGGCGGTCAACAGTTGCACGCGCTTCGCTCGTGTCTGCGGCGGCAGACGCACCCGAACGCGCTGCGGCCCGACAGGAATCGTCTCGCGGAGCGGCCCCTTCATCATCATCGGGTTCGTCAGGTTCACGAGGTGCACCGTCATCGAATCGCGCTGCCGCCACGCGGTGACGTCGAGCAAGCCAGGTCCTTCGACGTCGACCAGCGGCGGTTCGTTCGCCGCCCACCGGATCGCGTTTCGCAGCAGCCGCCCGTGGTCGACACACATCACGTCCCAGAACGTGCGGTCGATGTCCCACGGGATGTAGACGATCCGGCTGTTCCCGAGCGTGCGTAGATACACTTCGCGCGTGTCCGTGTGCGAGACGCGCGGGTAGACGTCCTCCATCGGCAGATCGGGATAGCTCGGGATCAGCGTCACGGGAGAAGGGAATGGCTGCGAGGGACGGACTTCGATCCGAAACACGCCGTTGATGATGCGGCTGGTGTCGTCCATCCCTTCGAGAATCGGGTGCCGGCGGCCGGTTTCCGGATCCGTTTCCAGCGTGAGATACGAGTTCTGCATCGGCCCCTGGATCTGACCGGCAAACGACACACCGAACAGATCGGCCAGGCCGAAGTCCGCGCGCTGCCGTCCGGTCTCGTCGTAGAGCGATGTCGCGAAGGTGGCGAGCACGCTGCCGCCGCGGCCGACATAACCGCGGATCGCAGCGCATTGTTCGCTGGAGAGCGCCGCCCGGTCCGCGAGGATTAACAGCTTGAACTGATCGAGCCGTTCGGGCGTCAGCAACGCTTCGTGGACCAGCTCGAACGGGATCCGCGCTTCGACCAGCGCGTGATACATCCCGAGCATGTGGTCCTCGGCGCGATCGCCCGTCGCGACCCCGGGATGGTAGGCGGCGGTCTGCTCCGAGTGGAGCAGTGCGACGCGCGCCAGCGGCGCCTCGTTCCGGAGGTAGCGCTCGTGCTCGAAATGCCACTGATAGAGGCGCTCGACCGGCTGCAGCCAGCGCCGGTCGTAGAGCACGCCCGAGAACTTCGTCACACACGGCCGCATGCCGTTGGCCGTCCCCTCCGCGACCCACAGGCGGATTTCCGGCTCGCTTTGCACCGAGTCCTTCCACCGGTACGGCTCTTCGAGCCCCACGCTGAAGATGCCACCGATCGGCCGCCGCCCCATGACGGACCGCAGCTCTTTGGCGCGGCGCCCGTTGTTCCACGGCGGCGTCACGCCGCGGCGCGCCTGGTTGTCGGTGAACTGGATGGCGGCCAGCTCGCCAGCCGTCTTGAGATCGGGTGGGCCGTTGGGAATGAACCTCGCATCGGGATTGGCGTCGCGCACCGTTGCGTCCCATTTCTTCCAGAGCTCGGTCAGCCGCGCCTTGCGCCACTCGAGAAACTGACGCCGCGCGGGATCGCGGGGGTCGGTGGTTCGCGGCAGAGCGGCGCCGGTCGCCTCCCTGAAATTCCGCTCGCAGTGGATGCAGTAGCAGTCGCCGCCCTGTGGTGCCCAGCGGTTGGCAAATACACCATCGACCTTGTACTTCGTCACAATCTCGCGATGGACGCGGTCCATGAAGTCGAAGTTGTACGGACCGAGCGCGCAGGTGACCCACAGGTCCGGGTTCGCCCAGTGCTGCAACGGCTTGCCGTCGTGCGTTGTCGATATCCAATCCGGGTGGGCGACCCGCACGTCGTCGCGTACCGCGTGGGGATCGGTTCGTGCGACCACCCGCATGCCGAGGGCGCGGCATCCCGCGACGAGCGTGCCGAATGGGTCGCCGTCGCCGAGCCAGGCGCTGCGATGGTGCAGCGGAATCTCCGTCGGATAGTAGGCGACGATGCCGCCGGCGCTGAGAGTGGCGGCATCCGCGTGCAGCCGCCGGAAGTAATCAAGCCAGAACTGGGGATCGAAGCGGCCCGGATCGTTTTCGACCAGCGTGAGCTGCACCCACCGCATCGGTCCATCGAACCAGCCGTCCATACCTGCGGTTGCCGCGCCGGACTGCTCGATCGTCGTCGAGACCGTTGGCGATTCGCCCGGGCTTCGGGACGAGACGAACGCCGCGGCGCCGGTGACGTGGAGGAAGTCCCTGCGACTGAGATTGCGTGTCATGCGCAGATTGTATCCACGGTGACAGGCGGCAATCGCTGTGACGATCGCGCGGCGCTACGACGGTTTGTGCTTGAGCAGTCGATCCGCCCAGGGAATGAAGTGCTTCCAGTTTGGACCGTCGGTGTGGCCACCGTCGTGCTGCCGCCAGGCCAGCTGTCCATCCAGCAGTCCGACGTTGACGCCAGGCATTTTCTCGGTGTGATAGTCATCGGATCGACCGAGATCCCGGCCGCCGAGCAGCCGGAACACGGGACCGGCCGCGATTGCCGCCATGTAACTGCCTTGCTGATCGAGCCACTTCGCGTCCCCTTTCTCGGGGACACCGTAGCTGATGAACGTCGGCCGCGGCGCACAGAGCGCGATCAATTCGTGGGCGTCGACCGGAAGATCGCCGGCGTTCCTGCTGCCGAACGTGGCTTCGGCCGCACCGTACTTCAGGAAGTTGCCAGCCATCCAGTGGTACTCGCCGGAGCCGGTCAGGTTCTCGACGGCCTCGCCCCAGTTGCGTCGATGCAGCTTGGCGCCACCTTCCCCAGAGGACCCGACGAGCACGACCGCGAACCGCGTGTCGAACGCCATGGCGACGAGCGCGGCCTTGCCGAATCGCGAGACGCCTTCGATCCCGACCTTCTTCGCGTCGATCAGGCGGTCGGACTCCAGATAATCGAGCGCGCGCGATGCGCCCCAGGCCCAGGCACGGAGAGTGCCCCAGTCGTCCGGTTTGCGCGGCTGGCCCCGATTCACCAGACCGATGATCCCTTTCGTCAATCCTGCGCCATTGTCCGCCTGGATACTCGCCGGGCTGATCGAGGCATAGCCCCAGCCGTTCGCGATCAACTGCTCGGTAGCGGGCGGGTCCGCCGGAGGTGGCGCCGCCGGAGGCGGTGGCGCTCCGGCACGTCCACCAGGTGCCGTGAACCCGGGCAGCCCCGGTAGCGCGCGGCCGCCGATCAGCATCATGACCGGCACGGGCCTCTTCACGCCGGCAGGCGTGACGAGAATCACCTGAATGTCGACGTTGATTGCCGGGTACGCGGAGTTGTCGGCGTGACCGACGAGTTGGCGGCCGAGTACCGGATGAGTGCCGATTGTCGTCTCGGTCGTCGCCGCGACCGTCCACGTGATCGTCGGCACGCTCTTCGGCACGCGACCCAGTACTTCCCGCTCGAAATCCTCGACGATCTCGGGTCGTCGCTGCTTCCACCACGCGTCCGCGGTCGTCACCTTGCGGCCGTTCGCGAGCGTGAGGACTTCGGGCAGGTTGGGGAAAGGATTGGCGAGCGCCTCGTCGTAGTTGGCGTGGTTCGGCGCCTGCTCGTTACCGCTCGGGCCGGACCGCAGCGACCGGATGCCGAGCTGCTCCATCATGTGTCGATGGTCCTCGGCGGCGGTCCACTCCCTGGTGTTGGGCTGCGCGCTGCTTGCCGGGAGCGGCCGGGTTGCGGCGACCAGGGCGAGCCCGCCGAACAAAAGCCATCGGGCGACATGCATTGGTCAAGTGTAAAGGAGCAGCAGGCGTTCTGGCGCCTGCCACATCTTTTCTGACAGCTGCGATGTCAGGCGCCGCGTTCCGTGCACTCCGCGATCAGCTGGTCCAGCACGTCGGGCTCTGGCGGCTTTGTGAGATGGTGATCGAAGCCTGCCTCGCGCGAACGCCGCCGGTCCTCGTCCTGCCCCCAGCCGGTCAGCGCGACCAGGCGCACCCGCCGGCCGAGCCGCTCGCGCAGCCGGCGTGCGACCTCGAACCCGTCCATCCGCGGCATGCCGATATCGACGAACGCGATCTGCGGCTCGAACCCAACGCCGATCGCCACTGCTTCTTCACCGTCGGCGGCGACGCGGACGTCGTGGCCCTTCATCCCGAGCATCAGGCTCATCATCTCCGCGGCGTCGGGACTGTCTTCGGCCACCAGGACCCGGCAGCGGGCGACCCGCGCGGCGGCGGGGTCGGCGCCTTCGCGTTCCGCTCCTGCGGCGAAGCCGGCGAGCGGTAGCCGGACGGTGAACTGACTGCCGCGTCCCGGTCCCTCACTGGACGCCGTCACCGTACCGCCGTGCAGCTGCACCAGACGGCGCGACAACGTCAGGCCGATGCCAAGGCCGCCGTAGGTGCGATCGCGATGGGCCTGAAGCTGCGTGAACATGTCGAAGATTCGCGGCAGAAGCGGTCGCGGGATACCGATGCCGGTATCGGTCACCGTGACCGTCGCGCCCTGGTTGTCCGCAGCGGCGGCGATGCTGATGCGGCCGCCGGGTTCGGTGTACTTCGCGGCGTTGCTCAGCAGATTCGAGAGCGCCTGCGCGATCCGCGTGAAGTCGGCGTCGACCCAGATCGGCCGATCGGGAGCCTGCACGGTCAGCGCGTGCGCCTGCGCGTCGATCATCGGCCGGGTGGCTTCGACCGCGCTCTGCAGCACCGCGCGCAGATCGATGCGTGTCCGCTGCAGAAGGATCTTGTTTTGCGTGATGCGCGCGACATCGAGCAGGTCGTCGGTGATCCGCACCAGCTGCACCATCTGCCGCTCCATGGTGGCGCGGGCTTTTTCAATCAGCTCGTCGTCGCCGCGGGCGAGACGAATCACTTCGATCGCCGCGCGAATCGGCGCCAGCGGGTTGCGCAGTTCGTGTGAGAGCGTGGCGAGGAATTCGTCCTTGCGGCGATCGGCGTCGCGCAGGCCGATCTCGGCGAGTTTCCGATCCGTGAGATCGACCACGACGCTGACGCAGCCGTAGATCTGGCCGTGGGTGTCGTAGAGCGGTTCGACATCGTTCTGGACGTAGAGGACGCTGCCGTCGGCGCGGACGATTTCAATCTCGTTGCTGACGGCGGTGCGGTTGGCGATCGCGTACTGCATCGGCAGCTCGCGGACCGGGATGTCCTTGCCGTCGCGCTGGATGCGGTACTCGGCGCGTTCGCCGGCCGGCGGCGTGAGCGAGATGTTGACGTCGGCTGGGACGCCCATCAGCACCGCGAGCGCGCGGTTCGCGAAGATGAAGCGGCAGTCGGGGTCGTGAGCGATGGCGATCGGGATCGGCGCGCGGTCGATGATGGCCTGGAGTGAACGCAGACGCTGGCGCAGATCCTCGGGACTGAGGTTGTCGAGAACGTCGAAGGGACCCCATTCAGCCATGGTTGCCGCGCGTTCCACCATTCTGTCGCAGCTGAATCCGGCGACTTTCACGCTGCTGCACGATTGGGCGGTATTGCGCGACGAATGGACGATTGGCTAGTATTGAGGTTCGGCTTTGCGTCGCCCGCCTACGTTCCTCAGTAGCTCAATGGTAGAGCATCCGGCTGTTAACCGGAGGGTTGCTGGTTCGAATCCAGCCTGAGGAGCCAATTCCCTCAGCGGAGGCGCTGCACTAGCCAGTCGCCAATCATCTCCACGGCGTCGGCACGCATCATGAGCGGCGGCGGGAGCGTCGCATAGTTGCCCGGGAAGCCATCGGTGTCCTGCACGAAGAGATGGTTGAGATCCGGCAGCACGCGCGCAGTCACGTCCTTGTTGCCTCCCTCCTTGAACGCGGCCTCCTGTAGCGCAACCTGATCAGGCACGGCCTGCTGGTCCCGCGAGCCGGTGAGGATCAGCACCGGCGTCTTCACGCGGCGCATGGTGGGAGCAGGATCGTAAGTGAGGAAGAATTTCATCCACGGGTCAACGGCCATCATGGCGTCGATCCTTTTGGGGATCTCGGCGATTTGCGAGTCGCGCATGTCGGGCGTGAGCTTGGCGTTGTGCTCAATTTGGTTCTTGAGCTGAAAATAGAGCGCGCTCCGCCCGGGCTGTGCGATGCCGGCGAGCAGCACGATGGCTCGCAACGTGGGTTCCTTTTCAGCCACCATCGGAGCGATCAGCGCACCCTCGCTGTGGCCAAGCACGCCGAGGCGGTCGGCCCGGATCTCGGGCCGCGTGCGCAGATACGCAAGGCCGGCGCGCACGTCCTCGGCAAAGTCGGCGCTTGTCGAACCCTTGAACGTGCCACCCGACGCCCCGGTTCCGCGGTCGTCCATGCGCAAGACCGCGATCCCGCGGCGCGCAAGCGAATCGGCGATTTGGCGGAAGGGCCGAAACCCTGGCAGCCCGATATTCTCGTCGCGGTCCTGAGGCCCGGATCCTGTGACGGTGACGATCGCGCTCACGGGTCGTGTTCGGCTCGCACCCTTGGGCAACGTCAGCGTGCCCGCGAGCGTGTGGCCGGCCGGCGTCATCACCACTACCTCTTCAGCGACGTACGGTGCGTCAGCAGGAGCGGAGTAGTCGGGCTTCGGCTTCGGCGCCATCACGGCTGCCTGCTCGCCGCGCTTCAAGGTGAGCGGGAGCTGTTGGCCGCCCTGCGCGAACTTCCCGGTCACCTCCGTGCGCTCTTCGTTCAGGACGCCTTCGAAGACGATTGCAGGCGACTTGATCTCCCAGCGCACGGCATTTCCATTGAGCGTGATTGTGTCAATCGCGATGGTGGCGCCTTGATCGAGGCTGTGTAGTTTACCGGAGTAAACGCCAGCCGCCGATTTCGTCACGGTCACGACCAAACGAAGCTTCTGCCCGGCCGCTTCAAGCGTACCGTGCCACGAACCTTCAACGTCTGTCGCCGGTGTTTGACTCAAGACCTGGTACGAGAGACCGAGCAGGAACAGCAGAATTAATACGCTGTTTTTCATGTTTCCTTTTAGATTCATGACGAACAAGCTGTCGCTTGTTCATCGATCGGTTCACTTTTCCATCCGTTAACAGAGATACGGTCCCTCCATCTCAGAACTCAATCCGGAAACCGATCTGCCCCTCTCGTCCCGGCAGCACCTGGTTGGCCTGGCCGAACGGTTCGAGCGCCACGTCCTGGCGTCGGCCGACCGCGGCCGGGTTCTGGCGGTTGAAGAGATTGAAGAACTCGATCAGCAGTTGCGCCTTGACGCCCGACCTGACCGTGAACCGCTTGGCGAACCGCATGTCGAGATTCACGAACGGCGACGAGGTGAACGCGTTGCGCCCGGCGTTGACGTCGATGCCGTTGATCGAGCTATCGCCATCGGGATCGACCAGCACGCCGTTGGCGGGCTGCTGGCTGAAATGGAACCCGCTCTGCGCGCGAAAGATGCCGCTGATCTGTATCTGGTACGGCAGTTCGAACAGGCCGTTCGCCTGCAGCACGTGATCGATCGCGAGATCGGACGGCCCCTTGTCGCGATCGGGTCCGTTCAGGAACGTCCCGGCCGCCTGCACGAGCGTCCCGTTGGCGCGGGTGAATGCGCCGTTCGCGTTCGACCGGCCGGTGGCGGTTTCGGTGACGACCGGCACCGTGCCGATGAAGCTGTCCGACGGCGCCGAATTGATGCCGAGCGAATTGTCGGTCCCCTGCGCGTAGGTGTAGCTGGCGCCGATCAGGAAGCGGTGGCTGAAGCGCTTGTTGAAGTTGATGACCAGCGCGTCGTACTGCCCCTCGTAGAACGGTCCGAACGTCTGAATCGGTCCCGCTGTAAACGGCGGCAGGAAGCGACGGCCGAGCACGCGCGACTCGAATGCGATGTTGGCGTTTCGCAGGCCGAGCAGGTTTTGGACGTCGCGGTGGAAGTAGTCCAGCTCGACCGACATGTCCGCCGTCAGCTCCCGCTGCACGCCGGCGTTGTAGCCGAGGGTGTGCGGCGTGGCGAAGCTGTCGGCAATGGCGGTGGGCCGCAGCTGCGCCGGGATGATCACGTTGGTGAGATAGCCCGTCGGTCCGAATGTGAAATAGCCCTGCGGCTGTCCGATCGCCGCGCTCGCCTGATCCGCGTACTGCTGCGCACTCAGTCCCGTCAGCTGCTGCACGTTGTCGACGTTGATCACCCCGTTGGCCGGAACCGGCGCGTGGCCGGGGGCCACCACGTTGTTGAGACGATCGACGCCGATGAACG
>Ga0105248_10003142_pt1 | contig 18277 bp, 19 predicted proteins | sample KBSS34metaG_FD_81524 | JGI IMG/M metagenome (GOLD analysis project Ga0105248, IMG submission 81524) | Switchgrass rhizosphere microbial communities from Kellogg Biological Station, Michigan, USA - KBS S3-4 metaG | ecosystem: Host-associated > Plants > Roots > Rhizosphere > Soil | place... | reverse complement strand
TACAGCGACAGCTCGTCGCGTTCCGGATTCAGTTCCTGCAACCGATCCCGAATCGTCACGTTAGGGCAGACGATGAGCACCGTGTCTGAATACGCAGCGTTCTGCGGGTCGACAATCTTGTTGAGGATGGACCAAGCCGACAACATCCCCATTACCGTGGTCTTTCCGGATCCGGTAGCCATTTTCAGGGCGTACCGTAGGAAGGCCCGATATCCGACCTTCTTCGCTGCAGTGCCGGGCTCGTCGAACTGCACGTGGATGCCTTGTAGTAAGTCAGCCGGCCCCTCGACGAGGAAGATCACCGTCTCCACGGCCTCGATTTGGGCATAAAACAATGGCTGCAGACGGTCCGGCGCACGCCACAGGTCGATGAGCTCGCGGGTGACTCTGGTGGCCCCCTGATAGTTGCGCTCCCGCCATTCCTGCACACGCTGACGCAGCAGATTGGCGAGGTCGAGCAAGTACTCGTTGCCTTTCAGATCCTCTTCGAATATCTCGCCTTGGCCGTCTCCTCGGCGCCCGCGGGCGGCGCCCTCGGGCACACGCAAGAAGTAGCTCGCCGGCCGACGGCCAGATTGTTTGATTGGCGACTTGCCTTCCTCGATTTGCCAGTGTTGCTTCGGCTCCTCGTAGGGCGAGTTGATGGTCGGGTTTGCGACTGCGTTGATCTGGGCGCTCATCGCGATCACTCCGTCACGTCAAGCACGCGCATCAGTTCGTTGCCGCGCTCGTCGATTACCTTCACTGCGATACGTCGGCGGTCACCCAGTGCGAACGGCTCGCTTATCGTGCCCGCCAGGTGCGTCCAGACTGACTCGTCGAAGGTGGCGCGCATAGAGCGCTGAAGGTTGTCCCAGGCGCTGGTCTTCGGGAAGAAGACCTGGGTGGCGTAGAAGCTCATGCCATCGTAGTCGGTGTCCAGCATCCAGCAAGGCACGTTCTCGCCGTCGATGGAATCGGTGTCCATGGACTCCGGATCGAACAGGTCCAAGCCCTTGAGCTCCACTTCGTGGAGCTCTTCGCCTTCGGGCCCTTTTTTCTTGGCCCGCCGCACGGCCACGTCAGGCAGGCCTGTGATCGAGAAGATCTCCGATGCGCGCGTGGTCTTCAATAGATCCGACATCGCGACGTCGGGCGTTACGGCCACATAGGCCGCGGGGATACGCAGCTTCTTGTCGTCCTCAATCATCGCGCGAGCAGATGGCTCGATGGCAAATCCGAAGAAGAAGAGGCGGTCGAACTTCAGAAAGTAGGCCTCGCGAGCAGACTCGAACACCAATGAGGCCGAAACCGCGCCGTCCGGCGGGCCAAAGACGATCGCCACGCGCTTGTCGCCTTCTTTCGCCTCTGCGTGCAGGTACTCGGTGTCCACCGTTCGGCGCACGCCAGCCAAAGTTAGCTCGCGGTTGCCGGGCAGGTTCAGGGTCTTCGCCTGACGGAGCACTTCTGTCATGCGCTGGATATGCGTTGCTACATCACTGCCTGCCGGTTCAACATCATCCGCATAATTTAGCGGCTGTACCGGCGCGATTGTGGCCTCGACAACGAAGGGACCTGACACGCGGGTGACGCTGCCGATTTCCTCCGGTCGGTCGACCATCACCTCCATTGCCGGTAGGTCGTCGTTGGCGATCGACTTCAGCGTGATGTGTGGCACCAACCCCCCGATCTCCTCGCCCTTTCGATTTTGCTTTCGCTGGTAGACGAAGCCGCCGGACGGGCCGGACTGCGGCGACTTCAGTTCGAAGTAAGGAAAGGTGGCAGTTAGAAGCCGTTGGCGGGCGAGCGCCAGCGGCACACGTGAGGTGTCGATCGTGATCCAGCGACGTCCCCATTGCTCTGCGACGTAAGCTGTCGTTCCTGAGCCGCACGTCGGATCGAGGACGAGGTCACCAGGGTCGGTGCACATCAACATGCATCGGCGAACGGCTGTCAGAGCGGTCTGGACCACGTATATCTTGCTTCCGCCAAACTGGTTTTGCCCGACTGTGTCGGTCCAAAGGTTCGAGAGAGGGTAGACCGGAAAGTCGTTGAATCTGCGAATGAACGCAAGCTTGTTCTTGGTATTAGCAATACGGCCGTTCGCTAGCAGCACCTTCATGCGCGGCTCGTCCGTCTTCCAGTAACCCGGTTCCGGTCTGAATTTCTTGCCTCCAAAGAACACGTCGTACCTGGAACCGGGATTCTGCGATGTGATGTTGTCCAGAGCGATCAATTCAGCGCCTGATGGAAGGACTAGTTCTCCAGCGTCATTCTCGAAATCTGACGCGGGACTTATTGCGCCGTCGGCTGTCCGAACGCGGGTGTATCCAGTTGCGCCCTGCTGTCCGCGTATCTTCGAGGCGTAAAGCGGTCTGTATTTGACGCGACCAATGTCTTTTGCGTACCAAAGCAAGGTGTCGAAGACTGTAGAGAGCAAATTGCTGGTAGACGATGTCGTCTTTGCGAATGCAATGGGCGCAACGAAGTGGTTAGAGCCAAAGACCTCATCGAGCAGCTGTCGCACATGATGCTGGTTGTCGTCAGAGATCTGAACAAAGACACTCCCACTTTCATGAAGCAGATCCTTGGCGACAAGCAGTCGATCTCTCAAATACGTCAAGTATGAGTGCAGCCCTAGTTCCCATGTATCTCGATAAGCCTTAACCATCTCCGGCTCACGTGTCATGGCATCATCGTTCCCGTGATCAACCTTTGGCGTCCGAACAAAGGGCTGGAAGTTGGAGCCAAATTTGATCCCGTATGGCGGGTCGATGTAGATCATCTGCATCTGCCCTGCCATGCCCTCAAACTCTAGCAGCGAGTTCATTACCGAAAGAGAGTCCCCGAGGATCATCCGGTTCTGCCACGGCCCTTTGTGTTCGTAGGCCTCGAGGTTTTCACGGATGTCCATACCGGCATCGCCAAACAAATCCAATGTTTGCCCGCGGGCTTTGCGGTGGCGGATGCCATCGAGGATGGCCTTAGTCGAGTGCCGCTCGTGCACGAACAGCGGTGATGTCGGCACACGGATCTCATGACGCTCGGCTTTGCCGGCCCAGTTGAGGAAAGGTTTACTTATTTGCTGCAGCGTTCGCACCGCGTCGGCAAGTGAGGTAACACGCACGCCACCACCTTTCCATTCCTGCGCCTCGCCGAATACGATTGCCTCGCTTTCCTTGGCTACGCGCATCACGAGGCCGAGAAGCCACTCGCCGAGCTCGCGCTCGCGCTGTTCGTCCCACGAGAGGGACGGATCGAGGGAGCTGTCGTAGCGATAGGTGCGTGGAGGCTTCCTGGCCTGAAACTGGTCCTGCACCCCGGCATCGGGGCGCTGGATCGCGTCAATGAGGTGCCGGTATTGCGCGGCGCCTTCGCCGACGGCAAGTGCACCACGGGCAGTCTCTTTCGCGGAGTAGGCCGACCCGCCTGGACCTTCCGCGGACTCGGACGCGTCCTCACCATGGCCCAGCAACTGTTCGATCAACGCGCTCTTGCGGCCCTTCGGGTCCAGGCCCATTCGTTCGGCTACCTTCTTGACCTGTGGCTCGTTCAAGTGCGTCAAGAGCTTGTCGGGCTTGGCCCTCTTGGCGGTGCCCAGAGCGTCGCGCATCGACTCGACCGACCTCATGTCGCAGCCCTCGATCTTCAGCGCGCCGCATGCGTTCTTCAGTTCGTCGCGCCCCATGGTCGCGAGGATCGCCTTCTTTAAATTCATTGAACATCCTTTCTTGATGTGGTGACGGCCGCGCTGCAAAGGCGGCAGAAGTCGCAGTTAGTGCATGTGGTTTTGGCGGGCTTCGCGGCCAGCTGATTGTCCCGCAAAGCCTTGGCGGCGGTGCGTATGTCGCGCTTCACGTCCGCGATGAAATCGTCGTCGACGGAACGGCGCTTCTGTTTCAGTTCGTCCAGTTCGTAGATTTCGACGAAGTCTGCCGGCCGACCGGTCAACTCCTGGTAGCCAAGCGCGTAGATGTGAAGCTGCGTCTCCGTGACCGACTCCGCTTGCGCACGGTCGGTCGACTTGAGATCGACAATAGTGACCTCCCCCGTGTCCAGCTTCCGCACCAAGTCGATCCGTCCGGCGATCGACACGCCATCGCCCAACGCGATCTCGATCGCTTTCTCAGCGAACTCGAGGTTGTGGAAATCGCTCGCGTTCTTGCGAATGTAGGCGTCAACCACTCGCGTGGCGGCCCGCTCGAGCTGCTCGCGCAAGGCAGGGTAGGCATACGGTGCATGCAGATGTCGCTGCACAAGTTCGCTTGCTTCTTCGGGACCGATTTCTTCCCCGCGCAAAGCGCGTGCGTGCACCTCGGCCAGAACATCGTGCAGTGACTTTCCGTAGCCGAGTGCTTCATCGAGAGGCGCATTGAATCCGTACAGGATGCGCAGCTTGAACTGGTACGGACATTCGAAGTAGTACTTCAGGTCGGAGAATGACAGAGTGACGTTCGCAACCGATGACTTGGGTCGCGGCGGGAGGCGAGGGCGCGCGCTGTAATCCGGCGACCTGCGTTTGACGTACTTCGACGCAAGGACATCGTTGTAATAGTCGGATGGCGCTTGCGCGATACGATTGCCCGGTGTCGGCGCCCAGCTCAAATGCAGGAACTTCTGCGCGCGCGTGACAGCGACGTAGAAGAGGCGGCGTTCGTCGGCATCCCCACCCTTGTATCGCACTGCATTGTCGAACGCCTGCGCTGGAATCAGGTGCCATGCTGTGCGTCCTCCGCCACCCTTGGCAGGGAACCGGTTTTTCACAAGCTGAGGGATGAAGACCACAGGCCATTGCAACCCCTTGGACTGATGCACCGTCATGACGCGAACTGCGTCGGGGCTGACGAAGGCGTTGTCCTGCCAGCCCTCTGGGTAAGCGTTCTCGGCATGGTGTCGCAGGAAGCCGGCGAAGCTCTTGTACTTCTCTACCGGGTCCGAGCGGAAGTGGATGCTCTCGAAGTCGGAGATTGCCTGACTGAACTTGCCCAGGTTGTAGAACACCACTTCGCCGCGCTTGTTGGGTACATTCTCCTCCCGCAGGCCGCTCGTCTCGAGGAATGCGATGAACTGACGCTGCAGGTTGTAGACCTTGAACTGGCCAATTTCTGCGTTGCCCATGTCTTGTTTGGCCCGTCCTGCCGCGGCGATCGCTGCGTCCAGCGCGGCCTGCCCGATTCCTAGAGCGGCGTTCTGCCATGCGGTGCGCAGCGTCCCCTCGTCAACCTCCCCGGCGAGGAAGTAGAACAGTTGGCGTGCAGCCTCGGCTTCGGCGGTCCCGAACAGGTTGTCCATACCTGTGATCACATAAGGCACGCCGGCGGCGTCGAGCGCTTGGACGATGGCGGCACCGTCGCGTCGCACCGAACGCAGAAGAATCGCCATGTCCGACCAGGAGATCCCCCTCTTGACGTCACCCTCCCGGATTGCGATGCCGCGCAATGAAAGGCAGGTTGCGGCAATGTGGCGTGCTTCGTCATCGGGGGTACCGAATCCGAGCGCGGTGATGTCTCCGCTTTCGTAGTCCTGCGCCTGCGTTGCCTTCATTTCCTTCGGCAGCCGCTGCACGACTTTGCTGATGAAGTCACGAGCGACCGCGACAACGCCTTCGCTCGAACGGAAGTTTTCCTCGAGACGAACCTGGCAGACGTCTGGGTATCGATTCTCGAAGGAGAGGATGTTGCGTACGTCGCTGCCGCGCCACTGATAGATAGTCTGGTCGTCGTCGCCGACGACGCAGATGGCAGCGCCGAGTTGATGCAGGGCTTCGACCACCGATTCCTGGATCGGGTTGAGGTCCTGATACTCATCGACGATCACATGGCGTATCCGCGCCGCCAATCGTTCGCGCAGTCCCTGGTTTCGGGTCAGTTCGTTGACGGCCTCCCGCAGAATACCGGAGTAATCGAGGTAGCCTTTGCTATGGAGCAACTGTTGGTAGTCGGTCAAATGATCCGCCACCGTTACGCCGTTCAGTTGGTCGGGCGCCACAGCTCTGTCCTCTCGCAGGATGTTCAGCGAGCCAATGAAATGCGGCGTATCGGTGAATCGCTTCAGGGTCACGCCTGCGAGAGTTGTGCTCTGGGTCAAGCCGGATGCCCTCGAGTGCCTATCGACGAACAGCGTCTGCTGCACCTCGTTTAGCACCTCGTATTTCATGAACGTCGCTACCTCGGACTTCAGGAGGTCGAGGCAGAATCCATGGATTGTGCCCACGTACATCTCGGCGAGTCCGGTGATCTCGCCGAAGTGTTCGCGACAGCGAGTGTGAATCCGCTCTTTCAGCTCAGCGGCTGCCTTGTCCGTGAAGGTGAAAGCAATGAGGTTGGCAGGTTGACAGTCCCCGCCGCCTTCGGCTGCCGGGCGCAGCAGATTGACCACGCGACGCGCTACCACTTCGGTCTTGCCCGATCCCGCGCAGGCGATTAGCTGCAGGTTGCCGCTGACATGGTCGATGGCTGCGCGTTGTGAATCGGTGATCATCGATCGCACCCCTTGAGTCCGGACCTGGGTATCTGCCACCCAACGACACGAATCCTACGTATTGACTGGTCACGGAAGGGGACTTCCAGGCATTGCCGAACCACGGCTTCCTTGCCGATCAAGTTCAACGATGGCATTGCTTCCCCTAGTGCCTGCTGCCGCCCCCGCGCGGATGATTGCAATACTACGCGTCGGTGAGCTCGTTCTACCCTTGCTTCGGCGGAACGGGAGTAGAGACACACACTAGACTCCGCAGACTGGTCACAGCAGGGACATTGTGGCGGTAACTATGGCGGTAACACGAAAAATGCAACAAGCACATCGCCTGTTATTGCGTGCGATCAGGCGATGATTGGATAGACGCCACCTCCACCAAAAACAAGAAAGGCCACCCTTGCGGTGGCCTTTCTTGTTTTCGGCGTCGGTGGCGGGAGGCGAACCGAAGGTTCGACTGTGGAGGCACGAAGCCGGAACGAACGGCGAAGCCGGCCCGTAGGGCGAGCGCCATGGATGGCGCGAGTAATCCCGCCACACAAGCTTTCTCAGGCCGAAGGCGACCTTCTCGCTCAGGCTCTTAAGTGCTTTGTGACCGAAGCGACCCAACTCACCCGACTGAATCAACACGAAACAAAATCCCCCCATCTCCGGCCACAGTTTTCCCCGGCGCGTACGATCCAATGTCGGAGAGGCAGGCGAGGGCGGCATCATGGACGATACCCCACGCGAGTTTGTCAGCAGCGATGGCATCCGCTGGCAATACACGATCGAACACCAGCGGCACGCAGACAGCATCGCGTGGCGCGCGCAGGTCTGGGAAGGGGACGCCTGCCGCGGGTTTCTGGAGGGACGCGTCTGGACCACCGAACCGGGCGATCCCGACACCATCTGCAGCGTCGCGCTCAAGATGGCGCTCGATGCGAATTACCTGAGGGACTTCACCCAGGGTGCCGACGAGGCGCCCGCCGAATCCGCCACGCCGGCGGAAGACGCTGCGGTCGCGGATGACCCTCACACTATGGACGACCCTGGCGCCGCAGATGGACTGCCGGGGCCTGATCCGCTGCCGACTCCGGCCTGATCAATTGAAAAACGCTACTTGTCATCCCGAGCGTAGCGAGGGATCTCGAAGTTTTCGTCGCCGTCACTCACCGATCACTCGGCCCCATCCGATCTGGACATGCCCCCAGCTTGCAAGCCTCTTCGAGCCGGCAATATTTCGCGGCCGATCCGTCGGTGACCTTCTCCCAACCGCCCGGCGCCATCGGCGCCTTGCGATACAAGTCCGCACCGCGGCACATGCGACCCGATGGAATGGGCAACAGGTCGGGCAGGGCAGCCGCGGTGGAGGACGCGCCCGACGCAGCACCAAAGAAGTCCGCGTCGGATCGTTCGGGCTGCTTGCTTGTGCAAACGACGATGCACAGGAGCAGCGTCGCGGCGATTGCAGCGGACATGGCGGCTGTCCTGGATAGAATCATGATGCGGGCTCCGTGCTGTCGCGTCGAGAATGCCACGGCCAACTACCGTCCCCTCGCAGCCATAGCCGACGCAAGCGCCGCATCGAACAGACCCTCCAGTTTCGCGTCCGTGCCTCGCATCGCCCCGACCACGGCTGCGGCCCATTCGAAGTAAGCGGTGATCCGCTTCGGCTCCCATGACAGCGGCGGACATCGGGCGATGTCACGTATGTTTGCTGTCTTGTCAGCAAGCTTGACGAGCTTCGCCTTGCGCGGCAGGTGCGCGGCATGTTCGACCTGCGCTGCCTTGCGCTGCTCCTTGGGCAACGACTTGTCGTCGGTGACTGCCTCGACCAGCGCGAGCACGCGCTTGCCGAAGCCCTTGCCGATCTCGGCGCGTCGCTGCTCGATGAACTCCTGATCCTTGCCGCTACAGTCCTCGATGACGTCGTGCAGCACCGCAGCCGTGAGCACGTCGGGATCGTGGATGCCGGCTTCCACCGAGAGGATGCGCAGCAGCGCGATCGGATGGTTGATATGGCGCAGCCTCGGCGCCCTTGCGGCGCTGGTCGCGGTGCTGCTGCGCGGCGTAGTCGAGCGCTGCAATCAGGAGGGTGAGCGAACGGTCGGCGGCAGTCATGAATTCAGGATCTCGCAGCGCGTGCTGCGGGTATTGTCCCACCCTGGAGATCGCATGCGCATTGGGCTGGCTCGATAGAAGGCGGTGTCAGAGATAGTTTCTAAGAAGGTGTCTCTGACACTGTTATTGCTCCGATATTTCTGGCTCGAAATGCCGTGATAGGCTGCGGCACAACGCTTCTTTGAACCCGAATAGGCGTTCGGCGAACCCTAATGGAGTACGTTAAGGCCATGGCGAAGACGGAATCGCGGGTACGCGCGCCCAAAAAGCTCGGACGGTCCAGCATTTCGACGGCAGCGTCGCCGAAAGCGGAAAGCAAGCCGATGAATCAAGGGCTTGGAGCCGCGAAAACGGCCAAGCAGGACGAGTTTTACACCCAGTACGTCGACATCCAGAAAGAGGTCGAAGCCTATCTGGAGTTCGACGAAGACACCTTCCGCGGCAAGGTCGTCTACTGCAACTGCGACGACCCCTTTGAGAGCAACTTCTTCAAGTACTTCGCTGCCAACTTCAACAAACTTGGCCTCAAGAAGCTTGTCACCACCAGCTACGATGGCTCCCCCATCGCCGGCGCACAACTTACGTTCGGTGAGTATGACGAGGGCAACGGCAAGCGCCAAAAGCCCAAGGCGATCGCTGTGGAGATAGAGGAAGTGAAGGATGTCAACGGAGACGGCGCGACGGGCATCGAAGACGTAAAGCTCTTCCTAGAGCAGAACGCCCACACCCGCACGCCCCTCGCGGGAGGCGGCGACTTCCGCAGCGCCGAATGCGTCGAGCTCCTCAAAGGGGCGGACATCGTTGTCACCAACCCCCCCTTCTCTCTCTTCCGCGAGTACGTCGCGCAACTGATCGAGCACAAAAAGAAGTTGCTCATCATCGGCAATTTGAACGCCATCAAATACAAGGTGGTCTTCCCGCACTTTCAGGGCAACAGACTGTGGCTTGGTCCAAGCATTACCGGTGGCGATCGCGAATTTCAGGTGCCGGACAGCTATCCACTTGATGCCGCAGGTTGGCGAGTGGACAAGGATGGGACGAAGTTCATAAGGGTTAAAGGCGTCAGGTGGTTCACCAACTTAGACCATGGCCGTCGCCACCAGCCGATGAACCTCATGACTATGGCGGACAATCTGAAGTTCAATAAGAAGCTTGATGGGAAGTCGGCTTATGTGCGCTTCGATAACTACACCGCTATCGAAGTGCCGTTTACTGATGCCATACCTAGTGACTACGACGGCATCATGGGCGTGCCGATTAGCTTTTTCGACAAGTACTCGCCGGATCAGTTTGAGATCATCTGGCAAGCAAGCGGCAATACCCGGGCGTCCACCCCGGCATTAGTCTTGCAGCAGATGGGGTATTCGCTTCATCCTGATGATCGAGGCGGCTGCGCGATTCTACGTGGACGAAGGACGTACGACAGAATCTTCATTAGACATAGAGCAACGGTGTAATGAAAACTACTCTCGAAAGGAACATCACCGTCGCTCACATTTGCGAAGGGTTTGTGTACAACCAGCTGGAAGGCAAAGGGCTGTTCGGGCTCGCCGGAAAGCTCACCATCCAGCCGGAGTACCAGCGCAACTACATCTATGCCGATGGCGGCGGCAAGAAGGAGCAGGCGGTCATCGAATCGCTGCTCAAGGGGTATCCGCTAGGGCTGATCTACTTCAACAAAGTTGCGGAGGACAAGTTCGAGGTACTGGACGGCCAGCAGCGCATCACAAGTATCGGACGGTTCGTTACGAACAAGTTCGCGATCATGGATAGCGGCAATCCGAAGTACTTCGACAGCCTGCCAGCCGACCAACAAGCCAGGCTTCGCGACTCGAAATTGCTGATCTACGAGTGCGAGGGGACGGAGAGCGAGATCAAGCAGTGGTTTGAGACGATCAACATTGCAGGCGTGCCTCTCAACTCCCAAGAGCTCTTAAACGCCATCTACTCTGGGCAGTTCGTGACTCTTGCCAAGGCCGAGTTCAGCAACAGCCAGAACGCGAACATCCAGAAATGGAGCGCTTACATCAAGGGCAGCGCAAACAGGCAGGACTTCCTTGAGCGGGCGCTGGACTGGGTGAGCAAGGACGATATTGGCGGCTACATGAGCGCTCATCGCAACGACAACAACATCTCTGAGCTGAAGACCTACTTCAACTGCGTGATCGACTGGACTTCAACCGTGTTTGTCGACGTTCTTCCAGAAATGAAGGGATTGGAGTGGGGCAGGCTGTACGAGGAGCACCACAGCAAGTCCTACGATCCAAAAAAGATGTCAGAGGATGTGAAAAAGCTTGCCGCCGATGATTACGTGAAGAGCCACAAGGGAATATTCGAGTTTCTACTAGGCGGCTCGGTCAAAAAAAGCTTGTTGGACATCCGGATATTCGAGGCTCCGGTAAAGCGGGTCGCATATGCTAAGCAGACGCAAGCAGCCGAGCACAAGGGCGAGTCTAACTGTCCGCTTTGCGCGATTGGGAACGACGCCAACAAGAGCAGGATCTATAAGTTCGCCGAAATGGACGCCGACCACGTCTCCGCATGGAGCAAGGGCGGCGGAAGCTCGGCTAAGAACTGCCAAATGCTCTGTGCCACCCACAATCGCGCGAAAGGCAACCGCTGATATGGGCGTGCCTTAGCCCGGCAACTTCACTCTTCTCCGCGCGCTGCTGCCAGTTGCTCAAGCTGTTGAAGGAGTTCGACCCTCTGGCTGGGATCTAGGCGCGGGATCGCCGCCAGCGCATTCGCGAAGTCTAGAGACGGTGGCTCATACAACTCAAGTGTGTCGTCTCGAAGTCGATAACACATCATCCTTACATTCGAGAGGCATCTAAGGCCGTACCGCGTCTTACGATCGGCTCCCGACGCAATGATAAGGCCTTCAACGGTGTCGTTTTCGCCGGCCAGATGTTGTTTCACCCATCCCATATACCGCAACACTTGGCCGAGCACCTCGTCGCTCGTCTTCAGCACCTTTAGTTCAACCACGAGCCAACTTGATTGATGCCGATGCTGTCCAAGGAGATCGATGATCCCAATCTCGCCGGCGTTAACGTGCCCCTCTTTGTGGAGCTTCCAGTCCTTTCCCAAACTTGTTTCGTCCCAATGCTGCAAAAGATACTTCTGTAAGCCTTCTTCCAAATCGAAGGCATCATCCTCTGACGAGACTGTTTCGCCATTTGGAGAGATGTTTCGTAGCAATCGTAGTTTTCTCCGCGCCGCGTCCTCGTTGCGACAAAGTGCGAGCTGCGGATAACGGTCGATGTCATCTGCCAACGCGACGGTGCGGTGATGTTGCGATGGGCTCATGTCAAGAGCCTTCGCTGTTTGTCTGCCAGAGATGCCCTTGCGTTTTTGGAAGTGAGTCACTGCCTGAACGAGTCGGACCCATGCTGCCCATGGCGTTACCGACTGGGCCTTCGTTCTAAGCCTTTGGAGATCGACAATCTCGTCGTCTTGAAATGAGTAGCCGCACATGCAATGCGGTTCATTGGTGGCTTCTGAGCAGACAGGGCATTTCATAGCAGCATTTCCATTGGAGCTGTGGTTCAGTACGCACAAGCGCATTAGTCGAAGAGGACGTTGGCAATTATTCCTCGACTAATTAACCATGTCCCCTTTCTTGGATTTCAGGGTTGTCCCTCAACATTGGAAAACCCAGCGAGGCGCTCAAAGGCTCCATCGAAGCGACGCACTCCAAGGCTCCAAACGCCGTAACATTCGAAAGCACCCGTGTGAAGCGTATTCATCGAATTGGGCTCGATGACTTGCCACCGACCAAGAGGAACGAACTTCCATGCGCTACCCGAGAGCACGGTTAGGAGTGGTTGGCCAGCGTGTACGGTCAAGATTCCCGGGGTACGCATCTCAGACGAAACCGGCTCGTTGACATCCAGCTCCACGAGAAGCTCGCTACCGACCGCAAGGGGTAAGTACAGGTCCGAACCTTCTGGGTCGCCAGTGAAATAGTTGAAAGCTGAGCGGCCATCCAGGTCGAGAAGGACCTTTCTGCCGCCAACGCTAAGAATGACGATCGCCCGCCGCACTGGCCGATCGTCGACGTATTGAACTAGGTCGCCGGGTTCAAGCGAGTTGAACGTCTTCAACGCAAGCTCGCCAACAGTTCGAACAAGCATCTCAGTTCTCCTAATCAATTTCGCGCCCACTTCCGCCGAAGCAGCACAATCAGATCCTCGACAATTCGTGCTGCGTTCATCGTCAATGCCTGGCGCACCATATAGTCAGGTGAAAGCATCACTGCTGCGTCGCGCTCTGCTTCCTGTCCGAACATCATGATGCTTCCAGAGTTCGGGCTGGCGGCATGCTCGCGCTCGGTCCGCCACCCGTACATGCTGCCGCCAATTACGCGCGTGGCGAGGGCGACGTGCGTTAGCCGCTCGGTGGAATCGATGTGACTCAGAAGCCAAGCGACAAAGCTGAGGGAGCCTGCTAGTAGCGCTGCTATGTCTTCTTGAATGATGGTCGGGAAGCCCATGCCACGCGAAGCTCGGTCTATCGGCAGTTGGACAAGGATGTCGCCCGTAGGCCACAACGCGATTCTGGCGCCTTCGCCGTATCGGCCCTCCTGCTCAATTACGAGTGCCCCGTTGTCAAAGCGCCTACTTGTGCCAAGCGTCCGATTAAACAAAGGCGGTGGGCCAAACAATGCACGTTGCTCGAGAGCGTCAGTCAGAGGTTGAGCTTCCATCTCTGCGGGCCGCAGCACCGGCTGGGAGGGACCCGCGGCGACAGCAAGTTGGAAGGTGGCAGTAGAAGCGTCCCGCCGCATGTTGGGCAACAACTCCAAAGCTCTTGTCCTGAGGCCTTCCGGATTCAAAGGTGCAGCCGCGTTGGCCAACTCATGGTTGTGGAGGGCTCTAGCAACTTTGTCCCCCAACTCCTGCGGAGTTGCAAATGACGCGCGGTAAAGGCCCTGCTCCCATCCGCTGGCCTCTTGGATCAGGGCCGCCTGATCCGCTTCTGCATCACGATCCTCGACAAAGGTCAGGATGGGCTTGCGGTTCTGGGCCTCCTTGAACTCCTCGTGGGTAGCCGAAAGGCCAGAAGTCTGTTTGGCGCCGTAACGCGGCCCAAGAAGCAGCACGACCAAATCCGATTCCCGTAAGCCCGACAAGCATGCGACCTGAGGCGAGGAAGCACGCGCTCCAAAATCTTCTGCCATGACGGCTTGGTGACCAAGCATCTCAATCGAATGCTTGACGATGGCGCGTTCCGCTTCCATCCCTGAAATCAAGGAACTAATGAATACCTTCATGAAACAACTCCTGCTTCGGACCTAGATCATAGCGGCAACCTTCGAAGGCCTCTGTCGCACGTGCTCCTTGGAGCCTCAGAAACGGGTACCAGATGATGATGCGCCGCGATCGGAGTAGCTTGGCTACACGGCCGATTCTTGGAGAGCAGCGCAATGGCAATACCGGCGCAGGCGTTTGGTGAGATCTATCCCAAGGATCTCCGACCGGGCAGTATCTTCAAGTTCCGCAGCAATTGGGCCATGCTCGTGACATATGAAGATGGCTCGACGCTAGACTTCTTGATGCTGGGCGGCGAACACGCGGGTCAACTGTTCAATGTGGGTCCCGGGATGCCAAAGTGTCTTGGCGTTATTCCTCCCTTTTCATGGTTTCCTGCGGTCGAAGAAAGTGCCGTCGCAAGCCACACGGAGCACCAAGTCACCACCCTGACACTGACGCCGAGCGGTCCGGTGATCATTGGTGCGAATATGGATGGCTTCGACCCGAAGTACTTCGCTTTCCGGTTGGATGGCATCGTAGCTCGGGATTATGAGGCTTACGGCATCGGGTTGCGGTTTGCTGATTGGACTGCTGAGCTACGGCACCCCGAGAGGCCGTTCGAGTCGTTGGGTAGCCTGTTCTCGATAAGGGCCGTCTAATTGGATATTAGGTGCTCACGGAGCGATCATGCTTACCGAAAAAGGTCCAAATGATGTTGTCTTCTACACGAGTGGTGAACTGATAGTACATACCATTTCAGACGGTGACTCTCTCACTTTACGTTCCGATGATCAGGACGTCCTAGTGCGTGATGTCGTGGTACTTGAACCGGGTCGTTACAGCGCGACGATCTACGGATTTGAGCCAAGCCGGGCGACTGAGCTCAACGGACTTCGCCTTGACCAGAGGATTCAGTTCGGTGAGAGACATGTTTTCGGTGTGCGCCGCGCATAACTTGCGCTCAATGAATTCCATCGGAGTACGGGGACAGCCTGTATGGAACTAGTTCTGTCCACATTGTCGCTCGCGCTCTCATTGGGTCTTGCAGTTTTCTACTTTCGTGATCGAAAGCGCTCCGCTTTCGAGCTTGAGACGGCGTACTGCGACAACTTGCTGGAATGGCACGCATCGGTCGTGAATGTGCTCATGCGTCTTCGATTCTACGACAGACCACACATATCAGCAGAGCACGTCGCTGACTTGGCGGAGCTCTCATCGCTCATAGAGCAAGGACGATTTTACTTCCCCAACATCGATAGGGGAGACAGCTTTGGAGCGGACAAGCCAATTGCGTATCGCGGTTACCGAAATCTTGCTCTGGACTTCCTTGTCGCGTCATACAACGTGCTTCGAACTCCTGCCGACGGGAGCCGTAGTGCAGACGCAGAACGACTTCAACGATATTTCACTTCGATAATCTTCGAAGTCGTTCGGCCGGCTGAGCGTCTCGAAGCGATCCGAACCCACACAGATCGATACTTTGTAGTGCAGAAGTGCTTTGATGACTTTCTGGCGCATAAAGATGGGCATGTGATAGACCACATTTGGCAAGACCAGCGGTTCTCAAAGGAGCACAAGTAATGGCAATCCTCGACGCTGATCAGCTTCCTACGCCACAAGAACGCTTAGATGAGCTAGAAGCTGAAATCGCGTTCCTCCGCGAAATGGTGCGTTCCCTGATCTCCAGGTTTCCGGCAGATCCCGTCAAGGACGGGCCCATGTATGGGGCGGTAAAGGCGTTCAATGAGGCTTCCCGCAGTCTTCCAAAGGAAAAGCAGGCGGCTCGGGATCGCGCGTACGAGAAGTTCGGCTTGCAACATATTCATCGAGCTCGCTAAGTAGCTCAGCACTCATCCCTCGACGGGGATGCTGAGCTTGGGGGGTGATTGCAGGCGTCGTTGGGGCGTTGAGGGAACGACGGTGTAACGCATGCACCGCGCGATTCAGCCTTCAACCCGCATGCTGTAGCCGAATGGACGATTCCCGCCACGGAGGCACGTCATGCTGAAGCGTCTGCATCCCATCGAGCAGGCCAGGTCGGCTGCGGGGAAGATCGGGGAGGCGATCCTCGATCTCATCACCACGGTTCCCGACTCCGACGAGCTCGAGAGCGCTTCGCCGCGCGAGAAGGCCAACAGGATCCGCCGCGTTGCGTCCGCCAAGGCGTTGGCCACAGCCGGTTCGTTGGCGCTGCCGCCCGGGGCGTGGGGTTGGTTGACGATCCTTCCGGAACTGCGTGCGGTCTGGCGCATCCAGGCGCAGATGGTTGCGGACATCGCCGCGGCCTACGGCAAGAGCGCGACGCTGACGCGCGAGCAGGTCGCCTACTGCCTGTTCCGCCACACCGCCGCGCACGCGGTGCGCGAAGTCGTCGCGCAGGTGGGCGAGCGCTTCCTCGTGCAGAAATCGTCGGTGCGCGTGCTGCAGGCGATTGCGCGGCAGGTTGGCATCGACGTCAGCCAACGCTCGCTGTCGCGCGTGGTGTCGCGGTGGTTGCCGGTCATCGGCGCTGCGGGCGTGGGGCTGTATGCGTACCACGACACCAGCAAGGTGGCGCGGACGGCGATTGCGTTTTTCGGGTCGGAGATCGAGTTGGTGGAAGGGAACGCGGCGAGGGTGGCGACGCAGGAGGTTGTGGCGAGGAAGGTGTTGGGTGGGAAGGTGGTGAAGGGGCGGGCTTTGGAGGCGACGTAGTAGGGTTGCACTCGCGACGCAGTATGTAGAATGGAGCTCCAGATCCTTTTGGTCCACTCGAAAAAGATCGGCCACACCAGCTCCTGGAACGCGCATGAGCAATCGCTATAAGGCCGACGGAGCCCAAGGAGAATCGCAAGCGGGTTCGAATGGTCAGGTGCTGGCCAACCGGCTTGGCATCGTCGATATCGACGAAATCAACGAAGCAGAGCTGCTTCTGCTGCAACAGCTCTACGAGGCGGTGTTGTTGGAAGACCTGCCCGATCGAAAGCTGGTCGCGGCAGACTTGTTCACGTGGCATCGCCGGTGGCTTGGCAATTTGTACGACTGGGCGGGCCAATTGCGGACGGTCAATGTCAGCAAGGGCGGATTCCTGTTCGCCAATGTCGAGTTCATTCCGAAGCTGTTGCAGGAATTCGAACGCGATTGTCTTGGGCGCTTTACGCCGTGCGATGGTTTGAGCAGCGAGGCGTTGGTCGAAGCCCTCGCCGTGACCCATGTCGAGATCGTACTGATCCATCCGTTCCGCGAGGGCAACGGGCGGCTATCGCGCTTGCTGGCGGATGTGATGGCTGTCCAGGCAGGGCATGAGCCGCTGGACTACAGCGCGTGGGATGCGGACAAGGAGGCCTACTTCAGCGCCATCCGTGCAGGACAAGCCAACGACTATGCGCCGATGCGTCGGCTGGTCGGGATTGCCTTGGGCGGTTGAGAAGTGAAACGCGGACTTACTTGGCGAGCATCAGGTTACGGAACCTGACCGGCTTGTCGCGCAGCAGCGATTCCAGTTGACGGACCTTCTTGCCGGTCTCGATCGCGGTAGAGCTGGCCACGGCGCGATCGATGGCCTTTTTGCTCGGAATCTTGGGCTTATGCGATCGGCTGCTCATGGGGGTTTCCGTTGTCGACAACGCGATACTTCATTATACCGGTAGCGATGCCACCCCGCGTCAGTCGGCGTGAGCGGACGGTGGCATACGGAGGTGGTTGATCCTTCGGCTCCTCATTTCTCAACAGCGAAGCTGGTCATCTGTCGAGCGAAGGAACAGCAACTTCGAGATCCCTCGCTGTGCTCGGGATGACAAAGGGAGTTTCTTCAATGCGGCGCGATGCCGAGCCAGCTGACGACCGTGTCGGTCGCTTCGCCGGCAGCGGTGAAGTACGCCTTCGTTTCGGTGCCATCCGTGACTTTGATCTCGGCGCCCGAGTCGGTGAAGCTCTTCCGGTTTCCTGGGCGGACGGAGACGATGTAATCCGGGTTGATGTAGAGCATGTCGCCTTCGAGATCGACGATTTTCAGGAAAGGATTCATGTGCGTCTCCGGCAGGGGGAATCGTTGCGGGGTCGAGGCGGATGTTGTGGTGTCGGGCGAGTCTAGCGCAGGTTGGTTTGGGGTGGTGCTGGGGAGGGTCTGGACTGGCCCTTGTTCGTCATCCTCGCGAAGGCTGGGATCCAGCTCTGCCCTTAGGCCGTCATTCCCGCGAAGGCGGGAATCTGCCTTTGATCGACAAAGCCAAAATCAAGAGCTGGATCCCCGCCTTCGCGAGGATGACGATCAAGATCAAGATGGATCCCAGCTTTCGCTGGGATGACGAGCCTCAGAGCCCCGGGATTGAGGAAGTGCTATTGGCCTTGACACTGTCCTAGATGTGAACCATGGTTCACATATGAGTGTCCGAAAAACTTTCAGTCGTTACGACACCGCCGACTACCTCAAGACCGAGGAGGACATCGCGCATTACATGGAAGCGGTGATGGAGGAGGGCGGCGAT
>Ga0105248_10003141_pt1 | contig 18278 bp, 10 predicted proteins | sample KBSS34metaG_FD_81524 | JGI IMG/M metagenome (GOLD analysis project Ga0105248, IMG submission 81524) | Switchgrass rhizosphere microbial communities from Kellogg Biological Station, Michigan, USA - KBS S3-4 metaG | ecosystem: Host-associated > Plants > Roots > Rhizosphere > Soil | place... | reverse complement strand
GCGGACTCTGGCCGACGCTCGCGACCGGAGTCGCGAGCACGTGCATCGCGTACTTCACGTTCCTGTTTTCGGGCGTGCTAGGGCTCGAAGAGCTCGCGTGCTTCACCGTGGTGGGCCTCGCGGTGGCAGGACTTACGAGCCGCTTCGTGCTGCCGGCGGTCGTTGCCTCGCCGGCGCGCGACCACGGCGATTCGCGCTGGCTCGCGCGGCTCTGGAGCACCATCGTGCGGCTGCCGCGCGCGCCCTCGGCGGCGTTCGTGCTGATCGCGGCGTGCGTGGCTGTCGTCGCGCTCGCGCGCGAGCCGCTCTGGGACAACGACCTGCGCAGCCTTACGCCGGTGCCGGCGGATTTGCTCGCGGCCGACCAGAAGCTGCGCGCGGATCTCGGCACAGCTGATCTGCGTTACCTGGTCGCGGTGGACGGCGCGGATGTCGACGCCGTGCTCGTACAACTCGAGGCGCTCGAGCCCGGGCTCGAGACCCTCGTCGCGCGCGGTGCGATCGACGCTTACGACGACGCGGCGCGTTACCTGCCGAGCGCGGCAAAGCAGCGCGCGCGTCAGGCAGCGCTTCCCGATGAGCGCTCGTTGCGCGCCGAGCTCGACGCCGCGACTGCAGCGACCGAGTTTCGCACCGGAGTGTTCGAGCCGTTCCTGGCCGACGTCGCGAAAGCGCGCACGCTGCCGCCGCTGACGGTCGACAGGCTGCGCGAGCTCGGCCTCGGCGCGCGCGTCGATTCTTTGCTCGCGCGCGATGGCGCGAAGGTCGCCGCGCTCGTCACGTTCAGCGGCGTCAAGGATCTCGGTGCGCTCCGCGCGTTCGCGGCTACCGAGCCGGACGCCACGCTGCTCGATTTGCGGCAGGCGTCCGAATCGCTCGTCGCGCGCGAGCGCGAGCGCATGCTCGTGACTCTCGCCGTCGCAGCCGTCGCGCTCGTGGGCGTCATCGCTCTAGCGCTCCGGAGTCGCGCGCGCGTGCTGCGGGTGCTCGCGCCGATGGCCATCACGACGCTCGTGGTCGTCGCGGCGCTGCGAGGCTCTGGCATTTCGCTCACCTTGTTCCATTTGATCTCGCTCATTCTCGTCGCCGGCCTCGGGCTCGACTACGCGCTGTTCTTCGAGCACGCGGCTGACGATCCCTTCGAGCAACGGCGTACGCTCCACGCGGTGCTCGTGTGCTCGATCTCGACGCTGTTCGTATTCGCGCTGCTCGCGGCTTCGAGCTTACCGGTGCTGCGGGCGATCGGGTTGCCCGTGACCATCGGGGTCGTGTCGAATTTCTTTCTGGCCCTTTATTTGACGACGCCGCGCGAGGCCGTGGCCGGTCCCGCGCCTCCTTGAGCCGCCGCGGCGTATCATGTGCCATTCGCTGCGACGCAGCGAAGTCGGAGAAGCGCGATGACCACGAAGCGGGATTTTCTCGTCGGTTCGGCTGCCGCCGTCGCGGCCGCCGCGTTCGGCGCGCGTAGCGCCGCGGCCGCCGGCAAGGTGCCGGTGCTCGGCTTGATCTTCCCGCCGCTCAATCGCGGCGTGCCCGAGGAAGGCGTCGCAATGTACGGCGACAAGCTCAAGTTCGTCGTGACGGGACTCGGCGTCGAGCGGATGACTCCGGACGGCTTCGAGGCCGTGCTTCCGAAGATCCCTGCAGCCGCGGAGAAACTGGCCGCGGCCGGTGCCGAAGCGATCGAGCTCACGGGCACATCGCTCACGTTCTACAAAGGCGAGCCGTTCAATCAGAAGCTGCGCGAGACAGTCACGAAGGCATCGGGCTTGAAGGCGACGACGATGAGCAACGGCGTGATCGACGGGCTCAAAGCCGTCGGCGCGAAGCGCGTCGCGGTCGCTACCGCGTACAACGACGAAGTCAACGAGCGCCTGCATGCGTTCCTCATCGAGCACGGCCTCGAGCCGCTCGTCGTCAAAGGCCTCGGCATCGAAGCGATGACCGACGTCGACAAGGTCACACAGAACGACTTGATCGAATTCGGCGCGCGCGTGCGCGCGACGGCGCCCGATGCCGACTCGCTGCTCGTCTCGTGCGGCGGCTTCAGGACGCTCGAGATCATCGCGCCGCTCGAGGCGAAGACCGGCGTGCCCGTGATCTCGAGCATGCCGCATGGGCTTTGGGCTGGCGCGCGGCTCGTCGGCATGAGCGGCGCCGCGCCCGGCTACGGGAAGCTGCTGTCGCGCGGCGGTTAGCGCCGATCCCCCGCTGCTTCAGGTGCCCGGCGCGCCGCCGGCGCGCGGCGGCTTCTTCGCGCGCTCCGCGCTCGCCGCCGCCTTCGCGTTGCGCGGCCGCTTCGGCACGCACGCGAGGAAGCGGCGCGAGTTGTCGACCGTGATCCGCTTCAGCGTCGCGTCGTCCGCGCCCGCGGCTTTGAGCTTCGGCAAGAACGCCGTGAGCGGCCGGCCGTAGCCCCGCGACGCGTCGCCGGAGATCAGCACGTGATCCGCGAAGCCCGCCTCGAGAAGCGCCATCACGAGCGGCACGGCCGCGGCGTCGCCGCCGCCGCCTTGGCGGTCGAAGCCGACGAACGCGCCGCGCCGGCAGAGCGTCTTGTGCACGTACACGTTCGGATCGTTCAGGTTGCCGAGGTGGCCGATGCAGACACGCTTCGGATCGACGCCTGCGTCCTCGAAGATGTCGAGCTGCTCGAGCGCCGATTTCCCCGGAATGCCCGTGTGCGTGAAGATCGACAGGTTCGTCTCGACGTGCGCCTTGCCGACGGCGCGAAACACCTTGCGCTCGACCGCCGTGATCTCGTCCCACGAGCCGATCTCGCCGAACACGCCCGCCGGATAATCGTCGGCCTGGCGCAGCAGCGCGCGGACGAGCTGTGCCTCGCTCATCGTCGCGACGTCCTGCGGATAGAACGGCTCCGTGTAGAACCCCGCGCCCTTCACGACCGGCAGCCCCGACTTCATCGCGGCCGCGCGGATGAACTCGAGGTCCATGCCGGCCCCCTCGAGACCCGCGTCGACGAGGCACGCGACGCCGTCGCGCTGGGCGCTGCGTAGCTCCTCGGCCATCAGGTCGACGTCGCGCATCGGATCGGGGCCGGGCGGGGCGGGCGGCGGCCCTGCAGGCCGGGCGGTCGGCGGCGCGCCTTGCGCCGCGAGCACGGCGGCGGAAGCCGCGCGGAACCGATCGCTGAAATCCGGGCCGAGCGACAAATGCTCGTGAAACAGCGTCGCGCCGCCCGCGAGCTCCTCGGGCGCGTAGTCCCTGAACAGCGTGCGGATCACGGCGCCCTTCGGGAACGACGGCGCCTGCGCCCACGCGTCGAAGCGCAACGCCGCGGCCGCTGCGGCGCCGCCTACCAACTTGAGCGCCTCGCGGCGCGTGAACGTGCTCATGCAACCTCGCTTTGCGAACTGCTCGCGGCGCTCGCCGCGACGGGCGGCGAGGCGCGCCGGTGGCCGATTCTCGCCGTGGCGGCGCTCCGAGTCGAGCCGCGCGTGTGTCGCGCCCCGTCGGTGTGCGCTACGCTGCCGATGCAATGGGGGAACACGCGCTCACCGAACGCTCGGGTATGTCCGGCTGGAGACGCTGGGCGAACGCGCCGCAGTCGCTGCGCTGGCGCCGCGTGCTGATGCGCATCCACTCGTGGACCGGGGTCGGGCTCGGCCTCTACATCTTGCTGCTCAGCATCACCGGCAGCTTTAGCGTGCTGCGCCCGCAGTTTCATATCTGGATGGTGCCGCGCGCCGTGCCGGTGGCCGGAACGCGCCTGAGGGGCGACGAGCTTCGCGACGCGCTGCGCAGCGTATACGCAGGCAGCGAAGTCACGGCCGTGTTCGAGGGCCGGCGCGCCGAGAGCCCGGTGCGCGTGACGCTCAAGCGCGACGGCGTCGAGGTCGAGCGCATTTTCGATCCGTACGCGGTCCGCGACATCGGCCTCATGTACCCGCCCGTGCTCGATGCCGTCGAGTGGGTCGTCGATTTGCACGACAACCTACTCGGTGGCGAGCGTGGCCGCGCGGTCAACGGCATTGGCGCTACGCTCTTTTTTCTGCTCGGGCTGAGCGGCGCGCTGCTCTGGTGGCCCGGCAAGGGCCGTTGGACCGAGAATCTGCTGACGGGCTGGCCGGAGAAGACCCGACGTTTCGCGCAGCGCTTGCACGTCTCGTTCGGGTTCTGGTCGCTGCCGATGATGCTCGTATGGGGGCTCACCGCGATCTACTTCGCGTTCCCGGACCCGTTCATCTGGACCGTCGATTCGCTCGGCGGCGATCCGAGCGACCCGAGTCGGACGGCAGACGTCGCTCTGCGCACGGTCGTGTACTGGCACTTCGGGCGTTTCGGAGGGATGACGGGCCGCTTGATCTGGGTGGTGATCGGCTTGATCCCCGGAGTGCTGTTCGTGACCGGCTTCATCATGTGGCGGATACGCGGGCTGCGTCGCAAGCGCGCGGCGCTGATACAAGCGGCCACGGCGCTTGCCCCGGCGGATCAATCGGCCTGAGTCGCAGCCAACGCCGCCGCCGACCCCTCGCGGACAGCTCGGCGCGGCCAGAATGCCTGCGCGACGAACGCGGCGAACGCGAACACGCCGACCGCGAACACGATATCGCCCGGCACGCGCGCCCAGACGAGCCCCTGCATAACAGGCCCATGAATCACCTCGGCGCTGCGTGCGAACGCATAGTCGTGAGTGAAGCTCAGATAGGCCTGGTACAAGCCCTGCGGCAGCAGCGACAAGAAAACCATCATCGCGAGTCCGACGTTGAGGCACCAGAAGCTCGTGGCGAGCAGGCGGTGGCTCCAGCCTGCCGTGTCCGTGAGGCCGCGCATGCAAAAGATCACGAGGCCGAGCCCGAGCATGCCGTAGACGCCGAACAGCGCCGCGTGCCCGTGCGTCGGCGTCGTGCCCAACCCCTGCATGTAGTAGAGCGCGATCGGCGGGTTGATGAGAAAGCCGAATAGACCTGCGCCGATCAGATTCCAGACGAGCACCGAGGCGAAGAACTTGAACGGCCAGTGGTAGGGCCGCTGCCAGGCGAAAAGATCGTCGTGCTTCGCGCGGCTGTACGCCTCGAAACCCACGACGAGCAGCGGCACGACCTCGAGCGCCGAGAACACGCTGCCGAGTGCGATCACGCCGATCGGCGTGCCGCTCCAATACAAATGATGAAAAGTGCCGAGCACGCCGCCGCCGAGAAAGATGATCGTCGCGACGAGCACGGACGTGGTCGCGACCGACGCGCGCACGAGCCCCATCCGCACGAGCAGCGCCGACACGATCGCCGTCGCGAAAACCTCGAACACGCCTTCGACCCAGAGGTGAACCACCCACCAGCGCCAGTACTCCATGATCGAAATGTGCGTATTCCGGCCGTAGAGCAGCCCCGCGCCGAAGAGGAGACCGATCGCGACGGTCGCGACGACGACGAGCGAAAGCAGCGATCGATTGCCGGGCTGCGCGAGCGCGGGCCTTAGTCCCCGCACCACGAGCGCGACCCAAAGCAGCAATCCGACGAACAGATAGATCTGCCAGAACCGGCCCAGATCAACGTACTCGTAGCCCTGGTGCCCGAACCAGAAGTTGCGCACCGCGTCGCCGATCAGGCGGTTGATCGCGAGCCATTCGCCCGCGAACGACCCGACGACGATCACGACCAGGCTCACTAGCAAGAACCAGACGCCTGCCGCTTGCCATTTCGGGTCGCGACCACCGAGCAGCGGCGCGACATACAGCCCCGTGCCGAGCCACGCGGTCGCAATCCAGAGCACCGCGAGCTGCGTGTGCCACGTGCGTGTGACGGCGTACGGGAAGAGCTCCGAGAGCGGCAGCCCGTAGAGACCTTGGCCCTCGACCGCGTAGTGCGCCGTCACGATGCCGAGCAGCACCTGCGCGACGAACAGCAGCGCGACGACGATGAAGAACCACGACGTCGCGCGCATCGATGCCGTCACGGTGCTCGTCGTCATGAAATCGGAGCGCGCGAAGCCGCCCTCGGGCTCGCCGTCGCGGCGCCAAACGTCGAACTCGCGCGCGTAGTACCAGACTAGGCCGCCGACGCCAGCGAGCAGGATCAAGATCGATACGACCGTCCACAGGAACACGGCGCCCGTCGGCGCGTTGCCGACGAGCGGCTCGTGTGGCCAATTGCTCGTGTAAGACGCAGTGTCGCCTGGCCTCTGTGTAACCGCTGCCCAGGCGGTCCAAAAGAAGAACGCGTTCAGCGTCGCGGATTCCTCGGCCGTGAGCGTCGCGTGCAACGGCAACGCGTATTGCGCGCGCAGCACGCGGGCGTCGGGCGTCAGCGCGCGGAACAGATCGGTGTAATGCGCCGCGACCTGGTCGATCGCATTCGCGCGCTCGTTCGTTATCGTCACGATGCCGGAACGAGCGTCGTACGTGTTGGTCCGCATCGCATCGCGCAGCTGCGCGCGCAGCGCCGCCTGCATGGGGGCCGGTAGTTGCGCGTAGCTAGGTGCACGTTCGGCCGCGGCGAGCTGATCGAGCAGTGCGAGGGCTTCGCGATGCAGCCAGTCGGCGGACCAGTCGGGCGCGACATAGCTGCCGTGGCCCCAAATCGAGCCTTGCTCCATGCCGCCCAGCGATTGCCAGACGTTTTGACCGGCGAGAATCTGCTCGCGCGTGAACATCGTCGCGCCGCTCGCCGTACGCACAGCCGTCGGGATCGGGGGCGCCGCCTGATAGATCTCGGTGCCGAAGTAGAGCAGCGTGCCGAACATGACCAGCATCCCGGCCGCCAAGATCGTCCACAGACGCCGAATCGAGAAGTGCGAGCTATAGGTCGCCATCGCCGGTCTCCTAACCGGGGCGTTTCGGCGACGGTGCTGCCGCCGGGTCCGCCGCAGGCGGCGCCATTGTGCGCCAGCGTCACGCGACTGCAATGCCCCCACGTTTCCGGCCACCCAAGCGAAGAATTCTTCACGCCGCGCCGCTGGTAGCGCGGACCCGCGAACGCGGTATAGTCGGCGCCACGCGTCCACCGGCGACGCAACAACAACGAGGGGAGACACCCGAATGTGTGACCTAGATACTCAAGAAGACCTGAAGAAATACACGCGCCGTGACGTCGGCGTGCTCGCGGCCGCCGTCGGCGTCGCCGCGATGTTGCCGCGGGCGTCGAACGCGGTGGACGTGAAAGACAAAGACGTGACCATCAAGACGCCGGACGGCGAATGCGACGCGTACTTCGTCGCGCCGTCGAGCGGCGCGAGCGCGGCCGTGCTCGTGTGGCCCGACATCTTTGGTCTGCGCCCCGCGTTCCGGCAGATGGGCAAGCGGCTCGCAGAGTCGGGCTACGCGGTGCTCGTCGTGAATCCGTTCTACCGGCAGAAGAAGGCCCCGACGGCCGCCAACGGCGCGAGCACGCCGATCCAAGAGGTGATGCCGCAGATGCAGGCGCTGACGGCCGCGACGAACACGACCGACGCGAAGGCGTTCATCGCGTGGCTCGACCAGCAGCCGCAGGTCGCCAAGAACAAGAAGATCGGCACGATCGGCTACTGCATGGGAGGCTTCATCGTGATGCGCACCGCGGCCGCCGTGCCGGACCGCGTGGGCGCCGCCGCGACGTTCCATGGCGCCGCGTTGGTTACGAAAGCGCCGGACAGCCCGCATCTCCTGATCCCGCAGATGAAGGCGCAGTACTTGGTCGCGATCGCGGAGAACGACGACATGCGCTCTCCCGACGACAAGAACGTGCTGAAGGACGCGTTCGCGAAGGCGAAGCTGCCGGCGGAGATCGAGGTGTACCACGCCGCGCACGGCTGGTGCCCGCCCGACACTCAGGTCTACAACAAGGACGAGGCCGAGAGGGCGTGGGGCAGGATGATGGCGCTGTTCGGCAAGGCGCTCGCCTAAGTCGAGACGGGCGCGGCGACGCGCGTCAGATGACGCTCGTCGCCGCGCGGCTTGCGCAAGCGATCGAGGTAGAGATAGACCACGGGCGTCGTGAGCAGCGTGAGCAACTGGCTCACGAGCAGCCCGCCGACGATCGCGATGCCGAGCGGTTGACGCAGCTCCGCGCCATCCCCAAAGCCGATCGCGAGCGGCAACGCGCCGAACGCGGCCGCGAGCGTCGTCATCAGGATCGGGCGGAAGCGCAGCAGCGCGGCCTCGCGGACCGCCTCGCGCGCGGTCAAGCCTCGCGCGCGCTCGGCATCGAGCGCGAAGTCGATGATCAGGATCGCATTCTTCTTCACGATGCCGATCAAGAGCACGACGCCGATCAGCGCGATGATCGAGAACTCCATCCGAAAGAGCAGCAGAGCGAGCACCGCGCCGACGCCGGCCGACGGCAGCGTCGAGAGCACGGTGAGCGGGTGAATGTAGCTCTCGTAGAGCATTCCGAGCACGAGATAGATCGTGAAGATCGCGAACGCGATCAGGAGCGGCTCCTCGCCCAGCGACTGCTGGAAGGTCCGCGCGGTGCCCTGGAAGCCGCCGTGCACGGTGTTCGGCATGCCGATGTCCGCCTCGGCGCGCTTGATCACCTCGGTCGCGTCGCTGAGCGAGGCGCCGTCGGGCAAGTTGAACGAGATCGTCGTCGCGACCGACGTGTCTTGATGATTGATCTGCGTCGGCGCGCCGGAGTCCGCGAAATGCGCAATCGTCGACAGCGGCACCATCGACGACGCGGCGGCGCTCACCGCGGCGCCTGTGGTTGGGTCGCGCGACGGCAGCGCCGTCGAGCGAGGGCTCGCGCCGCCGTTCGCCGGCACGTAGATGTCTTTGAGAGCCTCCGGCGACTTCGCGTACTGCGGGTCGACCTCCATCACGACGTGGTACTGGTTGAGGCTCGTATAGATCGTCGACACCTGGCGTTGCCCGAAAGCGTCGTAGAGCGCGTTGTCGACGTCGCGTGAGCTCACGCCGAGGCGCGATGCGGAATCGCGATCGACCGTGACGTACGACTCGAGCGCGCGCTCCTGCTGGTCGGTGTCGACGTCCGTGAGGCCCGGGTCCTGCTTGAGACGCTCGGCGAGCCGCGTCGCCCATTGGCGCAGGTCCGTGAGGTCGTCGCTCTCGAGTGTGTACTGATACGACGAGTTCGACGAGCGGCCGCCGATCCGCAGGTCCTGCACGGGGTTCAGGAACACGGCGACGCCCGTGATCTGCGCGAGCTTCGGCCGCAAACGCGTGACGACCGCCGCGCTCGGCTCGTGCCGTACCGACAACGGCTTCAGCGACACCTGCAAGAATCCGCCGCCCGCGCGTTGCCCGCCCGTGAACGCGACGACGTTCTGCACCGCCGGGTCGGCGCCGATGATTCCGACGAACTCGTGCAGCTTGCTCTCCATGGCTTGGAACGACGTGCTCTGGTCCGCGCGGATGCCGCCCATGAGCTGGCCCGTGTCCTGCTGCGGGAAGAAGCCCTTCGGGATCACGGTGAAGAGATAGACGTTCAACGCGACGATGCCGAGCAGCATCACGACGGTCGCCGGACCGTGGTCGAGCGCCCAGTCGAGCAATCGTCCATAGCCCGTGAGCACGCGCCCGAACGCGCCGCGTGCCGCACGCGCGATGCGACCGGGCGGCTTGTCCGCCCGGTGCGGCCGCAGGATCACGGCACACATCATCGCCGTCGTCGTGAGGGAGACGACGAGCGAGATCATGACGGCCGCCGACAAGGTAACCGCGAACTCGCGGAACAGCCGCCCCACGATGCCGCCCATGAACAACAGCGGGATGAACACCGCGACGAGCGACACGCTGATCGTGAGCACCGTGAAGCCGACCTCGCGCGCGCCGAGCAGCGCGGCCTGGATTCGACCCATGCCTTGGTCGAGGTGCCGCGACACGTTCTCGAGCACGACGATCGCGTCGTCCACGACGAAGCCGGTCGCGACGGTGAGTGCCATCAGCGACAGGTTGTTCAAGCTGTAGCCCGCGAGATACATCACGCCGAGCGTGCCTAGCAGCGAAGTGACGACGGCGACGGCCGGCACGAGCGCCGCGCGTAGGCTCGTAAGGAACAGGCTCGTCACGACGATCACGAGCCCGAGCGCGATCAGCAGCGTGATCTCGACCTCGTGCAGCGACGCGCGGATCGTGACGGTGCGGTCGATCGCGACGTCGAGCTTGATGTCGCCCGGCAGATCCGCCTCGAGCTCCGGCAGCAGCGCGCGCACGGCGTCGACAGTCTCGATGATGTTCGCGGCCGGCTGGCGCGTGACGTTGACGATCACGGCCGGGTTGCCGTTGAAGAGGCCGAGGGTGTGGATGTCCTCGGCGCCGTCGACGACGTTCGCGACGTCGCTCAAGCGCACGGCGGCGCCGTTGCGATACGCGATCACGAGGTTGGCGTAGTTCGCCGCGGCCCGGCCGTTGTCGTTCGAGTAGATCTGATAGTGCAGCGAGTCGTCCTCGATCGCGCCCTTCGGCCGATTCGGGTTCGCCGCATTCAGCGCGGTGCGGACGTCCTCGAGGCTCACGCCGTAGCGCGAGAGGCCGAACGGGATGATCTCGACGCGCACGGCCGGGAGCGAGCCCCCGCCGAGCTCCACGTCGCCGACGCCTGGCACTTGGAGCAGGCGCTGCTGCACGATGTTCGAGACGGCGTCGTAGATCTGCCCCGGCGTGCGCGTCGGCGACGTGAGCGCGAGGATCATGATCGGCGACTCGGCCGGGTTGACCTTGCGGTAAGTCGGATTCGCGCGCAGCGTCGCGGGCAGGTCCACGCGCGCGGCGTTGATCGCGGCCTGCACGTCGCGCGCGGCGCCGTTGATGTCGCGGTCGAGATCGAACTGCAGCGTGATCTGCGAGCGGCCGCGCGAGCTCCCGGACGTCATCTCGTTGACGTGCGCGATCACGCCGAGATGGCGCTCGAGCGGCGTCGACACGCTCGACGCCATGGTTTCGGGGCTGCCGCCCGGCAGGCTCGCGCTCACCGAGATCGTCGGGAAGTCGACTTGCGGCAGCGGCGCGACCGGCAGCACGAAGAAGGCCGCTACACCCGCGAGGATCAATCCCACCGTCAATAGCGCGGTGCCGACGGGTCTGCGGACGAACGGTGCGGAGAGGCTCACCACGGCTGACTCAGATCGTCGTCGCCGCGTCGACGGTCTCGGTGTCGGTTCGCGTCTCCGCCTCGCGCTCGGCCCTGGCCGCCGCGTCCGCGTTGCCGCCGCGCTTCGCGAGCCGGTCGAACGCGAGGTAGATCACGGGAGTCGTATAAAGAGTCAGCAGCTGGCTCAGGATCAACCCACCGAAGATCGCGATGCCGAGCGGCCGGCGCAGCTCCGAGCCTTCGCCGAGCCCGATCATCAGCGGCACGGCCGCGAACAACGCGGCGAACGTCGTCATCAGGATCGGCCGGAACCGCAGCAGCGCGGCCTCGTGGATTGCCGCGCGCGGCGCCTTGCCGGCGCGCTCCGCGTCGATCGCGAAGTCGATCATCATGATCGCATTCTTCTTCACGATGCCGATCAACAGAATGATGCCGATGATGCCGATCACGCCTAGGTCGTTGCCCGTGAGCTGCAGTGCGAGCAGAGCTCCCACGCCCGCGGACGGCAGCGTCGACAAGATCGTGAGCGGGTGGATGTAGCTCTCGTACAGCACGCCGAGCACGATGTAGACGCAGACGACGGCCGCGAGGATCAGCCAGAGCTCGTTCTGGAGCGACGCCTGGTACGCGTTCGCGGCGCCCAAGAACACGGTGGTGATGCCCGTCGGCACGTGGATGCTTGCCTCGGCCGCACGGATCGCGTCTACCGCGTGACCGAGCGAGACGCCGCGCGCGGTGTCGAAGCCGATCGTCGCGGCCGGGAACTGGCCGACGCGGTTGATCGAGAGCGGCGCGTCGCGCTCGCGGACGGAAGCGACAGCCGTCAGCGGCGTCGGCTGGCCCGTCGAGGTCTGGATGTTCACGAGGTCGAGGTCCTGCGGCGCGGTCACGACGCCGGGCTTCTCCTCGAGGATCACGCGGTACTGGTTGGTGTCGGTGAAGATCGTCGAGATCACGCGCTGGCCGAACGCGCTGTAGAGCGCCTCGTCGACGCTCGCCGCGGTGACGCCGAGCCGCGATGCCGTGTCGCGGTCGACGTCGACCGTCACCGCGAGCCCGTGCGCGGTCGAGTCCGAGACGACGTTCGCAACCTCGGGGACGTTCTGTAGCGCCGCCGTGAGCCGGTCGCTCCAGGTCGCGATCTCGACCGGATCCGCGCCTTGGAGCGCGAGCCGGTACTCGGTGGGGCCGGTCTCGGCGTCGATCGTGAGATCCTGCACGGGCTGCAGATAGAGCCGCGCGCCCGGCACCGCGGACGCTTCGGTGCGCAGGCGATCCATGATGTCCTCGAGCGCGCCGCGCTCGCCGTGGGGCTTGAGATTGATCAGCATCCGGCCGCTCGAGAGCGCGGTCGAGCTCGAGCCGTCGACGCCGATGTACGAGCTCAAGCTCTCGACGTCGGGATCCGCGAGGATCTTCTCCGCGATCGACTGCTGAATCCCGCCCATCGCCTCGAACGACACGGACTCGCGCGCGCGGACGTCTGCTTGGATCTGCCCGGTATCCTGCGTCGGGAACAGGCCCTTCGGGATCACGACATAGAGCAGCGCCGTGAGCGCGAGCGTCGCGACTGCGATCACTAGCACGGGCCGTTGGTGATCGAGCACCAGCGCAGCGAGTCGTCGTAGCGATCGATCACGCTTGCGAAAGCGTTGCGCACGCTGTCGGCGAGCGCTGCGAAGCGCGTGCGCGGCGCGTGCGCGGCGCCCGCGTGCGGGTCACGCTTCAGCCAGAGCGCCGATAGCGACGCCGTGAGCGTCAGCGACACGACCGCGGAGATCACGATCGTCGTCGCGAGCGTCACGGCGAACTCGCGGAACAGGCGTCCGACGACGTCGCTCATGAACAACAGCGGAATCAGCACGGCGATCAGCGACACGGTCAACGAAATGATCGTGAAGCCGATCTGTTGCGCGCCCTTGAGCGCGGCCTGGAGCGGTCTGTCGCCGTCCTCGAGATAGCGCGCGATGTTCTCGATCATCACGATCGCGTCGTCGACCACGAAGCCGGTCGCGATCGTGAGCGCCATCAGCGACAAGTTGTTGAGGCTGTAGCCCATCAGGTACATCGCGCCGAACGTGCCGACGATCGAGATCGGCACGGCGAGGCTCGCGATCAGCGTCGCGCGGGGGCTACGCAAGAACACGAGAATCACGAGCACGACGAGCACGACCGCGAGCCCGAGCTCGAGCTCGACGTCGCGGACCGACGCGCGGATCCCGAGCGTGCGGTCGGTCAGGATCTTCACTTCGAGCGCGGCCGGCAGCGCCGCTTGCAGGTCGGGCAGCTGCGCCTTGATCGAGTCGACGGTCGCGATCACGTTCGCGCCGGGTTGGCGATGCACGTTGAGGATGATCGCCGGGCGCGTGTTCTCCCACGCCCCGAGCTTCACGTTCTCGGCGCCCGCGACGATGTCGGCGACGTTGCGCAGGCGCACGGGTGCGGCGTTGCGGTAGGCGATGATCAGGTTCTTGTAGTCGTCGACCGTGACGAGCTGGTCGTTCGCGTCGATCGAGTACGAGCGCGACGGCCCGTCGAAGCTGCCCTTCGCGCCGTTTGCGTTCGCCGCCGAGATCGCAGCGCGCAGCTGATCGAGGCTCAGCCCGATCGATGCGAGCTCGCGAGTGTCGGCCTGGATCCGCATCGCGGGACGCTGGCCGCCCGACAACGTGACGACCCCGACGCCGCCGATCTGCGAGATCTTCTGCGCGAGCCGCGACTCGACGAGATTCCGCACGTCGGTCAGGGGCATGCTGTCGGACGTCACCGCGAGCGTGAGGACCGGCGCGTCAGCCGGGTTCACCTTCGCGTACACGGGCGGCGCCGGCAAATCCGTCGGCAGCAGCGAGCCGCTCGCGTTGATCGCGGCCTGCACTTCCTGCTCCGCGACGTCGAGCGTGAGCTCGAGGCCGAACTGCAGCGTCACGATCGAGGCGCCCGCGGCGCTCGTCGACGACATGCGGATCAGTCCCGGCATCTGCCCGAGCTGACGCTCGAGCGGAGCGGTCACCGTCTGGCTCATCACCTCCGGGCTCGCGCCCGGATAGATCGTTTGCACCTGGATCGTCGGGAAGTCGACCTCGGGCAGCGCGGACAGCGGCAAGAAATGAAAGCCGACGAGGCCGCCGAGCATGATCGCGGCCATGAACAGGGACGTGGCGACCGGCCGCAGGATGAACGGCCGCGACGGGCTCATTACCGATTCCCTTGGCCGGCGCCGGGACCGCCTTGGCCACCTTGGCCGCCGTTGCGCCGGTATTGGCGACGGTTGTTGTTCGAGCTGTCCGCCGGTGGGTTCTGGGCGCCGTTCTGCGCGGCATCGGGCAGACGCACGCGCGCGCCGTCCGTGAGCCGATCACCGCCCTCGGTCACGACGCGATCGCCGGCGGCGAGACCGGTCGCGATGGATATCGCCTCATCCGAGGCCGGGCCCACCGTCACGGGGCGCATCGTCGCGACCTGCTCCGAGTCGACGACGTAGACGTAGTCGCCGCTCGGACCATGCCGGATGGCGGCTGCAGGCACGGTGACCGCGTCGTGAATCACGTCGACCTGCAGCTGCACGTTGACGAACTGGCTCGGGAACAGACCGGCGTCCTCGTTGGCGAACCGCGCCTTCGCGCGGATCGTGCCGGTCGTCGGATCGATCTGGTTGTCGAGCGTGAGGAACGTGCCTTGCCCGAGCACCGTGGTGCGCGTGCGGTCGAGCACGGTCGTCGGCAACGTGGCACCGGCGCCGAGGCGCTGCTGGATCTTCGTGACGGTGTCGGCTGGCAACGTGAACACGACGTCGATCGGCGTCACGGTCGTGATCGTCGCGATGCCGACGGCGCCCGTCGTCGCGACGTAGTTGCCGACGTCGACCGTGCGCAGGCCGACGCGCCCGTCGATCGGCGCGGTGATCTTGCTATAGGAGAGGTTCAGCTGCGCCGCGCCGACGCCGGCGCGGTCCGTGACGACGGCGCCTTCGAGCTGTTGCACCGTCGCGAGCTGCGTGTCCACGTTCTGCTGCGCGATCAGCTTCTGCTTGAGCAGAGCGTCGTCGCGGTCGAGCGTCACCTTGGCGCTCGCGAGCTGTGCCTGGTCTCGCTGGAGGTTGCCGTTCGCTTGGTCGAGCGCGATCTGGAACGGCCGCGGGTCGATCGTCGCGAGCAGGTCGCCGCGTTTGACCTGCTGGCCTTCCTTAAAGAACACGTCGGTGAGGACGCCCGACACCTGCGGGTGAACCGTGGCGACCGCGAGCGGCGTCACCGTCCCGAGCGCCTCGAGACGAATCGGTATGTCGGCGAGCTTCGCGTCGGCGAGCGCGACGGTGGTCGTATTCCGCCCGCCGCCCGGGCCACGGCCGAACGGCGAGGAGGGCCGATCGGTGGCGTTGCGGTGCGGCAGATACCACGCGAGCGCCGCCAAGCCCGCGAGAAACGCCGCGACGGCCAAGAAGCTCAGCGCATGGGAAAGGCGCGAGCGCCGCCGCGGTCCTGAGCCCGGGCGCAGCAAGAGCTGCGGAGCCGGCAGTGGGATATCGTCCATTCTGGTCCTGCGGGCGGCTAATCGGGGGCCGCATAATGCTGGAGACAGAGGCTACCCGGTAAAGTGCCACGGGCTTTCTTTAGATTGCTATCGCCCCAACGACCCGGCCCCACGGTGTTGGGGCGCCCCTGCCCGCTGATTTAGAACGACGACAAAGGAACGAGCGATGAGCGATACCGCAATCCCCGCCTCCGCGGCGCAAACGTCGCCGCAGCCCCATCCGGCATCGTCGTGGCGGCAGCTATCGAGCAGTGAGGACGGATGGTCGATGTGGATCGGCCTCGGTCTCGTGATCGTAGCCTATTTGCTGTTTACGAACGGATCGAGCCTCGCCTGGATCGCCGTAACGCCGCCGCGATGGTCGACGTTCGCGCAGATCGGAGCGCACCTCGGCGGGAACGCGGTCCGCTATGCCGCGCAATTCGCGCTCTGGCTCGTGCTGTTCAGCGTCGCGGTGAAGACGATTGGGTACCGCTTGAGCGAGTTCGTGCCCGCGTTCGTGTTCGTGTACATTCTGTCGCTCCTGATCTTCGTGCTCGGGCAATGGACGGTCGCGAGCGTCTACGGGTTCGAGCCGCCGATCGTCGCGCTGCTGCTCGGCCTCCTGGTCTCGAACGTCATCGGCTTGCCGCGAAGCCTCGATGCGGGATTCCGGGTCGAGTTCTACATCAAGACCGGCATCGTGCTGCTCGGTGCGACGCTGCCGTTCACGCTGATCGTCTGGGCCGGCCCAGTCGCGATCCTGCAAGCGTCGATCGTCTCGCTCACGACCTTCTTCATCATTTACGCCGTGGCTCGGAGGCTCGGCCTCGAGCAGCGGTTCGCGGCGACGCTCGGCGTCGGCGGTGCGGTCTGCGGCGTCTCCGCCGCGATCGCGATCTCGGGCGCGATCGGCACGCGCAAAGAGCATTCGTCGATCGCGATCGCGACGGTGATCGTCTGGGCGATCGTGATGATCTTCTTGCTGCCGTTCGTCGCGCGGCTGCTCGAGCTTCCGGCGGGAATCGGCGGCGCGTGGATCGGCACGTCGGAGTTCGCGGATGCGGCCGGGCTTGCGGCCGCGCAGTCGTACGGCAATCTCGCCGACAACCTGCCGAACATCGACGGAACCGGCGAGCAGGCGCTGTCCGCGTTCACGCTCATGAAGGTCGTCGGCCGCGACGTGTGGATCGGTATCTGGGCGTTCGTGCTCGCGATCGTCGCGACGACGCGTTGGGAGCGCGGCGCGACCGCGGCCGGCAATCCGGCCGCGCAAGTCTGGCTGCGCTTCCCGAAGTTCGTGCTCGGCTTTCTGATCGCGTCGCTGCTCGTGACCGCGATCGTGAGCGGCTACACGTTGGCGGAGTACGACTCGCGCGTGACGCCGGCCCTGATCGCGCCGATCCGCAATTTGCGCACCTGGGCGTTCATCTTCTGCTTCTTCAGCATCGGGCTCACGACGCGGTTCCGCGAGCTTGCGAAGAGCGGCACGAAGCCGCAGCTCGCGTTCGCCGCGGGCGTCGTGGTCAACGTGCTGCTCGGCTACGTGCTGTCGGTCTGGATTTTCGCCGACCACTGGCGAAACCTAGGTCAGCACTGAGCCCGCGTTACTTGGCCCGGCCCGTGTAGCCTTGCGCGATCGTCGGGATCGCGATCAGCTTGTTGCGCGCGCTCGGCGTGCCCCAGCCGCCGTAGAACACGATGCCAAACAGCGTCTTGCGGTCTTTGCCGCCGAACGCGACGCCGTGCATGCCCTGCGGTCCCTTGATCGACCCCAGGAACTGCCCGCTCGGGGAGAACACGTCGGCCGACTGGCCGGTCGCGACGAAGAGCCGCCCTTGCTGGTCGACGGCCGAGCCGTCCCCGCCTTGGCCGCCTTGCAGCTTGCCGAAATCGCGCTGGTTCTTCAGCGAGCCGTCGGGCTGCACGTCGAACGCGACGACGACGGGACCGTTCGTGACGTAGAGGATCTTCTCGTCGGGGCTGAGAATGATGCCGTTCGCGCCCGCGACATTTTCGCCGTACTGCGTCATCACGCCCTGCGGATTCGCGTAGAACACGCCGGTGCCGCTGACCGAGACATAGACCCCGCCGCGCGCGTCCGCGGTGAGATCGTTCAGCACGCCGCCCGCGCAATCGAGCGGCTCGCCGTTGACGGTGTTCGCGAAGATCTTGCGCTGCGGCTCGAGCTCGATTACCGCCGCGGGGAAGCCGCGCGACGCGAGGAACAGCGTGCCGTTCTTGCTTCGTGAAACCGCGCCGCCCGTGTTCGTGTCGCTGAAGAGAATCTTCGCGAGGCCGGTCGCTGGATCGACCTGCATCACGTTGCTCGCGTCGTTGTTCGCGAAGATCATCGTGCCGTCGTCGCCCGCGATCGGGCCGTCGACGTTGTTGCCTTCCCAGGACCACACGACCTTCCAAGTCTGCCCGGCCGCGATCACGCCCGGAATTTCGGCGGTCGGGGGCGGCATCGCAGGCTCGGGCGGCGGCGCGTCGTTCGCCGGGTTTGCTTGACCCGCGCGAGCGCCGCCGATCGAAGACGGCGCGGGCGGCTTCCTGCACTTCGCGACCGCCGCGGCGAGGCCCGGGTTCTGCCAAGACTGCAGGCTATGACCCCGATCGAAGGCGGAAGAAGGCTTCTGAGCGAGCGCGGTGGTTGCGGCAGAGGCGGCGAGCACGGCGAGAGCGAGCGTTGTTTTCATGGTGATCCCCCCGGATCCCGACTTGGCAAGAAGCGCTCCGCCCAGTCTAGCGTAGAAGACCCATCAGCCCCACGCGCGC
>Ga0105248_10003139_pt1 | contig 18280 bp, 24 predicted proteins | sample KBSS34metaG_FD_81524 | JGI IMG/M metagenome (GOLD analysis project Ga0105248, IMG submission 81524) | Switchgrass rhizosphere microbial communities from Kellogg Biological Station, Michigan, USA - KBS S3-4 metaG | ecosystem: Host-associated > Plants > Roots > Rhizosphere > Soil | place... | reverse complement strand
CTGGTCAACAGGCCAGGACCGCGCGACACCGCCATCATGCGCTGCGGAGAGTTGGCGAAGCCTTGCTGATAGGCATTGCCCCTCCCACCTTGGAAGCCCATGCCGCCGCCCTGGCGCCCGCCGCCATAGCCGCCCGCAGGGCTTCCGCGCCCGCCGCCGCCCTCCGGTGAGGACCGGGCGGAACTGCCGCTGTAGCCCGCCCCAGGCCGTCCTGTGCTGGTGGCGCCGCCATAGCCGCCATAGCCGCCACCGCCCGCGGTGCTTCTGACGCTGCCGCCGGAAACCGTGCCGGCCGCGCCCGTCTGCGGACTGCCATATTTGCTGCCGCCGGCATAGCCGCGGCTCGAGCTCGATGATCCTGCGAATTTTCCACCCGGTGCCGGCATGGTTCAGGCTCCCACCACTGGCGCGTTGAGTTGCTGGAGAAGCGCCGCAAGGCTCTGGCGGCGCTGCGCTTCAGGATCCATTTGCGGCGCCTGGGCCTGTGCCGGGGCATTGGCGCCCATCTGCGCCAGGCCGCCGGTGCCGAGCGCCGCCGTCTGAACCGGCGGCGGCGGCGGCTCGATGACACCGCTCACCGGGGCCGGCGCTTGGGGCGGGGCGAAATTGAAGTTCATGCCGGCAATGGCATTGCGCCAATAGGCGTTGTTCTTCTCGGCCTCGGAATTCTGCACGTCGGCCATGGCGGTCTGCATTTGCGGGCTGACCTGGCGGCGCGCCGCATCGCCGGAGCTCGTCCCGGCGGTCGAGGCGGTCGCTACAGTCGGCACGCCAGCGCCGGCCGGGACCGTGCCGGGTCCATATCTGGACGCGAGCTCGCTCACCAGAAGACGTTTATCGAGATTGCCATACTTGTCCCCCATCATGCGCTGCGTGCGCGGCCCGAACCGTCCAAACGGGATATATCCCGCCACCCGTGCCTGGACATCGCGCGGCGCCGACATCGCATTCGGGTACTGGCTCAGATTAACGCCCGCCTTGGGGGCAAAATCACTCCATGTCGGCGTCGTGATCTGAAAATAGCCCTGACTCTTGGTTCCCGGCCCAGATACATCGCGATCGACGCCAGAGAAAATGTTCCGGTTGCCGCTCTCGATATCCGCCAGCGTGTCGAGGAATCCCATGCCGGGGCCGGATCTAGCTTTCCCGCTGTATGTTGCCATCACCGTTTCTTTCTATTCAGGGCCGCCCGCAAGGCTGGCGTGTCATAGTTCATTTGAGCGGCGGCGCTGCGCGTCTCTTCCGGCGCCGCCGTGTAGACGTTGGTCGAGGGTGCTTCGTTCGTGAGAAAATTGGCGAAGGAAAGCCTGGGGCGGATGAACTCGGCGCCGAGTTCATAAGCCATCGTCGGATCGCCATACAGATCGCGAGCTACCTTATAAAAACTGGCAGGCCCCATGCCTTCACGATTCCGAAACATCGACCGCGCGGTGTAAGGATCGCGTCCCATCAGCTGTTGCGACAGGCGATTGTTCAGCGGGTTTGGCATGGCTCAGAACCTTGCAATCCTCTTTGAGAATCCCCAGGATGATGGCGTCGGCCCCATCCTCGTAGAAGTGGCGCTTGCGGCCCTCGATCTTGCCGCCCAGGCCCTGCACCACCTTCAGAGCGCGGGCATTGCGCTCATGCACGGTCGTGCTGATGCGCCGGCACCCCAGATTGTCATAGGCGTAAGAGAAGCAGGCCGCCGCGGCGTGGCGGCCGAACTTGCCGACGATCGTCGCCTCGACATTGCGCTGCTCATAGCCGTTGTAAATCGCCGCCCCGACGAGCTCGCCGCGCCGGTTGAGCACGCCGATGGCATAGCAGGGCTCGACAAAAACCAGCCCCATTTTGGCGCCAGCCCAGCCGCGGACTTCCTCGCTGGCATTGAAGAGGAGTCTAGACGATGCCGCCCGGCTCATAAACTATGTCCGTCGCGATCCATCTGAATTCAAACTCGACACCAACGGCTGTTGCATCGACATCCATCCGCAAATAGGGCGAGACGACGGTGCCGAGATTGGCGGGGCCGCGCCAGTCGGTGCCGATACTCGTGTCGTACCACACCATCGGCCCGTCCCAGGCGGTCACGTCCCAGGCAAACCAGTCGGTGCTGGCGGTTGCCGATCCGGAGCTCGCTCCCGGCACCTTGTAATCGATCGCCACCGCGAATTGCGGCCTGGCGTCGATGATGTCGGTCGAGATATAGGGCCGCAGCAGCTTCACATGCTTCAGCCTGCCGCGCATGCCGAGATGGTTGAAGGCCGGGAGGGCCTCGACCCGGATCGGAATACCGTTGTCATTGGCACCATATTCGGCACGATAGACGGCACCGGCGGCACCGAAATAGATGCCGTCCTCGAAGCCGGCCCAGGTGGCGGCGTCCCAGCCGAGATATTGGCCCCAGCTGCCGGTCGTCGTGTTGAAGGCGAATTGCTGCGTCGGCACCGAGCTCGATCCCGGCACATTGAGCAGCGCCAGGTTGAGCAGGGGATGCGCCACGATCTCCCAGCCGCGCACGGCAGCAGCACGCCTGACCGCAAGGACATAGGCCTGGCGGATCTTGGCGGTGATGGACTTCTGGCCAGCCACGGCACGGTCGATCTTGATCGCGGTCGAGACCGGCAATATGCCATCCTCATTGACAACCAGAAGATCGCCGCCGACCCGGTACAGGCAGCGTCTGCCGATCGGCTTGCCGATATTGTAGACGCCGACCAGCGACCAGGTCGTTGAAGTAGCGGGATCAGTGCCGGCATAGATAAGGAGCTCGCCCTCGGAGCTCACCGCCACGAACAGGTCATCGAGGCCATCGCCGGCATCGACCGACCAGGTGTCCAGGGCCATGATGGCGCCGCCGCGCTTCAACTGAGCTCCGACCGGGAATTTCGCCGCCACGCCGGAAATGCTTTCGGTTGGCAGATACCACAGGTCGGTGGAGTTGAATGGCACGAACCACAGGCGCTTTTTGTGCGCCGTCACATCAGCGAAGGTGTTGACGGCGCCCGATGTGCCGGTGATGGAAGCTGTCTGGTTGACCCAGCCGGCAGTAGCCTCGTAGGTACGCACGCCATCGGCGCCATTGCAGATCACCAGGAACTGTCCCGCCGGGGTGGCAAACATCGCCTGCGCCCAATAGGCATTGGTCAGGCCGGTGAGGGCTGGAGCTCCGACCGCGCCGCCGGTCGTGATGTTGTAGATATTGGCGCCGGCGGCGGCGAAAAGCCGGCTGGCGCTGGCGCTGGTATAGACCAGAAGGGTTTCGACAATGCCGGTCATGCCAGAGGCATAGAGGACGCAGCCGCGGCGTACCCTGACGGCGTCAGCCTCGGGAAACATATTGCGCAGGATGACCGCCGATTGCGGATCGGCCTCGGCGAAATTCTCCTGGCTCATCCAGCCTTTGGTCGGGGCAGGATCCTGCACCGTCCGGGTCGGCGGCGTCTTGTTAGGGTTGGGCCGTGCGGGCTGGCGCATGTCAGTAGGTGATCTGTCCGGGCCAGAAGTTATCCGGGAAGGGCGGCGGTGCCGATGTGACGATGGTCCGCGGGCCGCGATCCCTAGCCTGGGCTTTCTCCCTCTCGCGCTCATAGGTGAGTTGGTCTTCTGCGTAGTCCAGCCCCTTGGCCTGTTTCCACCTCCAGATCAGCGCATATTCCAGAAGCCGCTCGGGCAAGAGCGAGGTGTCGGTGTCGTTCCGCCAGCTATCGGTATCGCTGGACCCGTCAGCCGGCCTGACCCAGTTTTTCGAGATGTAGGTGTATTTGAAACTGTCATCTGTCGTCGGCGCCGGGAAGATGTTGATCACGCCCTGGAGCAGGCACCATTTCGCCGGGTAGGTAGCGACCGGCCAGGTCGTGACCGCGTCCCATTCGTCGGGATTGAGTGGTCCGACCAGCCAGGTCTTGCGGTTGATGTCCCAGATGCGCTGGATCAACGCAAAGCGGTCATAATCGATCGGCGGCTCGCCCGTCTGTGCCTCTTGGGCCAGGGCCGGAAACGTTCGCCGCTGGGTGAGCTTCTGCCACGGCCACTCGGCCGCCAGGTCGCGCCCGGAATTCTGCGCCAATTGTAGCAACGTGGCTACCTGTGGATCGGTGGTGCCGATCGCCGCGATCGGCCGGGGCAGGCCGATCGCGACTGTGACTGCCTGGATGATCGACAGACAGGTCATTTCTTGGCCGCCGCTTTAGCCTGGGCTTCCTTGTCGGGGGCTTCCTTGTCGGGGGATCCCTTGTCTTTTTCCTTTGCGGCTTTTCGTTCGGCGTCGTTTTTTTTGGCCTCGGCCGCCGCCGCTGTCGCCGTTGTCGCCGCCTCCTGGGCTTCCTTTACCTTGGCCTGGGCTGCTTCGATCTCGGCCTTGGCGGTCTTGCCCTCGAGGAAATCGGCATAGGCCGCCGGATGGGCGTCCTTGTCGGCGTCGGTCGCCTCGCGCGGGCCGATGATGTTTCCGCCGTCGATGACATTGCTGAACATCACCTTGACCTTGCCGTCCTCGGCTTTCTCGCCGCTGAATTTCGGTCCCGTTTCATAGACTGCATTGCGTTCGATAGGCATGGTTACTCTCCTTTGTTAAGAGCCTTGGCGACTTCGGCGCGGATCAGCGCCGCGATGTCAACGGATGGTGCTGGCGGCGGTTGCGGAGCCGGGGCAATGGTCGGCACCGGCGCCAGGGCCTCTTGCTTCTTGAGCAGGGCCTCATAACGCGCATTGACCGCGGTGACGGTATCCTGCAGGCGGGCATTCTCGCGCTCGAGCTCAGAGATTCTCGACACATAGCGGGTGAGATCGGCCGAGCCTTTGGCGGTCTCGATATAAGCAATTGCTTTCTTGCGCAGATCCATGCCGCCCATCCGCATGTGCTGGACGGCGGTATCGCTCAGGCCCGCCAGCTGCTCGAGGGTCCGGATGTTGAGGGCCAGCATCTCGGCCACCTGGGCAACATTGAGCCACGGCACCTGATCGAGCGGGGTGCCGTCGATCGGTTGTTCCTGGGTTTGCCGCCAGTGCTCATATTGCGGCCCGAATCGCTGCCTTATCTCAGCATCCACCTTGCGAATGCGCTCGTCGCGCGAGCCGGGAACGATGATCGAGACGAAATCGACCTGATCGAAGATCGGCCTTCCGGCTTCCCGGCTCTTAAGACCGTTGGGCACGGCCTGCTTGAAAAACCGCAGGATGAGGTTTTCGCGGCTCTGCTGGCGCTGCGCCAGGTCAGTCTCGAATTGCGAGAAATCCATCGGGTCTAGCCCGTTCATGCTCATGTTTTTCCTCACGAATGAAGGAAGGCGGGACACCGTCCCGCCAGTTTTGCTGCAAGGGAGTAAAGCAGCATCAGAGCAGGGTCTGCTCGACCCAGAAGCGCTGGCCGGTGGTCACGGCCACACCGCGGTGCTGATAGGCCCCGGCGCCAGTGGCGGCGGTCAGGCCGGGCTCGGTGACGATCACCACCACCGGGGTTGTGTCCCCGGTGGCGATGCCGGCAGAGGCCTGCACATAGATGTACTTGTGGCCGTTGGCGGCGATTGTAGCCGTGCCGAGCGGCACGTTGTTATAGCCGGTATCGGTCGAGTTCCAGATGTCGGCGGTATTGATGCCGATCACCGGGGTGCTGCTGCGAGAGGTAGGCATGATGAGTACTCCTTTCTAGGACTATAATCAGTCCTTGAGTATGCCCTGGAGACTGGCGTTGGACAGGGTCATGTTTCCCGCCCATCCAATCAATTTCACGATGGCATCTTGGTTAGTGTTCATGCGTTCACCCCCAATGGGCACCATGTTCCGTGCCGAATGGGGGCGGTAGTAGATGTAGTCCGTATTGCAATCTGTTACCGTGTGCTACATATAGCACCGGGTCGGTCATTTCTGCCGACCTCTGCATGTTCCCATGCAGTCCAGAGCACATCTTCACTTCCGTGGATGGTCCATGCTCGTTACGCGCGCCCGGAGTTCTCACTCCTGCTTGGTTCGGGATTGCCCTTCCGCGTCTTTCGACCGGGCATCGGGTGTCCCCCGACTTCACCATCATTCAGTCTAACCCCTGGGAGGAAAACCATGGACATCAGATATGCGGCTGGCTTGTTCGATGGCGAGGGCTATGTGAGGGTGGCAACCTATAAAAAGCCAAACTCAATTCACACCCGCTATCAGGTCTATGGCGGGATCAATATGTGCCATCGACCTGTCATCGAAGAGCTTCACCGAACCTTCGGCGGAAGCATGCCCTCTCCGGGCCGTCGCCTCAGTCCGACACATCGTCCGCTCTACACTTGGAATGTATCGAGCCAGTTGATGTGCACTTTCTTGCGGAAAGTGATGCCATATCTGATTGTCAAAAAGGACGAAGCAGAGCTTGCCTTAGAACTTCAGGACAGTATCGACCGCTATAAATTCAAGTTGGGCAATCGATATTGGCTTCATCCTGAGCGGGATGCCATCTTGGCCCGTCGCGCTGAGATAGCGACGGAGATGTCAGCCCTGAAGCACCGTATTTTTCCTCTTACTGATTAGCTGCCCCATGAATTCAGTGAACTGTTTCAGAACTGAATTCGGAAAGGAAATACATATGATTGACGGGGCAGCCACCACCGATACCTCCATCGTACACGACATCAGCAGACATATACTTGAGATTATCGAAGCCAGCACTGGCGAGGTCTGTATTCGTCACCCGCTGGATCGTCTGCAACGACTCGAGATAGAGCCGGTAGTAGTTATTGTCGGCGAGGATGAGGTCGGGATGATCGCGGCCGCGGCTGATCGCCAAGTAGACGCGATTCATATAGCTCGTGATGTTGGCCGATGTCGCGACCGCGGTGCCGTCGGTCGTGGCATCGAAGCTGTAGTTGCGCCAGAACGGATAGGTAAGACGGTTGATGCCGCCCACCGTTCCGGATCCTGGCGTATCCGCCACCAGCAGCTGCAGGCCGCCGATCGCCTTGCCGCTGTACAAAGTGCCATCGCCATAGAGGCCGATAGCAATTTGATTGCTCATCGTCTTTTCGGCATTGCCGATGCGCGATTCCAAAAGGTCGATGACCTTCTCGTCGGACGCATTCTGCAATTGCTCGAGGCCGGAAATCGTTACTGCAACAGCAGCTTGTTTCCAATCAAACTCCAACTGTTACCCCCGCAAATAGCGGTGCGCTGGTCATTTCTGCCAGCGTCTCCAGCTTTCGTCTGGAGGTCGGACTATATCTTCACCGAATAATCGGTGCTCGGCGTATAGTCTCTGGGCGGTTTAGAATTCCTCGGTGATTCAGCTGTCTGACCTTTAGCACCATCTTTTCCTGCTCATCTGACAATGAGGCCTTATGGCTTCCGTCCAGACGAGAGTTGATATAGGCCAAGACCATTTCCGCATGTTCTCTTTTGCTGACCAGATACGGGATCATGATCGGCAGAAGCACGCGCAGCCGCTTCATCCCATCCACTGTGATTTTCGTGTATGCCTTCCAATTGTTCTTCTTTTTTGAGGGATTATCGACAACCCTGACATGATAAGCGCATCCAATCTTATCCAGGATGTCCCTTATCTCGGCTATCATTTTCGGATCGGAATTCGTCAATTTGAATTCCGGCCTGAAATGATACGCCTGCTGACGGGATGTCGGTGAATATTTCGACGCGAAGGAGATTGTTCCCTCGCCGTCCATAATCCCTCCAAGCCACGAAAGTCTTAATTCTAAACTTCGCTGCTGATTGCCCATTGTTGCATCCCCGGCGTTGTTACCTTGAGAGTAGCAGGGGCTCTTAGGGGTTTCCAGCATATAGCCAAGTTTTACGCGACCAAGTTAGTTTATAGCCGCGGTGATCACGTCACTGGTTGATACGTTCAGGGGTTCGTACCCCGAGTAATACATGAACGTGCCGTTTTCTGCATACTCGAGTTCCTGAACAATAGTACGGCCACCTGATGCAGGTTTAACACGGCCCTTGGCTGACAATTTCAGCAGGATCGCATTATTTTTCGTCACATTATCGGCAAGCTTGCCGCTTCTGTTCCGCAGGGTGGTCGTGATGATTTCACTCAAATTGGGTGAAGCCATGACGTTTGCTCCTTACTACACGCGAGAGTCGTTGAAGGATCTCACGATCTCCTCGCGCAGGGTTGAGGCAGGCTCATGACGCGCCAGCGTGCCGCCAGCGACGGGTGAGCCGGGTGGAAGGCTTCGTGCCGCAGATCGCTCTGATTGGACCTTGCGGGTGGCATCCTGACGCGCCGCCTCGGTCTGCTGTTTGATGAGCAGGGGCCTTATCTCGGGATGTGACCAGCACGACTGTTCATAGGCATCCTTCAGGCTCAGATTCTCACCGTTGAGGTCGGCGAACTTGATCCTGCGGCCCATATCGTGCCGGACATTCTCGAAATAAATGTTGGCGGGGTCGGCCTTGAATTGCTCGATCTGGCTCAGAACTTGACTGTCGAGGAATTGCTCCCGTTCAGCCTCGATCTGCGCCAGCCGGCCATTCACAGCCTGGAGTTGCCCGAATACCGGATCGAGCGGCGAGGCCTGCGGCGGTTGAGGTCCACCAGCTGGGCCGCCGATCGCTTCGAGGAGTCGGGCGGGATGCACGTTGTATCTCTGACAGAGCCACAGGATCCCATTGATAGGCTCCTGCTCGAGCAGATTTTCCGCCGCTACGTAGCGCTCGAGAGCCTCGGGCAGCGTCGTGCCCTGGTTCTGAGCCATGCTCACATAGGGGTCTAATGGCTTGTATTCGGCGAGCTTGGCGAAGCCGGCGGAAACCTCCTGCTCGCGCTTCGCAATGTCGGCCTTCACCGGATCGGGGAGTTGGTTGAAGATCGCCTTGCTGGCGATCGACCATCCGGGCGGCGGACCGAGCGGAGCTCCGGGCGGCGCCTGGCCGCCGGGAACCGGCTGCGCCTGCGCTGGTTGAACGCTTTGTGCCGCGCTCTTTACGGCAGCATCGGCCGCTTTCTGCACCGGGGACGGAGGAGGAAGGGGGGCGTCCTTGGGGAGAAAACGGCCGAATTCATCACGGGGATGATCGCCAGTTGGAGCTGGCGGCTGCTCGGGCGCCGCCGGAGCAGGCGTGAGGTCCGCTCCCTGGTCGGCGTCAAATGCGGCTTCAAGATCGGCACGCAGGCTATCGTCCGGCAAACTGCCGGTGTCCTTGTCGTCAATGGCCATCGAATTATTGTCCTTTTAAATCCCGCAGGGCTCGGGCGATCTCGGCCTTGAGTTCACCAGTACTGTATTCGGGCCGGTTTTGATCCCGGATCGTTGCTTCAGGGTTGACCTCGCATCCCGCCTTCCGTAGCGACTGGTAATAGGCGCGTTTGCTCGTCTGCGGCGTGCCGTCGAGGGGGGAGACGATATCGTCAAGGTGATCCCGGATGACCTGCGGAGTAGGGAGCAACTCGCTCTTTGCTCCCGGATCGCCGCGCGAACCGTGCCTAATGCGCATGATAATCATCGGTAGGTCTTCCCATCGCGAATCTGGATGACCGGCCAAGTGCTCAGGCCGAACCGTCGGCCTATTTTTCTGAGTGATTCCCCTGCCACCAAGAGCGCCCGAATTTCAGCCACCTGTGTTTTGGTTAGCTTGGCCCGCGTTCGCGCCCGACCTTTGCGGATCATATCCTGGTTATTGTCATTCCTCGTGCCGAGAAAAAGATGGTCGGGATTAACGCAAATTTTGGTGTCGCACCTGTGCAGAACACATAGTCCTTTGGGGATCGATCCGTGATGGAGCTCATAGGAAAATCGATGCGCTGATATCCGTCCATCCTCACGGCGACCGAGTTTCAAATCACCGTAACCGGAACCGACAACGGCTCCTATCCATAGCCAGCACCCGCTCATCGGCTCGGGCATATACTGAGCTTCAAACCGTTTCGCGACTGTCATGTCAGGACGAATGTCCCCATCGAGGAGAAGTTCGTCGCTCCGTTAACGGAGGCCATGTAGGCCATGGCCCCCGGCAGATCCGTGTAATTCTGGCCGTATCTCAGATTAATCCACGCCAGCATTCTTCCATTGAAATCGCCCTGCGTGATGCCGACCGCCATGCTGCGATAGATCCAAGAACCATTATGGTCGAAGCGCTCCGACGTTCCGGAATTCAGCACCGCTAATCTCACGCCCTGCTGGCTCATGGCGCTCCCCTATGGTTTCAGGCTGGCAATGAAGAGCTCGAGATTGGTATAGCCGCTGGCATCGATGGCGTTCGGATCGCCGCCGTGCGCCGCTTCCCAGGCGTCCGACATGCCATCGCCGTCGGCATCCGGATAGGGCGTGCCGGCCTCCAGCGTCGGCCACGGCAGCGGATTGCACTCGGTGGCGGTCGAGCTCGTCGAGCACTGCGGAACATCCCCCGTCCCCGCCTTATAGTCAGCGACGATCTGGGCGTCGGCGCTGTCGCGGTGACGGGGGAAGGCGCCGGCATTGGCCAGCACATAGGCCTCGACCTCGGATGCCGGCATCGCCGGGCCGGTCATACCGATCAGCGGCGTCAGCAGCGTCCCGTTGACCGCGGGATCATCGACCATCGGATGGTTGTAGCAGTCGGTCGATTCGACCAGATGCGCGTCATTGGGATTCTGGACCTGGTTGATCGGCGGCCCGCCCAGCATCGGATCGGGGAAGCCTTTCATGATGTTGTCCATGATGCAGATATGCAGGGGATCGGCCAGCGTCGAGCAGGTGACGCCGGGGACACCATGGTTCTGCTCGCAGGTGCCGCTCATCATAGTGCGCGAGTCGAAAAACCATGAGTCGACCGGGAAGATGTCGTGCGGAACGTTATTGTTCAATCTTTTCTTGCTCTTCGGGCCGAATTTCCAGACATTTCCGACGATGTTCGCCCATTGCTCGCCGCGGCCATCCCATTGGTCAAACCAGGCTTCCGAGCAGTTGTATGTGAGATTATTGCGGAACTCATACTCACCTGAGATGCCGCCGCCATCGCGGATGCCGCCTGGCGTTATGGCGCCGCCGACCGAGTTCGGGCAGCGGATGGTGTTCGAGGCAATGTAGTTGCCGACCATCGACACGCCGGCCGAGCGCTCGTTCGGGCCTTTGCTATGGTTGCGCAGGCCCTCGTAGATCATTGAATTGCTGATGGTCACGCGATCAACTGGCGATGCCGTTCCTTCCGGCAGCCCGGTGATCGGCGAGACATCGATGCCCTCGTCGGTAGACCATGACGAGCTCACATGGTCGAAGACGACATTGTAGATGGCGCCTGACGGGATCTTCTTGATGTCGATGCCGCCGGTAATCGCGCCATCGCCATTCGACGCCACATTGTGCGGCGGATCGCCAGGACGCAGGCGGATGTGCTGGATCGTCACGTCGTGCGTCTCGACCTTGAGAGGCGCCGTCAACCGGCCTGAGCCGCAATTCCTTAGCGTGATGCCCTGGCCTGGCGCCGTCTGTCCCCAGATCGAGATATAGGGCTCGATGATCTCGATCGGCTGCGAACCGCACTCGAGATAACCGGCGACCGTGAACACCACATTCCTCGGCCCCGCCATCTCGGCGCAGGCGCGTAGCGAGCCTGGCCCGCTGTCGTGGAGGTTCGTGACCTGACAGGTGACGCCACCGCGGCCACCGCGCGAATGCATCCCGAATCCGGTCGCCCCTGGAAACGCCACCACGCCCTCAGGGTCCGGCGGATCCGGCGGATCGGGCGGATCGGGCGGAATCTCGCCGCTGTCCTCAACATTCATGGTGACACGCGCCGTGGCCGAGAGGGCGCCCGGATCGGTGACCGTCACCGTGCCTTGGCGATTAGAGCTCCAACGGAACGAGCCGTTGGGGCTGGCTTCCAGGCTGTCGGGCATGTCCCAGGTGTAGGTGAGCGTGTCGCCATCCGGATCGGAGGCGACGACCTGGCCGTTAAGGGTCTCGCCGGCCCGCGCCGTAAACGTCTGATCGACAATGACCGGCGGTTTATTGCCCTGCTGCTGGCAGTCGGTCCTGGCCGTAATCGTCGGCGTCCACGGGGTCGGGCTTGGATTGCTCTGGATGCGAAAGAAATAATCGGTACATGGCTGCAAATCGCTGAATGTGTGATCGGTCAGCGGCGGCTGCACATTCCGTCCCGTCCACGGGCCAGATGCGCTCGTCGCAAACTCCGGCCGGTACAGTGTCGCCCCCGCACTCTCGTCCCATGTCAGTTCTATCTCCGTCTGTGACTTCGCAGTTGCGGTGAAATTGCTCGGCGGCGGCTTGACCGCCAGGGCCGATGAGGTCAGCGCCATAGAGGCGATACCGGCAAGGAGAAGCGCTTTCCGCATTGATCCTGATCCTTTGGGTTGAGGGGACGGCCACAGCCGCCCCCTTGCCGTTTACTTGCCGACCCCATGCAGGGGCACGACACTCGGATGCGTTTCCGGAGCGAGGGCCGCTTCCATCCGCTTGGCCCGCTCCTCGAGGGCACTGAACTCTGCCATCAGGGCATCGATCTGGCGCGACAGGTTACTCATCTCGGCCCTGGCTTCGTCGTGCATCCTGGCGAAATCCGCCGCCAGAATATCCGCCTGGTCGTCCTCAAGGCCAAAATCAATCAGGGTATTAACGATGGTTGAACTCATTTTCATGCCAATAGCGATACGATCGCCATCTCCTCCATCAGCCTCTGCGCCGCGATCCGCTGCGCGAGCTCATGCTCGGCCAGCCCCTGGCGCAATGCATCTTCTAACAGTGCCAGTTGTGACCGTAAATCCCCAAGGTCGGGCATGAACGGCAGATCCGGTGCCGCCGCGGCTTCGGCAAGCGCTTCCAGCACCTGTTCGACCGGGGCCGGCGGCCATTCCTCGCCGCGCATCTGCGCCTCGAGCATCTCGCGGAGCTCGATCTCGGCCTTGCGCCTGAGACGCTGGTACTTCCTGCGCGCCTTCTCGGCTTCCTCGCTCCACCCGGCAAAACCGCCGATCGGCCGGGTGTCCGGGGGCTGGATGCCGCCCGACACCGTGCCGGAAGCCGCCTGGGTGGCGCTGGACGCCGTCTGGGCGATGGTGCCGACGAAGGTGCCCGCCGCCGCGACAAGCCCTGTGGCGTCCTGCTGCGCCCGCTGGAGAGTCTGGGCACTGCTGCCGGTAATGGCTGGCGCCGCCGTCACCGTGCCGCTCGCGGCTTGCGCCGTCCGGGTCAGCGTCTGGGCGATCTGCCCGATGATGGCCCCGGCTGTCGCAACCGAGCCGGATGCCGCTTGCAGGACCGGGGCCAGAGTCTGGACGATCGTCCCGGTAATCGCGGGAGCTACCGTGCCAGTGGCCGATTGTTGGGCCACAGACAGGGTCTGGGCGGCGGTTCCGGTGATGGCCGGTGCTGCCGTCACCGTGCCGGAAGCTGCCTGTGCGGTGCGCACCAGCGTCTGGACGATGGTGCCGGTAATCGCGCCAGGAGCCGCTGGGGCCGTCTGGAAGGCCGGGTGGACCTGGAAGGCGCCGGATTGGAACGCCGATATCGGTTCCGTAACCTGGAAGGCTGCTACTTCGAAGGCCGCCGCTTCGAAAGCTCCCCGCCCGATAAAGCTACCGGACGCCGCCTGGGCGGTGCGAGTCGCCGCCTGGGCTATTGTGCCGGTAAAACTGTCGGTGACCGTGCCGGAAGCCGCCTGTGCCACCGGAATGAGGGTCTGCGCCGCCGTGCCGGTGAATCCGGTGCTCGCCTCCTTGAGCTCCCACAAGATCCCGACGCTGTCGGTGCCGGTCGAGGTCCAGCTTACCGCATTGGCCGGGCTGGCCGAGTCGGTGAACAGCGTATGCCGCAGATTGGTGGCAGGCGCCGAGTTGATGATCGATGAATAGCCTTGCGCCGATGGTGTCGCGGTCGGCGCCGCGCCTGCGTTTTGCGAATTAAATGCGAGGCCGGTGCTCGTCGCCGCCATGGCGGCATTGGTCGGTGCCGGATCGCCCGCGGTATTCTGGTTGACGTTGATATTCGCGGTATCGGTCGCCGCCCCGGTATAGGCGACGATCATCAGCGAGCAGGCAATGGCGCCCGAACTCGTCACCGTCGCCGTCATGGCGGCCGGTGAGGCGCCTGCGACCCAGTAATACAGCGAGCATTTGAGATTGCCCGCCCCAACGCTCAAATTCGTGCCCGACACCAGGGTCCAGGTATTCCCGGCGCTGTCGGTGATCGTCGGGATTGCCGCCGCGCCGGTCCTCGCATTCATGAACGCGATGTGGATCGCGTTGGCAGTCGGCGTGAAGCTCGCTGAAGTAAAACTAGTCGCTGCGGCGCCGCTGTTGACGTGGATTGTGACAGCGGAAATCGCCATGGCGGTTTAGAACTCAGGCATCGTGAACGTCCAGCCCGAAATCGAGACGTTGGCGCCGAGCGTGATGCTCACCGAATTCAGGTTCATATCGGCGCCGGTCGTGCCGACACTGCCGTCCCAGATCGTCGTCCCGCCGCTGGTCACGACGCGAAACCATGTCGCCGTGCCCGCCGCATCGGCGCTCGAATCCGCCGTGACCGCATTGGCTGTGGCTGTCGCCTTGTCGGTATTATCGACGGCGGCGCCGAATGGCGTAGCGGAGAGCGCCAGTTCGGCCAGGAGCGTATTGCCCGACAGTCCGGTGTCGGCATTGACCGGCTGGGTGCCGCTATAGATGCGCAATTTGGCGCCGGAACCGATGAGCGCGGTGACGGCGTTGCACGCCGCGATTGCCGCGGCATTGGTGATGCGGGTTGCCAGAGCCATTTATTCTGTCTCCTTGGTTTCCAGAACGGTGCCACCGGCTTCTGTGTAGCGCAGCCAGTCGCCGACGAGGCTGTCCTCGGTCAGATGCCACTCGACGCCTTGGTCATCTGTTGCAATAATGCGGCGCTTGCCGGGTTCGGCAGGCGGAAACATGCCGCTGGTGTCGGGTGGCGCAAAGCGCGCGGTTACATAGGGTGCCATTAGATGGTTCCTCTGATATAATGCGCAACGGGCCAGTGCTGGAAACACCGACCCGTCACTTGACAACGAACCTTTGCAGGAGGCTCGCGATGCCCAAAAGGATAGCACACACTCGCCACGGCGGACGCAATACCCGCCTCTATACAATTTGGTGCGGGATCAAGGATCGCTGCACAAATCCTAACGAAAAATGGTTTCACAACTATGGCGGACGCGGGATCGTCGTCTGTGTCGAGTGGATGACCAATTTCGTCCCCTTTCGCGAATGGGCCTTGGCCAATGGCTATCGGGACAATTTGACAATTGAGCGTATTGACAATGACGGACCTTACTCGCCTGAAAATTGCACTTGGATACCCAAATCTGAACAAGCCAGAAATCGGCGAAAACGATTGCAAAAAGCCTATGTAACTCGGCCATGTCGAGAGTGCGGAAAGTTGATACCGCTGAAGATCACGCGTGATCTGACCCGCAAATTTTTCTGTAGCATAAGCTGCAGAGGGAAACATTACAGGGTCACATCCTCTCACTGAGACGAAAGTGTGTGTGATCGTCCCCATCACATCCTCGCATTGCAGGTAACAGTTGAGCCAAACACGCCGCCGCTCGTAGTCGCATTGGCCGTCCGGCTTTCGTTACAGTATTGAGTATTAACATTTACTGTGCCGGGAGTAGCCGGAAAGCCGCTGACGCCCGTGCTGACAGAAGAAACAGCTGGAGCTGTACGCAATGATGCACGATGCGCATGATTGGCGCTCCAGTAATTAACACCAGTTGTGGTGTTTCCTCCCCAAGTTAGCTCAGTTTTCGTCCAGTAGCGGCTGCACGCCATAAATTCATTGGCATAGTCCGGCATCTGCCAGCGCGGCGCCACGCCGCTGTTCTGCGGGTCAAGATACAGGGCAACGTCGTAGAGTTCAAACACGTTGCTCGTCGTGCCCATGCCATTGGTGACGGCGGATGTGCCCAATATATTCCCTGCTTGCCAGCCAGTCGTGCCTTGAAAGGTCGAGCCGCAGGCGAAAGTGAAAGTGAGCCGCAGGCCGAGACCAGTGTCGGTCAGCCACGTTCCGGTCGTGTCGCCGGGGATGACGAGCGTGTATTCGGTGTCCGTGTTGGCGACGCTGACGGTGAAAAGCGCGACATAGGAGCGGTCAACAGCATTGTTTCGAATGGCGACAGAATAAGTACCCGCCGGGGCCTTGAGACCGAACCGCAGCACCGCCTGTCTGGCCGATGCCGAGCCATAGCGAAAATCTGCTACGCGAGTACCTTCTATATAGTGGTCAAGGATAAGATATTCACCCGCTGCCAATGACGTGTCCGGTGAAGTAACGGTCACGCGGTAACGATCTGTGCTGCCATTCGGCGTAACAGACTGCACCCGCTGCGTCGTCATGGTGCCCGCCGAGTGCGTCTTGTTCGTCAACCATTGGTCGGCGCCGAAATAGGTGCCTACTGTTCCCGCCGTATTGCCGTTCTCCTGGCTATGCTGCATCGCCCCATTGACAATCCTGTTGTAACTCTGCGCCGTCACATCAGGCGGAAACGTCCCGGTAATCGTATGTGTCGCATTCCACTCGTCAGGCCCAACTTTGTTGGGATCCCCGGCATCGACAACCGGCGAGACGAAAGTGTGCGTGATCGTCCCCATCACATCCTCGCGTTCACAGCGTATACACGGTTAAACAGACCCATATTACCGACCGCTGTCGGTTGGATTTGCAGCATAAACCTGTCCGGGCCTGGAAAAGTGTTCGCCGCAGCAACATTTGTAGTGGTTCCGGCGGTTTGGATGGCAGCCGCCGGTGTCGTTCGCATCCATGGCGACAATGGCTGAGTATCCTGTACGTCGCCGCTTGCCGCACCATACGCCGCCAGAGAAACATAGATCGTCCGCCAATACCGCTGGCACGCCAGCAGTTCCTGGCCATAGTCCGGCATCTGCCATGCGGGAGCCACGCCGGTATTCTGCGGATCAAGGTAGAGCCCGACATTTCTGATATAGAAAATGTTATTGGTCGTCGCCGCGCCGTTCGTGATGCCAGTTGGTGCTATGAAATTACCCGCCTGCCAGCCAGTGCCGGAAGTCGTGAAGGTCGTCCCGGCGGCAAAGACAAAGGCAAGTTCAGCGCCTTTAGTGTTATCTACAGGCCATGTCCCCGTCGTGTCGCCGGGAATGCTGACAGTGAAGGTTGTCCACACATTAGGCGTCGAGACTGTGAAGGGTAGAACCAAAGATCTGGTGCCGTTTCCATTCCTGAACGAAGCGCCGAAAGTGCCGGCAATACCGCAATAGGCCTCAAAGCGGAGGACGGATGCGAGCGCCGATGATAATCCATAATTGAAATCCCAAAGCCGCACGCCTTCAATGGGCTGCGTAAACCCAACATAATCGCCAGCCGCCAACGCCTTCCCGGTCGTGACCTGCATTTGTATCTGATGCGTCGTATACGCGGTTGACTTCGCCGCAGCAAAACTTATACCGCTCACAAATGCCTGCCATTGATCAACGATATGGGCGCCTGCTGTCGCCGTTCCGCTGATCCCCAATTCCTGGCTATGCTGCATCGCTGGATTAACAATCCGGTTATAGCTCTCAGCCGATGCCGCCACCGCCCCCGTCACCGTGTGCGCCGCATTCCACTCATTCGGCCCCACCTCATTCGGATCCCCGGCATCGGTGACCGGCGACACAAACGTATGCGTGACGGAAATCGGCATCACTGCACCATCTGCGGCGGCGCTTGCGGCGGCATCTGCGGCGATGCCATCGGCGGCGCTGGCTGCTGCTGCATCACCTGCGGCTGTGCCGTATACGTCCGTCCATCCGGCGTCGTAATGCTCTTCGGCGCCGTAATCAACTGCGCCAGCTGCTGATTGCTCTGCGTCAGCATCTGCACGATCTGCTGGCTGTTCTGCGCCATGATCTGCGCGATCTGCTGCATCGCGGCCTGGAAGGCCTGGCTGATCTCAGCCACAGGATCGGGCAGCGTAGCCATCGGATCGTCAGGAATCTCGGGCGGCAACTGCCCGCCCGTGCCATTGGCCTTGCTCTTGAGGCTGAGAATCGACTCGTTGCGGCGTTCGCGCAGGGCCTGCTGATGCTTCTGCGCCGTGAGCGCGAGCTCCTGCTCGTGCTTGGCCTGATTGTGCTGGAGCTCCTGCGCCGCCTTGGCATCGCGCGCCTTGGCATCGGCCGCATCGAGCGCCGCCTTGCCCTGCAATTGTGTCTGCACCTTGGCCTGTTCCATCTGTTGAGCCTGCTGTGCCGGATCCGGTGGTGGCGGCTGTTGTGCAGCCTGTTGTGCCTGGGCCTGCATGTCATCGACCGTCTTGTCGATCACATCCTCCATCGGGGCGCCGGCTTTGAAGCCTCTGGTCATGAAGCGCAGTGTCTCGCCCATCAGCG
>Ga0105248_10003138_pt1 | contig 18284 bp, 16 predicted proteins | sample KBSS34metaG_FD_81524 | JGI IMG/M metagenome (GOLD analysis project Ga0105248, IMG submission 81524) | Switchgrass rhizosphere microbial communities from Kellogg Biological Station, Michigan, USA - KBS S3-4 metaG | ecosystem: Host-associated > Plants > Roots > Rhizosphere > Soil | place... | reverse complement strand
GAATGCACTGTCGTGTCGACCGGCTTCGCAAGCCGCCAGACGAGCGTCGCGATGATCAGCGCGAGCAGTAATAGCGGCGCGAAGCGGACGGCGCGGCTCATACGTAGCGCCTCCGCCAATCGTGCTCGCCGCGCCGCCGTCGCCAAAGCCTGCCGAGCAAGGCGAGCGCCCCGCCCAGCGCGATCAGCGCCCCGCCCGCCCAGATCAGTGTTACGAACGGCTTCCACCATAGACGCAGCTGCCATCCGCCCGCCTCGTCGGGCTTGCCGATCACGGTGTAGAGTTGGCCGTTCCAGAAGGTGTCGATCGCCGCCTCGTTGGTTTCGGTCGGCGGATCGGTGAAATAGCGTGTCTGAGGCTTGAGCGTCACTGGCCCCTGCCCGCGCGTCGCGCGCAATTCGCCCTCCATCGCCGTCCAGTTTTTGCCGGCGGTCGGCGTGACCTCCTCGAGCTGCACCAGCCATGGCCCGACGCTCAGCGTCTCGCCCGGCCTGGCGACCGCCAGCCGCTCGCTGGTGAAGGCACCGTTGGCCGCCATCCCGGCGATCGCGACCGCGATCCCGAAATGGGCGACGGTCATCCCCCAGGTGGCGAGCGGCGCGCGCAACGGGTTGCGCCCGATCAGCGGTAGGAGGCTTGCCCCGGCGAGATAGGCGGCGACGGTCAAGCCGAGCCGCGGCAGGATTCCAATTGCCGGCGCAAGGATGATTGTGATCGCAAGCGCCGTCGCGCCGATGAGCAGCGGGATCTTCAACTTGCCGAACACCGGCCGCGTCTCGCGCCGCCACGCGAGCAACGGTCCAATGCCGACCAGCATCGCCAGGATCAGGGCCAACGGCCCGGCCACTGCATTGAAGTAAGGCGCTCCAACCGACAGCTTCTCGCCGCTCAGCCCTTCGACGAACAAGGGATAAAGCGTACCGAGGAAAACGATGCCGAGGATCACGCTCAACAGCAGATTGTTGATCACCAGTCCGGTCTCGCGGCTGACGAGCTCGAACGGCGCGCCTTCCTTAAGGCTCGCCCCACGCCAGGCGAACAGGGCAAACGCCGCGCCGACGTAGATTGCGAGGAGTGCCAGCAGGAAGGTCCCGCGTTCGGGATCGATCGCGAAGGCGTGGACCGACGTCAGAACGCCCGAGCGCACTAGGAAAGTGCCGACCATCGACATCGAGAAGGCGATGACCGCGAGCATCATTGTCCACGCCTTGAGTGCTCCCCGCGCGGCGAGAACGCTGACCGAATGAAGCAGCGCTGTCGCCGCCAGCCACGGCATCAGCGACGCGTTCTCGACCGGATCCCAGAACCAGTATCCGCCCCAGCCGAGCTCGTAATAAGCCCAATAGCTGCCTGCCGTGATTCCGAGCGTGAGCAGGATCCAGGCGGCCAGCACCCAGGGCCGCATCGCGCGACCGAGCCGGGAATCAACTTCGCCCGTCACCAGCGCGCCGACCGCGATGCTGAAGGCGATAGAGAGGCCAACATAGCCGAGGTAGAGCGTTGGCGGGTGGAAGGCCAAGCCGGGGTCCTGCAACAGCGGGTTAAGCCCGTGCCCTTCGAGCGGCGCGGGGTTAAGCCGCGCGAACGGGTTCGAAGCGATCAGCAGGAAAGCGTAGAAGCCAAGCGCCAACGCCGCTTGGGCGCCGAGCGCCGCGATCAGCGTCCGTTCGCCAGTCCGCCGCGACAAAAGGCCGAGACACGCGCCTGCCGCAGCGAGGATCGTCACCCACATCAGCATCGAACCTTCGTGGTTCCCCCACGCCCCCGCGACCTTGTAGACGAACGGCTTGGCGCTGTGGCTGTTCTCGACGACCAGCGCGACGGACAAATCGGTGCGAGCGAACACGATCAACAGCGCGGCGAAGGCGATTAGCGTCAGCGCGCCTTGGAGGACTGCGACCGCTCGCATCGTTCGCGCGACCTCAACCGGCGTGCGCAATGCGACGATCATCAGCACGAATTGCAGCAGGGCTAGCCCGGCCGCCAGCCAAAGAGCTGCAAGACCTGCTTCGGCGATCATCTGGCCAGCGTCTTACCGGCCTTGTGCTCTGCCGTCAGGTTGCCCAGCTCGGGCGGCATGTAGCGCTCGTCGTGTTTGGCGAGGATGGTGTCGGCGATGAAGGTTCCGCCTTGCAGCCGCCCCTCGGCGACCGCGCCCGAACCTTCGCGGAACAGGTCGGGCGTGATTCCGCGATACACGACCGGCGTTCGCGCTTTACCGTCGGTTAGCAGGAAGCGGATCGTAACGCCGTCACCCAGGCGGACAACGGAGCCGCGCTCGACCATTCCGCCGAGGCGCACCGAGCGACCCTCCTTGGCCTTTCCGGTAGCCACGTCGGCGGGTGTATAAAAATAAGCGGCTCGGTCCTTGAGGCCCCACATTGCGAGCAGCGCCGCTGCCATGACCGCAGCCAGTGCAGCAATTACCAGCACCAATCGCTGGTTCTTGGGCTTCATGGACGCTTGAACGCGGCGGCGGCAGCTTCGGACCGGCGCATCGAGGCGTATGACCAGAGCACCAGCCCCGCGGTCGCGAGGATTGTCACGGAATAAGCGGCAATGACGAACGGCCACGGGTTCATGAGCCCAGTCTCCGCATCCTTGCCTCGACCTTGGCATCCGCGAGCTCCGCGCGCATCCGCATCAACACGGCTGCGCAGAACAGGGCCGTGAAGCCAAACATCGTCACGGGAAGCGGCCACAACAGCGATTTGTCTATGGTCGAGCCGGTCAGCGAGATGCTTTGACCCTGGTGAAGCGTGCGCCACCACAGCACCGAATAATGGATGATCGGCAGGTTCACCGCGCCAGCCAGGCCGTAAAGCGCGGTGATCCGTCCCTCCCCGCCGCGCTCGCGTTCGGCCGATCCCAGCGCGATGTAGCCAAGATAGAGGAAGAACAGCACCAGCATCGAGGTCAGGCGCCCGTCCCATTCCCACCACGTCCCCCAGGTGGGCCGGCCCCAAATCGAACCGGTTACGAGGCACACGAGGGCAAAGGTCGCGCCCGCCGGGGCAACCGCCCGGCCTGCCACCGCGGCGAGCGGATGGCGCCATACGAGCTGGCTGATCGAGGCTCCGGCAATGCACAGCCATCCCGCCATGCCGAGCCACGCCGCGGGCACATGGATATAGAGGATCCGCACGGTCTCGCCCTGCAGATAATCGGGCGGTGTCAGCAACAAGCCCGCTGCCATTCCTGCCGCGGCCAACACAAGGCCCACGAGCAGCAGCCAGCTCGTCAGCGGCCTCGCGATGCGCAGGAACCGCGCCGGATTGGCGAGTGCATGCATCGGCGTGCGGGTTACGCCCTCCCGATCAGCCGCTGCGCCATCGCGTCGGCGACCGCCGCCGGGTCGCGCCCGCTCGCTTGGCTCTCAGACCAGATCTCCTCGAGCCGCACCGGGATGCCCTCGATCCGTTGCCGCACCAGGCTGGCGTCGCCGTCGCCGAGGAATTCTGTGCAGACGTTGATGATGCCGCCGGCGTTGATCACATAATCCGGCGCGTAGAGGATGCCTCGGGTGTGCAAGCGGGCGCCGTCCTCGGGCGTCGCCAGCTGATTGTTCGCGCCGCCGGCAATGACCGGTGTCTTCAGCGCGGCGATGGTCGCCGCATCAAGAATTGCACCGAGCGCATTCGGGCTGACGACGTCGGCCTCGAGACCGAGGACTACGTCCGGTGGTACGACCTTGCCGCCGGTCGCGTCAGCCAGCTTCTGCGCCTTGGCCTGGTCGACGTCGGCGATCGATAGCTTCGCGCCTTCAGTGCAGGCATGGAGTGCCACACCCGAAGCGACGCTGCCCGCCCCCTGCATCGCGATGTGCAGCCCGGAAAGATCGTCCTTGCCGAGCGCGCGCTTCACAGCGGCCTTGATGCCGAGGAACACGCCCAGCGAAGTGTGCGGACCGGGATCGCCGCCAACATCCGAGCCGCTGTTGGGCAGCCCGGCCACGAACTTCGTCGAACGCCGCACCTCGATCATGTCGGCGACGCTCATGCCCACGTCCTCGGCCGTGACATAGCGCCCGCCCAACCCATCGACCGCCTTGCCGAAAGCGTGGAGCAGATCGGGCGTCTTGGCTTTGCGGGAGTCGGCCAGGATTACCGATTTGCCGCCGCCGAGCGGCAGGCCGGCCATCGCATTCTTGTAGCTCATGCCGCGCGACAGCCTCAGCGCGTCGGTCAGTGCGTCTTCGTCCGCCGCATAATGCCAGAAGCGGGCGCCGCCCGCGGCCGGCCCGAGATGGGTCGAATGGACCGCTACGATCGCTTTCAGTCCGCACTTTTCGTCGATGACGAAATGGATCTCTTCATGGGCGTCGAAGTCGGGCAGGCCCCAGGGCGTTGTCATCGTTTCTGTAGGTTCCACTCAAGAGGTGAATGGGGCGACCGAGGGGACTTGAACCCCCGACCCCTGGTACCACAAACCAGTGCTCTAACCAGCTGAGCTACGATCGCCACGGGAACACCCACGGAAAGCTTTCCGCAAGCGCCGGGGCCACTTAGGGTCGCAGCAGGTCTAAGGCAAGCGAGGCAAGGCATGAACCCGACGATCGAGAAATTCGGCTATCCGGTGACCCTGCTGCGCGAGCTTGACCACTGGCTGATTCTACTGCGCCCGGAGCAAGTGACGCTTGGTAGCCTGGTGCTGGCAGCGAAAAGCGGCGCGACGGCTTACTCGGAGCTGCCGCGCGAGGCGTTCGCCGAGCAGGGCGAGGCAGTGGCGTTGATCGAGCGCGCGCTGGCCGGCTTCACCCGGTACGAGAAGATCAATTACCTGATGCTGATGATGGTCGATCCGAACCCGCATTTCCACGTTATCCCGCGCTATTCCGAGCCGCGCGAATGGGGTGGTGTCGAGTTCCCCGACGCGGGCTGGCCGGGGGCTCCTCAGCTCGGCAGCGCGGTCGCGCTTAACCTGGATCAGATTGCCAAGCTTAGCGAGGAGCTTACTGCTAACTTTCGCTAACCCCGGTTGGTATAATTTCTTGCATAGGCCCGGGCCCGGGCGCATCCCCTCTCGGGGAGAATTGCACATGGCGAGTCGGCGCTTGAAGTCGCCTGACCGAGGCGTGTCGCTGCGCGAGACGTTGATCGCCGCAGGGCTCGAAACGTATCTTGCCGACCTCCTCGCCGAAATGCCGAACCGGGTCGTTCAGGTTGAGCCGCGGCGGCCGTTTCGCGAGCAAGGCGTGCCGCGTAACGAGGTGATGTTCGTGCGTTCGGGCATCCTGTCGAAGTTCAAGACCGATTCCTCAGGGCGTCGTCAGATCGTCGCGCTGCGCTTCGCCGGCGAAGGGATCCTCCCGCGCGACGGGATCGCCGAATATGGCATCCAGGCGATTGTCCGCAGCGAGGTGATGGTCGGGCGGGCCGAGGACTTTGACCCGATCGTCCATGCCCATCCCGAGCTGCAGCGCTTCTTCTGGCGCCTGATCCAGCGCAACGAGGCGATCGGCTATGAATGGCTGGTCAATTGCGGGCGGCGGGATTCGACGGCACGCGTCGCGCACCTGCTGTGCGAGACGGCAGTCCGCATGCATGTCGACAGCAGCCGGATGGTGAACCCTTTCACACAGCAGCAGATCGCCGACATTACGGGGCAGACCTCGGTCAACGTCAACCGCGTCTTCGCCGACATGGAACGTCAGGGATTGATCACCCGGAAGGGCCGCGAGATCCAGTTCAGCGACTGGGCGGAGATGCGCCGCGTCGGTAGCTTCCAGCCGAGCTACCTGGCGATCTAGGCTGTTGGCCGGAGGCTGGTGGGCGCGGTAGGGTTTGAACCTACGACCCCACCCGTGTGAAGGGTGTGCTCTACCACTGAGCTACGCGCCCGCCCGAGAGGCGGCCAGATAGGGAGCCGCGGCGCGGCTGTCCAGCGCGCTACTGGACGGCGTCCTTGAGAACCTTGCCGGGACGGAATTTAGGCTGCGAGCTGGCCTTGATCTGCATCGGCTCACCGGTTCTGGGGTTGCGCCCGGTCGAGGCCTTGCGCCGAGTCACCGAGAAATTGCCGAAGCCGACCAGCCGCACCTCGTCGCCGCGCTTAAGTGCCGAGGTGATCACTTCAAGCGTCGTCTCGACGGCTCTCATCGCATCGTTGCGGCTCAATCCCCCGCGATCGGCGACATGACCAATCAGTTCCTGCTTGTTCATGGTCCCGCCTTCTCCCCATCCAAGCTGTGAGACTCGCGAGCTCGGAGCGTCCGCCTTTAAGGCAAGACTTGGCCCGCGAGTCTAGTGGCGAACGGCGGGCCCGGTGTCCGAACTTGGTGCATGCACCGGCGGTTCGGGCGCATGCTCGTCATCGTCGCTCCATTCGATCGCCTGCAGCGGCTCGGCGAGCGCACAGGCAAGTACTTCATCAACATGCTGAACCGGCCTAATATCGAGACCTTCCCTGAGTGTTGCCGGAAGCTCGGCCAGGTCCTTCTCATTTTCCGCCGGGATGAGCACGGTCGTGATCCCGCCGCGCAACGCTGCAAGCAGTTTCTCCTTAAGGCCACCGATCGGCAGCACTCGGCCACGCAGAGTGACTTCGCCGGTCATCGCGACGTCGCGCCGAACGGCAACACCGGTCAGGGTCGAGATCATCGCCGTCACCATGCCGACGCCCGCCGACGGGCCGTCCTTCGGGACTGCGCCTTCTGGCAAGTGAACGTGGATGTCCTTGCGCGCGAAGATCGACGGCTTGACGCCATAAGCCGGCGCCCGTGCCTTGACGAAGCTCATCGCCGCCTGAATCGATTCCTGCATCACTTCGCCCAGCTTGCCGGTGGTCTTGATCTGACCCTTGCCAGGCACAGTCACGGCCTCGATCGTGAGCAATTCACCACCCACCTCTGTCCACGCGAGACCGGTCACGGCGCCGATCTGATCCTCTTCCTCGCCCATGCCGTACCGGAATTTACGGACGCCCAGGAAGTCGCCGAGGTTCTCGGGAGTGAGCTCGACTTGCGTGACCTTGCCTTCAAGAATCTGGCGCAGCGACTTGCGGGCAACCTTGGCGAGCTCGCGCTCGAGCGTGCGGACGCCGGCCTCGCGCGTGTAGTGGCGAATCATTCCGCGCAGCGCATCGTCAGTGAAGAGCAGCTCCTCAGACTTCAGGCCATGCGCTTCCATCTGCTTGGGAATGAGGTGGCGCTTAGCGATCTCGACCTTTTCGTCCTCGGTGTAGCCCTCGAGCCGGATTATCTCCATCCGGTCGAGCAGCGGCTGCGGCATATCGAGCGAGTTCGCGGTGGTTACGAACATCACGTCCGACAGGTCGTAGTCGAGTTCGAGGTAATGGTCCTGGAACCGGCTGTTCTGCTCCGGGTCGAGCACTTCGAGAAGCGCCGAGCTTGGGTCGCCGCGGAAGTCCTGACCGAGCTTGTCGATCTCGTCGAGTAGGAACAGCGGATTCGAAGTTCCCGCTTTCTTGATGTTCGAGACGATCTTGCCGGGGAGCGAGCCGATATAGGTACGGCGGTGTCCGCGGATCTCGGCTTCGTCGCGAACGCCGCCCAAAGACTGGCGGACGAACTCGCGACCGGTGGCGCGCGCAATCGAGCGCCCGAGCGATGTCTTGCCGACTCCGGGCGGTCCGACGAGGCACAAGATCGGCCCTTTGAGCTTGTTGGTCCGCGCCTGGACCGCGAGATATTCGACGATCCGCTCCTTGACCTTCTCGAGCCCGTAATGGTCCTCGTCGAGCACGCGCTGCGCCTCGGCGATGTCCTTCTTCAGCCGCGACTTCTTGCCCCACGGCAAACCCAGCAGAACATCAAGGTAGTTGCGCGCGACGGTGGCTTCGGCCGACATCGGCGCCATTGCCTTGAGCTTTTTGAGCTCGGCATTGGCGCGCGTCCGGGCCTCCTTCGACAAGCGCGTCTTTCTAATCTTATCCGCGAGCTCTTGGAGCTCGTCGCCGCCCTCGTCGCTCTCATTGCCGAGCTCGCGCTGAATCGCCTTCAGCTGCTCGTTCAAATAATATTCGCGCTGCGTCTTTTCCATCTGGCGCTTGACGCGGCTGCGGATCTTCTTCTCGACCTGCAGGACACCGAGTTCGCCTTCCATGAACGCAAACACCATTTCGAGCCGGCGTGATGGATTGAGCTCGCCAAGCAGCGCCTGCTTGTCGGAGACCTTGACCGAAAGGTTCGAGGCGACCGCATCGGCAAGCGCCGAGGGATTTTCGATCTCGGCTAGTTGGATCCCGGTCTCGGGCGGGAGCCGCTTGTTGAGCTTGGCGTAATTCTCGAACTGGTCGAGCACCGAACGCATCAGGGCCTGCCCTTCGGCTTCGGCGATCGGCTCCTCGGCTACATCCTCAATCTCGGCGACAGTGTAGTCGTCACGAGGAATGAGGTTGACGAGCCGCGCGCGCTTCACGCCCTCGACGAGGACACGAACCGTGCCGTCCGGCAGCTTGAGAAGCTGCATCGCCGTGGCCACCACGCCCAGGTCATAAAGGGCATCGCGGTCGGGATCGTCCTCACCCGGATCGAGCTGCGCGACCAGGAACAACTCCTTGTCCGCCGCCATCGCAGCTTCCAGCGCGGCAACCGACTTCTCGCGGCCGACGAACAACGGGACGATCCGGTGAGGGAAAACAACGATATCGCGAAGCGGCAGGATCGGTAGAGAGCGAGTCATGGGCGAGTATATGGGCGGCCCCTCTCCGTCGCGCAACAAAGCTGCGGAACAATCCACAGCAATCGCTCGCTCTGAAGGCTAGGAGGCGAAATCATGACGGATGACCGCGAAAAGATCAGCACGGGACCGAACGGGGAACCCATCAACGAAACGATTGCCGGCACTGGACCGGGAATCCCCGACGACGCTTTGGCGCCCGGCGAAGAGCTCCCAGAACCTCCGAGCGACGAGGAGGTAGAAGCGATGGCGAGGGCCCTTCATGCCCCTGGCAGGGAGCGGGATACGCTGCCGCTGGAGGGTGAATGACTCACCTGAGCGTTTATCGGATGATTCTGTAACCGTTCAGTTTTGTTCACTATTTTGAGAACCGTGACCATTCGCCGATCCCTCCTTGCGCTTAGCGCTTTGACGCTGCCCGCCATCGCCTTCGCGCAATATGCGCCCTGGCCGGTGCCGGCGCCGTCCTCTCGCCCGCCCGTGGTCCAGCGGCCCGTGGTCGCCGAGCCATGGATGGCGCAACCGCAGGTCGCCAATCCGCAACCGTCGTGGCAGTCTCCAGCCGCGGCAACAGTCAATCGCGGTCCGGCGCTTGAGCCGATCGACCTCCCGCCGGCGATCGAGCAGGGCGTCGATATGATTTACATCGACGAGGAACTGGTTCCTCGGGCGGTGCATGACAGCGGCCCGCTGGCCGACATGGACTTTGCAGCGTGGAGCGGAGCACCAGTCGACCTGTTTAGTTCGGTGAACCCCATCTACACCGACCTTCGTCGCGGTCTCATGAAATATCAGCAACGCTGGGGTGATCTCCCCCAGGTCCCGGTCCCGTCGGGACCAGCGCTGAAGTCCGGCACGACCGGTGAGCGGGTCGCGACGCTTCGCCAGCGGCTTGGCCTGGCGGACGGCGATGCATACGACGCGGCCGTTGCCGCCAGGGTCAAGGAGTTCCAGGCGGTCCATGGTCTCAAGGACGACGGGATCGCCGGTTCGGGAACGATCGACGCGCTCAATCGCGGCGCCGAATATTATGAGAAGCTGATCATCATCAATATGGAGCGCGCGAAGCGCCTCCCGGCTCCCGAGGAACAGCCCAAATATGCGATCGTCGATGCCGGCGGCGCACGCCTTTCGCTGTGGGAGAAAGGGCGCAAGGTCGATGAGATGAAGGTAGTCGTTGGCAAGGCCGAAACGGCGACGCCGATGATGGCCGCCTACATCAAATATGCCAGCGTCAATCCTTACTGGAACGTCCCGCCCGAGCTCGTGAAGAACCTCATCGGTCCCCGCATCGTGGCGCAGGGCGTCAGCTATCTTAGCGACCGCGAATATCAGGTCCTGACCAACTACGGCGACGATTCGAAGGTGCTCGATCCGAACAGTATCGATTGGCAAGCCGTGGTCGACGGGCGCGAGGAAGTCCGGCTGCGTCGGCTGCCGAGCCCAGCCAATTCGATGGGCATGATGAAGTTCATGCTGCCGAATTACTTCGGCATCTATCTCCATGACTCGCCGGAAAAAGATCATTTCACCAAGAACGAGCTATGGATCAGCAACGGCTGCGTCCGCGTCGAGGACTATAAGCGGTTCGCACGCTGGCTATTCGACGGCTACGTCCCCAGCGGCAAGGACCCCAAGATCGAGGAAGAAGTCGACCTGCCGCGGCCGATTCCCGTCTACATGACATATTTAACGGTTCAGCCGACCGCTAGCGGAGTGCAGTTTCTCGAGGACCATTACGGCCGCGACGCGCATCTGATGGACCGCTTCAGCTCACAGCTGGTCGCCGCGGTTCGCGGGCAGTAGGCCTTCCGATATTAAAGGGAGAGATGCGGCGGCCTAGGCGGCGTCGCCCGTCTTGTCCTTGGCCGAATAGACTCGCACCGGCTCCTTGCTGCCGCCGACCACGTCCTTGTCGATATGGACCTCGTCGACACCATCCATCGACGGCAGGTCGAACATCGTGTCGAGAAGAATGCCTTCGAGGATCGAGCGCAGGCCGCGCGCGCCGGTCTTGCGTTCGATCGCCTTCTTGGCGACCGCGTGAAGCGCGTCGTCGGTGAATTCGAGTTCGACGCTCTCCATGTCGAAGAGCTTGGCATATTGCTTGACGAGCGCGTTTTTCGGCTCGACCAAAATCTTGACCAACGCCTCTTCGTCGAGGTCCATCAGCGTCGCGATGACCGGCAGGCGGCCGATGAATTCCGGTATCAGGCCGAACTTCAGCAGGTCTTCGGGCTCGCAATGCTTGAGCGTCTCGCCGGTCTTGCGCTCGTCCGGCGCCACCACGTGCGCGCCGAAACCGATCGACTTGCCCTGCAGGCGGTCGGCGATGATCTTCTCGAGGCCGGCAAAGGCGCCGCCGCAGATGAACAGGATGTTCGTCGTGTCGACCTGAAGGAATTCCTGCTGCGGATGCTTGCGGCCGCCCTGCGGCGGGACGGAAGCCGTCGTGCCTTCCATCAGCTTGAGCAGTGCCTGCTGGACGCCCTCGCCCGACACGTCGCGGGTAATCGATGGATTGTCCGACTTTCGGCTGATCTTGTCGATTTCGTCGATGTAGACGATGCCGCGTTGCGCCTTCTCGACATTATAGTCGGATGCCTGAAGGAGCTTGAGGATGATATTCTCGACGTCCTCTCCGACGTAGCCGGCTTCGGTCAGCGTCGTGGCGTCGGCCATGGTGAAAGGCACATCGAGGATTCGCGCCAGCGTCTGGGCGAGCAGAGTCTTGCCGCAGCCGGTCGGACCGATCAGCAGGATGTTCGATTTGGCGAGCTCGACCTCATTGCCCGGCTTCGAGCCATGGGCCAGGCGCTTGTAATGGTTGTGGACCGCGACCGACAGCACGCGCTTGGCCCGGTCCTGACCGATCACATAATCGTCGAGGACCTTGCAGATCTCCGCAGGCGTGGGGACCCCGTCGCGGGTCTTGACCAGCGCCGACTTCGATTCTTCGCGAATAATGTCGTTGCACAGCTCAACGCATTCATCGCAGATGAACACGGTCGGCCCGGCGATCAGCTTCCTCACCTCGTGCTGCGACTTGCCGCAGAACGAGCAGTAAAGGGTGCTCTTGCTGTCGCTGCCTGAAAGCTTGGTCATTCCCGTCCTTGTATGTCGGCCGCGAGCGGCCGCCCGATGTTGGCCATGCTAGCCCGCTTTATCGCACAATCAACTCTGCCGGAGTCTTAACGCCGCCCGCTTCGCGATTGCTCCTTTGAATTCAAGAATATGGATCGCCTAGAGACCAGTAGCAAGTAGGCGCTGTCACGATTTGAGACGGTCGAACGCTTCATCCATCGATGTGTGAAAGTCGGAGCGCGCGTAAATGTCGTTGTGCCCGGCTCCAGCGATTGTCCGATCGTAAACCAGGTTGGGGACTCGCTCGCGAAGCTCAGCGGTTCGCTCCTGAGGCACGATCTCGTCCTGTTCCGCGGCAAGAATCGCCACGGGTGTCCGAACCTTTGCCAAGGCTTCGGCGGCATTGATCTCATGCTCGAAGAACGGGCCGATCGGAATCCACGGATACATCGACTGGGCGACGGCCTTCAGGGAGTCGAACGGCGTGACGAGGATCAGCCCGTCGAGTTCGCGTTTGGTCGCAAGTTCCGCGACTATGCCGCAGCCGATGCTGAACCCGACGGCAATAATTCGCTTTGGCTGGACATGTTGACTGGCGAAATCGAAGATCAGGGGCGCGTCGGCGATGAGCGCTTCGGCCGATGGCGAGCCGGTAGAGGGTGCGTAGCCCCGATAATGGAAGGCGACGACGGTCGTATTCGGGTAGACTTCATGCAGATACTCGGCGACGTCCTGACCATTCCAGGCATTGCCGCCGAAGCCCAGGACAAGAGTTGTGCACGGCTGCTCGTCGGGTGGAATCAGAATTCCGCTCAATATTTCGCCGTCGGGTGTACGCAAGTTCAAGGCCTCGGCCCCGCGAGGCATCGGGCCGGCCCGTGACACCGCGTGGGTCGGGAATATCAGATGCGCCTGGAATTCGAACATGCCGAACATCAGCGCCGCAGCCAGGGCCGCGAGCGCTCCAAGTACGACATTGCGATGGCGGCTAGGCTGCGAACGCGGCCTCGATTGCCGGCGTGACCCGGTCGACGGTGTAGGGTTTCTCGATCACCGGCGCATCGTTGAACTCGGGCGGCGGCGGATCGACGTGGCCTCCGGTTGCGATGACGAACGGGACGTTCTTTTCGCGTAGTAGGGAAGCGACCGGCCAGACGTTCTCCCCCTTCAAGTTGACGTCGAGGATGGCGAGGTCGAACCCGCCCTTCTCCACCTCGTCGAGCGCGCAGCGAACGCTGTCGCACGTGCCGCGAACCTTGTGACCAAGTGAATCGAGAAAATCCTCGAGCATCATTGCAATCAATGGCTCGTCTTCGACGATGAGGATGGAACGCTGACCCGGCATTTGCCCCTCGCATAAGCCGCCGATGAGAATCGGCAAAGCGCTTATTTCGTGCCGACCGCGCGCCGCGCCGCTTCCGCAAGCTCAGTCACCGAGAACGGCTTGGGAAGGAAATTGACGTGAACGAGATCGATCGAGTTTCTCAGCTGTTCCTCGGCATAACCGGACATGAAGAGAATCTTGAGATCGGGGCGGCTCTTGCGCGCCTCGCGGACCATCGTCGGGCCGTCCATGCCCGGCATAACAACGTCGCTGATCAGGAGATCGATCGGCTCGCCGCGGCTAACGACTTCCAGCGCGTCTTCGCCGTTGTCCGCGCAAATCACCGTATAGCCGTGGCGCGTCAGCGCACGTTCGGCCACGCTGCGCACCATTGGCTCGTCCTCGACAAGGAGAACTGTGCCGCTGCCCCACAGCTCGTCCTGCTTCGCCTTGCCGACCCTGCGCGAAGGTGCTGCGCCTGCCTCTTCGCGATGGACCGGCAGATAGATGACGAAGCGAGTGCCCTGCCCCACTTTGGAGTCGGCGAAGATGAATCCGCCCGATTGCTTGACGATGCCATAGACGGTGGAAAGCCCGAGGCCCGTTCCCTTGCCGACCTCCTTGGTGGTGAAAAAGGGCTCGAAAATTTTGCCGAGCACGCTCGCCGGAATGCCGCACCCGGTGTCGGTCACCGAGAGCGCGCTATAGTCAGCGATCGGCAGGATGTCGGAGCCGAGCTCGGCGACCTGGTCGGCCTTCACCGAATAGGTCTGGATGGTCAGTGTCCCGCCGCTGGTCGCGCTCATGGCGTCTCGGGCATTGACGGCGAGATTGACGATGACCTGTTCGAGCTGGCCCGGGTCGGCACGCACCGGACCGAGATTCCGGCCGTGCTTGACGACGAGCTCCACGGTCTCACCGAGCAGGCGCTTGAGCAGGTGCGACACTTCCGACACGACGTTGGGAAGCTGAACCACCTGGGGACGGAGAGTCTGCTGGCGCGAGAAGGCGAGAAGTTGGCGAGTTAGGCCAGCTGCACGGTTCGAATTCGACTTGATCTGCTGGATGTCGTCATAGTCGCTGTCGCCTGGAGTATGGCGCATGAGCATCAGGTCGCAGTGGCCAATGATGGCGGTCAGGATGTTGTTGAAGTCGTGAGCCACGCCGCCGGCGAGCTGGCCGACGACCTGCATCTTGGTTGCCTGCGCGACCTGCCGCTTGAGCTTCGCTTCTTCACTATTGTCCTTGAGCAGTAACAAAACCGCGGCGTCGCCGAGCCCGCGCAAGCCGGCAATGGTTAGCGCGACAGGCTCCGACGATTGAGCCGACAGGCGCACCGCAAGATCACCCGACATCGCCGGGCCACGGGCGTTGCGGCGCACCGCGTCGGCCACCGCGGCCTTGTCTTCCTTGACAACAAGATCGCCCGGATAAACTGGAGCGGTCGAGCCGAGCATGCCCGCAGCCTGGCGGAACGCTTGGTTCATGGTCAGGAAGCGTCCATCGCGATCAACGAGCGCGAGGCCGATCGGAAGCACGTCGAGCAACGTCTGGAGATTCGACGATTGGGACAGCGATGCACCTTCAGTGCGGTCGAATAGCAGGAAGGTGCCTGCGCCCCCGTCTTCGGCCAGGTTGGCCGGTATGTGGACCGCCCGCAGAAGCCCGCCGGCTTCCCGCTCCGCGATCAGGCGCATTTCGCTGCCCTCAACTTCGACGAGATCGCCGAGGTGAACGCTTCCGATGCGCTGATCGGCGCTGAAGGCGCGCTCAACAAACGGGGCGTTGGCGGCAAGCACGAGGCCATTGATGTCGACCACCACGACGAGCACCCCGGCCAAAGCCAGCTGCTCGCCGGTGGACCCTTCGACCCGCCGGGCGACTGCAGTGAGGATGTCGGGCGGCGATGGATCGGGAAAGCGCCACAGCAAAAGGTCGCCGTGCGTTCCGACCTGTTCGACCTCGACGGGGCTTGAACCCGCTTCGGTCGCGATCCCGGTGACGCAGCCGGCGCCGTCGCGGCTAGCCATGGCCCTGGCCATCTCGAGACCGTTGCGAGCCTCATCGTCCACGCCAAGGGCAAGGGGCGGCCGTCCCCCGCCGAACCGCTCCCGATAGACCGCATTGGCGATCAGCAAGGCCCCGTCGCTTGTGGTCAATGCCGCCGGGTCTCGGATGAGCCCCAGTGCCGACCCCACCAGCGAATAATCCGGACCAACAACGATCGGCTCGATCGGCGCGGAATGCGGAGCGCTGCGCAATTGGACGAATGCAGCTCCCGCCAACCCACCCGCCGTTGCAGCGACCGCGAGCCACGGCTGACCGATCAACAGCAATAGCGCCCCAATCGTCATGCCGGCGGCGATCGCCAGCGCGGGCGCAAGCCAGCGTTCCCACCGGTCGAGCCGGGTCGATTCTATCGGCGGGAGTTCCTGGTACAGCATCTATATGGCGAACATCCTACCAGATGCGTACGCGATCCGCAGGCTCAAGATAGAGTTTCTGACCCGGCTGCACCTTGAAGGCCGGGTACCATGGATCGAAATTGCGCACGATCCATGCGCGTTGCGGCGAAGGCGAATGCGGGTCGGTCAGAAGCCGGGCGCGAAGGTTCGCCTCGCGATAGTTGCGCCGCCAGACCTGCGCCCAACCGAGATAGAAACGCTGGTCTCCGGTCGTGCCATCGATCACCGGCGGCTCCTGGCCGCCTAGCAGAGTATGGTAAGCGTCATAAGCCGCCTGGATTCCGGCAAGGTCGCCGATGTTTTCGCCGAGCGTGAACTCACCCTTCACATGCGCGCCGGGGAAGACTTCGTAGGCATCATATTCCTTCACAAGCCTGCCCGTTAAAGCTTTGAAATTCTGTACGTCCTTTGGCGTCCACCAATCGGACAGATTGCCCTTGATGTCGTACTTCGAACCCTGATCGTCGAAGTGGTGACTCATCTCATGGCCGATCACCGCGCCGATCCCGCCATAATTAACCGCAGGGTCGGCGTTGGGGTCGAAATACGGCGGTTGCAGGATCGCCGCCGGGAAAGTGATTGCGACCAGCTTGAAGTTCGCCTGGGCATTGACCGTCATCGGATCGAAACTCCACTCCCACCGGTAGATTTCGTGACCGAGCTTGTGGATGTCCCAGTCGTGCGCCCATTGGTTGGCGCGCATCGCGTTCCCGAACAGGTCGTCCGGACGGACGTCGAACGTATAATCGTGCCACTGGGTCGGATAGCCGATGCGCGGTGTGAATGCGGCGAGCTTGGCCTTGGCCTTCACCTTGGTCTCGGGCGCCATCCAGCTGAGATTATCGATGCGCCGACCCATCGCGGCAATAATATTGGCGACGAGCCTGTCCATCGCCGCCTTGGACTCGGGCGGAAACCATTTCGCGACGTAGAGTTTCGACACGTCATCGTCGAGGATACCGGTCGTGAAATCGACCGCCCGCTTCCACCGCGGCTGGTTTTCCGGCGTGCCGTTCAGCTTGGTGCCGTAGAAAGCAAAATTCTCGTCCGCGACGGCCTTGGGAAGGACGTTGGCATAAGCGTCGAGCGACTGCACCAACAGTTGGTCCTTGAGGACCTGCAACGGCACTTTCGTTGACAACGCGGCGATGTCTCTGAAAGCGCTGGGTTCGCCGATCAGCAGATCGTTGAGATCGGCGCCGCGCGTCTTGAGATAGGTCGCCCAGTCAAAGCCGGGAGCCAGCTTCCGGAGCTGTGCCAGCGACATCTTGTTATAGGTCTTGGTCGCGTCGCCAACGTCCTCGCGCGTCCATGAGACCTTGGCAATTCTGGTTTCGAAATCGAGAATAGCCCTGGCCCGCGGGGCGGCGTTCGTCTCGCCCGCCAGCGTCAGCATCTTGGTCAAATGGTCGACATAGCCAGCCCGAAGCGAAACGAAATTCGGATCGTTCAGCAGATACATGTCGCGGTCGGGCAGGCCGAGCCCGGCTTGACTGAGCGCGACGATGTAGACGTCCGTATTGCGATCGTCCTGAGTGACCCCGCCGCTGAACAGGCCGCCGATGCCATTGCGCGCCGCTTCCGCCTCGAGCTCGGCATAATTCCCGCGGCTTTTCAGAGCGCGGACCTTATCGAGCCAGGGAGTGATGGGCGTCAGCCCCTTGGCCTCAACCCCTGCTTCATCGAGGAAGCTGGCATAGGCCATGCCGATACGACTTGCGGGATCCTCTTTAGCGGCTTCCAGAATATCGCGAACGCGCTGCCGGCTGAGGTCCTGAAGCACGGTGAATGCGCCAAAATTGGACTTGTCCGGGGGAATTGGCGTGTTCTTCGCCCAGTTCCCGTTGGCGTAAAGATAGAAATCATCGCCAGGCGCCACGCTGGTATCCATGCCGGCGTTGTCGAACCCGAAGGTTCCAAATTGGGCCTTCGGCACGGGTGCCGGATCGGGCGCGGGCGGGACCGCCTCAGTGACGGCCGCGGGCGGTGGCGGCGGAGGTGGTGGCGGGGTTGTCGCGCAACCGCCCAGTACCGTGCCTGCCAAGAGAACGGTGATCAGAGAACGCATAGGCTCTTGCCTCCCCACTATTTTCCCGGACTATAAATACGCATGAGGAAAAGCGTCAAAGCCGTTCACAGAAGCCACGCGCACGTACGGCGATCAAAATGCACGCGATGATCGATCCGACTGCTGAAGAGGTTGCCAGCGATCCGGAATGGCTTCCCCACACATTCGACGTCGAGGGCAATAACCTCATGTTTGTGCACGTACCGAGAGCGGCGCGGCAACAGATACTGTTCCTGACCGATGAATATTACGAGGGGAAGTTCTCCAAAGCGAGCTTTCCAGCGAATGCGGCCGCGAGGCAAATCGATTCCGCTGAGAAGGCGCCGATACACTTCATTTTTCACACTTCATTTTGTTGCTCAACCTTGCTGGCCAAGGCGTTGGACATGCCGGGCGTTTCGACCGTGTTGCGAGAACCGGCGGTGTTGTTTCATTTGGCTAATCGGCTGATCAAAAGGGCAGATTCCGCTAATCGCCAACGCATTGAGCTCGTGGTTCGGTTGCTGGAACGTCCGCTCGCCGGCGGTGATACCGTGCTGGTCAAACCAACCAATTTCTCGAACCGATTGGTCGATGTGCTGCTGACGCTGCGGCCGGGTTCCAAGGCAATTCTTCTCTACTCGGATCTGGAAAGCTTCATTCAATCGCTACTCATGCGCGGCATCTGGGGCAGAGTTGTCGGTCGCAGAATGTACAACAATCTT
>Ga0105248_10003137_pt1 | contig 18293 bp, 15 predicted proteins | sample KBSS34metaG_FD_81524 | JGI IMG/M metagenome (GOLD analysis project Ga0105248, IMG submission 81524) | Switchgrass rhizosphere microbial communities from Kellogg Biological Station, Michigan, USA - KBS S3-4 metaG | ecosystem: Host-associated > Plants > Roots > Rhizosphere > Soil | place... | reverse complement strand
TTGCCGCCCATCAGGCCGATACCGATACAGGCGCCGATTGCACCCAGGCCGATGATGATGCCGATACCGATGGCGGTCAGACCCTGGATGTTGGCGATGAAAGCTTGCATGATCACTCCTTTGATTAAAGACTTTGGAACTGGATTTATAAAAGACGAAAACGTGAAACCTGAAACGATTCTGGGACTACTTAAAGCGCATTAGTGGCTGTCATGGGCCTGGCCGATGTACACCAGCGTCAGCATCATGAAAATGAACGCTTGCAGCAGAACGATCAGAATGTGGAAGATCGCCCAGACCGTGCCTGCGACCACATGGCCGATAAAGCCGAGCACAGAGGCGTCCGCGCCGAAGTGCCACATGCTGCCGAGCAGCGCGATCAGCAGGAACAACAGTTCGCCTGCATACATGTTGCCGAACAGCCGCATGCCGAGCGAAACCGTCTTGGCGACGAACTCGATGATGTTCAGTGCGAGGTTCGGGATCCACAGGAGCGGATGCGAGCCGAACGGAGCGGACAGCAATTCGTGCACGAAGCCGCCTGCGCCCTTGATCTTGAAGTTGTAGTAGATCATCAGCGCGAAGACGCCGAGCGCGATGCCAAGCGTCCCGTTGAGGTCGGCGGTCGGCACGATGCGGTGATGCGGGAGCACCTGCGACAGGCCCAGCCATTCGATGATGCGCGGCGGCAGGTCGACGGGGATGAAGTCGAGCGAGTTCATCAGGGCGACCCACACGAACACGGTCAGCGCGAGCGGAGCGATGAAGCGGCGGTTGCCGTGGATCATCGACTTCGACTGGTCTTCGACCATCTCGACCAGCATCTCGATCGCGCTCTGGAAACGGCCCGGAACGCCGGACGTCGCGCGACGGGCGGCGAGACCGAGAATCAGGATCGTGGCCAGGCCGCAGACGATCGACCAGAACAACGTGTCCAGATTCCAGACGTGGATGTCGAAAATCGACGTCTGATGTTGAGTGGAGAGATTCTGCAAGTGGTGCGCAATGTACTCGGACGGATCCAGAGCGCGCGTTCCTTCGCTAGCTGCCATATCGTTAAAGCCACCCAAATTGTCAAAAATCTTTCCGTTGCCTGCCGATTCCCTGAGCTGCCGCGTTCGCGTTGCAGCTTGCAGGGCGCAGGCCCGCGTGCAGGACATGAAAATCCGCACGTATATATCTGCTCTGTTACTGCGCTTATTACCTGTTTGTTACCTGCTCGTTACCTTTTGCCGGCCTGGGTCGCATCAGCGCCAGACCATCGCTATCCAGTACGTCTTCAGCGCAATCAGGTAGGTGACGAGCAGCGGCACCCACAGTGCATCCTTGTACCAGTACGCGATCGCGACGAACATGCCAATCGTCGCTCCCATCTTGAGCGCCTCGCCGATCATCCAGCTCATGATGGTCTCAGCGCCACTCTTCGCTTTCAGACGTGCCGCGAACAATGCGCTCGGCACCCAGCAGATCGCCCCCCCCAGAAAGGCCGACAGCGCAGCATCACGCGGTGGACTGTAGAACAGCCACCAGACCAGCGTCGCACCCAGGGACAAAACCATTTGCGCCGCCACAACCCTGTACGGCGTGACACGCGATGGACGACTCACTTCAGGGCCAAACAGTGTTTCCGCCTGGGCCCGAGTGAGCGGAACGATATTGTTATCTTGCGCTTCTGCGTCCCACGAATCGTCAAACGAGCCGTGTGGCCGATGTCCGGTCGGGATTGCTTCCTTGGCATCGGGATGCGAATGGCGCCCGTCCTGCTCGCCTTTCGGCGCTCGATTCTGCTCTCGCACCGTCATCACACTTTCTGCCAGAAGTCGCGGTTGTATCCGTCCATCACACCCGGGGCGCTTACGCTGCGCTTTCGGGGTCGCCAAGCTGATAAATCCGGGGGATTGTAAGCGATTGTTGTCGCGGATTCAATAGTTTAGGTGCGTCAAAAAGCAAGCGGCGAAGCCTTAAAAATCGGTCTCCGAATTGAGATTTCTATTGTGTTTGCAACGAGTCAGCGAAAAACTGTAAGGTGAATTTTTCGCGCTTACAGAAGCCAGGCGCCGACCAGCGCCGCCGCTATCCAAAATGGAAGTGACACGATGTGGAATGAAAGCCACATGCCCTTTTCGCCCGACAAACGCACCGCAATCAGATTGGCCAGCGACCCGATCGCGATGCCGAAGCCCCCCACGCTCACGCCGAATGCGAGCGCGCGCCAATCCTTCGAAAACTCCGCGAGCATGATGGCCGCCGGAACGTTGCTGATGCCTTGCGACAGCACGGCGCCCGCGCCGAACGCACGCAGCGGCGTGTCGATACCGATCTGAGCGATCGCATCGTGCACCCACGACAGTGAGGCGACGCTGCGCAGCACGATGAACATCAATACGAAAATGAGCAGCAGCAGCCAGTCGATTTTCAGTACGACTTCGCGGCGCCACAACAGGAATCCGATCGCGACTGCAGCAAGCCCCGGTCCGGCATGATGCGCATCGGCGAGTCCCACGAATACGGCGAACGCCAGCGTCGCGATCAGGCACAGCGTCCGGTCCACGCGATGTTCTTCGACGTCGCCGGAAAGATCGAGCGGTTGCGCGCGAAACATCACCGCGGTCAGCGCGTAGAGCATCGCCATCAAAGCCGCGCAAAGAGGCGCCAACGCCCAGACGAAAGCGCCGAACGCGACACCGCTGGTTTGCCACAGGAACAGATTCTGAGGATTCCCGAGCGGCGTCAGAATGGACCCCGCGTTGACCGCCAGCGCGATAAAAATGACGAGACGCTTGATGGGCAGCGGCGCGAGCTTGTGCAAGGACAGGACAAGCGGCACGACCGCGAACAGCGCGACGTCGTTGGTCAGCACCGTCGACAGGCACGCGGCAAGACCGATGAGCAGAAGCGCCAGTGCTCGCTCGCTGTGGATGCGATGCACGACCCGATGCGCGAGCCACATCAGGAATCCTGATAACTCGATTGCCTTGGTCAACATCAGGAGACCGGCGAGCGTGAAGACCGTCTGCCAGTCGATCAGTCGAGGCAACGATGCCCACGGACGCGGATGCAGGGTCTGCAGCGCGATCAACGCGACGACCAGAACCGCGAGCACCGGCTCCTTGCCGACGAACGCCCATACTCGAGCGAGCGCGCTCGCCGGAACGCGCTTGACATTTGATGTCGACAAAACGTGTCAGGCCGCCGTCACGTCGACGTTGCCGCGCAAACGGGCAAGGATGCCTTCGAGCGCGTCGAGATCGCCGAAATCGATGGTGAGCTTGCCGCGCCCTCGTCCACCGACTTTGATCTTCACGTTCGCCGACAGCAAATCGGAAAGCTCTTCTTCAAGCCGGCGGGTATCGCGTCCGCCGTCGTTTGCGGCGCGGGCCTTGATCGCGGGCGCTTCCTTGGTCGTCGAGGAGACGAGCCTTTCCGTCTCGCGGACCGACATCCGCTTGTTGACGACCTGGTTGGCCAGCTGGATTTGCGTCGCGGCGTCGACGGCGAGCAGCGCGCGCGCATGCCCCATATCGAGATCGCCTGCGAGCAGCATGGTCTGCACGGGCGTCGCCAGATTCAGCAAGCGCAGCAGATTCGAAACAGCGCTACGCGACCGGCCAACCGATTCGGCCGCCTGCTCGTGGGTAAAATTGAATTCGTCGAGCAGACGCTGGATGCCCTGCGCTTCTTCGAGCGGATTCAGGTCTTCGCGCTGGATGTTCTCGATGAGCGCCATCGCCGCGGCGGCCTGATCCGGCACGTCCTTCACCAGAACCGGCACCTCTTCCAGCCCGGCGATGCGAGCCGCGCGGAAGCGCCGCTCGCCAGCAATGATTTCGTACTGGTCGGGACCGACGGGTCGCACGAGGATCGGCTGCATCAGGCCCTGCGCGCGAATGCTCGCGGCGAGCTCCTGCAGGCCGCCCTCGTCCATGCGCGTGCGCGGCTGGTACTTGCCCGCCTGCATCTTGCCGAGAGGAAGCACGGTCGGCGTGCCTTCGCTGCGCACTGCCTCGGTGATGTCGGCGCTGCCGCCGAGCAATGCCTCGAGTCCGCGGCCCAAGCCCTTCTTCTTCATTACAGCGCTCATGTTTTTCCTCCGTCAGCCGTGCGGGCCGCGTCGATTGGGGTTCGCATCACAGCGCGCGCACGCGCTCCATCATTTCCGTACCGAACTGGATATACGCTTGCGCGCCGCGCGACGACTTGTCGAACACGACGCCCGGCAAACCGTAACTCGGTGCTTCGGCGAGCCGCACATTGCGCGGGATTACCACGTCGAACACTTTGCCGCCGAAATGTTCCTTCAATTGATCCGAAACCTGCTGCTGCAGCGTGATTCGGGGATCGAACATGACCCGCAGCAAGCCGATCACCTTCAGGTCGCGGTTCAGGTTCGCGTGCACCTGCTTGATGGTGTTGACGAGATCGGACAGCCCCTCCAGTGCGAAATACTCGCACTGCATTGGAATCACGACGCCATGCGCCGCGCAAAGACCGTTCAGCGTCAAAAGAGACAATGCAGGGGGACAATCGATCAGGACGAAATCATAGTCATCGACTACTTCTGCAAGTGCCGTGCGCAGCACGTGCTCGCGGTTGTCGACAGACACGAGTTCCACCTCGGCGCCCGCCAATTCACGATTGGCCGGCAGCACGTCATAGGCGACGGCTTCGGGACGCGTGCGCGCGTCGCGGAGCGTGACGCCGTCGACGAGCACTTCATAGACGGTGTTCTCGCAGGCGGCCTTGTCGATGCCGCTGCCCATGGTGGCATTGCCTTGAGGGTCCAGGTCGATCAGCAGAACCCGCTGCCCGAGCGCCGCAAGGCTCGCCGCGAGGTTGACCGCTGTCGTAGTCTTTCCAACGCCGCCCTTCTGATTTGCGACGCAGAAGATTTTTGCCATCGTTTAGTGTCCTCGTTTCTTCGCTGTCAGAAGCTCAGCGGTATTTCAGGCGTGCGTTAAGTGTTTTGATAACTTTTGCGGCGGTCATTCCGTAGTGACTGCAATTTCGATCAGATGTCGTTCGGCGTCCAGCATCGGCACGTGAAGCCGCTCTACGCCGAGCACCGACGCGCCCGCAGGCAGACGCGAGATTTCGGCGTCGGGGCGGATGCCCTTCATCGCCCAGATGCGGCCGTTATCGGCGACCAGATGACGCGCAAGTGTAACGAAATCGGAGAGCTCTGCGAACGCGCGCGACACGATTACTTCGAATTTTCCTGGCACCTCGATTCCCGGCCTCAGATTTTCGACTCGCCCCGTGACCACGGAGAGATTGCTCAGAGCCAATTGGACCTTGGCTTGCGACTGAAAAGCGGTTTTCTTGTGGACGATGTCGTTCAGCGTGACTTGCCATTCGGGCAGCGCAATCGCCATGACGATGCCGGGAAGCCCGCCGCCAGAGCCGACATCCAATGCGGCCGACGGCCCCCGCTTCGCGAGTGCCGGAACGATCGCGAGGGAATCGAGGATGTGCTGGATCAGCATCTGGCGCGGATCGCGGATTGCCGTCAGGTTATAGACGGCGTTCCATTTCGCGAGCAAGGAAAGATAGTCGAGCAGCTTGCCGCGCTGCGCGTCCGATAGCGCAACATCGAGCTCGGCCGCGCCCTTTTCCAGCAGCGTGCCGAGCGACTCCTGGTCGTTGGTGCCGGCCAAGCCGGCCGAACGGCCCGTCACTGAACGGCCGGCTTGCTGGCGCCGCCGGACTCGCTGCCGTTGTTATTCGAGACTGCGTTGCCGCGACGGCCCAGGCCGCGCTTCAGATGGACCATCAGCAAGGAAATTGCCGCCGGCGTAATGCCCGAAATTCGCGATGCCTGTCCGATGGTTTCGGGGCGGTGCTGTGTCAGCTTTTGCGTCGCCTCGAATGAAAGGCCCCTGACTTCCGCGTAGTCGATGCCTTCCGGCAGTCGCGTGTTTTCCTGCGACCCGTTCCGTTCGATTTCTCCCGCTTGGCGATCGATGTAGCCCTGGTATTTCACGCCGATCTCGATTTGCTCCTTGATTTGCGCAAGCAGGACGGGGTCGTCAGCGAGCGCCGTCTCGGGGCCGCAACTGCCTTCGCGCAATGCGCAAATTTCTTCGTACGATATGCCCGGCCGGCGCAGCAACTCCGCCAGACTGTATTCGTGATCGATGGGCTTTCCAAGCAAAGCAATCGCTTCTGCGGCAGGTAACGTTTTTGGATTCACCCACGTCGTCCGAAGGCGCTCTGTTTCACGTGAAACAGCGTCGCGCTTCCGACTGAAGGAATCCCAGCGAATATCGTCGACCACGCCAAGCTTTCGGCCGATTTCCGTAAGTCGCATATCCGCGTTGTCCTCGCGCAGCGACAGCCGATACTCGGCGCGACTGGTGAACATTCGGTACGGTTCCGATACGCCCCGAGTCACCAGATCATCGACCAGCACGCCCAGATAGGCCTCATCACGACGTGGCGCCCACGGCTCCTTCCCTTGCGCCTGCAACCCGGCGTTGATACCCGCGAGCAGGCCTTGTGCCGCGGCTTCCTCGTAGCCGGTCGTTCCATTGATCTGGCCGGCGAAGAACAGCCCATTGATCGCTTTCGTCTCCAGCGACGCCTTCAACGCTCTGGGGTCGAAATAATCGTACTCGATCGCGTACCCAGGCCGAAGAATGTGCGCGTGCTCAAGACCGACCATCGAACGAACGAGTTCCAATTGCACATCGAAGGGCAAACTGGTCGAAATTCCGTTCGGATAAAACTCGTTTGTCGTGAGGCCTTCGGGTTCCAGAAAGATCTGATGCGCGTCCTTCGAAGCAAATCGGTGGATTTTGTCTTCAATCGACGGGCAATACCTCGGCCCCACCCCCTCGATAACGCCGGTGTACATCGGCGACCGGTCCAGCCCGGAGCGAATGATGTCGTGAGTGCGGACGTTGGTATGCGTCACCCAGCATGGCACCTGGCGCGGATGCTGCTCCACGCGCCCGAGAAAGGAAAACACCGGGATCGGGTCAAGATCGCCTGGTTGTTCTTGGAGCCTGGAATAATCGATCGTACGACCATCGATGCGCGGCGGCGTGCCGGTCTTCAGACGCCCTTGCGGCAGCTTCAACTCCTTGAGGCGTGCGGAGAGTGAAACGGCAGCCGGATCGCCAGCGCGGCCGCCCGTATAGTTGTTCAGCCCGACGTGAATCTTGCCATCGAGGAACGTGCCTGCCGTCAGTACGACGGTCCGCGCCCGAAATTGGACTCCGACTTGCGTCACGGCGCCCGCCACGCGATCACCTTCGACGATCAAATCGTCCACGGCCTGCTGGAACAGCCAAAGATTCGGCTGATTTTCCAGCCGGTGGCGGATTGCCTGCTTGTACAGCAGACGATCGGCCTGTGCGCGCGTCGCTCGTACCGCGGGCCCCTTCGATGAATTCAGGATGCGGAACTGAATCCCGCCTTCGTCCGTTGCCGCAGCCATGGCGCCGCCCAAGGCATCCACTTCCTTGACGAGATGGCCCTTGCCGATGCCTCCGATCGACGGATTGCAGCTCATCTGGCCAAGCGTCTCAATATTGTGCGTCAGCAGCAGGGTCTTACAGCCCATGCGAGCCGAAGCAAGCGCGGCTTCCGTGCCAGCGTGCCCGCCGCCAACGACGATCACATCAAATTCAGTCGGATAAAGCATTGGAGATTTCGCGCAGGACAGCGCGAACCTTGAAGGAGAATTGCAGAATTATATAGCCTTCGCTTTTGAGCCGAACTTCGTCCGAATGGCGGAGGACAAAAAAATGGCGTGTTTCACGTGAAACACGCCATTTATCGACTACAGAAACCCGTCTCGACTAGGCGACTTTCTTCGCCAGGCCGAGATACGTCTCGATGACTTTTGGATCGTGCGCCAATTCGTCGGCTGCACCTTCCAGCGCAAACTCGCCAGTTTCGAGGACGTATCCATAGTCCGAAATCTGGAGCGCAGCCCGCGCGTTCTGCTCGATAAGCAGTGTCGCTACGCCCGTCTGGCGCAACGCGCTAATGATGTGGAAGATCTCCTTCACGATCAGTGGCGCCAGTCCAAGGCTCGGTTCATCCAGCATCAGCAACTGCGGCTTGCCCATCAACGCGCGTCCGACCGCCAGCATTTGCCGCTCACCCCCGGACAATGTGCCCGCGGCCTGCTTGCGACGCTCCTTCAATCGTGGAAAGAGTTCAAACACATGGTCGAGTTGATCGAGAAAATTTCGCTCGCCTGCGCGCTTGCGGCGATACGCACCAAGCACGAGGTTGTCCTCCACGGTCATGCTGGCGAAAAGCTCCCGCTTTTCAGGCACCAGGCACATTCCACGTGAAACACGCCGCTCGATTGCGAGCGATGAGATATCGTCGCCGAGGTATTGCACGACGCCCTTCGCATGCCCCGTAGAAGGAAGCGCGCCCATGATCGCGTTCAGCAGCGTCGACTTGCCCGCGCCATTCGGACCGATAACCGACACGATCTGCCCAGCCCCGACGGTCAGCTTCCCATCGTGCAGCGCCTCGACCTTCCCGTAGCGCACCGACAAGGCGCTTACCTGAAGGATCGGCTCGACAGTATTAAGTGATTGACTCATATCATTCCACCCCACCTAGATACGCCTCCAGAACCGCCGGATCCTTCTGCACCTCTTCGGGCAGCCCTTCTGCGATCCGGGTGCCGAATTCCATGACGACGAGCCGATCAGTCAAATTCATCACGAAGTCCATGTCGTGCTCGACCAGCAGAACGCTCATCCCTTCAGCCTTTAGCTTCCGCAGCAACTCCGCGAGCTGCTGCTTCTCCTGATATCGAAGGCCTGCGGCCGGCTCGTCAAGGAGCAGCAGTGTCGGATCGCAGCAAAGCGCCCGCGCGATTTCGAGAATCCGTTGCTGTCCGAGCGCCAGGCTGCCGGCTTCATCGTAGAGATGCTTCTCCAGCCCGACGCGAGCGATCTGGCGCGCAGCTTCTGCCATCAGCCGTGCTTCTTCGGCGGCGTTCAGCTTCGCGATACTGCGCCACACGCCGGTGTGCCCGCGCAGGTGCGCGCCGATTGCCACGTTTTCCAGCACCGTCATGCCGGGAAGCAGCTTGACGTGCTGGAACGTGCGGCCGATCCCGCGTTTGACGATCTCACGCGACGTCAGCGTATCGATGCGTTCATCGTGGAAAGTGATCGACCCGCTCGTCGCCTGGAGAACGCCCGTGACGAGGTTGAACGTCGTCGATTTACCGGCGCCGTTCGGCCCGATCAAACCGATGATCTCGCCCGCCTTCACCTCGAAACTGACGTCGTTTACCGCGACAAGACCGCCGAACTGCTTGCGCGCCTTGTCGACGATCAGCAGTCGCTCCCCCGGCGCCGGTTTGCTGCGCCGCGGCAACGCTTCCGCGTGATCCGGCACGCGGGCGCGCGGCCCTTGCGGGAAAATCCGCGACACGAACGGCCAGACCCCCTGCCTCGCGTATTGCAGCAAGAGCACCATCAGCACGCCGAACACGATGATTTCGAAGTTGCCGTTCTCGCCGAGCAGCTTCGGCAGCAGAGTCTGAAGGTAGTCCTGCAGCACGGTGAGAATCGTCGCGCCCAGCACCGCACCCCACACGTGCGAGATCCCGCCGACTACCGCCATGAACAGGAATTCGATGCCGTGGTTCAGGCCAAAAGGAGTCGGGTTCACCGCGCGCTGCAAATGCGCGTAGAGAAATCCGGAAATCGCCGCCAGCACCGCGGCATAGACGAAAATCACGACGCGCATCCAGGCCGTATTGACGCCCATCGCCTCGGCCATCGTGCCGCCACCGCGCAGCGCGCGAATCGCCCGGCCGGGCCTGCTATTAAGCAGATTCTGAACAGAAACCACCGCCAGCAGCACCACGACCCAGATCAGGTAGTAGATGCTGCGACCCGACTCCAGCTGCCAACCGAACACGTTCAGCACCGGGATGCCGTTGATGCCGTCGTACTTGCCCAGCAGTTCGAGATTGCCGAACAGGAAGAACAGCGACAGCCCCCACGCGATCGTTCCGAGCGGCAGAAAGTGGCCGGAAAGGCGCATCGTGATCATGCCGAGCAGCAGCGCGATCAGCGCGGTGAGCGCGACGCCGACGATCAACGCAAGCCACGGCGAAACGCCGAATCGCGTGGTGAGGTAGGCCGTGGTGTAGGCACCCACGCCGACGAATGCCGCCTGCCCGAAGCTCGTCATCCCGCCGATACCCGTCAGCAGCACCAGCCCGATCGCCACGATCGAATACAAGCCGATGTAGTTGAGCAGCGTGACCCAGTACTCGGGAATGCGGATCGGCGGCGGAAGCACGGGAAGCGCGAACACGACGAGCAGGAACACCCAGAAGAACTTGTTTTGAACCAGGATTTTCATCGCATCACTCCTCGTCTTCATCCGAATGCGGGCTCGCGAGACTCCGCCACAACAACACCGGAATGATCAGCGTGAAGACGATGACCTCTTTGTATGCACTCGCCCAGAACGACGAATACGATTCGAGCAGCCCGACCAGCAGCGACCCCGCCGCCGCGAGCGGATAGCTCACCAGGCCGCCGACGATCGCGCCCACGAAACCCTTCAGTCCGATCAGGAAGCCCGAGTCGTAGTAGATCGTCGTGATGGGTGCGATCAGCACGCCGCACAGGGCGCCCAGGCCCGCCGCCAGCGTGAACGCAAGGCGTCCCGCCTGCGTCGTGCCGATGCCGACCAGACGCGCGCCCAGCCGGTTGACTGAAGTGGCCCGCAGCGCCTTGCCGGAAATCGAGCGGTCGAAGTAGAAATACAGCGCCACGATCAGCACGGCGGCGGTTCCGACCACCCAGAGGCTCTGGCCCGAAACCGATACGTTGCCGAACGAGAACGTCGCGTCGGAGAAGGCATTCGTGCGCGAGCCTTCCGCGCCGAACATCACGAGTCCGAGGCCGACCATCGCAAAATGCACCGCCACCGCCACGATCAGCAGCAGCAGCGTGCTCGCCTCGGCGATCGGCTCATACGCAAGCCGGTACACGAACGGCCCCATCGGCACGACGATCAGGAGCGTCAGCGCGATCTGCACGATCATCGGCAGCGTCTGCATGAATACGCCTTGCGTCAGCGCATAGACGGCGATCGGGAACAGCAGATATTTGCCCGCGTGCGCGACAAGCGTGCGCGCGATCTGGCGATATCGCGACGGATGCCTGACGATGCTGGCAAGTTCGGCGACGAAACAGCCCAGACCCATCGCCAGCAGCAGGTAGCAGGTGGCGGGAAACTTCTGCGTCTGGAGCGCAGCGAGCGTGAGCGCGCCATACGCGACGAACTCGCCCTGCGGAATGAAAATGACGCGTGTCACGGAGAACACGAGCACCAGCGCGAGCGCGAGCAACGCGTAGATCGCGCCCGTGGTGATCCCGTCCTGCGCGAGAATCGCCGCAATCGATAGGTCCATACTTCCTCTTTAGGGCTTCTTGATTCAGGAGGGCCGCCGGGTCAGCCCGCGAACATGGTGAAAGCGGCGCGCCGATCCCCCGACGCACCGCCCTACCCTTCAAAACCCGGAAAAACAGAAATCGCCGACGCGCCAGATGAACAGCGCGCGAAAAAACGACTTAGTCGTTCAACAGCTTCCACTTGCCATCGACGATCTGCACCATCACGCGCGCGCGCTGGTCGAAACCATTGTGATCGGCCGGCGTGGTGTTCATGATGCCGTGCGAGACCGGCAGATCCTTCAGGTTTTCCAGCGCGGAGCGCAGCGCCTCGCGGAATGCTTCCGTACCCGGCTGCCCCTTCTTGAGCGCCTCGGGAATCGCGCGCTGGAGCATCTGGCCGGCATCCCAGGCGTGGCCGCCGAACGTCGAGAGCGAGCCTGCGCCGTACGCCTTCTCATAGGCGTTCTTGTACGCCGCCGACGACTTCTTCACCGGATTGCCGTCCGGCAGCTGATCCGTCACGAGCACGGGGCCCGCGGGCAGCAGTTCGCCTTCGCAGTCCTTGCCGCACACGCGCAGGAAGTCGTTATTCGCTACGCCGTGCGTCTGATAGACCTTGCCCTTGTATCCGCGCTCCTTCAGCACCTTCGCCGGCAGCGCCGACGGCGTGCCCGCGCCCGCGATCAGCACGGCATCCGGGTTTGCGCCCATCGTCTTCAGCACCTGGCCGGTCACCGAGGTGTCGGTGCGGTTATAGCGTTCGTTCGTGACGATCTTCAGCTTGTGCGCAGCCGCGGCCGCGCTGAACACGTTGTACCAGCCATCGCCGTAGGCATCCGCGAAGCCGATGAAGCCGACCGTCTTCACGCCATGCTTTTCCATGTAGCTCGCGATCGCATCGGCCATCAGCGCGTCGTTCTGCGGCGTCTTGAAAACCCACGCCTTCTTGGCGTCCATCGGCGAGATGATCGCCGCCGATGCCGCCATCGAGATCATCGGCGTCTTGCCCGACGACGCGGCGTCGATCATCGCGAGCGAGTTCGGCGTGACCGTCGAGCCGATGATCGCGTCGACGTGATCCTCGTCGATCAGCTTGCGCGTGTTCTGCACGGCACGGCTCGTATCGGAGCCGTCGTCGAGCACGATGTACTCGACCGACTTTCCGCCGATTTCCTTCGGCAGCAGCGCGATCGTGTTTTTCTCGGGAATGCCAAGCGATGCGGCCGGCCCGGTCGCCGACAGCGTGACGCCGATCTTCACCTGCGCGAACGCGGTGGCCGCGCCGCACATCGCGGCGCCCGCGAAAGCCAGCGCGACGCCGGCTTTGATCCATTGCTTTGTGTTTTTCATTGACTGTCTCCAAACGCGACTTGCTATCGCGCACCCCGACGGTGCGCTGCTGCGAGTAGTTATCGATGTGTCCTGCCCTTACTGCCGCCACAATCTATGTAGCGCGCCAACACGTGCCTAGCCTCGTTTTCCCTGACCGGCGCGCGCCGGCCGGCGGCCTCTTCCCTCACCTGCTGCCCGCATCTCGTAACGGCTTCGTGCGAGCTTTTCACGCAAAAAAAAGCGCGTCTGAAGCAACGCGCCTTTTCCCGGAATCAGTTCATATGCTTCCCGGCTTCAGTTGCTGACGAGCTTCCACTTGCCCCCGACAATCTCGACCATCACACGGGCGCGCTGGTCGAGACCGGAGTGATCGTTCACGCTCATGTTGAAGATGCCGTGCGACGCGGGAAGATCCTTCGTGCTTTCGATCGCCGCGCGCAGCGCCTCGCGAAACGCCGGCGTGCCGGGCTCGCCCTTCTTGAGCGCGACCGGAATCGCGCGCTGCAGGATGAGGCCCGCGTCCCAGGCATGGCCGCCGAACGTCGATACCGACTCCGCGCCGTACGCGCCTTCATACGCCTTCTTGTACGTGAGCGCGGCCTTCTTGACCGGATTCGAGTCCGGCAGCTCGTCCGCGACCAGGAGCGGCCCCGCCGGCAGGAACGTGCCTTCGCAATCCTTGCCGCACACGCGCAGGAAGTCGTTGTTCGCGACACCGTGCGTCTGATAGATCTTGCCCTTGTAGCCCCGCTCCTTCAGTGTCTTCTGCGGCAGCGCGGCAGGTGTGCCCGCGCCCGCGATCAACACCGCGTCGGCGTTCTGCGACATCATCTTGAGCACCTGGCCCGTCACCGAAGCGTCGTTGCGCGCGAAGCGCTCGTTCGCCACGATCTTGATCTTCGCGATATCGGCGGCCTTGCTGAATTCCTTGAACCAGCTCTCGCCGTACGCATCGCTGAAGCCGATGAACGCCACCGACTTCACGCCGTGGTTCGACATGTGCTGCGCGATCGCGGTCGCCATCAGGATGTCGTTCTGCGGCGTCTTGAACACCCACGCGCGCTTCGCACCCATCGGTTCGACGATCGAGGCCGCGGCGGCCATCGAGATCATCGGCGTGGACGTCTCGGCCGCAATGTCGATCATTGCCAGCGAATTCGGCACGACGGTCGAACCGATCAGCGCATCGACGTGATCCTCGCTCGTGAGCTTGCGCGTGTTCTTCACGGCCTGCGTGGAATCGGTCGCGTCGTCGAGCACGATGTACTGCACTTTCTGGCCCGCGATTTCCTTGGGCAACAACGCAATGGTGTTCTTCTCCGGAATGCCGAGCGACGCGGCCGGACCGGTCGCCGAAACAGTCACTCCCACTTTCACATCCGCCAAAGCCTGCGTACTAAACCATGCCGACGTGCCCATAGCGACGAGAGCCGCCGCGATCCAGCGCAATGCCAACTTCATTCGTTTTTGCCCCGTGATTATTCGTCTGATTACTGAAGGGATTCGGGATTTTATTCACCGACCAACCGGTCGGTGAATGGCGAGTGTAGCGGCGCGAGCCTCACGGAGCAAGCATTTTGAAGGGAATGCAGCCGTGAAAATGAAGGGCCTGAATGACCGCTAAAATCGCGTGGAAATAATAAGGGAAAACACGAATGAATCGACATGAAAATTCGTCGACGTATTGAATGGCAAAAGCTGATGGGCAAATAAAAAAAGCGCTGTTGGAATCATCCAACAGCGCTTTTCGGTCGGGCACTTTGTGCCTCGTTGTCTCCTCGTTCTCCACCTCAAAATTCGGTGCAGCAGAACTAGGACGGATCTTAAATTGCGCAGCGCATCACGACAACCTAGCATTTACCCTAGTGGTGCATGAAAGCACCTTAAAGGGGCGGGATTTTATCGGCGCGATACTAAATAAAACGCCCGCCGTTCAATGCCGTTCATTCGGATCGCCAAACAAATCGAATCATCCCTGCAACGGGCGCACCCGCGCGATGATCTCACCCACAATGCCGCGGCGGAACGCGAGCACGCACGCAATGAAGATCACGCCGGTCACGATCGTCACTGATTCGCCGAGCGAATTGAACCAGTCGACGCCCGTGATCGACGCGATTGCGGTACCGATATCGCCGAGCCGGTTCTCGAGCGCGATGATGATCGCGGCACCGAGGAGCGGCCCGAACATCGTGCTCATGCCGCCGACGAGCGTCATCAGCACGACGAGGCCCGACATGGTCCAGTAGGCGTCGCCGAGCGTCTCGAAACCGAGCACGACCACCTTCATCGATCCCGCCAGCCCCGCCAGCCCCGCCGACAAAATGAACGCGAGCAGCTTGAAGCGCGCCGTATCGTATCCGAGCGAGATCGCGCGCGGTTCGTTCTCCTTGATCGCGATCAGCACCTGCCCGAACGGCGAGTGCACGATCCGCACGATCAACGCGAACGCGAGCAGCATCACGACGAGCACGACGTAATACAGCGTGAGGTCCGGCCCCAGGTCGATCAGGCCGAAAAGCTTGCCGCGCGGCACGCCTTGCAGGCCGTCCTCGCCGTGCGTGAAGGGCGCCTGGAGGAACACGAAGTAGACCATCTGCGCGAGCGCGAGCGTGATCATCGCGAAGTAGATGCCCTGGCGCCGGATCGCGAACAGCCCGACGACCAGGCCCAGCACCGTCGCCGCCGCCGTGCCCGCCAGCACGCCGACTTCCGGCGTGAAGCCGAGCGTCTGGATCACGTAGCCCGTCGTGTAGCCCGCGCTCGCAAGAAACATCGCGTGACCGAAGGAGAGCAGGCCCGTATATCCGATCAGCAGGTTGAACGCCGCCGCGAAGAGCGCGAAGCACAGCACCTTCATCATGAACACCGGATACACGCCCGCGAACGGCGCCAGAATCAGGCCGATCAGCAACAACGCATAAAGCGCTTTTCTCTGCATCATTTTTCCTTGCCGAAGAGTCCTGCCGGGCGCACCAGCAAGACGAGCGCCATGATGACGAAGACAACCGTCGCGGAGGCTTCCGGATAGAACACGCGGGTCAGGCCTTCGATCACCCCGAGCATCAGGCCGGTGAGGATCGAGCCCATGATCGAACCCATGCCGCCGATCACGACGACCGCGAACACGGTGATGATCATCGACTGTCCCATCAGCGGCGACACCTGGATCACAGGCGCGGCCAGCACGCCGGCGAACGCCGCGAGCGCGACGCCGAAGCCGTAAGTGAGCGTGACCATCAGCGGCACGTTGATGCCGAACGCCTCGACGAGCTTCGGGTTCTCCGTGCCCGCGCGCAGGTAAGCACCGAGCCGCGTCTTCTCGATCACGAACCACGTCACGAAGCAGACGATGAGCGATGCCACCACCACCCACGCGCGATAGTTCGGCAGGAACATGAAGCCGAGATCGGTCGCGCCGGAAAGCATCGCGGGTACGTCGTAGGGCTGGCCGGAAGAACCGTAGACCGAGCGGAACACGCCCTCGATCACGAGCGTGAGGCCGAACGTGAGCAGCAGCCCGTAGAGGTGATCGAGCTTGTAGAGCCAGCGCAGCATCGAGCGTTCGATCACGACGCCGAACACGCCCACGATCAGCGGCGCGAGCACGAGCATCGCCCAGTACGGCACGTTGAAATACGAAAAGCCCATCCATGCGAGCATCGCGCCCAGCATGAACAACGCGCCGTGCGCGAAGTTGATCACGTTGAGCAAGCCGAAGATCACCGCGAGCCCAAGGCTCAGGATCGCGTAGAACGAGCCGTTGACCAGTCCGAGCAGCAACTGGCTCATCATCGCGGCGAGCGGAATGCCGAAAATTTCCATTGAATCTGCCGTCAGTGTGGTTTTGGCGCAGCGACGGCGGCAAGCCGCTGTCGCCAGCCGCGTGCCGCCCCCACGTGCTCTTGCACTACCTAACGCTTACTTCCACAGCGCGCAGCGCGACTCGGCCTTCGTGCCGAACGCCTGATCGCCCGGAATCGTCGCGACGATCTTGTAGTAGTCCCACGGCTCCTTCGACTCGGACGGCTTCTTCACTTCCATCAGGTACATGTCGTGAATCATGCTGCCATCCTGACGGATGTAGCCCTTCGCATAGAAGTCGTCGATCTTCATCTTGCGCAGCTGCGCCATCACCTTGTCGGTGTCCGTCGAGCCGACGGCCTGCACCGCCTTCAGGTACGTCGTGACAGCCGAGTAGTCGGCGGCCTGCAGGCTCGACGGCATCTTCTTCATCTTGCCGAAGTAGCGCTGCGCCCACTTGCGCGTGGCGTCGTCCTTGTTCCAGTACCAGCTGTCGGTGGCGACGAGCCCCTGAGTCGTTTCCAGACCCAGGCTGTGGATGTCGTTGATGAAGATGAGGAGCGCCGCGATCTTCATCGACTTCGTGACGCCGAACTCCTTCGCCGCCTTGATCGAGTTGATCGTGTCGCCGCCCGCGTTGGCAAGACCGAGCACCTGCGCCTTCGAGCCCTGCGCCTGCAAGAGGAACGACGAGAAGTCCGACGCCGAGAGCGGATGCCGTACCTGGCCGAGCACCTGGCCGCCGTTCGCCTTCACCACGTCTGCCGTATTCTTTTCCAGCGCCTTGCCGAACGCGTAGTCGGCGGTGAGGAAGTACCAGGTCTTGCCGCCCTGCTTCGTCACGGCGGAACCCGTGCCCTTCGCGAGCGCCATCGTGTCGTAGGCGTAGTGGACGGTGTACGGCGTGCACTGCTCGTTCGTCAGGTTGTCCGCGCCCGCGCCGATGTTGATGTAGACCTTTTTCTTCTCCGCCGCGACCTGCGCGGTGGACAGCGCCGTTGCCGAGTTCGTGCCGCCGACGATCATGTCCACGCCGTCACGGTCGATCCATTCACGCGCACGCGACGCGGCGATGTCCGCCTTGTTCTGGTGATCCGCGTAGACGAGTTCGATTGGCTTGCCGTTGACCTTGCCGCCGAAGTCCGCAATCGCCATGCGGATCGCTTCGAGGCCGCCGGGGCCGTCGATGTCGGCGTAGAGACCCGACAGGTCGGTGACGAAACCGATCTTCACCGCATTCTCGGCAGCGCTTGCGCTCCCGGAGGTGAAACCAACGCTCGCCGCCGCAGCCGCAAAGCAAAGGTAAGAAAGGCGCGCGAGAGTCTTCTTCTTCATTCCAGTCTCCATGGGTTATGGTTGTTGCTTGTGCGCACTGTGCGTGCATGTCCCTGGCGCATGCCGCGCCGCGACGAACCTTGAAAGATCACACCCCGAGCAGTTCGTGCAGCACCGGCATTTTCGCTTCGAGTTCCCCTGCGTTGAAATGCTCGACGATCATCCCGTGCTCCATCACATAGAAGCGATCGGCGAGCGGCGCCGCGAAGCGAAAATTCTGTTCGACCATGACGATCGTGTAACCGCGTGACTTCAGCATCAGGATCATGCGCGCGAGCGTCTGGACGATCACCGGCGCAAGCCCTTCGGAAATCTCGTCGAGCAGCAGCAGGTTCGCGCCGGTGCGCAGGATGCGCACGACCGCGAGCATCTGCTGTTCGCCGCCCGAAAGCCGCGTGCCCTGGCTGTTGCGGCGTTCCGCGAGGT
>Ga0105248_10003136_pt1 | contig 18295 bp, 36 predicted proteins | sample KBSS34metaG_FD_81524 | JGI IMG/M metagenome (GOLD analysis project Ga0105248, IMG submission 81524) | Switchgrass rhizosphere microbial communities from Kellogg Biological Station, Michigan, USA - KBS S3-4 metaG | ecosystem: Host-associated > Plants > Roots > Rhizosphere > Soil | place... | reverse complement strand
CTGCCGGATGAAGTCGAGGTACCCGGCGTAGGCCCACGATCGGATGGCGTCCTGCACCTCCGGCTCGCGCAGCCGGTGCAGCATCCGGGTGTCTCGCCCCGGCGGCCGGAACTCCTCGGTGAACGGCAAGACCACCGCCGGACCGAACGGCCGGGGCAGGCGGTTGACCACCACGACGGTGAAGCGCCGCGGGGCAAACTCCGGCGTGTCGCCATCGTCGAGCACCGGCACGCCCAGCGCCGTCTCCAGCGCCCGCGCCAGTACGGTCTTGCCGTTCGCGCCGTTGCCCAGGAACACGGCCGAGATCGGCTCGTGGGTGGCCTCGGCCAAGTAGCCGTAGCCGATCAGCCGCCGGAGGAACTCCCGGAATGCGGAGTCCGGCAGGAGGTCGACCAGGAAGTTCTCCCAGGTGTCCATTGCTCTCCTCAGTCCCTCAGGACGTTGTAGGTGTGGCGATCGAGCAGCGTGCAGCAGGTGCCGTCGGTGCAGTGCGCGTGGGACATGCCGTCACCGCGGGTCCGCTGGTAGTTCTCGAAGTGGTCGATGATGTGCTCACCCGTGACCGCAAGCACGAGCGTGTCGCCTTTGCGGACCTCGGCACCGATGACGCGCATGATCCTTTCCTTCTCTCGATAGAGCGAACCCCCGAGCCCGGGGGTGGACTCGGGGGCGTTGTTCACGGGTCAGCCGCTCTGTACCAGGTGGCGGCAGTCGATGTCGGGGCACACGTACCCGTGGGCCTCCATGCCGCGGGCCGACCAGCGCTCGTACCGCACCCAGCTCTCCGCCGGGGGCTTGTGTTCGCACCACTCCGAGGGTTCGGCGTCCCGCCCGTCAGCGGTCAGGGTGGCGTGCTCGTGCGAGCCCAGCGCGGCGTACCACGCCTTGCCGCCCTCCGGGTGGGCCTTGCTGACGTGCTGCACCGAAGCAGGCGACCAGCCACCGAGGGCCTTGATCAGCCCGTCGAGCGTGGCACCCAGCGGCGCGGCCAGGATCAGCTTGGCGCGGTGCTCGTGCAGGGGCAGCCAGGCGCCGTCCTCCTGCTCCACCTGCACGGTGTGCAGCAGGTAGCAGCCGTCCGGGTTCTGTTCGATCCCGGCCACCTTGGCCTGAACGGCCTCCAGGGTGTCGCGCGGGACCGAGGTGTGGTTGGTGCAGGCGAAGCGGTAGCGGGTCACGGTGCCCTCCAGCAGATGTCGACCCAGAGGTGGCGCTCCAGCAACATCGCGGCCATCGCGTCCTCGGGGAAATCGTGATCGTCGGCGTAGTGGTTGTCGAGCATGTACTCGCGGCCGGAGGCGACCGCGGCGATGAGCGCCTCGGCCTCCTCGGCGGACACCGGCGGGTCGCCGGGCCGGTCCAGGACCGCCTGCGCCAGCGCCGCCTGCGGGTTATCTTCCTCACCGGTGAACGCGTGCAGCAGGGCCGTCCGGGCGACCTCCCGGACCGTCGGGCCGGTGCCGCCCATGCGGGCGTCCAGCCCCAGCCGGTGCGGGCCGCTGTGCGGGTTGGCGCAACGCAGCAACATCACGCCTCCATCTCGTTGACTGCGCGACGGGTGCGGGCGTCCTCGGCGGCACGGTGGTCGCTGATGCTCAGGGCGGCCTCACGGAGCTGCCGCGCCTCCAGGCGATCGTCGGCGCGGTCCAGGCGGGCGGCGGCCTCTAGGACGCTGTCCTCCATTGCCTGCTGCCGCTGGGCGGCCTCGGCGGCGCGCTGCTGGCGCAACGTGCGGCCAGCCGTCTGCTGGTGCAGCACCTGGGAGGGGGTCGGGCGGGCGTCAACCATGGTCAGTTCCTTTCTCGATGACAGGGCAAGCTTACCACAATCTTGGTAAATCACCTAGCCCAGGGCACCCTGGCCAGCGCCTCGCGGTGCCGCCGGTGCCAGCGCTGCCGGGCCGCCTGACTGGGCAGCGCCTCCGGGGAGAGCGCGCCGCAGGAGCAGCGCGCCCTCCCCATCCCCGTCCGGCCAGACGTGATCAACCGGCCCGCCGCGTCATGCGGCGCTCCTTGTGTCGGGTCGGTGTGGCCGTACACCCGGATCGGCCGGTTCATCGCCGCGCGGCCACCGCGGCGCGCCACGCCTCCGCCAGCGGCTCCAGGTCGTCGAACTTCACCGTGCTGAACCCCCGCTGGTTTGCGAGGTAGATGCCATCCGAGGCAACGGTGGCGTCCCGCGGCGCGTCGAAGTAGTTGCCGAACACCTGCCCCAGCACGCACTGGTGCTCGTCGCCGATGTCCAGCGCGTCCGGGTTGATCAGGATCGCCCAGTCCGGGGCGCGCCCGTCCAGCCAGGTGGCGCCGTTGGCCACCCGCTGCTCGATGCTCAGGTCCGTCATCACGCCTCCATCTCGTCGAAATCGTCGTCCCGGATGACCTCCGGGAACACTGGCTGCCGGGGTGCCGGAATGGTGACGGTCTCCGGGGCGATGACCGGCCGAGTGTCCTCGACCGGGCCGGTCTCCCAGGTGGTGGGCCGATGGGTGGCCATCACGCCTGGTCCCCGTACGTTCTGCTCACGTGGGCGGCCACGGCCTCCCAGTTCCGCGCGGCCAGCGCCAGTCGGTCGCGGTCGGCCTCTTCCTCCGCGAGGCGCGCGTTCCAGGCGTCCTGGTCGATCACCTCGTCGATCTTGTCGTTGAGCAGGTCGACCAGGACGTTCGGCGGCAGTGCGTCCAGCTCCCAGGACGAATAACCGTGCGCCTCGACGTAGCTGCTGGCGCGCGAGTCGGTCAGCTTGGCCGGGTTCGGCGGCGGGTCGTACCGCTCGATCTGGTCCATGTTCAGCGCGATGCGCTCGAAGCGGAGCCGGTCGGCCGCGGCGTACCCGTGGTCGTGCTTGATCATCTGCCGGAGCCGCTCGAAGTTGTCGCGGGTCATGTCGATGCCGGACGGGTCATGGTCGCCGAGGTGGTACACCACCGCGTCCAGGCCCTCCCCGGCGTAGTCGCCGAGGCGCTGCGCCGAGCGCCACATCGCGCTGGAGGACATATAGCCGCGGCATGCCATGTAGGTCACGTCGCGCTGCCGGGCCACCTGCCCGAGGATGCCCGCCAGGGCCTCCTTTTCGACCCACAGCTCCACCCGCGTGTCCTGGCCCTCCCACTTGTCGACGTGGTAGCTCCAACGGGCGGCGTTGATCACGTCGGCCGGGGAGTCGAAGTGGCTCTGCCCGGCGTTGGCACCGCGGGTCCGGTCGGTGATGTGGTACCAGTCGATGAGGCCGCACATGCGGGCCTTGTCCACGATGGAGCCGAGGCGCTTGTACGACCGCTCAGTGTTGACCCCCGTGGCCCAGCTCGCGGTGTGCCCGCGGGCCACGAACTGGTAGTACATCTGCCGGAGCGTGAGGTCGTACCCGGCCCGGTTGTACTCGTCAGCGATGGCCGCCGCCTGCTCGGCGACCGCCAGTGCGTCGCCCCTCATGGTGTTGGTCTCGTACGCGATGCGCGGCATATGCTGCCCCTTCCTTAGGGCTTGGGAATGTCATCCGTGAATAAGCTTACCAAGATCTTAGTGAGTACGTCGAGCCCGGATCAGCGCCACCATGCCGTGGCGGTCGATCTCCTGGGCGCCGAGGCGCAGTGCCAGCGCCCGCTTGGTGACGGTGACGTCGTAGTGCCAGTGCGGACAGGGGGTGGTGCACTTGCTGTGACAGGTCTGGAACCACTCACGGCGGAGCCCGAGCCGCTGCGCGAACGCATGCAACTCGGGCTCCGTGTCCGCGGTCAGGTGGCACCAGCGGCCACCACGCCACGGGATGAGGACGTTATCGACGTAGACGGTCACTGCCCGTCCGCCGCCGCCCACCAGGCGCGCCACCGCTCGCAGACCTGCTGCGACGTGAGGTCTTCGTCGGTAATCACGATGCCGTAGTCGTCCGTACCGGTGTCCTCAACCGCATGGACGCGCAGCATGGCACCGTGGCGCAGACCAACGGACATGTTGGCCACGATGCGGTCCAGTTCGTCGATGTTGGGTTGGCCGCGGTGGTCCCAGCCCATGAATCCGGCGCTCATGCCTCGTCCTCCGTGGCACAGTCGGCCGGGCCGAAGCCGGGGTGTACGTTGCCGTCACGGTCCAGCCACGTGGGCCCGTCCGCGGCGTGGCCGTCCTGATCGATCCACCCCTCGTAGCCGGACTCGCGCAGCGCGAAGTAGCGCTGCTGCGCCTCCGTCTCCGCCGACCCATCCATGTTGCGGGTCGGCTGGCCGTCGTTGCCGGGGTAGGTACGGAACATGCTCATGCCGCCACCGCCACCTTGGTCGCCATCTTGACCCGGACCGCCGCCTTGGCTGCGGCCCGGACGTCCTTGCGCTTCCACGCGATCGGCGTCGTCACCAGCGCCACGGGCATCCCGCGACGCACCAGCATGGCGTGGTGATTGGGCAGCCCGGCCAGCATTGCGGGCGGGATGGCCGAGCGGCCCCCGGGGCGCGCGGTCGAGGAGGTGGCGCGGCCGTAGGCGTCCCTGGTCTCGGTCAGCTCCCCCCGCTCCCCGGCCAAGGCCGAGAAGGCGGCGAGGTCGTCGGGGTCCTTGCAGCCGCCGAACACCAGCACCGCCGCGGCGGCGTTCAGGATCATCGAGGCGCCGTCCGAGCCCCACCGCTGGCGCAGTTGGCCCAGGCCCTGGCACGCCGCGTGGCTGACGATCGAGCGCTTGCGCAGCTCGGACATCCACCGGTCCAGCGGGGTCGGGCAGATCAGCGTCACCTCGTCCAGCACCAGGGCCAGGCCCGGGTCGAGACGCCCAGCCGGACGCCGCGAGGCGACCGCCCGCGCGTCGTGCACGATCTGCGCGGTCAGCGCGCCCACCAGCGGGCCCACCATGCCGTCCTCGTCGCCGAGCAGGTAGAACGTGCCCGCCCGATCGATGAGGTCGGCCGTCAGGTCGACCTCATCGACGTCGGCGTCGCCGCACTCGGCGGCAGCCGGGTGGGTCACCCAGGCCACGGCCGGGGCCATCGCCAGCATCACGCCGTCCCGGGTCCGGGTGGTCATCCGGATCGCCTGCTCGGCCGCCTGCATCATCTCGGTCGCGCTCGGCGAGTCGGCCAGCGCGGTGATGATGGCGCGGGCTCCGGTGTCCGGGTTGGCCACCCAGGCCGCTACGTCCCGCATCCGGTAGCCGCCGAGGGCGGCGGCGTGCAGGAACACGCCGAGCACCCGGCGCGCGTGCACGTTCCAGCGCTCGGCCTCCTCGCTCTCCCCGCTCGGGCCGATCAGGTCGGCCGCCCGGCGGGCCGCCGTCATCGGGTCGGCGCAGCCGATCAGCGGCGACCAGCGCAACGTGGACTCGATGTTGCCGATGCCGCCCGGGTTGAAGACGGTCAGCGGGCCCTTGCGCAGCCGCAGGGGCGCGGTCAGCTCGTACAGGTCGGCCGCGGTCGAGGCGACTACGGCCCCGCCGGGCGCGTCGATGACCCGGCAGGCCAGCTCGGCCGTCTTGCCGGTACCCGGGATGCCGACCCGCACTGTGGACTCCTCGCACGACGTCCACACCGTCCGGCGTCCCATCCGGCACAGCGGGGTGGCGTAGGTCAGCGGGTTGACGTCGAGGCGGCTCCACCAGCTCATCTCGGCCAGGGATGGGCGCAGTACCGCGGCCTGGCGGTACATCGCCCAGCGGGACGAGGTGGTGAACACCTGCCAGCGGGACGCCGTGCCGCCGTGCCGCCGGGTGTTGCGGTCCCACCGGCGGATCGCCCGGCTGCCGCGCCCCAGGGTCGCCCGGCGGACGCCGAGTGCGCCGGTGGCCAGCGCCGAACCGGCCAGCCCGATGGGGTAGCCGTAGTGATCGGGGATGGCGGCGCCCACCGCCGCAGCGGTGACGCCGACCCCGAAGATCGCCTTGCGCACGGTCATCTCCTTCAGTACTCGGCGACGTCGCCGTGGTCGTAGAGGCCCGCGTCGATGTCGAGGCGCTGGGCCCAGTGCAGTTGCTCACCGGCCGCCGCCACCCGGGCGTTGGCCTCGGCGTACACCGGCTCCGGCGCGTCGTCGGACACCCGGGCGAGTTGCTGCCGGGCGTGCTTCAGCTCGGTCCGGCGGGCCACGGTGGAGGGGTCGAACAGCATGGTCGCTCTCCTCAGAACTCGTCGGTGTCGATGTCGGGGGCGGCCAGCTCGCGCTCCCAGAGCCGCTCGTTGGCCTCCTGCGCGTGCTGCTCGGTCTTACCGTCGGCGGACACCCAGCCGGAACCCGGCGCGAGCATGGCCGCCACAAGCTCGTCGTGTGACACCTCTTGCATGATCGTTCTCCTTAGAACTCGATGTCAGCCGTGTCCCAGTGACACAGCCGGTCGTCCACGGCCTGACTGACCAGGACGAATGTGTCGTCATCCACGCCGTCCCGGATCGCCATCCGCCGGACGTCGTCCGCCGTGACCGGGGTGAACGGGCTGCATGTGCGCTCGTGCACGTCGCAGTGCCAACTGAACATCCCGCCGGTGTACAGGTGGTCTTCGTCGGTGATCGGGTCGTGGTACCACTCCCGGCGCCCGGCGGGCTTGACCTGGAGATCCTTGACGACCTGCCGCTCGTACCAGCCGGAATCGATGAGATGCTTCGCCTCGCGCTTGGAGGTGGCCGCGAACACGTCGCCGCTCGGCCGGTGGGTGACCCACCACCCCGAGTAACCCATCCGGCGTTCGACGGCCCAGGCCCGGCGGTTCACTGCTCCCACCGGTGCCGGGCCCAGCGCCGCAAATCCTGCAACCGCCAGACCCACCAGCGCGGGTCGGCGTAGCGGATCACGTACGGCAACACGACCGGCCGAGATGCTCTCATACCCGAAGCTTACCAAGAAGTCACCAAGAACACCATAAGGAAAACGGCCCGGACCCCCTTTCACAGGGTCCGGGCCGTTCCTTCATGCGGTGGGCCGATCAGCCCTCGGTCAGCTTGTAGCCGCTGGCCGCGGCGGCCTTCCACCAGGCCAGGGCCTTCGCCTTGTCGGCGGGGTCCTTGCTGAGCACGAAGTGCCAGCGCGGCTTGGGCTTGTCGATCTTGGTCTGCCGCGGGTTGGCCGCGATGGCGGCGTAGTACGCCTCCTCCTCGGCGGCGAAGTCCTCGAACGTCTTCCCGGCCCGCATCTCCTTGGCCGAGTACCCGGCGCGGATGTGGCCGAAGCCGACCGGCGTGGCCAGCTTGGCGAGGCCGTTGAGCGTGCCGATCATGTTGGCCCAGGACACCCGCCAGTTGGGCACGAGGAACGGCAGGTCCGCCGCCGCCACCTCGTGGGTCTTCTCCTCGTACTCGTCCTTGGAGCCGTCCACCTTGGACTGGTAGGTGTACGAGAGGTCGCCGCCGTCGAGCACCACCAGGTCGGTGGTCCACTCCTCGCGCGTGGCGGGAAGCTGGTAGGTCTTCTGGAGGTAGTCCGAGACCTTGGCCTCCTTGTCGAACCGGCGCGGCACGAGCACGATGAGGCGCCCGGCCACGGCGTCGATGCCGGGCCACGGCACGAACACGCCACCGGACTTGACGTCGTCCGCGTTGGCGAACGGGTCGAAGTCCTCGTCCACGGTGGTCTCGGCGAACGGGTCCGCCGGGTCTGCTACTGCGGTCATACTGTTGCTACTCCTTGTATCGGGGGCGCGGATTCCGTTCCGCGTGCCCAGTGCCGGACTTGAACCGGCCCGCCTCCCCGTCGGGAGTGCCGCCACCCGGCGGCTTCCTGGGCGCTCGAAGCGGGACCCGTTGCGGAGTCCCGCCCCTCTGTGCGAATCAGTCCCACGTGTAGTCGAGCAGACCGTCGAACATGAGCCAGATCCAGTCCTTCATGCCGCCTCCTCCTGCCGGGGGATGGTGCGCTTGTCACTCCTTATCTTACTCAAATCCTGGTAATGGTCAAGCACGGCCCTGGATGCGCGCGAGGGCCCGGCGGGCGCAGTCGGCCAGGATCTCGCTCCACACGCCCGCCTGGCGCGCCTCGGCGACCAGCGCGCTGCCCTCGGCCTTCGACTCCACCGCGGCGAACCGGGCGGCGTACTGCTCGGTCAGCGTGACCGGCGGCGCCGGGCGCAGCCAGGCCCGCGGGGAGTGCTTGGCCCGGGCCTCGGCGCGGTCCCGCACCACCTCGAACGCACGCCGGGCGGTCTTCCACCCGGCCACCAGGTCGACCTCGTAGATGTCCACCCGCGGCTCTGGGTCCGGCCCGGGGTGCTCGGCGCAGGGCAGCGTCTTGCCGCAGTCCACCACCGGGCACACCGGCCGGGGCATCCAGAGGATCAGCCCGATGTCCCGGCTGACCTTCGGCATGTCGACCCACTTGCCGGTCTCCTCGTCCCACATGGCGTCGGCGTTGGCGTAGCAGGAGAACTGCGCGCCGATCTCCAAGTAGGTCCAGAATCGCTTCTGGGTCTTCAGGTCACCGATGAGCAGCAGCTCGGTGATCAGGTCTTGCAGGATGTTGTCGAGCGTGCCCACCGCCTCCAGGGACTCGATGAGCACCCGGCGCTCCTGCATGCCGGGCAGCGCCACCAGCTTGTTGCGCTCCAGCGCCGAGGCGTACAACGCCAACTGCCGCCGGGTGGGCGCCGTCTGGTAGCCCAGCGGAAGCCCGGCGTGGTGCGCCTCCACCACCGCGTGCCGATGGGTGCCGTACTTGGCGCCCGCATTGCCGCCGGAGGCGTCTTTGGCCCGCTCGACGAAACCCTCCACCCACTCGCGCCGCTCGGCCTTCTCCATGGTGTCCAGTCCGGCAGCCAGCAACTCGGCGTACAGCGCGGACACCAGCTCCTCCGGCAGATCACCGAGGGTGGCGCCGTGGGTCAGCCCCAGCAGCACCTGTTCGATCTCCCACATGCGGAGCCCGAACTGATCGGAGTAGGCGCTCACCAGGTTGGTGACCCGCATCCAGCCGCGGGTCTTGTGCGTGCCGTCCCGGTGCGGCAGCCGATACCGGCCACCGGTGATGATCTCGCCGCGGTGGCTGACCTTGACCGCCTCCGGGGTGGCGAACGGATCGCTGAGGTCGAGGCTCACCGGCCACCGTGCCCGAAGATCGCGTAGAGCGCGGAGCAGGCGAGGAGGACGATGACCACGCCATAACGCGAGAACACGTGGTGGTACCAGCGGTCCCCCGACGACTCGATGTAGGTGTTCGGGCAGTCGTGGGCACGCAGCGCCTCCAGGTTGAACCTGGAATCGGGGGACGTGACGGCGAACCCGCAGCCGCACTGGATGGTGGATTCGGTCATGCGCTAGTCCTGCCCTTCAAAGTCGGACGGCGCGCGGTTGTGGTCCCGGCGGATGTGCTCGTCCATCCGGCGGCGCAGCTGGCGCACCGGCGTGTCCAGGGTGTAGCGGTGGTACAGCTCGGCGCCGCACGAGTCGCAGCGCAGGAACACCACTAGCTCCTCATCGGTCACGATGTCCATGTGCCGGTATGGGTTGTGGGTGAAGCTCATGAGGGACCTCCGATGATCATGTAAAACCGGCGGCCTTTCTCGGTGAGGGCGATCTCTCGCTCGTCGATGAGGCCCTCCGTGATGGCCCAGACGAGGGCGGCGACCCGCTGGGGGTCCAGATCCTGCACGGCCGCGTCAGGGTCGCCGCTGAATGCACCGCTCGCAACACGCCCGAGCGCGTCACGGACGATGTCCAGGGGTGGAGTGATCACCCGTCCAGCTTACCAGATTCTGGGTAAAAAGAAGACCCCCGGGATCACCCTCGGGGGTCTTGACCTGCGGCTATTTCCAGGTTCCCAGGATCTTCCTGCGGACGCTGGCCAGCGACTCGTTGTGGAAATAGATGAGGTACCCGGCCACCGGGATGCCCGCCCACTTCCGGTGCATCACCAACGTGGTGCCGTCGAGCCGACTTCGGCCGAGACGCCAGTGTGTGGCCACGCTGGCGTCTCGGCAGTTGGTCATCTCCGTGGCCAGCGCCGCCGCCTCGTCATCGGTCAGCGGCACCCTGATGGGCTCCATGTATCCCCCTTCGCTTCTCGACCTCCAGCTCGACGACGAGCCGAGCCACCGGCCGGTGGTACCGGACGTTCCGGCAACCGCACCGGCTGGCCATCTCCGCGGCCAGCCGGTCGATGTACTGCTCTCGGGTCATCGCTTGGCCATCCAGCGCTCGGTACGAGTGGTCTCATCGGCGTCGGCAAACAGCCCGTGCGAGGCGAGGTGGTCCCAGCACAGCGCCCCGTCGTGCAGTTGCGCCTGGCGCTTTACGGATCGGTATGACCAGTGCGCCGGTGCGCCGCACACCCGGCAAGGCCGCGCCGCATCCTCGTGAAACGTGACCCACGGGATACGGCGCGCCAGCTTGTGGCTGACCGGTGTCACCGCCGGGCCGCCTTGTTCACTGCGGCCACCAGCGGGTCGATCCGGTTGGAGCCCAGCACCGTGTCGATCTGGTCGGACAGAACGCCCATGCGGTCCTCGGGGTTGACCTTGATGCCCAGGTTGCGGGCCTTCCACTTGATGGCGTCGCTGGCGGGCTTCTTGCGCCACGGGGCGTTGCGCTTGGCCTTGTTCAGGCTGTCCTTGTTCAGGTCCAGGGCCAGGTCCTCGGCCCACCCCATCGCTGTCTCCAGCGACAGGCCGCGGTGGGGGGTCATGCCCACCTGCTTCCCGGCGCACCGCTTGCCGCACTTGCACTCGCGGGTCGGCACGTCGCCGCCGCAGGTGTACCAGCGCCCGCTCGTCTCGGTGGTGCACCAGGCCACGCTCCAGCGGCCCGGCTCGGGGTACTGAAGGATGAAGACGTATCCGTCCTTACCGGTTGGCACGAAGAACGACCCACCCTTGGACTTGATCCAGACCTTGGTGGACTTGTTGCCCATCGGGTCGAACTCACGGGTGACGATGTCGCCCTCGTAGTAGTCCGGCTTGTCCTCGGCCACGCCCTCACCGGCGTCGAACTCGTCGGCCAGGTCGCCCAGGCTCCAGGCTTCCTCACCCTCCTTCTTCTCCCGCTTCTTGCGGGTGGAGAGGTCCACCTCGGGGTCGAGGTCGTGCACCGTGTTGGCGCCCACCACGTCGAGAATCAGGCAGTGCTGCTCGTCGTAGTCCCGGGTGAAGTCGACTCGCAGCCCGCGGCCGATGCACTGCACGTACAGGCCCTTGGACTTGGTCGGCCGGGCCATCACCACACACTCGATCGTCGGGTCGTCGTACCCCTCGGTCAAAATCATGCAGTTGGTGAGCACCTGGAACGCGCCCGCCTTGTGCTGGCGCAGGATGTACCGGCGGGTACCCGGGGCGGGGTCCTTATCGTCGCCCAGCGGCAGGCCGCCGTGGATGGTGTCGGCGGTGATGCCGACCTCCCGCAGCGCCTCGGCGAACGCGTAGGCCGTGGCCACGGTCGGGGCGAACAGGATGCCCTTGCGGTTGCTGGCGTGCTCGGCGTACGCCTTGGCCACCAGCTCGGGCGCCAGGCTCTCGGTCAGGGCCTCGCCCAGGTCGGCGTCGTTGAAGTCGGCCTTGCCCTTGACGCCGGTCAGGTCCAGCTCCGGCACCTCGACCGCGATCCCCTTGGCCGGGATTAGGAAGCGGTGCCGAACCATCCAGCCGATCGACTTCTTGTAGGCGACGTCCTGCCACACTTTGCCCAGGCCCTGGCCGTCACCGCGGACCAGGGTGGCCGTGTAGCCGACGACCTTCGTCTTGCCGCCGAAGCCGCCGAGGTCGGTCAGGATGTCCATGTAGGTCTTGGCCAGCACGTGGTGGCTCTCGTCCACGATGATCAGGGTCACGCGCTTGAGCTGCTTGCGCCGTTCGGGGTTGCGCAGGCTCTGCACCGAGGCCACCACCACGTCGGCGTCGACCTCGTTGCGCGCGGCCTTGACGATGCCCGCCTTCAGGTGCGGCGCCACGTCGAGGATCTGCTGGAACGCCTGCTCCACCAGCTCATCGGTGTGCACCAGCACGAGCACCTGCTCGCCGGGGTGGGCTCGCAGGTGCTCCAGTGCCTGGTGTGCGAAACAGAAGGTCTTACCGGCGCCGGTCGGCAGCACCACGGCCAGCCGCTGCGCGGCCTCCTCGTGGAACCGTTTCGCCAGCGCGTCCAGCGCCTCGCGCTGGAACGGCCTCAGGGCTAGTGCCTCTCTCATGGGCCCGACGTTACCACATTCTTAGTAAGAGTGAAAGCCCCAGAAGTACCACTGGCCACGCCGCCCCCGTCCGGCGTGGAACCCGCGGCGGCAGTGCAGGGCGGACCGAGTGCAGCGCACGGTGCCCCGTGGACCCCTGCGGGCGCCACACAGCACCGGCCGCTGCTCGTGTGGCTCGGCCAGCCGGAGCGCGATCACCGCCGCCGCCTCATCTGGATCAGGCCGATCACGCCGAAGATGAGCGCACCGCCCCAGAGCAGGATCGAGGTCAATTCGTCAGCGCTCACGACTCCACCTCGCGCACCGTACCCAGCGCACGCAGCCCATGGAAGGTGTGGAGTTTGTACACCCCACCGACGTGCTGGAACAGCGACGTGTCGCCGATGCGTTGCCACCGGCCGTAGCCCTCCACCTCCACCAACCGCAGGTCGGCCGGAGCGGCCTTGGCCTTGGGCCAGGTGCGTGGGCCCTCCTGCTGCGCCACCAGGGACTCGATGGCCTCGCAGAGACTGCGATGCTCGGGGGTGTCGACCGCCTGCGCACCGTGGATGCACGTCCAGTACCAGAGCACGGCCGCCCGGGCGAGGTTCTCCAGTGGTTCGGACTCGTCCGGACGAGCCGACGCACAGGCCAGCTCCCAGAGGCGCTCGTACGCGTCCAGAGCGCGCAGGTCTGTCCAGGACACCCGCTCCCTGATGATCTTGTCCAGATGCTCCAGCTCGGTCATGACTCCCCCCTGGCCACGTACGGGCCGTCGAACGGCACGTCCTCCAGGATGGACACGTCCCCCAGCGCGGATATGGCCGCGTCCATGGACTTGTCCACCAGCGTGCCGCGGCGCACGTCCACCTCCCCGTCCGGGTCCCGCGGCCACGCCTTCCGCTGGCCGGACACGTCCAGGGTCACCATCTGCTGGCCGCCCTCGCGCGTGGTGGACATGACCTCGATCCAGTCGCCTTTCGGCGTCCGGACGAACCACCCGGCCGGGACGGTGGACCACGTCCGCTTGAGGACGAACCCGGTCGGCTCGTTCACCGCGTCCACGTACTTGTCCATGGACACGTCCACCGCGAGGTGGACGGACATGACCACCTCGTTGTCCAGCTCGACGACGGTCGTCCCGTCTTCGAAGTACCGGAGGCGGACGTTCTCGCCGTTGTCCCGCTGCCAGTGCTTCAGCCACTCCTGGATCGTCCCGATCCCGGCGTCCGCGATCTCCTTGAGCAGGTCCATGCGCTGCTGCGCGGTCGTCTCTTTCATGCCTCGATCACCTCCTCGACTTCGCCCCAGCGCAGCACCTGCGCCCAGTCCACGCCGTGCTCCCATCCAGGAGCCGACCAGTGGTAACCTGCCTCGCCCATGCGCGTCCAGACCGTGCGATTGCCGCCGGTGTGACGCACCTTCTTGACGCTGGGTGGCGGGTCGGTCGGCCGCGGCCAGCGCCGGGGCGTCTCCGTGCTCACTGCTCGATACCCTCTTCGCGCTCGGCGCGGACGTCATGCAGCAGCACCACGAGCCGCTCCGCCGTCGTCATCCGGTATGTCACGGCTCCATCGCCTCCAGTGCCTGATCGATGATGCGGGCGCGCACGATCGCGCCGTCCCGCGAGAGGTTGCCGTCGGAGCCGATCAGGCCATAGGTGGCCAGTTCGGTCGTCGCCCGGAACGACGTCCCACGCGGCAGCGGCGACCCGGCGCGGAAGTGGGTGTCCACCAACGCCACGCGGGCCGCCGGGGTCAGGTTCTGCGATTCGATGATCATCAGAACTCCAGCGACTGGTCCACCAGGTACTGGCGGACGATCGTGCCAGTCTGGCTCAGTCCGCCACCGAGCCCGATGAGGCCGTGGGCCCCCAGCTCGTTGACCACGGCCGGGTCGACGCGCGGCCGGAGGGTCGCACCCTGCCGGTTGGTGCCGATGGCGGACAGGGCGGCCTTGGCCGCCGGGGTCAGCCGGGCGATGATCTCGTCATGTTTGGTCATGGGTCAAGCTTACCAGAAACTTAGGAAGTTTGCCCAGGGGCCATCCGCCGGACCTCGATCACCGCGTAACCGAGGCTGGCTGCGTACGCGATGATCTGCTCCCGGCGCTCGGCATCGTCCGCCAGCGCCGCCCGGTGGGCCCGGTGTAGCCGGTTCCAGGCGGCCTGCTGCTCGATGCTCGGTCGACCGCGCCCGCGGCCTAACCGGATACCCGCCTTGCGGCACGCGTCAATGACCTGACGGCCGGTCGCGGGCGGGTCCAGGTACTCCCCGATCCACCGGGCGGCCAGGCCAAACGGCGCCAGCGCCTCGATGGTGTCGTAATCGGACGCGAGCCAGCGGCGGCGGCTCATCGCCGCCACCAGCCCGCCTCGACCCGGTACTCGTCCATGGCGTACGACCACTGACCGTGGAGGCAGTCGACGCAGCCGCCACAGGGCGGCTCGTAGGTCCAGCCGCCGCAGCCGCGGGCGTCCGGCCCGCAGTCCAGCTCGATCTCCTCGTGGCCCTCGCGGATGACCCGCTCGACCTCGAACGCATAGGCGGCCCGGGCGGACTCGGTGCCCTCGGTGAAGAACCGCTGGCGCGCGTCCTCCAGACTCACCATGGTGCTGGTCACTCCCACCACCGCCCCTCGCCCCGCACCACCACGCGGCGGCACCCACAGCAGAAGCTCAGCCCCTGCGGCGCCTTCCGGTGGTAACTGACGTAGCGGTACATGCGGCCATGCATGCGGCGGCGCATGGCGCAGGGCCCAGCACTCGGGCCGAGCTTCTCCAGGTCGCGTGCGATCAGCAGCTCCAGCCGGTGGATCTCCGGCCCCCAGCCCTCGCTGTCCGGGCAGTCGGTGATGCAGTGCGGCTCCGGCTCCGGTCCGCTCCCGCAGCCGGTGATGCAGGTGCCCTTGCCGTTGAGGTACGGGCACGCGTGCATCGAGCGAGCCTCGTGCAGGTAGGTCCATAGGCTCTCCAGCGGGGAGAGCGGTTCGAGTAGCTCGAAGGTCATCGCTGTGCCAGCCTCTCGATCAATGCCAACGCGGCGGCCCGCGCGTCGGTGATGTCGTCGTCATCGATCAGTTGCACGATGGTCGCCAGTCGCCCGACGATGTCGCCGGTGGTCATCACTGGCTGGTCACCCAGCAAGGCCGCCACTTCTGCCCTGCGCTGGGTGACCAGTCGCCTGAAGTCCTGCCGGACTGTCAGGAGGGGGGTTGCCGCCGCCTTCGCCCGCAGATACTCGCTCTGATCCTGTCCAGACGTTGGTCGGATCGTGTCGAGGTCTCTATGCACCTGTGCGATGTGGTTCTCAACGTCTCGCTGCGTCTCGGCGAGCGCCTGCATCCACAGCACGAGGTGGTCATGCAGCCACCGCAGTTCGAGGGCCGAGCCCCGATTGGCAAGCTCGCGGTCGGAGTACCGGCGAGCCTGCCGGAGCGGCGACTCCACCTGAAACCCGGTCATCGGTGCCACCGGAAGGTGCCGGTCGACTCATCCCAGACGTACGTCCCGCGAACGGTGTTCTCGCTGACGGGCCGGTCCGGGCCGTCCAGCCACTGCCGGTAAACGACCTCGCACCGGAAGTCCGGCACGGTGGCGGTGATGAGGTTGCCGTCGTCGGGCCCGCCGACGAGCTGGCCGGTGTACTCGGTCATCAGAAGTCCATCACCGGCTGAGACTCGTCGAACCGGCCGTCACCGTAGCGCTTGTCGCCGTACTCGCTGGCCCAGGTGTCGGCCGCCTCGGTGACCGTGTCCAGGAAGGTGGGGGTGGGGTCCTCCTTGCCCAGGTGACCCGTGTACTCGTCCAGCGCGGCCTCCAGGGCGGCGCGGAATCGCTGTCGGTAGTCCATACCCGAAGCTTACCAGGAAGTTGGTAAGCTGGCTACCGCGCTCTGGTGGCATTGATCCGGCGCGGCGCCCGCGGCTTGACCTTCGGGCCGGTATGACCGGCGCCGACCCGGGCCAGCGGGCAAGCGGGCGGCTCAGGTTGGTGCTCGGGGCAGTAGGCGGCGATCTGCTGGAACGCCGCAACCACCGGCCGCACTGCCGCCCCGAGGGTCTGGCCGAACGTGATGAACCACCCCGCCACCTCGTCCATGGTTGCGGTCAGCTCATCGACGCGGACGGTGACAACGCTGGTGCTGACGTTCCGGTGCGTCCACCACAGCGGCGCGCCGTCTCCCCCCCGAGCCTGCCAGGACCGCTGGCAGTCCTCGGTGGCCCACCAGCCGGACGGGCCGTCCGGATCCAGGGGGCGCAGGCAGCCACAGGCGCAAAGGGCGCCTGTGGCTGCGTCGATGGTGTCGAGGATGGAAGTCACGCGTCGGCATCCGTCCGCCAGCGCAACCCGAGGATCACGTCTGGTTGCGCGGGCAGCGGGGAGGGCAGGACACCGGCCGGGGTCGGACGGCGCACGATGCTGTCTGCGATGCTCTTCGAGCGCCGCTTCTCCGGCCGCCCGATGCGGTGGCGCCGGGTCTCGGTGTGGTCCCTGAACCTGGGCTGGAACGTCTCCTTGGACCAGGGGGTGTGACCGCTGGAACGCAGCCAGTCGTTGAAGTGATCGGTCAGCTCGGACGCGAGGATGATGGCCGCCGGGTCGGCCATCAGGCAGGCGTGCCAGTAGCCGAGGATGCGATCCGCCTCGATCCGCCAGCGCAGCGTGTCGGCGGCGACGTCCAGTGGCGGCAGCAGGACGGAGGCCGGGGCCTCCTTGCCGTTGGCCACGGCCTGCTGGATGGCCTCGACGTTGGCGTACCAGGCCAGTGCGCCCTCCACCGCCCAGGTCACCGCGGCGTCGTGCTGACCGTCCGGGTTGCGGCGGATCCGGCCCTTCAGGGTGGGGTCGCCGCGCCGCTCCAGCTCGGGGTCCATGATCGGGATGCCCGGCTTGACGTAGCGGTTCCGGAACTCCACCAGCACCAGGCGGCGCCACGTACCGTCGTCGGTCTTGGTGATCACCGGGACGTAGTTCGTGGTGGCGAACAGGGTGTGCGAGGCGGCGAAGGTGATGTTGTTCTTGTGCGTCTCGCGGGCCGTGATCACGTTGACGTCAACCACGCGCTTGATCGCGTCCACGTCGATGGCGTTGCCCTCGGTCAGCTCCTCGGCGACCACCAGGCGGCGCCCGCGCAGGTTCACCTGCTCGGTGCTGTGCTGGCCCTTCTCGAAGAGCTTCGGCGAGGCGGGGGCGGCGTAGCTACCCAGGGCGGGCACCAGGCCATCGGTGGTCATCATGCTCTTGCCGTTCTCGCCGCCCCCCTTCAGGATCGGCACCACACCGTCCGGCATGGGGTGCCCGGTGATCGCCTGCCCCACCACCTTCTGAAACCAGTTCATCGTCTCGGTGGGCAGCACCTCCAGCGCCCGGTCCCAGTCGGGGTGCCGGTAGCCGGGCCGATAGCACCCGCTGGTGATCTTGGTGCACAGCAGGTCCGGGTCGTGCGCCATCGTCTCGCCGGTCAGCATGTTGATCACACCAGCCGGGGTGTTGAGAATGTCCGGGTCGGCGTCGAACGCACCGGCCGGGCGCTCCACGATGCCGCGGGCCAGCGACACCACTGTCTTGACCCGGCTGGCCGCCAGCATGGTGCGCCAGCCGTCCACCTCGGCGCCCGCGGCCTTCTCGTCCCGCATCCGGGCCGCGGCAGCGGCGAACTCGCCCAGCGCCCACTGCCGGACCGACTCCAGCACGGTCACCTCATGCGACTCTTCCCACCGCTGACCGTTCCAGGCCATCCAGTCCAGGCCCTTGGCCCAGACGTACCGGCCGTCCAGCACCTCGCTGGCCACCGTTTCGGCCAGCCGGGCATCGGTCCACCGGTCCGCGGTGTCAACCACCTCCGGTGGCTTCGACTCGAACGCCTTCTCCAGGTCGCCGACGGTGCCCCCGGCGGCGAAGAAATCATCGACCCCCTTCACCGCCCCGCCCGGCGCCGCCGGTGGTACCACCAGGTACCAGATCTTGGCCGCGCCGCGGGACCTGAGCCACTTGCCCAGCCGGGCCATGGCCTGGGCCACCAGTGGCTTGGTGATCGCATCGGCATCGAAGCAGATGATGATCTCGCGGTCCCGGATCCGGACGTTCTCCCAGTCGCCCAGGGTGCCGTGGCTGTTGCGCCAGTTGAACACGCCGGACAGCGCCACCGTGCACAGGCCGCGCGACGTGCACGCGTCGGCCTTCTTGGTGCCCTCGGTGATCCAGAGGGGGATCCGGTGGTCCTGGATGGCCGGGAGCAGCGTCGGGT
>Ga0105248_10003134_pt1 | contig 18302 bp, 14 predicted proteins | sample KBSS34metaG_FD_81524 | JGI IMG/M metagenome (GOLD analysis project Ga0105248, IMG submission 81524) | Switchgrass rhizosphere microbial communities from Kellogg Biological Station, Michigan, USA - KBS S3-4 metaG | ecosystem: Host-associated > Plants > Roots > Rhizosphere > Soil | place... | reverse complement strand
GTCGATACAGTCACGATAGCGTCAGCGTGATGGAAAACGTTTCGAAAAAAGGGATCGTCGCAATGAAGAGCACTTTTTGGCCTCTGGTGTTCGGCGCGGGCTTCGCCGCGATTCTGTGCTGTCCCTCCACCACGTGGGCCCAGGTGTCGCCGCCACTTGGCGCCGCGCAGCAGTTTGGGGTGCTCGGTGCCTCGGGCGTTACGGGGGCGACCGGCGGTGGCGTGGTGGTGAGCGGAGATGTGGGTTCCTCCCCCACGGCCACGATCTCGAACTTTCTTCCGTCGCGGACGGCTGCCCCCTTCATCGTGCATGGCACGAATGACGGGGTCGTGCAGCAGGCTCACATCGACGCCATCGCGGCCTACGAGGCGCTCCGGATTCAAGGGCCGGGCACCGTGTTGCCGGATAATCTCGCGACCGTCGGAGCGCTCGGGCCTGGCATTTATTCCTTCGTCACCGGCGCGCCAGACTTGCCAGCGTCGGCCACACTGACGCTCAACGGCGACGGCATCTTCATCTTCGAGGTGGGCAGCTCGCTGACGGCCAATGTGTCGTCGAGGGTGGTTGGCACTGCGAACCCATGCAACATCTACTGGCGGATCGCCGCGTCCGCGACACTTAACGGCGCCAACTTCTGGGGAACCGTGATCGCGAACACCAGCATCACCGTCGGTGACGGCGCCAATCTATCGGGTCGAGGCCTGGCGCTCACCGGCGCGGTGACGATGGCGGGCAGCGGCGGCAACACGATCGGAGGCTGTAGTGTCCCGGTGCCCACCTCGTGCCCCACGATCTCTGCTGGCCCCCCGACGCTACCGAGCGGGACGGTAGGCACGGCTTATACGCAGACGCTCAGCGCGATTGGCGGCGCCGGCACCTACACCTTCTCAGTCGTCAGCGGCGCGCTGCCGGCAGGTCTCACGCTGACGTCGGCCGGCGTGCTTTCGGGGACGCCGACGACGGCTGGCAGTTCCACGGTCACCATCCGAGCGGGCGACGTGAATGGGTGTCCCGGGGTGATCGTCTACACGATCAGCATTGCCGCCGGCGGGGGCGGCGGGGGCGGCGGGGGCGGCGGGGGCGGCGGCGGAGGCGGTGGTTCGCCCTGCGTGCCGGCGACCACCACGCGTCCGACGATTACGAACATTGCCGATCAGGTGATTCCAACCGTGCCCGCCCGCGGATCGGTGGCGGTCGCCTTTACGATCACCGGGGCGATCATTCCCGAAGCGCTGCTCGTCAATGCGACCAGTTCCGATTTGACGCTGGTACCGGCGAGCTTGATGGTGATCACCTCGGGAGCAGGTGGCGCTCGGGTCCTGACCATCTCCGGCGCCGACGGCCGCACCGGCGTCGCCACGATCACCGTGAGCGTTACCGATCCGACCCTCTCGGCCTGCACGCCGGCCACGACGACAAGCTTTCAGCTCACCGTGGGCGCGGTGCCGGTTCCCACCCTGCCAGAGTGGGCGTTCATCGCGCTGACCGTTCTGCTCACCGCCGCCGGCGTGACTGTGGTCCGCAGCCGTCAGGATGTTGAAAAACGCCTCTGACATGGCAGACGCCTTTTGGAAGATGGCTGCATGTGCCATCCGGCCGGCTGTTTGTCAGCGACACCGATCGAGCGTGTCATTCGAAGTGATCGCGTCACGCTATTCACGACGGATGTGCTGTTGTGCACACGCCCGCAATCCGACCGCGTGCCAAGCTGATGCATGAAGCCGAGGACGATCGCCCGCCCCAGGGCCCGCGTCAGCGCCGAGTTCGACGCACAGGCCTTTCTCGATTCGTCGGGAGTGGCCAGGACGATCGCGGAGTACCGCCGCGGAGAGACCATCTTCACCCAGGGCGACGCCTGCAAGGATGTCATGTACATCCAGACCGGGGGCATCAAGCTCTCGGTGCTCTCGAAGACCGGACGGGAAGCGGTCGTGGCCATGCTCGGCCCCGGCGACTTCTTCGGCGAAGGGTGTCTGGCCGGCCAGCCGTTTCGGATGGGCACGGCCACCGCCTTGACGCCCAGCCTGATCCTGCTGGTCGCCAAAGAACGGATGGTCCGGCTGCTGCACAAACAGCATGCGATGTCGGACCGGTTCATCGCCCACATGCTGTCGCGCAACATCCGGATCGAGGAAGATCTGATCGATCAGCTCTTCAACTCGAGCGAGAAGCGCCTGGCCCGCACCCTGCTGCTGCTGGCGCGCTACGGCAAGGAGAACCCCGTGCGCGTGGTGCCGAGGATCTCGCAGGAAACCCTCGCGAAAATGGTCGGCACGACCCGCTCGCGCGTGAACTTCTTCCTGAACAAGTTCAAGCGGCTCGGTTTCATCGAATACGACGGCGACCACCCGCTCAAGATCAACAGCTCGCTGTTGAGCGTCGTCCTGCACGATTGAGACGGGAGCTCACTTGCTGTCCTTCTTTTGTTCCCATTTGACGCTGATCGGCCGCTCCGCGCTCAGGCTGCTCAGCGCATCCGAGACGCTGTCGGTGTGGATGTCGAGCGGCATCTTCACCTGATAGCAGATCTCCGTGTTCGATGTACTGCGGAGCTCGAAGGGGATCTTGCGGCGCCGGAACACGCCTTCGAACGACTCCTTCAGGCTCGCCGAGTCTTCGGCGGTGATGGTCAGGTCGAACACGACATACGGCTCAGGCTCGAGCGATTCGATGATCCACAAGACGCCCAGCACGAAGACGGTTCCGAAAGCGGCGAACAGATAGAGCCCGACCCCCGACGCCAGGCCGATGGCCAGCGTCGAGAGCATGACGCCGGCGTCTTTCGGGTCGTCGATTTTTGCGCGATAGCGGATGAGGCCGGCCGCCCCGACAATGCCGAATGCCCGCGCCAGGCTCGCGCCGACGACCAGCATCACCATCGCGCCGACGATGGCGAGGATGATTTGGGTCTGAATGACGGGCACCTGCCGCTTCGGCGTGCCGCGCCGGCGTGGCCGGAATGCCAGGATGGCGCTCAAGAGCGTGGCGGTCGGCAACCGGAACAGCGCGTGCCAGAGCGACTCGATCTGCACGTCCCAGGCGTTCTCGGCGACCTGCTCCTCCGAAAGCTCGGATTTCCTGGCCGCCTTGCCGTTCGAGCCCTGCTGGCCCGCCTGGCTGGCGGCCGGCGTGGTGCCCTGAGCCTGCGCGCTGGCCAGGCCGGGCACCGCGGCGGCGCGCCCGGCCGGCTCTTGCGCGAGTCCCACCATCGAGGAGACGATGGCAAGAACGACCAGGGTGGTGGCACAGGCCAAACGGATCGTGAAGGTCATCACAAGCCAGTGTGTCAAATCTCGACGGGAGTGCGTGTGCAATATGGCGCACCAGCGCAAAATAAGGTCAAAGGATACAAGAGGTCTCGGTACGCATGCAGCTTCTGATTCAGCCGCGCGACGGCGCCTCGCCGCTGATTGCGGCGATCGCGACAGCCCGGAAGAGCCTCGAGATCGTCATCTTCCGCCTCAATCGGGACGACATCGAGCGGGCCTTGCGCGCTGCCGCGAAACGAGGGGTGCGCGTGCACGCCCTGATCGCCCAGCCCAATCGAGAGGGGGCCGGGCGACTGCGCAAGCTCGAGCAGCGGCTGCTTGGCGACGGCGTCAAGGTGGACCGGACCGGGAACGACTTCATCCGCTATCACGGCAAGTTCATGATCGTCGATCGCACCACGCTGTGGGTGCTCGGCTTCAACTACACCGTGGTCGACATCGTCCGGAGCCGCAGCTTCGGGATCGTCACCAAGGACCGCGACACGGTGCTCGAGGCCATCAAGCTGTTCAAGGCTGATTGCGCGAGGCGGCCATTCGTGGCGGCGCGAGCGCTGCTGGTGAGCCCGGCCAACGCCCGCGCCAAGCTGACGGCTTTTCTTGGCGACGCCAAATCACAGCTGCTCATCTACGATCCCAAGGTGAGCGACACCCGGATCATCAAGGTGCTGAAGGGGCGCGTCGGCGCCGGCGTCGACGTCCGGATCCTCGGCAACGTGAGCGAGCGGGGCGCCGGCCTGGTGCATCGGAAAGACTTCGGCTACCGGCTTCACGTCCGCGCCATTGTCCGCGATGGTCGCGAGGCATTCATCGGCAGTCAGAGCCTGCGCCGGCTCGAGTTGGACAAGCGCCGTGAAGTGGGTCTCTTCGTCACTGGCGCGCCGCTCGTCAAGGAACTGGCGGCCACGTTCGAATCCGATTGGGCGCGGACCGGGCCTGGGAAGGAACGCGCCCCGTACGCGACTCACGATCACTGAACGAGGGGAAGGCCGCCGCGGCCGGCCCGGCGTTCACGCGCGGAGCCAGTCAGGCACCTGCTCCGGCTCCTTCAGAGCCCGCCGGCTGCGGACCGCCGGCCCGGCCCTGAAGGATAGGGGAGCGAAATCAGAAACCGGTGGCGTCCGAAAAGAGCGAGAGTCCGCCGCGCCGCTGGCCGTGCCGCGAGCGCCCGTGCTCCCGCTCGCGCCGCTCTTCGCAGGCCTGGCAGCGGACCGCAAACGGCAGCGCCCGCAGCCGTTGCTCGGCAATCTCTCCGGTGCAATCGAAGCACGATCCGTACTGGCCGGCATCGAGCCGCACGAGCGCCTCGTCGATGCGGGCCAGTGTCTCGGCCCGCATCTGGAGCAGGGCCAGCTCGATGTCTCCCTGGACGTCGGTGTCCGTGTATTCGAGCTCGTCACTCACTTCCTTGTGGCGGCCGGTGCGGCCGTCGCGAATGCGGCTCTGAACCTCGTCCTGCAGCGCGCGCCGGCGATCGATCAGGATGCGTTTGAGGTCTATATCTCGGACGGTCGGGTCAGTCATCTTCAACTCCTCGCCCACGCAGCATGTCGGAATAATTCGCGGGTGTCTGTGCCGTTCTGCACACCTGCTTCACGCTCTCGGACAGTAGTCTGGTTTCAGGCCGATGAAGGGCAAAGCATCGTGCAGGGAGCGTGCAAGCAGCGGCATTCACTCATCGCTCTGCTGTTAGTATCGGATCCACTTCTCTGACCAAGCCATCCGTCCCCTCCTGCCACAGACGTGTGAGCGTCGGCCGCACGATGGCAGCGGTCGCCGCGTTCAGAGGAGGAGGTCAGCCCGCTCTGTTCGGGAGCGTGCGGCGGCAGCCCGACACGCTGCCGGGCACCACATCCACATCTCAGTTGGGAGGCGACGTTCATGGCTATCAGACCGCTCCACGACCGGCTCATCGTTCGGCGTATTGAAGAAGGCGAACAGAAAATCGGCGGGATCATCATTCCCGACTCGGCCAAAGAGAAACCGCAGCAGGGCAAGGTCATCGCCGCCGGCAACGGCAAGGTCAACGACGAGGGCAAGCGCGTTCCGCTCGACGTCAAGGCGGGCGATCTCATCCTGTTCGGCAAGTACACGAGTCAGGAAATCAAGCTGGAGGGCGAGGAGTTCCTGATCATGCGCGAGGACGAGGTCCTGGCCGTCATCGACAGCAGTGACACGGAGAAGCAGTAGCCACCGACAGATCGCAGCTCGACCTCAGCATTAGGAGATACGCTTCATGGCAAAACAGATTGTGTACGGTGATTCATCGCGGCAAGGCATTCTGCGCGGGGTCAACAGCCTCGCCAACGCGGTGAAGGTCACGCTCGGACCCAAGGGACGCAACGTCATCCTCGACAAGAAGTTCGGTTCGCCGACGATTACGAAGGATGGCGTCACGGTGGCGAAGGAGATCGAGCTGAAGGACGCGCTCGAAAACATGGGCGCGCAGATGGTCAAGGAGGTCGCGAGCAAGACCTCCGACGTCGCCGGCGACGGCACCACCACCGCCACGGTGCTGGCGCAGGCCATCTATCGCGAAGGGGCGAAGAACGTCACCGCCGGCGCCAATCCCATGGCGATCAAGCGCGGCATCGCCAAAGCCGTCGAGGCCATGGTCGTCGCGCTCAAAGCCCAGTCCAAGCCGGTGACCGGACCGATGATCGGCCAGGTGGGAACGATCTCGGCCAACCACGACGAGACCATCGGCCGGATCATCGCCGAAGCCATGGACAAGGTCGGCAAGGACGGCGTCATCACCGTCGAAGAAGCGAAGACGCTCGAGACCTCGCTCGAGATCGTCGAGGGTATGCAATTCGATCGCGGCTACTTGTCGCCGTACTTCGTGACCGACCCGGAGCGCATGGAAGTGGTGCTCGAGAACCCGGTCATCCTGATCCACGAGAAGAAGATCAGCTCGATGAAGGATCTGCTGCCCGTGCTCGAACTGGTGGCGGGCGCCGGCCGTCCGCTGCTGATCATCGCCGAGGACATCGAGGGCGAGGCGCTGGCGACGATTGTGGTCAACAAGCTGCGCGGCACGCTGCACGTGGCCGCCGTCAAAGCGCCCGGCTTTGGCGATCGGCGCAAGGCGATGCTCGAGGACGTCGCGATTCTGACCAACGGCCGGGCCGTGACCGAGGACCTCGGCATCAGGCTCGAATCGATCAAGATGGAGGACCTCGGCCAGGCAAAGAAGGTCACCATCGACAAGGACAACACGACAATCATCGAGGGCGCCGGCCAGGCCACGGCGATCGAGGGTCGTGTCAGGCAACTGCGGGCGCAGGTCGAGGACACCACGTCGGACTACGACCGCGAGAAACTGCAGGAGCGGCTCGCCAAGCTGGTGGGCGGCGTCGCCATCATCAAGGTGGGGGCGGCCACCGAGACCGAAATGAAGGAAAAGAAGGCGCGCGTCGAGGATGCCATGCACGCCACCAAGGCGGCCGTGGAAGAAGGGATCGTGCCCGGCGGGGGCGTGGCGCTGCTGCGGGCGGCCAAGGTGCTCAAGGACCTGAAGCTCGAAGGCGACGAGCAGATCGGCGTCAGGATCATCATCCGCGCGATCGAGGAGCCGATGCGCTGGATCGCGACCAACGCCGGCCACGAAGGCTCGATTGTCGTGCAACGCGTCAAGGAAATGAAGGACGAAGAGGGCTTCAACGCGCAGACCGAGCAGTATGAAAACCTGGTCGAGGCGGGCGTGATCGATCCGACCAAGGTCGTTCGTTCAGCGCTGCAGAACGCGGCGTCGATCGCCTCGCTGTTGCTGACCACGGAGGCGGTGATCTCGCAGATTCCGGAAGAGCAGGCCGAGGCCGCCATGCCCGGCGGCGGCGGCGGGATGGGCGGGATGTACTAAACGATGGCTGATGGCTGATGGCTGATGGCGCCCCAAACCACGGGCCGCCAGCCTCAGCCCTCAGCCATCCCCGGGCTCACCGGCGGCTTCCCGGGCTGCTTCGGCCTTGTGAGTCTCCGCCTTGATCGCGGCATCAATCTCTTGGAGGTCTTTCGGTCTCCCCACCACTTCGAGGGCATGGGAATCCTCGCCCAGGACTTCATCGAGCCGGTTCTTGTTGGTGGTCGTCAGCACCGTCCCGCGTCCGTTCATCCTCTTGGAGTCGCGCATCGTCTTGAAGAATGTCCAGTTCTCGTCGTACGGCGGCGAGATGTCGAAGATCACGACCTCCGGGTTGTGTTTGTCCAGGTAGCTACCGAAATCGACATTCCCCTTCTTCAGGTCCGAGAAATGGCACCAGACGAGCGTTTGTGCGCTGTCTGCCGCGGCGAGCAGCTTCTGCACCATGTCAATCGTGTCGTCGCTGGCATTGAACAGCGCCACCACTCCCTGGGCTGTTTTCTTCTGAATCGAACCGGACATCGGTCACCCCCGCTGTCGGGATGCCCGACAGCCTCTGTGTTACTAGCATGAGCGTTTTCCTACCTTGTTACGCCAGCGGCGACCTCGTCCAGTCGCGGGGCGGGCCCGTGGCGGCGATCAGGGTGGCGTCGGTTTCGAGCATCTTGGCGAGTTGCTGCGCGATCAGTGGTCGACTGAAGTAGTAGCCTTGGCCTTCATCACAGCCTTCAGCCTGTAGAAACGCCAGCTGGTGTCGGGTTTCGACGCCTTCGGCGACGACCCGTTGATGAAGGCTCCTGCCCATGTTGATCACCGCGCTGACAATCGGGGCGGCATCGGCGCCGTTGCGAATCTGATGCACGAACGACTTGTCGACCTTGAGCGCGTCGATGGGAAAGTGGCTCAGATAACTCAAGCTCGACCAGCCCGTTCCGAAGTCGTCGATGGTCAGCTGTACACCCATCGCCTTGAGGGCGCGGAGCACGGACGTCGTGGCCTCGACGTGCGTCATCAGTGCGCTTTCCGTGAGCTCGATCTCGAGATAGCGCGGGTCGAGCGACGTCTCCTTCAGGATCTCGACGATGTTCGTCAGGAACGCCTTGCTCCGGAACTCGACGGCGGAAATATTGACCGACACCGGAATCGGCCGCAGGCCGGCCGTCTGCCACGCCTGCGCCTGCCGGCAGGCTTCGTGGACCACCCACCGGCCGATCGGCCTGATGAGTCCGGAGTCCTCGGCGATCGCCACGAACTGACCGGGTTCGACCAGCCCCCGATCGGGGTGCCGCCAGCGGATCAGCGCCTCGGCGCCGACCACGGCGCCGGTCTTCAGGTTCATCTTCGGCTGGTAGTGCAGCTCGAATTCCTGCTTGGCGAGCGCGGCGTGCAGGCCCGCTTCGATCGACTGCCGTTCGAGGGCGCGCACGTTCAGCTCAGGCTCGAAGAACTGGTAGCGGTCCCGGCCCTGCTCCTTGGCATGGTAGAGCGCCATGTCGGCGTTCCTGAGCAGCGTCTCGGCGTCGTCGGCATCATCGGGGAACACGCTGATGCCGATGCTCACGGTGATGTGGAGCTGGTGATCGGCGAGCAGGTGCGGCCGCGCCAGCGCCTTGATGATTTTCTGCGCGCCGGTCGCCGCGTCCTCGGCGTGCTCCAACTCCGATAGCACGACCACGAACTCGTCTCCGCCCTGGCGGCTGACCGTGTCGGAGCTGCGCACGCACATCGTCACCTCGCGCCCGACGGCGCGCAGCAGCTCGTCGCCGAACAAATGTCCCAGCGAGTCGTTGATGTGCTTGAAGCGATCGATATCGAGAAACAGGACCGCGAGGCGGCGGTTGTGACGATGGGCCAGCGCCAGCGCGCGGGCCAGGCGGTCGGCGAGCAACAAGCGGTTCGGCAGATCGGTCAGCGGGTCATGGCTCGCGAGATGGGCCATCCGCAACGACATCGTGCGCGCCGCGCTGACGTCACGGAGCACGATCGCCGCGCCGGTCACCACCCCGCGGCGGTCGTGAATCGTGGCGGCCGAGTGCTCGACACTCGACTCCGATCCGTCGCGCCGGATCAGGATGGCGTTGGAGAGGAAGGTCGGGACCAGGGGCGCCGGAACCGCCGCCACCATGGGATCCACGACGGGCTCGCGTGTGGTGCTGTCGACAATCTGGAGCACTTCAGCGAGCGGCCGGCCGCTCGCGTCGGCGCGGGCCCAGCCCGTCATCGCTTCGGCGCTCTTGTTGAGATAGTTGACACGGCCCAACTTGTCCGTGCTGAGCAGGCCGTCGCCCAGCGAATTGAGCGTCACCTCGACGCGTTCCGTTTCGGAGAACAACGCGTCTTCCGACAGCCGTCGTTCGATGGCGCGACTGATCGCACGCGGCAGCCAGTAACTGTCGATGCGACTCGAGACGAGATAGTCGTCCGCCCCGGCGGCGGTGACTCGTTCCGCGATCTCGCGATCGTCGTCGGCGGCGACCACAAGGATCGGGATGGTGGCGGCGGCCTGCAGCATCGCGTCCAACCCGTCGAGGCCCTGGCAGTCGGGCAACTGGAGATCGAGCAACACCGCGCTCACGCGCTCGTTCGTCAGCCGTTCCAGGCCGCCGGCCAGCGTGTCGACCCACTCGATATCGAAGATGCCGCTCTTGAGATCGGCGAGTGCGTCGCGAATCCTCCGGGCGTCGGCCTCGCTGCCGCCGACGTGAAGGAGACGATGCCTTCCGCCGCGCATCTTCAATCGAATCATCAAGACGTATTTGACTCTGCCGGTCCGCGTTGGCACTGTGCAAAACCGCACGTTTTTTCACGCCATCCGCCACGTGCCCGTGCAAAGGAGCGCGCTTTTGGAGGCACCGAAGGTTATATTGGACAGCCGGTTAGCACGTGGTTCATCCTGATCGGCCCATGTGGGTGTCCCGATGGAGACACCGGCTTCCCGGTCGAGCGATGATTGGAGTGCGGTTCCATGATCACCACCGAGTCGATCCCTGCCAGGCAGGTGGTCGCGCTTTTCAACTCCAGCGATGACACCGTTGACATGGTTCAACGCATGCTCAGCGCTTCGGACTTCGAATGCCTCGTGGGATGTCGTTTTGCGGATCTGAAGAAGGGCCTCGTCGATTTCAGCGAATACGTGGCGAAGACCAACCCGGAGGTCGTCATCTTCGATATCACACCGCCCTACGTCGAGAATTGGGCCTTCTACAACACGCTCTGCCGCAGTCAGGCGATGGCGGGCCGCGGCCTCGTGCTGACAACCACCAACAAGGACCGGCTCGACGAAGCGGTGGGAGGGAATTCGCAGGCATTCGAAGTCGTCGGCAAGCCGTACGACCTCACGGCGATCAAGGGCGCCATCCATGCGGCCCTGAGGCGGGTTCGCGCAGTGCAGCCTCCGCCGGCAGGCGGATAGGCGGATAGGCGGAGGTGCGCGTGGACGGGACGAACGCCGACGACGACAAGGATCTGACCCTGAAGCTGTCCGGCTACACCACGCCGGGACAGCAGTTGTTTCGTCACGTGCTCTTCGACCAGCTTTATGCGTCGCTGCCAAAAGATCCGCAGGTCAAGGTGCAGATCTACAACGCGGAAATCGCGCCCGGCGGCTACACCAACTGGCACTGCCACAACGGCGCCACGTTCTTCATTGCGCTGCAGGGCATCTTCGAGGCGGAGTTCGAGGACGGTATTCTCGTCAAGGCGAAAGCCGGCGACGTCTATTCAGAACCGATCGCACGCATCCATCGGGGGCACAACCCGCACCCGGACCTGCCGTACCTGTGCATCGGGATCTGTCTCACCGCCCCCGACCGGGAGCACGTCACCAACGTCAGCAGCAGACCTTGGTGAATTGCAGAATTGCAGGAAGGGGAAGGTCAGAAAGGACTCCTTCACTCCTTCTTCCTTCCCTTTCTGCAATCCTCCAATCCTGCAATTCGTCTCATCCAGCCCGGTTATCGTTTCAACTCGAAGATCTGCATCGAGCCGGCCAGACCCCTGAACCGGCCCACCAGAATCAGGTCGGGCCTCGCCGCGATGGCCGTCATCAGGCGCGTGTATTCTTTCGCCTTGAAATAGTATTCGTGCAGGACGACGTAGCGGACGCCGAGCTCTTTGAGACGGTCGACCGACGGCTCGTCCGGGAACGTGCGCAGGCGCTCCGTCGTTTCCGTGTACGAACGCGGTTGGTAGCCGCTGTAGCCGTTGACCAGGGGGTTCCAATGGTACGTCGACCAGTACATGAAGTCCGGCGCCAACTCCCAGTCTTCGAACGGTAGCTCGACGAGCACGGACGGATACTGTGCGCGCAGGAACTTGTATCCGTCCGGCACGTCGGTCGAAATGGGTTCGAGGCGCATCGGCGCCGACCCGAACTCGAGTCCTAGAGCGACCAGCATGATGATGAGCAGCGCCCGGCGGGATTGAAAGCCCGGGGCCCGTCGCTGAAGCGCCTGGAAGCCGAATCCTCCCAGCACCGCGAGCCCGCAACAGGCCAGAATCGAAAAACGGGCCGGCGCCCGAAAGCCGTTGAGCGGCGAGACGTGCAGATACAGCCAGCTGTAGAGTGGACCGTTCAAGCCCAGCGACAGTTCGGCGGCGAGCGCGACGATCGCCAGGTAGATCCACACCAGTCGGCTCGGCCGCAGGACCAGCGCTACGGCCGCCAGTCCGATCGCGATCGCGCCCGGGAACAAGTGGAGCTCGTTGCCGCTGAACCTCCAGGCCGTCCATCCCCAGAGCCAGTTCTCCTGCGGAGCCGAGATGTAGCTGGCGGCATGGGCGCTGAACAGCTCGATATCCCAGCGGGCGCGGGGCCCGAGCGTTTTCGCGTTCGCCAGGTACGGCTGCGAATAGACCGCGATGACGGCGGCCGGGATGATGGCACCCACCGCCAGCGCTCGCAGGCCACGGAAAGCCCGGTCGGGGCGCGCCATCGCGAGGAGGACGGCGAGCGCGCCGACAATCATGCCGAGAAAAACTCCGTAGTACACACAGGAGAGGACCTGGAGGGCCAGCCACAGGCCAGCCCACAAACCGGAGCGAACCGACCCGCGATCGAACGCACGATGGATCCCCCACATCGACAGCGGCATCCAGATGGTCCATTGCAGCTCGAGGTGCATGAAATGCTCGACCCGGTACGGCACCAGCGTGAAAATGGTGGCCGACACCAGCGCCGCGTCGAGGTCGCCGGTCAAATCACGAACCAGGATGAACATGCCGATGCCGGACGTCACGATGCCGGCGAGCAGGAGGATGTTGTAGACGGCGACGGCATTGACATGCGCCCAGAGCCACGGCGCGGCGATCAGACCCTCGAGAAATGTCGCGTCGGAAAAGGCAAACGTGCCGGGACTCGGGTAGAAGATGTTGCCGTCGAACAGGTGCGTCAGGTCGCCCGCCTTGAGCGCGTGGGCGAGCCACGACAGCCGCCAGATGCTCAGCCGCGGATCGGGGTAGGGGGGGACGTAGGTCCCCAGGTGCAGCACCTGCGGCCAGGTCAGCATGACGGTCAGGGCCGTGAGCAGCAACGTCGCGCCCACGATCGGACGACGCAGGAAGGACACGATGCCTGCTCTGGCGATCGTCAGGCGGCGAACAAGGCGGGGCATGCCACCATCTGGAAATTGCGACGTCATCGAGGGATCAAGGCAGCGCGGGCGGCACGTAGGTGAGTGTGTAGTTCAGCATCCAGACAAGGAACAGCACCACGGGCACGTGGACCACGAACTGCAGCATCGAGTAGCCGACGATGTCGCGGGCCTTGATGCCGAGAATCCCCAAGAGCGGGAGCATCCAGAATGGATGAATGAGGTTGGCCAGGGCCTCCGTCGCATTGTACGTCTGTACTACCCATCCGAGATGCACGTGGAGGGAGTTGGCGGCCGTCAGCATGTAGGGCGCCTCGACCAGCCACTTGCCGCCGGCCGAAGGAATGAAAAGGCCGAGAAACGCGGAATAGACGCCGACCAGCAGCGGAAACGTGTGCGGCGTCGACACATCGATGAAGAACTCGGCCATCTTCTTGGCCAGCCCCGACTCGGTCATCATCTTCACCATCCCGGCGTAGAGCGGATACTGGATCAGCACGCCCGCCACCGACGGCACCCCGGCCGAGATGGCCTTCGTGAACGACCGCGGCCGCCAATGCAGCAGCAGCCCCGCGATCAGGAAGGCGAAAACGAAGTGGTTGAGGTCGAGAATGATCGCGGCGCCTTTGGTGGCCACCTCGCGCACCAGGTAGCTGATGCCGCATCCACCAAGGAAGATCGTCAGCAGCGGGCTGTACTCGAGCCACTCACCGGGCTTCTCCGCTTTGCCGATCGAGATCGTCGTCGCCCGGTACTCGACGCCCATGTCGGCCATGCTGCGCGCCTGTGCCGCCTCCGGGGCCGAGTAATAGCAGATCGCGTACGAGAGCATGCCGAGGACCAGCGCGATCGTCATGCTTTGCCAGAGACCCAGCGTCTGGCTGAGCGGTATGACGCCGCTGATCTGGAGAATCGCCGGTGGCAGCGACCCTGGCGCCGCCATGATCAGCGCGGCCGACGACGACAACCCGAGCGCCCAGACGCTGCCAATCCCCAGGTACGCCGCAGCGCCGACGGCCCGGTAATCGGCGCCGCGCACGCGGTGGGTCACTTCCTTGGCCAGCAGCGCGCTGAAAATCAGGCTGAAGCTCCACGACAGCAGCGAGGACAACATCGAGAACAGCCCCACGAACGCCGCCGCGCTTCTGCCGGTTTTCGGGATCCCGGCCAGGCGTCGAATGATGGCGAAGACCGGTCCTGACGTCGCGACCGCGTAGCCGGTGAGGATGATGAGGGCCATCTGCATCGTGAACGCGACCAGATCCCAGAACCCCTCGCCGAACCATTGCGCGCTCTGCATGGGCGAGCTGCCGACGAGGAGCGTGGCGCCGAAGACCGCGACGACGGCGACCGCGGCCAGCGAAAACGCGTCGGGGAACCAATGCTCGAACCACCCGGACAGGCGCAGACCGAGGTCTGACAGCCACGATCCGGGCTTTTTCCCAGGCACAATGCGTTCCGGCGCGATCATCGGCGGATGATATCATCCGGCTTCTTGATGGGAGGACAGTAGGGATTATCCCATTCCCGGCCAACCAACCATGCCCGCCGCGGCCCATCCGCTGCTCGAAGCGCGCCACGTCTCGAAGGCGTTCCCCGGCGTGCAGGCTCTGGACGATGTGTCGCTCGCCGCGCACGCGGGCGAAGTCCACGTCGTGCTGGGTCAGAACGGCGCCGGCAAATCGACGCTGATCAAGGCGCTCTACGGCGCCTACCATCCGGATCGGGGCGAGTTCCTGTACGACGGGTTGCCGGTTCGCCTGGGCTCGCCCGCCGATGCCAGGCGGCTGGGCATCGCCGTGATGTTCCAGGAATTCTCGCTGGTGCCGTACCTGAGCGTCGCGCATAACATCTTCCTCGGGCGCGAGTTCCCGGGCCGCCTGCCGGGCACGATCGACCGCAGCCGGATGGAAGGCGAGGCCGCGCGCATCCTGGCCACGCTCGGCGCCGGCCTCGATCCGGGAACGCCCGTGCACCGGCTTGGCGTCGCGCAGCAGCAGATGGTGGAGATCGCGAAGGCGCTGTCGCAGCATGCGCGCATCCTGGTGATGGACGAGCCGACGGCGGCGCTGTCCGATCCGGAGATCCAGCGTTTGTTCGCCATCATCCGCACGCTCAAGGCCGAAGGCGTCGCCATCATCTACATTTCCCACCGGCTTCACGAGATCTTCGAGATCGGCGATCGGATCACCGTCCTTCGCGACGGCCGCAAGGTGGCGGAGGTGAAGCCTTCCGAGACCACCATGGCCGATCTGGTGGGGATGATGGTCGGACGCGAGGTGAGCACCACCCATCGCCACCGGTTCGCCGATCAGGCGGGCGCGCCGGTGCTCGAACTTCGCGAGCTGCGCGCCGCCAACGGCGTGCAGGGGATCAACCTGGTCGTGCGATCCGGCGAAATCGTCGGCCTGGCCGGTCTGGTGGGTGCCGGACGAACCGAGCTGGTGCGCGCGATTTTCGGCGCCGACCGTATCGTCGGCGGAGAGGTCCGGCTGCGCGGGCGCGTCTTGCGTGGCGGCCCGCCGTCGGCCGTGCTCGCAGGCGTCGGCCTGGTCCCCGAGGATCGCAAGCGGCAGGGACTGGCGCTGGTACGGTCCGTTCAGGACAACCTGCTGGTGGCGGGACTGCCGGTCTTGTTTCCGAGCCGCTGGTATCGCCCGGCGCGGGCGGCGCGAGCGGCCGGCGATCTCATCGCGCGGCTGCGCGTGAGCACACCGTCAGCGCGGCGGCTGGTGAAGTTTCTGAGTGGCGGCAATCAGCAGAAGGTCGTCATCGGGAAGTGGATCGCCGCCGGATCGCGGGTCCTCATTTTCGATGAGCCGACGCGCGGGATCGACGTCGGCGCCAAGGCCGAGCTGTTTGCGCTGATGGAGACCCTGGTCCGCGACGGCGCGGCGGTCCTGATGATCAGCTCCGAGCTGCCCGAAATCGTCGCGGTCTGCGACCGTGCCTACGTCATGCGCGACAAGACCATTGTCGGCGAATTGCCGCGGCGAGACTTGAGCGAGGAAAACATCTTGCGTCTCGCCATGCACCATGCGGCGCGGTCGTAGGTAGGGCAGGTCGGGCGGGTCGGGCAATCAGGTAGGGCAAGCCTTCGGAGCGTGTGAAGAACTCTGGAACCGCGAAGACCACGAAGGTCACCAAGAAGACTTCCGACCTGCCCGACCTGCCCGACCAGCCGACTGAGCCCGCCCTGGCCGTCGAGACCGTGCTAGGATGCGGACCCGATGGCCACACCGACGACTGGCGCAAGCGTCTCCGCACTCGAAGTCGGCACGAACTGGAAAGTGTGGGTGCCGTGCTTCGGCATGGCCCTGTGCTCGTGGCTGTCCTTTGTCGACCGTCAGGTGCTGGCTGCGCTCGCCCCGACCATCCTGAGGGAGACGGGGCTCAACGCCGGGCAGTTCGCCATCGTCAACTCGTACTTCTTCGTCGCCTACACCATCGCGAACCCGCTGTGGGGCACCATCCTGGATTACGTCGGCCTGCGAGTGGGCATGCTGATGGGTGTCGCCATCTGGACCGCCGCCAGCGTATCGCACGGCTGGATGACGGGGTTGATCGGGTTTGCGATGTGCCGCGCGCTGCTCGGCTTCGGCGAAGGCGTCACGTTTCCGGGCGGCCTCAGGACGGCCGTCGAATCGTTGCCCGCCAACAAACGCGCGCGGGCGATCGCGTTGTCGTTCAGCGGCGGCACGCTCGGTGGCGTGGCGGCGCCGTTCATCGCGGTGCCTATCGGGCTGGCGTACGGGTGGCGAAACGCATTCATGTTCACCGGCGCGCTCGGTCTGGCGTGGATGGGGTTGTGGGCCTTCATCGCCCGGCCCCCGTTCCTGCCCAAGACCGAGCACAGGGTCCGCGCGCTGGCGTGGGCCAATCCGCTCGAACGACGGTTCTGGGCGATCGTTTTCAGCTATGCGCTGCCGGCCATCGCTCCGGGTCCGATTCTGACGCTGTTCTCCGTGTATCTCAATCAGGGGCTGGGAGTGTCGCAAGCGGATCTCACCGGACTGCTGTGGATGCCGCCGCTGGCGTGGGGCGTCGGCTACTTCTTCTGGGGTTGGGCGGCCGATCGCTACGTCCCTGATACCCGCCGGCCGGTCGGCATGTTCCTCCTCCTGACGGTGTGCTCGCTGGTGCTCGGGTTCACGACCTGGACCACCTCGGTGATGACGACGGTGGCGATCATTTCGTGGGCGACGTTCATTGGCGGCGGCTTCCAGATGGTGGCGCTCAAGGTCGGGTCGTACTGGTATCCGCGTGAACAGGCGGCGATGATGACCGGGATTGCGTCGGGATCGTGGGCACTGGTGAATTACATCCTGCTGCAGTTCCTCGGTCCGCTGTTCAATCAACATCGATACGCTGAGGCCTGGTGGATGATTGCACTCTGTCCGGCCGTCGGGATTGCCGCGTGGCTGTTCCTGAGTCGAAATGAACTTAGAACTTAGAACTTAGAACTTCGAAGTCAGAAGTGAAGTCAGAAGTGAAGTCAGAAGTGAAGCCAGAAGTGAAGTCAGAAGGTCAAGGTGGAAGTGACGGCCCCTTGCTCGTGCCCGGTCTGTTCGCCGGTTGATTTCCAGAACTGACCCGGCAGAACGAACCCGGCGGACGTGACTTCCGAGTTTTGACTTCGCAGTTTTGTGACCTCCGAGCTTGACTTCACAGTTGTGACTTCCCACTTCTCACTTTCACAAGTGCCCGGCGTCGCCTACCTGCTCGTCGCCGAGCTGACCGGCTTTTCGCTGCTCGACGCGAGCTTCTCCTCGGTGCCGAATCTGCTCAACATCGGCGTGCAGTCGGCGACCCTCATGCTGCTGGCGTTGCCGATGACCTTCATCATCATGAGCGAAGGGCTCGACCTGTCGCTGGGCGCGGTGCTCGGCCTTGCCGGCGTCGTGCTGGCGATGGTGCTGGTGCGGGGCGGCGGCCTGACGGCGGCGTGTGCGGCGGCGCTCGCCGTGGGCGCTGTGTTCGGCGTCGCCAACGGCGTCCTCGTCGTCCGCGTCGGCATCCCGCCCTTCATTGCGACGCTCGGCACGCTCGGCATCGCGCAGGGGTTGGCCGTCGCGGCGACCGGCGGCCGAAGTGTCGTCGGCATCGGCGATGCGCTGCCGTCGCTCTACGCCAGCCGGTGGCTTGGCCTGCCCTTTTCGGTCCTGGTGGCCGCGGTGGCGTACCTGGTCTTCCACGTCGTGCTGTACCACACCCGTTTCGGCACCTACGTCTTCGCGATTGGCGGTCATCGTGAATCGCTGACGCTCTCTGGCGTGCGGACGAACCTCTACCACGTCGGGATCTACACGCTCGGCGGAGCAATGGCCGGTCTGGCCGGGCTGCTCCTGACGGCGCGCATGAACGCCGGCCATCCGATTGCGTCCATCGGCATGGAGTTCGATGCGATTGCCGCGGTGGTCGTCGGCGGCACGTCATTCGAGCGCGGCAACGGCTGGCTGCCGGGCACGCTGCTTGGCGTGGTGACGATCGGCGTGCTGAAGAACGGTCTCAACGTGCTGGCGGTGTCCTCGGCATTGCAGAGCGCCAGCATCGGGGTGCTCGTCATCGCCGCGCTGCTGGTCG